>OUNO010000654.1_pt1 | contig 12157 bp, 9 predicted proteins | sample 1779811 | NCBI WGS metagenome assembly OUNO01 (sample SAMEA3914804, study PRJEB12502) | metagenome | biome: forest; material: soil | place: Canada | collected 2010-06-25 | depth 0.3 m | reverse complement strand
GCGAAGAGCTGGCTCTCCTACGGCGGCATCGATCGCCGCACGGGCACCCTGCCGCTCCACGCCCCGGACGACATCGAGAAAATATCGCCGGTCGAAGCCTCGTTCCGCTACCTCGATCACCTGAACGAGGCTTACCGCGCCGCCCACCCCGACGCGGGTGATCTGGCGGAACAGGAGGTCGTGCTCACGGTGCCGGCCTCGTTCGACGCAGGCGCGCGCGATTTGACGCTCGAAGCCGCGCTCGCCGCAGGGCTCGAGCAAGTGACGTTGCTCGAGGAGCCGCAAGCCGCGCTCTACGCCTGGATCGCGCACAACGGCGAGGCCTGGCGTTCGCATTTACGCGCCGGCGATCGCGTGCTGGTGATCGACATCGGCGGCGGCACCACCGATTTTTCGCTGATCGACGCCGTGGAACGCGACGGCACGCTCGAGCTGCAGCGCGTTGCAGTCGGCGATCACATCCTGCTCGGCGGCGACAACATGGATCTGGCTTTGGCGCATGTCGTCGGGCAAGAGCTGGCCGCGCAGGGCAAGGAGCTGGATCGCTTTCAGCTGGGCGCGCTCGGGCACGCCTGCCGTTCGGCCAAAGAGCGTTTGCTGTCTGACGCGACGCTCGACGCGGTGGCGGTGGTGCTGCCGAGCCGCGGCTCGCAGCTGCTGGGCGGCTCGATTCGCGCTGAGCTGCGCCGGGAGCAAGTCGAGCAGTACCTCTTGGAAGGTTTTTTTCCGCGGGTCGCGGCGAGCGAACAGCCCAAAGCGCGGCCGCGCTCGGGCCTCGTGCAAGCCGGCCTGCCGTACGCCAGCGACGCAGCGATCAGCAAGCATTTGGCGGCGTTCCTGACGCGGCATGCGTTCGCCAACGACCGTCCGCCGAGCGCGATTTTGTTCAATGGCGGCGTGCTCAAGGCGAGCGTGCTGCGCACTCGGCTGCTCGACACGATCAATGATTGGTTGAGCGAGCGCAAAGCCACGCCGGCGCGCGTGCTACCGGGTGAAGATTTGGATTTGGCCGTCGCGCGCGGCGCGGCTTACTACGGCCTCGTTCGCCACGGGCGCGGTCTGCGCATTCGCGGCGGCACCGCGCATGCGTACTACGTCGGCATCGAGAGCCCGATGCCCGCGCTGCCCGGCATGGAGCCGCCGGTGCTGGCGCTGTGCGTCGCGCCATTCGGCATGGAAGAGGGCACGAGCGCTGATTTGCCGCCGCAAGAGCTGTTCGTGGTCGTGGGCGAGCCGGTCACGTTTCGCTTCTTCGGCTCGACCACGCGCCGCACGGACGCCGCGGGCAGCGTGCTGGAACGCTGGCGCGCGGACGAGCTGACCGAGCTACCGCTGATCGAGCTCACCCTGCCGCCCGCAGGACGCGCCGCGGGGGACGTCGTGCCCGTGCAATTGCAGGCTTCGGTGACGGCCATTGGTACCTTAAAGCTCGAAGCGCTGGCCAAAGAGCCGCTCACCCCCGACGAGCGCTGGCAAATCGAGCTCAGCGTGCGCCACGGAGCCTGAGCTTTGGAACGCGGTTATCACGTCGGCATCGATCTGGGCACCACGCACACCGTCGTTGCCTACGCGCCGCGCGCTGCCGACGACGCGCCGCGCGTATTGCCCGTGCCGCAGCTCGTCACAGCGCACGAAATCGAGGCGCTCCGCCTCTTACCGTCGTTTTTGTATGCGCCCGTCGCGGGCGAGGCGGTCGCCGACCCTTGGGCAGAGCTGCCCTGGGTGGTCGGGCAATTCGCGCGCACGCGCGGGCAAGAGGTCAGCGAACGCTTGGTGGCGTCGAGCAAGAGTTGGCTCAGCCACGCCGGCGTCTCGCGCCGCGCCGCGATCTTGCCTTGGGGCGCCGCGACCGACGTTCCGAAGCTCTCGCCCGTTGAAGCCGCGCGCCGCTTGCTCGAGCATGTGCGCCGCGCTTGGCAGGCCGAGTTTCCCGAGCATCCGTTGCGCGAACAGAGCGTGGTGCTCACCGTGCCCGCTTCCTTCGACGAGGTCGCCCGCGAGCTCACGGTCGAAGCGGCGGAGCAGGCGGGGCTCGTCGTGCGCCTGCTCGAAGAGCCGCAAGCTGCTTTCTACGACCTGATTGGCAGCGAACGGCGCGCCGCGCTCGAAGCGCTGCTCGGCTCCGAGCCAACGAGCAAGACGATCTTGATCTGCGACGTGGGCGGCGGCACGACCGATCTGACGTTGATCCGAGCGCAACGCTCGGCCGAGGGCGAGCTGGGCTTGGAGCGTGTCGCGGTGGGTCGCCATTTGCTGCTCGGTGGCGACAACATCGACTTGGCACTCGCTCAGCTGTGTGAACAAAAGTTGTCCGGCGACGAGCGCTTGGATGCGCTGCGCTTCAGTCGTTTGTTGCTGGCGTGTCGCGCTGCAAAAGAAACGCTGCTCGGCGCTGCTGCGCCCGAATCGGTACCGATTCGCATTGCATCGCTCGGGGCGTCCTTGGTGGGCGGCACGCTCGCGACCGAGGTGCGGAAGAGCGAGGTCGACGCGCTGGTGTTCGACGGCTTTCTGCCTTTCGTGGAGCGCGGCGAAGCCGCGCCGAAAGCGCGCGCGGGCTTCGTCGCATTCGGCCTGCCGTACGAGCGCGATCCCGCTATTTCTCGGCACATCGTGCAGTTTTTGGAGCGACACGGGCAGCATCGGGTCGACGCGCTGTTGCTCAATGGGGGGCTCTTCCACGCGCAGCGCGCGGCCGAGCGCGTGCGTGATCTCGTGTCTCGCTGGTGCGAACGCGAGGTGGCGCTTCTGCCGTTCCCCGATCCCGATCTCTCGGTGGCGCGCGGCGCGGTCGCTCACGGGCGCTCGCTAGCGGGCCAAGGCGTGCGCATCTCGGGTGGCACTCCGCGCGGATTCTATGTGGCCGTCGATGAGCGCGCCGCGCGCCGCGCCCTGTGCGTGGTGCCCAAGGGCGCGCGCGAGGGCGAGCGGCACGTCGCGCTCAGCTCGGGGCTCTGGTTGCGTGTCGGTCAACCGGTGCAGCTCGAGCTGTACACCTCGGATCAGTCGCTGAACCGCGCGGGCGACATCGTCTCGCTGGACGAGGGCGAGTTCAGCTTGCTGCCGCCGATCACGACGCTCTTCAGCGAGGGCGACGGGCAGGGCGATCTCGAAGTACAGCTGGAAGGCGAGCTCACGGCGATCGGTACGGTGGAGTTGGCCTCGGTGGAGCTGCATCCGCCGCCCGAGCGCGCCGCCCGACGCTTCCGTTTGGCCTTCGAGCTACGGGCCAACGAGGCCGCGACTGCCCCGGGCGTGCCGCCTGCTCCCTCGCGGCCGCCGCCCGCGCGTTTGCCCGAGGCGCTCGAAGCCATTCGCCGGGTGTTCGGTGAGACGCGCCCGGACGTCGCCGCGCGTGAGAGCAAGGATTTGCCGCGCGAGCTGGAACGGCTGCTCGGTGAGCGGCGTAGCTGGACGGTCGAGGTCAACCGCGCCCTGTTCGATGTCATTGCGGAGGGCCGCGCGGTGCGCCGCCGCTCCGAGGACCACGAGCGGGTGTTTTGGATGCTCGCGGGCTATTGCCTGCGGCCTGGCTTCGGAGCGCCGCTCGATGAGCAGCGCATCGCACGGCTGGTGCCGTTGTTCGAAGCCGGCATCACTGGCACTGCGGGCTCGCGCAATTGGCAGCAGTTCTGGATCGCTTGGCGACGCATCGTTGCTGGCCTGCGCGAAGAGACCCAGGGCCGGTTGCTCGCGTTGCTCGGGCCATTCTGGGCGCCTCGTGAGCTGAATCTGAAACGCAGCAAGAGCTTGAAACCAGCGGAGCCGACGCACGAGCTCCTGGAGCTCAGCGCGTCGCTCGAACGCTTGCCGACCGAAGGCCGCGTTGCGCTCGGTGACTGGCTGATCGAGCGCACCTTTCACGATCGCGACGCCAAGCTGTGGAGCGCCATCGGCAGCATCGGCGCGCGAGTGCCGGGCTACGCGAGCGCGCATTTCGTGGTGCCGGCACGCAGCGCCGAAACCTGGCTCGACCACTTACTCCGAGAGCGCTGGCACGAAGTGCCGACCGCCGCCGTCACCGCCGCGCAACTCGCCCGCGTGACCGATGACCGTACCCGCGATATTTCCTCGACTCTGCGCACGGAAGTCGTGCGTCGCCTGGAGGCAATTCAGGCCGAGCCGAGCCTCGTGCTCTCGGTCAAACAATTCGTTCCCCTCGTCGAAGCCGAGCGCGCCGCCTGGTTCGGCGAAGAGCTGCCAGCGGGGTTCCGCCTACGCGACAAGAGCGACGACCCAGCATAGTTCTTTGGTCAGCGTTGGCGCGTGGCTTGCACTGCGCCGAGCATGCTTATTCATGTCGTGCTGGTGTTGGTCGTCGCGGGCGTGCTGCTCTGGCTGATCGAGTCGTTCGTGCCGATGGACGCCAAGATCCTGCGTTTGCTGCAGGCGGTCGTGGTCATCGTGCTGATTATTTGGTTGCTGCGCGTCTTCGGCATCATCAATATTTTGCCGGGCCTGAATTTCTGAGCTTCGAGCAGACCGCCGTTCGGGGTGAGGCAGCTTGCGACTCAGGCGCGAGCTGCCGGCACTTCCGTCACAGCGTCAGCGCTTCAAGACTTTGGCGAGGGCCTGGTACCAGACCAGCTTCTTGTCGAATCCCGGGTACGCCCGATTGCGGCCGCTCGGGTTGGGGAGCACGAAGAGCCGCGCGTTCGCAATGCGCGCGCTCTTCGAGCCCGGACCGCGCTCGACGCCGGTCGGCACGAACACGGGGTACAACGTGAGGCCGAGCAAGGCGACGTAGCGCGGTTCGAGCTTGGCCACGAGGCGCGTGACCCGCTCCGCGCCGAGCCGCTGCTCGGCCCGGGTGAGCTCGGCAGCGGCCGCAGTGGCGCGTTGCACACCCGAGACCAAACCGATGCCGAACTCGAGCAAGCACCGCTCTTCTTCGGGCCGGAGTAGCTCTTTCGTGAGCCCCGACTCGTGCAGCAAGCGCCAGAACGGGTTGCCCTTGGACGAGAACGAGAAGCCCGCGTTGGCCGAATGCAGCGACGGATTGATGGCGACGATGATCACGTCCAGCTTCGGTGCGACGATATCGGGGAGTAGGCGGGCCACGTCGGAGCGCGACGTTAGCGGAATCTGCGCGGCGGGCTACGGCGCGCTCGGGCAAAGGGCCGATTTCAGGCGCCCGAAGGCGCGACTCAAGAAGTCGACGCTCGCGCGGACGCGCGGTGTTTCGAGGGTGTCGCGGTGCGCGCCGAGATACAGCGGGCGCTCGGGGCCGGCGACTGGCGGGTGCAGCAAGCGCAGGCCAGGCGTGGCATCGCCCATGAAGCGCGGCAAGCAGGCCAAGCCGAGCCCACTTTGCGCCATGGTCGCCATCGGGGCGCGGCCATTGGTGCGTACGGCGACGCGCGCGCGAGCCGCGACCTGCTTCAGCCACCCGAGATCCGGGATCTTGGTCAGCGATTCGGACATGGCGATCAGCGAGTGCCCCGAGCATTGCGCTGCGAAGTTCGGTTGGCCGCGCTTGGCCAAGTAGCCGTCCGAGGCGTACAGACCGAAGCTCACGCTGGCGACGCGGCGCTGCACCACGCCCTGTTGCTCGAACTTCGATGGGCGGAGCGCGATGTCCGCGTCGCGCCGCGTGAGGCTCAGGTGGCGCACGTCGGCGAGCAGCTCGAGCTCCAGCTCGCCGTGCGCTTCGCTGAACGGCCCGAGCGCGGGCCCGAGCACCGCGCCGATCAACCACTCAGAAGCCGTGATCGTCACGCGGCCTCGCAGGCCAGCGTCGCGGCCGGCTGCCACGCGCTCGACGGAGAGCGCCTCTTGCTCCATGCGCTCGGCGTGCGCGATCAGGCGTTGCCCGGTGCTGGAGAGCGCTTGCCCGGTAGGCAAGTGCTGGAACAGCTTGGCGCCCAGCTGCGCCTCGAGCGCGGCGAGCCTGCGCCCGACCGTGGGCTGAGCCACCCCGAGCTGCAGGGCGGCCGCCGACATACTGCCCTCCCGCGCCACCGCGAGCACGAAGCGTAAATCGTTCCAATCCAGCATGGTCAGCAGGCTAGCGCGGCCATGCAAAAATGCATGGCTCATCTGCGACCGTGGGCAATTGTCGAGGCCCTGCTCGGCACCTAAACCTCGGGTATGGCTCGTCGTGAATTCTTGCATTGGCTTACGGGCAGCGCGGCGCTCGGCGCGCTGAGCGCCTGCTTGCCCCTCACACCGGAGCTCAAAGTGCCCCAGCCCAACCCGAAAGTGCGCGCGATCTGCTTCGACCTGTTCACGCTCTTCGATCCGCGCTCGGTGGTCACGGTCGCAAAGACGATCGTGCCAGAGCGCGCGGCCGCGCTGTGCGAGGCCTGGCGCCTACGCCAGTTCGAGTATTCCTGGCTGCACGTGGCCGCGAACCGCTACCTCGACTTTCGCAGCGTAACCGAAGAAGCGCTGCTGTACGCCGAGCACGCGAGCAGCCTCTCGCTCTCGCCGGAGCAGCGCCGCACTTTGATCGCTGCCTACTCGCAGCTCGAGCTGTGGCCCGACGCACGCCAGGCGCTGCTGGCGTGGCAGCAAGCTGGCCTGCGCTTGGCGCCGCTCTCCAACTACACCCCAGAGATGCTTGCGGAGCTGCTCGACCACGCAGGCGTCTCGCGCTCGTTCGAGGCGCAGATTTCGACCCACCGCGCCCGGACGTTCAAGCCCGACCCACGCGCCTACGCGCTCGGCCCCGCCGTGCTCGGCTTGGCGCGGGAAGAGATCGTGTTCGCAGCCTTTGGCGGTTGGGACGCCGCCGGTGCCAAATGGTTCGGTTTCCCCACGTTTTGGGTCAACCGCCTCGGCTTGCCGGGTGAGACATTGGCCCCGGGCCCCGACGCCTCGGGCCCCTCGTTGAACGAGCTCGACCAATTCGTACGAGCGCGCAGCGGGTGAGCGAGGCTCAGCGCGTTCGAGTCGAGCGGCGCAAGCGGCGCGCGGCTAGGCCGATGACCAGTGAAGCGAGCCACCAGGGGGGAGTGCCCGGGGCGCTGGTCGCGCGCGACAACGCACAATCGCCGACGCTGCTCGTGTCCTTGCAGGGCGGCGCAGAATCACGCGGGTAGGCGTTGTCGCAGCTCTCGGGATCGGAGAGCGTAGCGGCCTCGCTCAGCGTTGCGCTCGCGCCGTTGCCGAGATCGATATGCTCGGCCCAGGGCAACACCAGCACGTCGGCCGGCAGCGGGTCGGCGTCGCTGTAGGGGAAGAAGGCCGCGAACACGCTGTCGCCGACGTTCGGCGTCGTGCCTGCCGCGTCCGAGCAAGGCAGCGCGGTCGACAGCGTACCGACTACTCGCCGGTGCACGTCGCCCGGACCCAGCAGCGTGTTGGGGTTGAGCACGGCTTCGATCTCGAGCGTCGCGTTCGTGCCGTCGAGCGCCACGACCGTGGCCTGCACTTGGCTCTTGCCCGCGAGCCCTTCACACACGCAGGACGCCTTGCTGGGCGCGCAATCGGCCGAGCCCGTCTGGCCGCTGAGGCACGAGCAAAGCAGCCCGGCGCTGGCCAGTAACCCCCAAGAGCGTCCCTGCATGAGCCCAGTATCGTGCGGGGTTGCTCGATTCGCTAGCGCACGCTCGAACATAGCGTGGCGCGTGCTGCGCCGTGAGCGCTCGAATCTGCGCTATCTGCTGCCTGAATGGCTGCAATTTGCAGGTGCCCGTCCGCGACGCCGAAGGCTGCGACGGGCTCGGGCGTGTCGCGTGACCATCCACCATTTGCCCAAAGTCGCGACTTTTGGTGAGCCGACGGGCGCTGCGTTTTTGCCGAGCTGCGCTTGGCGCGTGGCTTGCAGCTTCGCCGACACACCGAGCATGTGGTGATCGAATGCCGTGCCTACGTGAGGCAGCTTGCCCCGATGTGTGAGCGGCCGGCCATTCGCGCCACACCGAGTCGACCCAAGCGATCGTAACCCAGCGAGAATTGCCATGACCGAGATCAACATCACTTTTGCTGCGTTGTCCGACGTCGGGCTGATGCGCAGCGTGAATGAAGATGCCTTCGAGCTCACGGATTTGACGGCGGGCACGAGCGTCTCGGCGAGCCCCACGCACGGTCAGCTCGGTCTGGGGCCGGGCGGTATGTTGCTCTCATTGTCCGACGGCATGGGTGGCCACGCCGCCGGCGAGGTGGCGGCCGCCACCGTGATCGGTTCGCTCCGCAACACGCTGAAGGCGGGCGGCTCGGGACCGGCCGAGCAGCGTTTGGAGGCCGGGGTACGGCGCGCGAACCTGGACGTGCTCGAAGCGGCGCGCGCCAAAGGCCGGCACGGCATGGGTGCGACGCTGACCGCCGTTTTGGTCGACGGCGAGAATGCCTACGTGGCCGAGGTCGGTGACTCGCGGGCGTACATTCTTCGATCGGGGCAACTGAAGCAGCTCACGCGCGACCAGAGCTTGGTGCAAATGCTGGTCGACCAAGGCTTGATGCAGCCGGAAGAAGCCGAGAATTCCTCGCGCAAGAACATCCTGCTCCAGGCCATGGGCAGTGTCGATGAGGTGCACGCGGCGATCGGACAAGTCACGCTGCGCCGCGGGGACAAGCTCTTGCTCTGCTCCGACGGCATCTCGAATGCCATTTCGGACGATGAGCTGCGCGATCTGTTGGCCGTGAATGGCCCTTGGCCCGCGTGCGCGAAGCTCGTGCAGCTCGCCAACGAGCGCGGCGGTGACGACAACCTGACCGCCGTGGTTGCGCTGTTCGAGGGCAGCGGTCTCGCCGCGGCCGCGCCGTCCGAAACCGTTACCGGCACGTTCTCGGTGATCAAGGATTTCGGGCCGGCAAAACCGGTTGCAGCCGCCTCGTAGCGCCCGTCTTGGTTTTGAAGGGAGCTTTACGGTGCGGCGCACGTAGCGCCGGATACGCATGATGTGCAGCAGAGGAGCAAACGCGTAGCGCGCAGCTGGGCCGGGCCACTATGCTGCGCGTCCATGCGCGTACTCCATTTTGTGTTGATCCCGACTCTCTTGCTCGCGGCTTGCGTCGTGCGCCGTCCCGTTGCGAGCAGCGGTGGGGCGGCCCCTCCCGAGGCTCCGACGGGTGGCCCGACACCGATTCATCAGGTGAGCGAAGTCACTCCGCCGCCCGTGGCAGCCGTCAGCGAGCCCGTGCCGGGATTCATGCGCGGCATCAATCTGGGCAACGCGCTGGACGCGCCGATGGAGGGCGCGTGGGGCGTGAAGCTGAGCCCGGCGCATTTCAAGATGGTGAAAGCCGCGGGTCTGGACCACGTGCGCTTGCCCGTGCGTTTCAGCGCTCACGCCGGAAATAGCGCGCCGTTCACGATCGAGCCGGCGTTTTTCGAGCGCGTCGACTGGGCTCTCGAGCAGGCCAAGGACAATGGCCTGTCGGTGATCATCGATCTTCACCACTACGAAGAGCTGATGAAGAAACCGAGCGAGCATTCGGATCGTTTGGTCGCGCTCTGGCAGCAAATCGCGGAGCACTACAAGGGGGCACCGCCGAGCGTGGCTTTCGAGCTGATCAACGAGCCCTGTGATCAACTGACTTCGAACCTGCTCAATCCGCTGCAACGTCGCGCGCTGGCAGCCGTGCGCGCCACGAATCCAAAGCGCCTGGTCTTCGTCGACAGCTACTTCTGGGCCGCGGCCGATCGCCTGAAGGAGCTGGACTTGCCCGAGGACCCGAACCTCGTGCCCTCGTTCCACAATTACCAACCGATTCTGTTCACGCACCAGGGCATGCCTTTCATGCCGCCCGAGTTCCAAACCAAGCCGGTCGTCTTTCCGGGCCCGCCCGCGGCCGCGGTGACTCCGGTGGACGCCGGGAAGAACACACAATGGGTGAGCAGTTGGTTCGCGTCCTACAACAGCGCACCCATCGCCGAGAACTCGAACGGCCCCCAAGCCATCTTCGACTACTTCAAGCTGGTGGAAGATTACGTGAAGGCCACCCATCGCCGCGTCTACATGGGCGAGTGGGGGGTGTCGACGAACGCCGATCCGCAGTCGCGCGAGGCATGGATCCGAATCGTGCGTCAGGAGGCCGAAAAGCGGCACATCGGCTGGGCGATCTGGGACGACGGCGGCGCGTTCAAAGCCATGAACGTGCAACAAGGCACTTGGGTCGCGCCGATCTACGCCGGTCTGTTCAAGTGAGCCCTGCGTGCGGTGATGTAGTTCCGTCGGCGACCTCGACACACCGGCACAATCGGGTTTCGCTACGACGCAGTGCTGACATACTCATGAGGTTGCCTTGTGGTGTGCGCTGCGGCTCTCGCGGCCGCCCGACGGATACGTAGCTTTGGGATCATTGAACACCTTCCGCACTACCTCACCACGCTTCTGGCTGCCGCGCGCCTTGGCCGTCCTCGCGCTGATCGCGGCATCGTGCTCGGTACCGAGCTTTCAATTCTCCGACACCGCGACCGAGCACTGCAGCAACTCGATCTCGGACGAGGGCGAAACGGGCATCGATTGCGGCGGTACCTGTCCGGGCTGTCCGGCGGGTGCCACCTGCTCGGTGAACAACGATTGCCTTGGTAACCAGTGCGTCGACAGCGTCTGCCAAGACGCTTCGTGCACGGACGGCGTGCGCTCCGGCTCGGAGACAGACCAGGATTGCGGCGGCGGTGCCTGCGCGCCGTGCGGCTCGGGCCTGGCCTGCGTGGCCGACCGTGATTGCACGAGCGGCGTGTGCATGGCCGGCTTTTGCGCCCAGCCCTCGTGCTCGGACGCGCTGAAGAACGGCGACGAAAGCGACCTGAACTGCGGCGGCTCGTGTCCCGCGTGCTTGCCGGGTCAAAAGTGCAAGCTCCCCAGCGACTGCTCGGGTGGCGATTGCACCAATGGCTCGTGCTCGCTCACCTGTTTGGACGGTAAGGGCAACTGCGACGGTGACGCGAGCAACGGTTGCGAGACCAACCTGAAGACCGACACCGAGCATTGCGGCGCCTGCGAAACGCCGTGCAGCTTGGCCCATGCCAGCGCGGCTTGCAGCGGCGGCTCGTGCGTGGTCCTGAACTGCACGGCACCGTTCGCCGACTGTGACGGCGACCCCTCGAACGGCTGCGAGACCAACACCAGCACCGACGCGGGCAATTGCAAAGGCTGCGGCCTGGCCTGCGTTGGCGTGAACGGCACGTCCACGTGCGTGGCCTCGGCCTGCCAGATCAGCTGTGACGCCAACTATGCCGATTGTGACGGGGACCCCTCGAACGGCTGCGAGAAGAAGGTCGATGGTGACGCGCTGAATTGCGGCGCTTGCGGCAAAGTGTGCGACGCCGGCAACGGCACGCCCAACTGCGTGCTGGGCAAGTGCGGCGTGAGCGATTGCCCAGCCGGCTTCGGTGATTGCGACGGCGATCCGAAGAACGGCTGCGAAGTGAACCTGACCAAGGACGCCGGGAACTGCAAGGTGTGCGGTTCCAAGTGCGAGGTCGCCAACAACACGCCCGCCTGCGTGGCTTCGGCGTGCACGGTCGGCACGTGCGACGCGACGCATGCCGATTGCGACGGCAAGGCCTCGAACGGCTGCGAGACGAACATCGCCACGGATGCCAGCAATTGCGGCGTCTGCAGCAAGGTGTGCGGTGTCGCCAATGGCACTTCCAAGTGCGAAAACAAGCTGTGCAAGGTCAGCAATTGCACCGCGCCTTGGGCCGACTGCGACGGCAATGGCACCGACTGCGAAACGAACACCAGCAGCAATGGCAGCAACTGCGGCGGTTGCGGCGCCAATGGCTTGAATTGCAACACGGTGTACGGGCCGCTGAATGCGACCGGCAAGTGCGTGGCCAGCGCGTGCCAGCTCGACAAGTGCGCGGCGAATTTCGCCGACTGCAACGCTAACCCCGACGCCGACGGTTGTGAAGCCAATCTGAAGACTTCCAGCGGCAATTGCGGCGGCTGCGGTTCGGTGTGCCAAGCGCCCAACGGCTCGAACGCGTGCACCGGTGGTACGTGCGTGCCAAATTGTGGCACCGCCTTCGGCGACTGCGACGGCAACGTGAAGACGGGCTGCGAGGCGGTGCTGGCGAAGGACGTGAACAACTGCGGCGGCTGCGCCATCGCCTGCCAGCAGCTGAATGCCACGAACGTGTGCTCGGGCAGTGCGTGCAGCCCGACCTGCAGCCAGACCTACTTCAAGAGCTGCGACGGCAACAACAACAACGGCTGCGAGATCGACACGCGCTCCAGCAAGGCCAACTGCGGCGCTTGCG
>OUNO010005604.1_pt1 | contig 12180 bp, 10 predicted proteins | sample 1779811 | NCBI WGS metagenome assembly OUNO01 (sample SAMEA3914804, study PRJEB12502) | metagenome | biome: forest; material: soil | place: Canada | collected 2010-06-25 | depth 0.3 m | reverse complement strand
AGGGCGAGGAGTACGAGCGGCGCCTGCAGGCCATCCTGCCCGAGGTCGAGCGCGGGTTGGCCGAGAGCCGCGAGCGGGTCATGGCCGCCGGTGGGCTGTTCATCTGCGGGACCGAGCGCCACGAGTCGCGCCGCATCGACAACCAGCTGCGCGGGCGCGCCGGACGCCAGGGCGATCCGGGCGAGTCGCGCTTCTTCCTTTCGGCCGAGGACGATCTCGTGCGCCTGTTCGCGGGCGACCGCATCTACCGGATCCTCGACAAACTCGGCGGCGTAGACGAGGAGGGCAACGAGGAGCCGATCGAGGCCGGCATGCTCTCCAAACAGATCGAGAAAGCGCAGAAGAAGGTCGAGGAGCAGAACTTCCTGATCCGCAAACGGGTGCTCGAGTACGACGACGTCATGAACGAGCAGCGGCGCGTCATCTACGCCTACCGCGACGAGGTCCTCGAGGGCAAGAGCATCGGCGAGGAGGCCCGCCAGGAGGTCGTCAAGGTCATCGAGCGGACCGTCGACCAGTACACGCCCGGCGATTTCATGGAGGATTGGGACCTCGACGGCCTGTTCACGGCTCTCGGCCAGTTCTTCCCCGTCGACCTCGGCAGCGAGGATCTCGAGCGGGAGACGGTCGACCGCAACACGCTGACCGATCGCATCGTCCAGGAGGCGGTAGGGCGCTACAACGCACGCGAGGAGGCCCTTGGCGAGGAGCTGATGGGCGCCCTCGAGCGCTTCCTGCTCCTGCAGATCATCGACGAACGCTGGCGCGAGCACCTCTTTGACATGGACTATCTGCGCGAGGGCATCCATCTGCGCGGCTTCGCCCAGATCGACCCGCTGGTGGCGTACAAGAACGAAGCCTTCAACCTGTTCGGCGACCTCATGAACAGCGTCTGGGCCGACTATGCCCGCATGATCTTCAACGTCCAGGTCAACGTCGAGGGCGAGAACGGCGGCGGTGGCCCACAGGGCCCATCCTTCGCCGCCGCCGGCAGCTCGACACGGGCCGGGCGCGTGTCCTACTCAGGCGGTCACAGCGCCGCGGGCGCCGGCGCGCTGGCCGCTGCCGCCGCGGCCGCCGGCGGGCAAGAAGGGCAGGGCTACGGCGGCGAAGGCGCGGAAGCCGAAGCGCTGCCGGTCGTCGAGCAGAGAGTTCTCGACGACGAGCACCAGGTGGGGCGCAACGATCCCTGCTGGTGTGGCAGTGGTAAGAAGTACAAGAAGTGCCACGGCGCCTAGGCGGCCGTGGGCGCTGCGCGGGCCGGCTGATAGCGTGGGGCCATGGCCACTACAGCCCCGAGCGAGTCCACACCGCAGCGGCTGGCCGCGATCCGGGAGCAGCTGAACCTGCTCTCGGACTATCTTTGACCCGGCTGGGCTGGCCGAGCGCGTTGCGGCGCTCGAGAGCGAGATGGGCGAAGGTGGCTTCTGGAACGACTCCGACCGCGCTGCCAGGGTGTCGGCGGAGCATTCGCGCGCGTCGCGACGCCTCGAGACCTTCCGGGCGCTCGAGAGCGACGTGGCCGACCTCGACGGGCTCGCCGAGATGGCCGCCGAGGAGGAGTCGCTGCAGGGCGAACTGGACGAGCAGATTCTCGCCGTCGAGGAGCGCCTGGCGGCGCTCGAGGAGCAGCGGCTGTTCTCCGGGCGATATGACGCCGGTGACGCCCTCGTCACCGTCAACGCCGGCGCCGGCGGCACCGACGCGCAGGACTGGGCCGAGATGGTCCTGCGCATGCTCATGCGCTGGGCCGAGCGCCGCAGCTTCGCCGTAGAGCTGCTCGAGGTCAGCGAGGGCGAGGAAGCCGGCATCAAGTCGGCCACGTTCAGGGCCTCGGGCGAGAACGCCTACGGCCTGTTCGGAGCCGAGCGCGGCGTTCACCGGCTCGTGCGCCTGTCGCCGTTCGACTCCGCCCACAGGCGCCAGACGAGCTTTGCCGGCGTCGAGGTCGCGCCGGTCGTGCAGGACACGGGCGAGGTCGAGATCAACGACGACGATCTTCAGGTCGACACCTACCGGGCCTCTGGAGCCGGCGGACAGCATGTCAACAAGACCGACTCGGCGGTGCGCATCACGCACCGTCCGACCGGCATCGTCGTCCAGTGCCAGAACGAGCGCTCCCAGTCCTCCAACCGGGCGACGGCCATGGCCATGCTGCGCGCCAAGCTGCTCGAGCGCAAGGAGCGCGAACGCCAGCAGGAGATAGCCGCCGAGAAGGGGGACGCCCAGGACGTCAACTTCGGCTCGCAGATCCGCTCGTACGTGCTGCACCCGTACACGATGGTCAAGGACCACCGGACGGGCCACGAGATGGGTGACGTCCAGCGGGTGCTCGACGGCGACCTGGACGGCTTCGTCCGCGCGTTCCTGCTCGCCGGCGCGACGAAGTCGTGATCGGGGAACGCGAGCTGGCCGACCTCGTGCGGCGAGCGCTCGAGGAGGACATCGGCGGCGGCGACGTGACGACGGCGGCGACCGTGCCCGAGGACGCGCGGGCGAGAGCATCGATCGTGCAGAAGGCGCCGGGCGTGATCTTCGGTCTCGAGGTTGCCCGGGCGACCTTCGGCCAGCTCGACCCCGACGCCCGCGTCGAGTGTCTCGTCGAGGAGGGCATCTGGCGCGAGGACGGGCCGGTTATGTCGGTCGAGGGTCGCGCCCGCGCCTTGCTGAGCGCCGAGCGCAGCGCGCTGAACTTCCTCGCCCACCTGTCGGGCGTAGCGACGATGGCGGCCAGGGCGGTTCGCGCAGTCGAGGGCACCGGCGCCAAGGTGCTCGACACGCGCAAGACGACACCCGGCCTGCGCAGCCTCGAGAAGGCGGCGGTGGCGGCCGGGGGCGCCGTCAACCACAGAGCCGGGCTCTACGACGCGGTCCTGATCAAGGAGAACCACATCGCTGCGGCCGGCGGGATCGCCGAGGCGGTCGGGCGCGCTCTGGCGGCAGCGCCGCAGCTCGCCGCGACGCTCGAGGTCGAGGTGCGCAACCCCGCCGAGATCGATCAGGCGCTGGCCGCCGGCGCGCCGCGTCTGCTGCTCGACAACATGGACGAGTCCCAGTTGCGCGAGGCGGTCGCCCAGGTTGCCGGCCGGGCGCAGCTCGAGGCAAGCGGGGGAGTGACCCTCCAGACGCTCCGGGAGCTCGCCGGCACCGGGGTAGAATGGATTTCGATGGGTGCGCTGACCCACTCGGCGCCCGCGCTGGACCTGTCCCTCATCCTGGAGGTCTCCCCGTGACCGGCAACCCGGCGACATCCGCCGACCACCGCGGCTACCCGGCCAGGAGGGATGTGCGATGAACCTTCCCATGGCACCCACGCTGCCGATGGCTCCGACATTGCCGACGGCTCCGACGCAGACGACCCTCTCGGCCGAGGAGATCGTCGTGCTGCAGGCCGAGGTGCGTGCCCTGGCCAAGCAGCGAGGTGCCGTGATCCTCGCGCACAACTACCAGGTGCCCGAGGTGCAGGACGTGGCCGACTACGTCGGCGACTCCCTCGGGCTCTCCCGTAGGGCCGCGGAGGCCGAGGGCGAGATGATCGTCTTCTGCGGCGTCCACTTCATGGCGGAGACCGCCTCGATCCTCTGTCCGGAGAAGACCGTCCTGATCCCGGACCTCGACGCGGGCTGCTCGCTCGCTGCCTCGATCGACGCCGAGCAGCTCGCCGACTGGCGCGCGGAGTATCCGCGGGGGGTTGTGGTGATGTACGTCAACACCACCGCCGAGGTCAAGGCGCTGACCGATTACTGCTGCACGTCGGCCAACGCGGTTGACGTGGTACGCCACATCTACGAGACGCACGGCGAGGACACCGAGATCCTCTTCGGCCCCGACATGTGGCTGGGGTCCTACGTCGAGAAGGAGCTCGGCCGGCGCATGCACGTGTGGGACGGCGAGTGCCACGTCCACGCCGGCATCCGCCCAGCGGACATCGAAGCCATCCGCGCCGCGCACCCCGGAGCAGACTTCCTGATCCATCCTGAGTGCGGCTGCTCGACGAGCGTGATGGAGTACGTCGCATCTGGGGACATCTCCTCAGAGGGGGTGCACATGCTCTCGACGGGAGGGATGCTGAAGTTCGCGGAGTCAGCCGACCAGGGTCCGACAAACGAGCCCGCCGGCCAGGTGAGTGAACCCGGCCTCGAGCTCTCAGCGGCGGCGACAACGGCAGATGCTCCCGGCGAGCTACGGAAGGCGGTCGTCGCGACCGAGACCGGGATGCTCTATCCCTTGCGCATGGCGGCGCCGCACATCGAGTTCATCCCGGCCAACCCGGTAGCCGAGTGCGTGTATATGAAGATGATCACGCTGCCGAAGCTGCGCGACGCGCTGCGCGACATGAAGTTCGAGGTGCGTGTACCCGAGGACATCGCCGTCCGTGCGCGCGTTCCGATCGACCGTATGGTCGCGATCGGCTGATTGCGGCGGATCCGCCACAGTTTGTTGGGTAAGCGTGGCGGATATGCTACTATCGGGCTGTGTCTATTGATGCAGACGCCTTCGCCGGCGATCTCATCGGTCGTATTCGCCGGACGACTGGCTTCAGCCAGACGGAGCTCGCGCGTCGCAGCGGGATCGACCGCTCCGCACTGAGTGCATACGAGCACGGGCGGCGCCAGCCGTCGGTAGCGGCGCTGGCCCGTATCGCCGCAGCAGCCGGACTGGAGCTCGACCTCACGGCGTCCCGCGGCGCCGCAGCTGAGGAGCACGCCGGTCGGGTCCTGGCCCAGGTGCTCGAGCTCGCCGAGGCCTTGCCCTACAAGCCGCGGGACGAGCTCAGGTACCCGCCACTGATCGAGCTACGGACATGAGCAACCTCGGCGAGCTCCTGTTGTCGGTGCACGATTCGCTGGACAGAGCGCACATCCCACACGCGGTCGGCGGGGCTATCGCGCTCGCGTATTGCACGCTCGACCCCCGGGGCACTCGAGATCTCGACTTCAACGTGTTCGTGGGGCCAGAGCGGGCCCGCGAGGTCTTTGCGGCGCTGCCGGCGGGGATCGAGGTCAGCGGCGACAGGCTTCAACGGCTGGAACGCGATGGTCAGGTCCGGCTCAGAGCGGGGATCACGCCGGTCGATCTTTTCCTGAGCGTCCTCCCATTTCATGACCACGTCGCAGACCACGTTCGGTCGGTGCCGTTCGAGGGGCGCACCATTCCAGTCCTGAGCTGCACAGCGCTCGTCGTCTTCAAGGCGATGTTCGATCGAACTCAGCACTGGGCCGACATCGAGGCGATGGTCGAGGCGCAATCGTTCGATTTGGACGAGGCGACCAGCTGGATCGGGGACATGCTCGGCGACGATCGGCGGATTGAGCTGCTGGTCGCAGCGGCGGGGCAGCGTCGATCGCAGGGCGAGCCTCAACCCCTGCGCCTGAAGCCGCGCGGCATCCCTCCAGACGTGGCGGGCTAGAACTCCTCGGCGCTGTGCGGGCCGACGCAGGCGACGGCCAGGTTGTCGGCCACGCCGTCGGCGACCGCGCGGACCTCGTCGAAGGTGACGGCGTCAAGCGCGGCGATCGCGGCATCGGGGTCGATGTCCTCTCCGAACACGATCGACTGGTTGGCTCCATAGCGGGCGACCGCGTTGGTGTTCTCAAACCCCAGGACCGTGCGACCGGCGGCGTAGGCGCGGGCTCGCTCGACCTCCTCCTCGGTCGGCCCGTCGCGGCGGAGCTCGTCGACGATCTCGCGCATCCGCGTGTAGGCCTCGATGCACTTCCCGGACTCCAAGCCCGAGCCGAGCTGGAGGATCGGCACGTCGGCGTAGGAGTGGTCGACGGCATAGACCGAGTAGCAGAGACCGCGCTTCTCGCGGATCTCCTCGAACAGCCGCGATCCCATCGAGCCGCCGAGCAGAGTCGAGTAGATCGACAGCGCGGCGCGCTCGCGGACGTCGGACACGGCGATGTCCGGCCGGTAGATCATCCGCAGGTGTGATTGGTTGGTGTCGCGCTCCTCGACCAGCTTCTCGGGCGCGAAGGCGGGCGCCGGAACATAAGCCTCGGGCTCGGGCAGAGACGGGAAGCGCGCGAAGCGCTCCCGCAGCTCGTCCTCGGCGGGCAGATGCTCGAGGTTGCCGGCGAGGAAGGCGCCGCCACGACCGCCGGCCCAGCGCCGCTCGCGGAACGCGACGATCGCCTCGCGGCTGAAGCTGCGCAGGTTCTCCTCAGGTCCGAGGACCGTCCGCCCGAGCGGATGGTCGCCGAACGCCGCGCGGTCGATCAAATACTCGGCGACCATCGACGGCTGGTCGAAGGCGCGATTGATCTCCTGGATGACGACGCCGCGCTCGCGGTCGAGCTCCTCGGCGTCGAGGCGGGGGCGCCCGACGAAGTCGCTCAAGAGGTCGATGGCCGCAGCGGCGCTCTCGGCACGGACGGTGATGTGAAAGGCCACGAGGTCGTGGCTGGTGTAAGCGTTCAGCACGCCGCCGAGGCGCTCGGCGGTCTCGTTGACGTCCTTGTAGGTCGGGAACTTCTCGCCGCCCTTGAAGACGAGGTGCTCGAGGAAATGGGCCATGCCGTTCTCCTCGGGGCGCTCGTTGCGCGCGCCGGCGTCGAAGGCGACGAGGACGGTCAACGCGCGCGTGCCCGGCAGCTCGATGCGATGGATCGGCAGGCCGTTGCTCTCTATCGGGCTCATGGTTTTGACGCGCGCCATCGGCTCACCTTAGCGACCGTCTTTCAGCACGCCGGTAGGAGCGTGGCGAGCCGAGCCGCGCGCGGCGCCGACCGCTCGCGCGCCGGGGCCGTGCGGCCGACCGGCAGACCGACGCGAACTCTGACCGAGCTGCTCTCGGGCGATTCTGCGCCCCGTTGCGTCACCGAGGCAGTCTGAGCCATCCGAGGCGGCCGAGGAAAAGCACAAAGCCTCGCCGAAGCAGGCGCGGGGTCCTCCCAACCGCCGAAAGCCCGGACGCCCTCGACTACGCTTGCCCTCTCATGACACCGCCGCGCCGCCTGATGGAGGGCACCATCCTCGCGCTCCTGCTCCCGATCCTGCTCGTCGTCGGGCTGTGGCTCGGCGGCCATCCCGAACACCTGCCGGGGTTCCTGCGCAGCACGTTCGTGGCCGACCACCAGACACGGGTCGTCGACGAAGCCATCCAGCGGATCGGTCACGACTACTACCGGCCGATACCGACCGGCAAGCTGTCGGACGCCTCGATATCCGGTCTCGTGTCCAGTCTCGGCGATCGCTTCTCGCACTACCTCACGCCGAGCGAATATCGCGAATTCAACGCGCCGCCGCACTTCACCGGCATCGGCGTGGCCGTCGGGCCGAGCCGTCGTGGGCTGATGATCGCGCGGGTCTTCGACGCCTCGCCGGCTGCCCACGCAGGGCTCAAGGCCGGCGAGCTGATAGTCGCGGTCAACGGTCGCAGCCTCGCGGGGCTGTCGGGCGATGCGGCGACGGCCCTGATCAAGGGACTTCCCGGCACCGACGTGGCCCTGCGCATAGAAGCGCCGTCCCGGTCCGGCTCGAGACACGGGAAGCTGCGCACCCTGAAGATCACCCGCGCGACCATCTCCGAGCCGGTGGTGGCATCCGCGACGCGATCGGTCGACGGCGTGAAGCTCGGCGTCGTGGCCCTCGCGACGTTCAGTCCCGGTGCCCACGGCGAAGTCCGCCAGGCGGTGGACGACGAGCTGCGCGCCGGCGCTCGCGGTCTCGTCCTCGACCTGCGCAGCAACGGCGGCGGCCTGGTCGAGGAGGCCCAGCTGATCGCCAGCGTGTTCGTGACCAGGGGGACCATCGTCAGCACCAGAGGCCGCACGCAGCCGTCGCAGACGCTGGTCGCGACGGGCGGTGCGATCGCTCCCTCCATCCCCGTCGCGGTGCTCGTCGACTCAAACACCGCCTCGGCCGCCGAGATCGTGACGGCCGCGCTCCAAGACCATCATCGCGCGACCGTCGTCGGCACGCACACGTTCGGCAAGGGTGTCTTCCAGGAGGAGCAGCCGCTGTCCAATGGCGGCGCCCTGGACATCACGGTCGGCGAGTACTTCACCCCGTCGGGACGCAACCTCGGCGGCGGCGGCGTCAAGCAGGGCGCCGGAATCACCCCCGAAGTGACGGTCGCCAAGGGCGAGATCGACACGCCGCGTGGCCTCGATGTGGCATTGAGCACACTGGCCGCGAAGCTCAGGTGAGCTCGCAGCGTCCGCGCGGCGACCGGCCCGCGCCCGCCGGCGCCGTCGTCGCCGTGCTCGAGCGACGTGGCCGCTTCATCGCGGCTGCGCCCCTGTTCCCGCCCTCGGGCGAGGGGGCTCCTGCTCGGCGACGGGGGGCGTCGGCGAGCGTGACGCTCCGCTCGGCCCGCCCGGAGCGGGGCGGCGGTCGCGAGGCACGGGCCGGTGACCTCGTGCTCGTCCAGCTGCCCGTGCGGGGCTCGGGCGGGCGCATCGTCCGCATTCTCGGTCGGCCCGACGTCGCGCGCGACGTCATCGAGGGGTTCATGCTCGATCGCGGCCTGCGGCGGGGCTTCGATCCGGCCGTCGAGCGCGAGGCCCGCGACGCGGCCGAGCGCGTGCGGGGCGCGGGCGCCGGTCGGCGCGACCTGCGTGGCCTGGCGACGTTCACGATCGACCCTGTGTCCGCGCGGGACTTCGACGACGCCATCTCGGCCGAGCAGCTCGAGGGCGGCGTGACGAGGGTGTGGGTCCACATCGCCGACGTCTGCGCGCACGTGCCGGAGGGCTCACTCGTCGATCGCGAGGCGCGCCGTCGGGCGACCAGTGTCTACGTGCCGGGCGCCGTCGAGCCGATGCTGCCCCACGTCCTCTCAAACGACGCCTGCTCGCTCGTCCCGGGGGCAGACCGCCCGGCTGTGACCGTCGAGCTGGATCTGCGCGCGGCGAGCGTCGTGCGCAGCGCCTTCTACCGATCGCTGATCCGCTCCGATGAGCGCCTGGACTACGACCGCGTCGATCGCGTCTTCGCCGGCGAGGCGGCGGCGGAGCCCTGGGGCGAGCCGCTGCGGGCCGCCAGGGCGGCTGCCGGCGCCCTTCAGCTCGCACGCGAGCAGAGCGGCGCGCTCGTCGTCGAGTCCGAGGAGCCGGAGATCGCCTTCGACGAGCAGGGCAACGTGGCTTCGATCAGCGGGCGTGTCCAGACCGAGTCCCACCGGCTGATCGAGCACCTGATGATCGCCGCCAACGAAGCTGTCGCGGCCCTGCTCGAGCAGCGCAGCGTGCCCTGTCTCTACAGGGTCCACGAGCGTCCCGAGCCCGAACGTGTCGCGCGCCTGGTCGAGCAGCTGGCCTCCCTCGAGGTGCCCACACCGCCGCTGCCCGACTCGCTGTCGCCGTCGCAGGCGAGCGAGCTGATCGGCCGACTCTCCCATCGCGTCGAGGAGCACGTCCGCCGCACCGGTCGCGGCCGCCTCGCGCTGAGCTCGCTCGTGCTGCGCTCGCTCAAGCAGGCGTACTACTCGCCGAGGAACCTGGGCCACGCCGGCCTGCACTCGGCGAGCTACTGCCACTTCACCTCGCCGATCCGCCGCTATCCGGACCTCGTCTGCCACCGCGCGCTGCTGTCCGCGATCGGCGGAGGCGAGCCGCCGCCGCGCGCAGGAGAGCTCGTCGAGCTCGGCGCCTGGACCTCCGAACGGGAGCGCGAGGCGATGAAGATCGAGCGCGGCGCCGACGACATCGCTCGCTGCTTCGCGCTCGAGCGGGCTCTCTACGAGGACGGCTTCGAGCAGGTGTTCGCCGGTGAGGTCACGGGTCTGATATCGGCCGGCGCCTTCGTCGCCTTTGGGTCGAGCGACGACGCGGACGCAGGGCTCGGAGAGTCGGTGCCCTACGAGGGGATGCTGCCCGTCCGCGTGCTGCGCGCGCCGACGACGAGCGCACAGCAGGATGCGCGACGCGGCAGTCGCGGCGGCGGCTCCGGCGGTGGGCGCGGTCGAGATGGATCGGAGCGCGACGGCGCGCGCGAGTGGTGGGAGCTCAACGAGCAGGGCACGATCCTCCGCGGCGAGCACAGTGGCGCGACGCTTCGCCTGGCCGACGCCGTCCAGGTGCGCGTCGCGCGGGTCGACACCGTCCGCGGCCGCGTCGATCTGCTGCCGGCAGGCTAGGCTCGGACCATGGCCAAGGGCAAGGGAAAGCGCAAGATCGGCGCCGGCGACGTCGCGTCCAATCGCTACGCGTCGCACCGCTATGAGCTGATCGAGCGCCTCGAGTGCGGGATCGTCCTGGAAGGCACGGAGGTCAAGGCCCTGCGCGAGTCGGGTGCCCAGCTGAAGGACGGATATGCGGCTGTCCGCGAGGGCGAGTTGTGGCTCCACTCCGTCCATGTCCCGCCGTATCAGCCGGCCTCGCGCGAAAACCACGATCCCGAGCGCCCGCGCAAGCTGCTACTGCACCGCAAGGAGCTCGACAGGATCGCGGCGCGGGCGCAGGAACGCGGCTTGACGCTGGTCCCGACGAGGATCTACTTCAACGGCCCACACGCGAAGGTCGAGATCGCCCTCGCGCGTGGCAAGGACCTCTACGACAAGCGCCACTCGATCCGCGAGCGGGAGACCAAGCGCGACATGGAACGCGCCGTGCGCGAGGCCAGGCGCTAACGACAGCGCCGTGCGCGCTGCGGGTCCGCCGAACGCGCTGCGCGCGCCGCCGGAGCGTTAGATCGAGCGGAAGCTGTGTCCGGCCGAGCTGAGGATGTGGGTCTCGTGCATGCCGAGCACGAGCAGGGCGATCAGACCGATGTAGGTCACGGCCACGAGGGCGCGGTTGCGCGGTGAGACGCGGTAGTAGGCCGCCTGCTCCAGTGACCGCGTTTTGCGCTGCTTCCAGCGCCGCCACGTCTCCATGCCGCCGAACAGCACGATGATCAGCAGGATCGGGTTGGGGAAGATGAAGACCATCGCGACCAGCGCTCCGAAGCCCACGAACCACATCCACGGTGCCATCGCCGCCATCGCGCGGCCGCCGTCGAGCGGCACGACCGGCAGGAGGTTGAAGAGGTTCAAGAAGAAGCCGACGTAGGCGAGCGCCCGCAGCATGTCGCTGTTCGTTGCCTCGGCGATTGCGAGGCAGACGGCCGAGCCGGCCGTGCCGAGGATCGGTCCGGCGAGGCCGACGCGCGCCTCGGCGAGGGCGTTCTCGCCGAGCGACTTGGCAGTGATCATGGCGCCGAGGAACGGGATGAACATCGGCGCGCTCGCCTTGATGCCCTCGCGGCGCAGCTGTAGCACGTGGCCCATCTCGTGGATGAACAGCAGCACGACGAAGCCGAGCGCGAACGTCCAGCCCCAGAACAGCGAGTAGGCGGCGACCGACACGAGCGCCGTGCCCGCGGTCGTCAGGAGCTTGAGTTTGGGCAGCAGCAGCAGGCCACCTTTGATGGCGGCGAAGAACTTGGCGATGAGGGCGCCGATCGCCGCCAGGGCGCTGCCGATCCGTCGACGCACGCCGCCCGACGGGCTGCCGGTCGACCCGCCGAACGGGTTCTCGGCCGGGTTCGGCGAGGCGATCTCGCCGCTGTGTGCGGCCGCCGTCGGCACGACGGAGACCGGAGCCGGCATGGAGAGCTCGCGATTGTCCATGTCTCCATTGTCGCAGCGCCGATAAGCGTCGCCTAATTGCTGCCAGGCGCCCGGCGGTCCCTTCCGCGACGTCGTGGGAGGGCGCAGCAAGGGTTTTTTTCGGAACGTGCGGGATCAGTCGCCCCGGGGGGTTGCAACCGGCTGCCGGGCGAGCTACTTTGAATCCAGACGCGGAACCGAGCCGCAAAGAGCGAGGCCACTGAGGTGTGAGGCCGCGCCACCTGTGAAGAAAGGCCCTCGGGCCGGACAGAGCAGGTTCCTCAAGTGGCTCGGGACCGCGTCGCTTTTCGTTCCGGTGAGGGTCGGCAGGGCTCCTGCGGCTAGACTGACCGGGCAGCAAGCATTCCCGGGGACGACAGGCTTCGACGTGGTCGGCTCGTGGGGATGGTGGCGAGTCGAGGTCCCGGGCGGCCTCGTAAAACACCCGGGAAAACCATAAGTGCGGACTCTCACGAGTACGCCCTCGCCGCTTAGTCAATAGCTAAGCCGTGAGGTCTCGGGCCCCGCTCGCCTGCGGCGGGGAAGGCCGGGATCAGAAAGCAGGCTCACCCGGCGAGGTCCGCCTCCGCCGAGCCGGGGAAACTCAGGAGGCTGGCCCCCCAGAACCCCGCCGGCGAGGCGAC
>OUNO010151600.1_pt1 | contig 12184 bp, 9 predicted proteins | sample 1779811 | NCBI WGS metagenome assembly OUNO01 (sample SAMEA3914804, study PRJEB12502) | metagenome | biome: forest; material: soil | place: Canada | collected 2010-06-25 | depth 0.3 m | reverse complement strand
ATCACCTGCTTCGCCGACAACTCCCGTCACCAGAGCCCATGGGCCGCCGACGTCTACAGACGCGCTAGGTCCAGAGGCTGCGACCACCCCCACGCCATCCGCATACTCGGCCGAGCCTGGGCGCGCGTCCTCTGGCGCGCCTGGACCAGCGGCGAGCCCTACGACCCCGCAAAACACAAAGGCGCCAAGCCCTTCCTGGCTCCCGCCAGCACCCGTGGTTGACACAGGAAGTCTCATGAGGCCTCCAGGTCCTCGCGGGTGATGGCCCAGGCCCCGCCGAGCCAGGCGAGGATTTCCCTCGCCCCATCGTGGTCGAATTCCTGGTAGCGGGCGCGCAGCCGTTGCACCGTCTCGCCCAGGCGATCGAGGCCGCTGTCCTGGAGCAACGACAGATGACCACGCACCACGGCGGCCAGGTCGGCGCCCAGGACTTGCGCGGCCGCGCGGTCGAAGGCGGCGCCGTAGTCGTAGGCCTCTCCCTCCCGGTAGCTCTCCGCCAGCGTCAAGGCGGGGATGCGCGACAGCACCGGCTGGGAGGCGGGGTTGACGGCGTGGGCGCGGGTTGCGTCGGCCATCGCCGCCGGCCGGCCGGTAAAGGCGCGCAGGTGCAGCGACTGGCTCATCACGGGCCCGTCGTTCACCGGATAATTGTCCCAGATGACCGGCTTGCGGCGCAGGGCCTGAGTCACCCGGCCCAGGCTGTTCACGCCATAGGCCCGCGAACACACCTCCTCCCCGGTCCAGAATACATCGATGGCGGGATCGAGCCCTTCGCCGAGCTCGGTCAGATAGCTGGGGGGACGGGCGCCGAACGCCCGGTCGAGCACCGGATCGTCGCTGTAATAGGTGGGGCAGAAGATGAGACGCCGCGCCCGCGTCCGGCCGGCTATCCAGTGGACGATCTCGACCTGCGAGCGGGCCAGATCGGGTAGGTCGCCGCGCATGTCGTCGAACAGAATCGCCAGATCGACGACACCCACGGCGTCGAGTTCGGCGAGCTTGCTGGCCAGGTCGGCTTTGGCGGCCTCGTCGAAGCCGCGGTAGATCTCAAACGGGCTGAGGCCCACGCCGAACCGCACGCCCAGGCGCGCGCATTGACCGGCGAGGTCGCCCAGCGCCTGCAGAGCCTCGTCGGGGTGAGATTCCCGCCACCGGCGGCGCAGAAAGGGATCGGCCTTCGGCGCATAGAGGTAGAAGCCGTAGCCGTGCGGGGCGAGGAAGGCGACGGCCTCGGCCCTGGCCGTCCATGACCAGGGGCGGCCATAAAATCCCTCGATCAGGCCGAGGTCGACGTCCTGTCCTCCCGACGCTTTCACCGGATCATGCGCTCCGTGTCGGGTCGGCAGAGACCAGTGGAGCGCTCGTCTCCCATGGTGAAGTCTCCGGGCCGGGTCACGATGGCGAAGACCCACCTCAATGTCGAGACAGCTCCAGCGCAAGCGGCGCCAGCCGCGCGAGCCGCGCCGCCATGGCCGCCTGTCCGGCCTCGTCGGCGATGAGATCCTGGCGCACTTCGAGTTCGAGCATCTCGCAGCCATGGGTGCGGGCGTGGAACGGCGCGGTGAAGTCGGTCCCGTCCATGGCGTAGGGCTCATTGTCGCCCACCGTAAGCGCGGTCTCGTCGCGCAGCAGGTCCAGCATCGCCTGGCTGATGGCCGAATCGCCGAGGTGCAGAACCCCCACGTCCCAGGGCCGCGCCACGCCGTTCAGGCTGGGGGTGAAGCTGTGCTGGCAAACGAGCACGGTGCGCGGGCCGCGGGCGTTGCGCGCCTCGAGTTCTTCGCCGATGCGGCGGTGATAGGGCGCATGAATCTCGGCCGCGCGCGCCGCTCTCTCTTGCGGGTCGAGACCGAGGTTGCCGGGAACGGTCACGCCGTCGGCAACCTCAACGATGGACGCCCCCTGTCCGGGGGCGCGGTTGCAATCGATCACCAGGCGCGAATAGGGCTGGCTGATCACGCGGGCGCCGAGCGCCTCGGCCATACGCAGCGCCAGGCCCAGAGCGCCGATGTCATGGGCGATGTGAAGATCGAACGCCGTCTCCGGCAGACCCAGCCGGGCCAGAGCCTCCGGCGTCGCGCGGCCCGCGTGATCGACAACGATAAGGAACGGCGAGTCCGACCCGGCCCTAAAAACCTCGAAGGGGGCGGGGTCCCGCGGGCCAAGCAGGGAGTATACTGAACCCGGCCGGATCACGGGCGTTCCTGTCCCAGGCCGCCGCGCCGATTCAGTCCGGGGATTCGCATGCTCATTCGCGTCGGCTACGACATTGTCTACGATTGTCCAGGCCCTACGCCGATGTCCCTGATGTTGAGCGTGCGTCCCGAACGATACGCCGACCTGATCACTCCTGAGGTGATGGCCCTCGAACCGGCAGTCCCGACGCGGCGACGCCTGGATGAATTCGGCAATGTCTGCACCATGATCGTGGCACCCGCCGGACCGGTTCGGTTCAGCGCTGATTTCATTGTCTCCGACTCCGGCCAGCCCGACCCCGACAGTGTCCCAGCCAGACAAGACCTGGTGGAGGATCTGCCCGACGAGCTCTTCCTCTATTTGCTTCCCAGCCGCTATTGCGACGTCGACCGCCTGAGCTCGCTGGCCTGGTCGCTGTTCGGCCATATCCCGCCCGGCGGCGCACGCGTGCAGGCCATCTGTGACTATGTGCACGACAGGATCGTGTTCGACTATATGGGCGCCAGGGCGACCCGGTCGGCCTCGGAGGCCAATGACGAGGGCGTCGGCGTGTGCCGCGACTTCGCCCATCTGGCCATCGCTTTCTGCCGGTGCATGCACATCCCGGCGCGCTATTGCACCGGCTATCTGGGCGACATCGGCGTGCCAGTGGTGGGGGTGATGGACTTTTCCGCCTGGTTCGAGGTCTGGCTCGACCACGGCTGGCGCACATTCGACGCCCGCCACAACTTCCCGCGCATCGGTCGCATTGCGATGGCCTACGGCCGCGACGCCGCCGAGACAGCCCTTAGCACCACCTTTGGCCTGACCAGCCTGGTGCGCTTTGACGTCATCGCCGAGGAGGTGGGGGCGCCGTCGCTTTAGAGCCTGATGGCCTTGCACGGAAGAGACGCAAAGGCTGAATCAGGCTCGACTCTTTGCATTCTAGAGCAGGATTCAGCCTTGAGCCGTTTCCGGCTTAAACCACCCTGCTCTAGTCCCGCCAACGCTTGAGCGTCGGTCCGAGCGCCGCTTCCAAGGGGCCCAGCCAGGGCTCGTAATTCCGCCACTGGTCCAGCCCCTCACGGAAGATCGGCCGGCGCACCTGCTCGGAACTTGCCGTCCGCACCGGGCGGTCGTTCTCATAAAACCTCAGGCAAGCCGCCTCGAACGGCAGTCCGCAATTGGCCAGGAGCCGGCGCGTCTGGTCCTCGGGATCGTCCACCATGTCCTCATAGATCACCCGATGAATTCGGCCCGGCAGGACGGCGTCGAAATGCGCCATCAGGTCGACGTAGTCCCGGTAATAGCGGCCAACATCGGTGAGGTCATAGGAGAAGCCCTGTCCGCGCGCGAAGTGCTGCTTGAAGGCCGAGAAACATGAGGCCATCGGATGGCGACGCGCATCGATGATCCTGGCGTTGGGCAGGATCAGCTGGATGAGTCCGATGTGCATGAAATTATTCGGCATCTTATCGATGAAGTGCGGCATGCGTCGCTTGCGCTGGATCATTGTCCGCTCAAGGAACATCTCGCCAAGGGCGCGCACCTCTTCAGGTGCAAGTGTGGCCAGAACCTCCGGGTACGGCGCCGCCTTGTTTCCGCGGGCGGCGCGGCCGAAGCCGCGGGCCATGGCCCCGATTTCCGGCAGCTCCATGGTGCCTTCGACGGCGGAATGACTGGCGAGGATCTGTTCGATCAGGGTCGAGCCCGACCTTGGCAGGCCGACGATGAAGATCGGGGCGTCTGAGCCAGCGCCCATGCCCGCCCGCTCGGCGAAGAATTCCCGCGTGAACACCGCCTTGAATTTGGCCAGCTGGGCGGAGGTCTCGTCCGCGTCATAGGGCGCCTCCGCCCGGCGCAGCCGGGCGCCCTCGACGTAGTGGCCGAACGAGGCGGCGAACTCGCCCCGATCTTCTAGCGCCTTGCCGAGCGCATAGTGCAGATGAAAGCGGTCTTCGCCCTTGACCTCCTCGCGGCCAAGCTGGGCCTCCATGGCTTCCACTTCGGCGACCAAGAACGACTCGATCTTCAGATTGGCCAGGCTCCAGTAGCCGTCGCCCAGCCCGGGCTCCAATTCCAGCGCGTGCTTGTAGGCGGCGACCGCTTCGCTCCGGCGGCCATCGGTGCGCAGGGCGTGGCCGAGACTGAGCCAGGTCCGGGCGTGGCCCGGCTTTTCAGCCAGCAGCGTCCGATAGATCTCGATTGCCCGGCCAAATTCGCCCACCAGCCCCAGGCAGGCCGCGTGCAGCACGCGGTAGTTGGCGTCCTGCGCGTCCCTCTCCAGCAAGCGCTCGATATGCGGCAGGGCGTCGGCGGCCTTTTGCTGGCGATACAGCACCAGGGCCAGGTTGTGGCGCGCGGGAATGAAGCTGGGCGCGCGTTCAAGGCATTCCTTGAGAAGGATCTCCGCGTCGCCGAGGCGGCCCAGGCGCGTGCCGGCCTCGGCCAGCATCCGCATCGCGGCGACGTCGGTGGGATGGGCCTTGAGGTGACCGCGCAGGAGGCGTTCGGCGACGGCCAGCCGGTTCTCACACAAGGCGTTGGCCGCCTCCCTCAGCACCGGATCCTGGACCGAGGCGCGAATCTGCTCGGCATAGGCCGCTTCGGCGCCGGTCAGATCGCCATCGAAGAACAGCTGATCGCCGATGGCGCGCCACGCCTGCGGCAGCTCCCGATCGAGCGACAGGGCGTGGCGCAGGGTCGCGATCGCCGCCGCCCCCTCGCCCAGCGCCTGCAGCGTCAGGCCCAGTTCGAGGTGGGTCTGAGGTGATTTCGGCTGAGCGCGCGCCAAGGGTTCGAGCACCGCGCGCGCCTCGCCGGCGTGACCCTGAAGACGCAGCGCCGCACCCAGGAACATCTGCGCTCGCGGATCGGTCGGTGCGACGGCCAGGATCTCGCGCGCCTGACGCTCGGCCAGGTCGGGGCGGGCGCCGAGCAGTCGCGCGGCCTGCGTCAGTGCGGCGCCGATGTCGCCAACAGAGGCCTCGGACATGGCCAGCGCTATATCACGCCGGAGCGCGCTCGCCTGCGCGCCATCGCGGCCGCGGCTAGAACTTCTGGCCTAGGCGAATGCCCACCGTCAGCGGCGCGATCGGCACCACATAGACGGCCGCCGGCGTGGCCGGATAGGCAATTCCGTTGGAACCGACGCCGGCGGGATAGCCCGGCGCGCAGACCGCGGTGGTGCACGGCGTGTAGCGGTTAAGCTGGCCGCGCTCGTCGAAGGCGTTCTTGACGAACAATTCGATCGAGGTCTTGTCGCGTTCGGCGCCGAGCGAGAAATCCACCGTGGCGAAGCCGGGCATCTTGCCCAGATTGACGATGTCGGCGCTGAACACGGCCGGACTGCGTTCGGATTGATAGGCGACCGCCGCCTGGGCGTGGGCGTTCCAGCCCATCAGCGGGAAGGCGTAGCGGACCACGGCGTTGCCGTTGAACTTGGGCGTGTACGGCAGCGACTCGCCTTTGGGGGCCAGCACCGGATTGGTCCCGCAGGGTGAAACCACGTTGCCGGCGCTGTCGGTGCAGAAGTCGCCGGTCAGCTTGGCGTCGTTGTAGGACCCGGCGGCCGAGAAGGTGAGGCCCGCGGTGGCCCGCCACTCGAGAGACGATTCCACGCCGCGGATGCGCGCCGAGGGCGCGTTTTCGACGATGGTCAGGCTGTTGGGCCCGAGGAAGGCGAACTGGAATTTGCTCCATTCTTCGTCGTAGATCGCGCCATTGAAGAGCAGCGAGTGGTCCAGCCAGGCGGTTTTCCAGCCGACCTCATAATTGGTCAGATAGTCGGCCTGATAGGGCCCGAAGTTACCGCTGCGGTTGACGCCGCCCGGGCGATAGCCGGTGGAGTAGGTGAAGTAGACCAGCTTATCGCCATCGATTCGATAGGTCAGATTGACCTTATGCGTCTCGCCGCTGGCTGACACGTCCTTGTTGAGATCGACGCACGGCGCGTCACGAAATTGTTGGCCTGGAAAGTTCGCACACGTGAAAACGCCTTCGTGAGTGCTGTAGTTGGCGCTGAAGCCGTAGAAGCCGTAGAGCGAATTGTCATAGTGGTAGTAACGGATGCCGCCGGTGATGGTGAGCGCCGGTGTGATGTCGAACGAGGCTTCGCCGAACGCCGCCTCGTCGCTGTCGACCCGGTCCTGGTCGGTGAGCCAGATTGAGGGTCCCCATCCGGGAATTGAGATGTCGGATGCCAGACCCTGAATCTGATAGTCCTGAATGATCCAGTGCGTCTGCCGCTCCTGGAACAGGCCGGCGATGATGCGGAACCGGTCGCTCGCCGGTGAGGCGATGCGCAGCTCGTTGCTGCCTTTCTCGAAGCGGTCGCGACCGATGATTTCCTGCTGCGGGTGGGGGAGCGGATTGCCGGCGTTGTCGGTCCAGTAGGCCCCGCTGCCGTAGTATTGGTCATAGGCGACCGAATAGTCGGTGTAGTCCTCGAGCGAATTGACCCAGCGGGCGAAGTAGCCGCCAGCGTAGGTCACATCGAAGCGGCCAATCTTGCCGTTAATGGTCAGCCCCGCCTGATACCAGCGGTCATGGTCGCTATCGGGCTGGAACTGGTTGACCTTCAGATCGCCGACCTGAGGGTTGAAGCCGAAGATGCCGTTCGCGCGCATGTCCTGGGCCATCACCGTCGGTTCGATGGACCAGCTATCGTTGAGGTCGAACTTGAGCGCGAAGCGTCCGCCATAGGTATCGACGGAGTTGATGCGGCGCTGCACCCGATCGGCGTTGTTGATGATCGATGTGACCGGGCCGGGCGTTCCGCCGCAGACGGAGGTGGCGACCGCTCCGCACTCAACGAACGCCCGCTGTCCGAGGACGTTGTCGATGAAGCCGGAGTCGTGCTCGTCGAACGCCACCAGGCGCACGGCGACGCGGTCGTTGATCGGGACATTCACAAAGCCCTGGACCACATAGCCCAGGCCGCCGTGGTCGACGCCGTTGCCTTCCACATCCAGGGCCCCGCTGAATCCGGAGGTGGACGGCTTGTTGGTGATGATGCGCAGGGTGCCGGATTCGGAACTGGCCCCGTAGAGCGTGCCCTGCGGTCCCGGCAGGACCTCGACCCGGGCGATGTCGTAGATGTGGATGTCGAGCGTGCCGCCGATGGTGGTGATCGGCAGTTCGTCCAGATAGGCGCCGACGCTCGGCAACGGACCGGAGTGATTGGCGTTGCCGCCATCGGCGACGCCGCGCATGTAGATGGTGGTGACGCTTGGGGCCAGTGTCTGGAACGAGAGGCTGGGGACGAACTTGGCGTAATCCTGAAAATTGGTGACGTTGAGCTCAGTCAGCTTGCGGGTGTCGATGGCGGTTATGCTCATCGGCACTTTCTGGATGTTTTCCGAACGTTTTTCGGCGGTGACGACGATCTCGCCAACGGCGGTGGCGTTGCCGGCCGCTGCGGCGACGTCGGCCGCCAGGGCCGGACCAGCCCTCAGGCAGGTCGTCGCCAGCAACAGGGCCACGCCCGCCGGAGCCATGCGGGCGTACTTTGAGCAGCGCTCTTCATTCATCGCTAGTCCCCCCGGGCTTTGCGCCTCGATCGCTCGCCTTGGTCTCGCGCCGCGTGGCGGCGCCGTCAAGGCTGCGGTTGCTCGGCAGAGCCAACAGAGGCTCGCCCTGTGGCGGAATTGCCCTAAAGATGAGCAGTGCGGATATCGCCACGACGGGGAGATCAGAGCCTGATGAAGGACTTCAGCGGCAAGATTGCGGTGATCACCGGCGGCGGCACGGGCATGGGCCGTGAGCTTGCCCGCCAGCTTTCGGCGGAAGGCTGCAACGTCGCCATTTGCGACGTCTCCGCGCCCAACATGGCGGCCACCAAGGCGCTGTGCGAAGCCGGCGCGGTCCAGGGTGTGCGCGTCACCACCTTCGTCGCCGACGTCGCCGATGAGAACCAGATCGACCGCTTCCACGACGCCGTCGCGCGCGATCAGGACACCGACAAGATCCACCTGCTGTTCAACAACGCCGGCATTGGCGGCGGCGGTAGCATCGTGGCCGGCGACCGAAGCGAGTGGGAGAAGACGTTCAACGTGTGCTGGGGCGGGGTCTACAACTGTACCCGCGCCTTCCTGCCGATGCTCGTCGCCGCCAGCGAGGGCCACATCGTCAACACCAGCAGTATGAACGGGTTCTGGGCCTCGATCGGACCGGGTATTCCCCATACCGCCTACGCCGCGGCCAAGTTCGCCGTCAAAGGCTTCACTGAGGCTCTGATCACCGACCTCGCGGTCAATGCGCCGCATGTGAAATGCTCGGTGGTCATGCCCGGGCACATCGGCACCGACATCGTCGCCAACTCGCGCAAGGTCCTGAGCGGCGACGAGTCGGACACCCTCAGCGAGCCGGCCCTGGCCCAGGCCCGGACGCGCTTCACGGCCATGGGCCTCGACGCCGCCAAGCTGTCCGACGCCGATATCCAGGCGATGATCGCCGATCGCGTACGCCGGTTCCGCGACGAGGCTCCGACCACGGCGGCCCAGGCCGCGACCATCATCCTTGACGCCGTCAAGGCGGATCGCTGGCGGGTTCTGGTGGGGCGCGATGCGGAAGTGTTCGACGCCCAGGTTCGGGCCGACCCGGAACACGCCTACGACCTGGACTTCTTCCAGAATACGGCGCGCGAGGCAGGCTGGCGGCTGAACGCCTTATGACCGCCCATCACATCCGATACGACATCGACAGCGACGGCATCGCCACCCTGGCCATCGATCGGGCCGACAAACGCAACGCGATGACCTACGCCATGCTGAACGCCTTTTATCGAGCGCGTGGTCGAGGCCGGCGCCGACGACAAGGTGCGGGTCCTCATCGTCACCGGGTCAGGCGGCTCTTTCTGCGCCGGCGCTGACCTCGCCGACCTGGCCACGATCCCCGGCGAAAGCCGCGGGGTGCGTGGCGCCGCCCACCAGGGCGACAGATGGTGGCCGCTCATCCAGTCCCAAGCATGGGGGCCGAGTTCACCAGCCAGTGCGATGTCCGCATTGTCTCGACCCGCGCGCGTTTCGCCTGGAACTTCGCCCATCGCGGCCTGGCGCCCGATACCGGCGCCGGGAGCTGGCTCCTGCCGCGTCTGATAGGTCCGCACCGGGCCCTGCGTCTGCCGTATTCCGGCGCGTTCCTCGATGCCGAGGAAGCCTTGGCGATTGGCTATGCGGCCAAGCTGGTTTCGCCGGCAACTAAGGACTAAGCCCCCCGGCCGCCGCATAGATGGCGTCGATGACGCTCATGTTGGCGATGGCGTCCTCCCCTCCGGTCAAGGGCGCGATCTTGCCAGACATGACCTCGTGCAGATGGGAAAGCTGCGCGGCGTAGGTTGTCGGTCCTTCAACGCCGTGCCGGCGCTCCTCGCCGTCGATCACCGTGGTGAATCGGCAGCCGAGCTGCGGGGCGAGAAAATTGACGATCTCCAGGCGTCCACGCGATCCCCGGACGGTGAGGGTGGCCCGCGGCGCCGCCACGGTCATGGAACAGGCGATGACGCCGGTGACCTCGCCGAACGTGAGATCGGCCCGCATAACGGCGTCGACGCCGGCCTCGAACACGCCCGCGGCGTTGGTCACCTTCGGCTCGGCGCCGATCACCGAGCGCAACGCATGTACGGTGTAGGTTCCCAGGTCCATCAGAGCGCCTCCGCCCTGGTCGGCCAGCCAGCGCAGCTCGCCGGGCGCGCGCGCGATCGGCGCTTCGAAGATGGCTTCGGCCGATCTGAGTTCGCCAAGCGACCCTTCCCGCGCCAGGGCTACGGCGGCGCGCATCACATTGTGGAAGCGGTAGTGGAAGGCCTCGATCAACACCCCGCCGCTGGCCACCGCCGCCCGCACCATGGACCGGGCTTCGGCGGCGTCGCGCGCGAACGGCTTTTCGCACAGGACCGTCTTGCCGGCCTCCAGCGCGGCGATGGTCCACTGAGCGTGACCGGCCGGCGGCAGCCCATTGTAGATCAAGTCCAGGTCGTCACGCCGCACGAGCGCCGCATAGTCTTCGGCCACGTGGGGAATGTCGTGCTCGGCCGCATAGGCCCGGGCCCGGTCGGGATCGCGCGCGGCCACGGCCGCAACGATGAAGCCCGGATTGTCTCGGGCGGGCGCGATCACCGCCGTCCGGGCGATGCGCGATGCGCCCAGCAGGCCGATGCGGATGGGACCGGTCATGGCTTTGCCTTTCGGTGAATTCCTCTATAGCGCCAGCGGCGAGAGAGACACCGCTTGACCAGCTCCGCCCTCGATCTTCGCGACCGCGACGCCTTGTTCGACGCCCTGGCGGCGCAAACCTTCGACGTGGCGATCATCGGCGGCGGCATCACCGGCGCCGGCGTCGCCCGCGATGCGGCGTTGCGCGGCTTGAGCGTGGCGCTGGTCGAGGCGCGGGATTTCGCCTCCGGAACCAGCAGCCGCTCGTCCAAGATGATCCACGGCGGCCTGCGCTATCTCGCCCAGGGCGACCTGGCCCTCGTGCGCGAGGCCGCCAGCGAGCGCAAGGTCGTCCAGTCCATAGCCCCGTATCTGGCGGTGGAGACGCCGTTCGTCATCCCGGCCCGCAGCCCCGGGGCCATCGCCAGGCTGCGCGCCGGCCTGTGGACCTTCGAAAAGCTCGGCGGCGTGCCCAAGAGCCGTGCGCACCAAGTCTGGTCCGCCGCCGAGCTCGCCGAGCGCGAGCCGGCCATGGACGTCTCCGGGCTCGCCGGCGCGGTCGTCTATCCAGAGTATCTGACCAACGACGCGCGCCTGACGCTGGCCAACGTGCGCAGCGCCGCGGCCGCCGGCGCCCTGGTCGTCAACTATGCGGAAGTCTGCAGCGTCATCCTGGAAGGGGCCCGGGCGGTCGCGGTCGAGGTGGCGGATCGAACCCAGGGCGGCGCGACTCGGCGCGCTCGGCTCTCGGCGCGGGTGATCGTTAATGCGGCCGGCCCATGGGTCGACGGCGTGCGGGCGATGGAATCGGCTGGCGCCAGCCCCAGGCTGGCGCTCGCGCGGGGCATTCATCTGGTGATACCGCAGGCGCGGGCGGCGGTGGAACGCACCCTCATTGTCCCTGCGGGCGGCGGACGCAGCATTTTCATCGTGCCCAAGGGCCAGGCGACCTACATCGGCACCACCGACACCTTCTATCCGACCGCGGAGGTCTGGCCGCCGATAACGGGCGAGGATGCGGACTACCTGCTGACGGCCGCCAACGCCCGCCTCGCCGGGCCGCCAATCGAACGCTCGGATGTCACCGCGGCCTGGTCGGGTGTGCGGCCCCTGGTGAGTGAACCGGGTAAGGGGGCCGAGGAAACCTCGCGGCGGGACGAGATGTGGACCGGTCCCGGCGGGATTCTCTCCATCGCTGGCGGCAAGCTCACCGCTTACCGGCGCATGGCCGAGCGGGTGACGGACAAGGTCGAGGCGGCGCTTGGCCGTGCGCGCACGCGTTCCGCGACCGCCCGCCTACCGCTGGTCGGCGGCGAGACCGCGCCCGAGGCGGTGCGCGCCCAATTGGTGGGTCGAGGACTTGACCCGGTAGCGGCTGAACGGCTCCTCGGCCTCTACGGCGCCGAGGCCCCCGGACTGACCGCCGGCCCCGCCGCCGAGGCGGCCCATGCCGTGGTCAATGAAGGCGCTCTCACCCTGGAGGATTATTGGGTGAGGCGCAGCGCGCGCGCCTGGTTCGACCCCGATGGCGGCATGGCGGCGCTGGCCCCGGCGGCCGCGGCCATGGCGCCGTTGCTCGACTGGTCGACGGAGCGCGTCGCCGGCGAGATCGCCCATTGCCGGTCGCGCCGGGCGTCCGATCTGGCGGGCCTGACGCCAAGGGGAGAAATGGCCGTCGCCGCCCCTGCCCCAGGGCAACGAGTCCGGGTTAACAAGCTGAAGCATTGAGGATCGTTGAGAGGTAGTCGAGGTTCCGGTCGGCTCGTTTTCTTCGCAGTTTGATGGATCGGCGGTCGTCGACCTGGCGAACGAGGTTGAGGGCGAAGTGTCTGACGACGGCCATGTTTTTGGCGCCG
>OUNO010024213.1_pt1 | contig 12211 bp, 8 predicted proteins | sample 1779811 | NCBI WGS metagenome assembly OUNO01 (sample SAMEA3914804, study PRJEB12502) | metagenome | biome: forest; material: soil | place: Canada | collected 2010-06-25 | depth 0.3 m | reverse complement strand
GCCGCGGCGCTGGCAGCGGCGGGCGCGCTTCGCGCGGGGTGCGCCGACGAAATACCGGCGGCGATCACGCCAGCGGCGAGCAACAAGCCCGAGCTTCGGCGTGCCCACGCTCGCGAAGCCGTAACAGTGCGATTCATTGCTGCTCCTCCGCGTCGTCGAGCACTTCGCGCAGCTCGTCGTTGAGCGTCTGCTCTTCTCGGGCGCGCTCACGTTGCAAGTTGCGCACGCGCAACGCCTGCTCCTCACGTACTTCCCAAGCTTCTTGCACGATGCCGACATCGGCACGCAGCACGATGCTCTTCAGGCGGTCGCGCACCAAACCGAAGTTTTTCATTGCGATTTCGCCGACCAGCAGTCGGGCTTGCTGATCGAGACCGTCGAGGTTCTGAGCATAAGATTCGATCAGGCCAATCTCCGTCGTGATCTTTTCGTTCAAGACGTTGGCCTGTTCGACGGCGAGGCCTTCCCACTTCAGGCGTTGCGCGTCCAAAGCCGCGTCATCGTTGTCGGCGCGGGTGAGGAGCGGCTGAATCGAACGGGCGTACGAGGCGGCGTCCGAGGAGTCCTGACCGGCGGCGGCCAGGCTCACCTCGCGCGCGAACAGCTCGCGGAAGCGCTTGCGCACGTCCTGATCGTCGACATAGCGCTGATCGCCGAAGCCAATCTGCGCCTTGCCGAGCTCGATCGCGTTACGGAACTCTTCGATCTTCTTGTGATAGGTGCCGAGGTCGCGCTCGTTGGCCTCGATTTCGAGCTGAAAACGCGCACGGCTCTGCGGATCGGAGGTCACGCCATGCTTGTCGGCCTCGCTCATGACGCGGTGCAGCCCGTTCACGATTGCGTTCAGCTTGTCCGCTTCGATCGTCAGCTCTTGCAGCGACTGCGAGGCTTTCGACCACTGGCTGTCCCCCGACTCGTCTCGGCGAACGAACTCGCCTTCGGTCACCGGCATCCAGCCTAGCCGCTTCTGCAATGTGCGCCGCTCGTTGCGGACGGAAGCGAGCTCGCCGCCCACGTTGGGGTTGGCGACGTCATCCATGCCCTCGGCCAGGGTCCCCCGCGCTCGGGCCAGCTTGTTCAACAGGCTGAGCACCTGCTGCATCTGAACCTGGATCTCCGGGAACGCTTTGACGCGCGAAGAAACGGACAACACCGCGCCCAATTTGGCCGCCAGCTTGCGCGAGTCTTTGATCAGCGCGCGTGAGCGCGACACGTCGTCAATCACGCCGAAAACGTGCTGATCTTCGGCTTGATCGCGGGCCCATTCGAGCACTACCGGGGGCAGCTTGTCGTCCGAAGCGGCGCCGAAATCATCGCTGGTCAGCTTGTCGTAGTAGACCGCCGGATCGTTGGTCGACTTCAAGAAGTCGTCCAGCTGTTGGCGGATCGGGTCGAAGTGCCCGGACACGTCCTTGTACAGGCCGAGCGCGTTCTGGAACTCGCCCGCGCGCAGCATCAAGTCGGCGCGCAGCAGCGAACCGTCGGCCAGCTCCAGGTTGTTCGGATCGGTGATGGTCAGCACTTCCAGGGCGCGCTGGGCGCGCTCGAAGTCGCCCAAGCGGACGTACACCCATGCGAGCTCGTAGAGCATCGTCGAGAACTCGGGCGATCCGCGATCGACGTGGCTATAGGCTTCGGCGGCTTCGACGTAGTCGTCGGTCTCGTGAAACAAGCGGCCAATGGCCATCCAAGCGAGATCCACCACGTGGCGCGCCGCAGCGCTGCTCGCGGGCATACGCGTGACCTTGCGAAACTGTTCGATGGCCTGCGTGAAGCGCGTGTCGTGCGCGGGCTTTGCCGGCGCGGCGGCCGGAGCCCCAGCCACCGGAGCCGCTGCAGCGGGCGTGGCGGCCAGCGTCTCTTTCATGATCACGACGCCGAGCAGGTACTGAGCCTGGAGCGTGTAGTCCGAGCCGACGGGCACCCCATTCACGGCCGATTTGGCCGCGTTGTAGTCCTTGCGCGCGTAGAACGCTTTCGCGCGCGCATACGGTAGCGAACCGGACTTGTCCGACTGCGGTAGCCCGTCGAGTCGGGCAAACACGTAGTCCAGGCCCTCCAAATCGTCGGCCCGCAAGGCCACGTCTACCAAGCGGCTCAAGGAACGGCCGACGTATTCCGAATAGGCCGGGCGCGACGCGTGATCCAGCACGTCCCGGTAATGACGACGGGCCGACAGGTATTGTCGGGACTGGAAGTACGCTTCGCCGATCAGGAACGAGGAGTCGGCGTAGTCGCTCTCGGTCGCTTTGCCTTGTCGGCTCAGCTCCAGGACCTTGCTGAGGGCGTTGATCGACGCGTCGTAGTTCTTGGCGTGCAGCAGCATGTCCGCGTTCGCGATGCGCACCGCCGGCGTCACCGGCGGCTCACGGAACTTGGGCTGCGCAGGCGGCTTGTTGAGGTCCGCCTCGACGCTCTGGACTGCGGTCGTGGCGCGGCCCTGGGCTTCGGACGAGTTGAGGGCGTAGCTCGGCCGCGCGAAGCACAACGCCAAACCGATTGCGGCGAGCCCGCTACTCCGGAGCGGTCGCTGACGCATCACTTACCTCCCGTGCCCACCGAGAGACCGACGTTGGCAGAAGCGGGAGTCGCCGCGGGTGCGGGTGCGGGTGCGGGTGCGGCAGAGTCCGTCGAAACGCCGGAACGCACGTTCTCGGTGAAGCGAATCGCGGGACGATCGGTCAGGTCGGTCGTCACGTCGCCCTTCTCCCAAGCGATCACGTCGAGCTTGAGTGTCTTGCCCTCGGTGATGGTGAAGGAGTGGCTCGAGGGCACCTTGAACTTGTAGCCCTTGAGGTACGAGAACACGCCGTACCCGTTGCCGCGAAGCTGCAGCACGATCTGCACCGTGTGATCGCCGGGCGGGATCGAGCCGATGAAGATCGGGATGTCCTTCTGGCTCGCCAGCGGACTGTCATCGGATTCGTCCTGCTTGTTGTATTGAACCGCGCCGTCCAATACGAACAGGGCGCCCGTCAGGCGGAACGCGCTGCTCAGGTCGTTCCGGAAGGTGATTTCTGCACGCGCGCCGCCGGCGCCGCCGGACAGAATGGTGTCACTCAGCAAGCTCAGGCGGGTGTGACTGCGCCGGATCTGTTCCTTGAGCTCGTCGATGTGTTGCTCGAGATCTCGGAGGCGCACCACATAGGTGGACCCGTCGATCGCCGTGGAGGTGCTGGTGGCCGTCGTCGCCGTCGGTGGCGCCACGGTGGGAGCGGCTGCAGCCGGCGTCGGGGTCACCGCGGCGGGCGCGGGCGCCGGAGTCGGTGCGGCTGCGCTCGCACTCGCAGCAGCGGGAGCCCCGCTCGCCACAGGCTTTGCGCTCGCCGCAGGGGCGGGCGCCGCGGCAGCCGCGCTATTCGCGGGCGTCTGCGCACTCACAGCGGACGCCAACGAAATAATTCCCGCGAAGGCGGTCAACCAAACGGCTTTGCTAAGACGCATCACTACCCTCTCCAGAGATTGAGGATCGGCAAGGAAGTTCAGTCCTTCCCTGACTCCAAGACACCGACATCGGTTGGAGCCCCAAGCTCCAGCCCGGCATCTTCTACCGCTGTGAGCTTCCCGCCAAGTCAGATTTTCACAGTTGTTCGCGAGGTTAGCGTTCGGGGGGCTGTACCCCCGAGCATGAAAACGACACGCAACTTGGCCACAGTCGTGGCGCTGCCCGCGAGGGCTTCGGTCGGGTCGCGGCCCGCGAGCGTTCGGTCGCGCGGCTGCGTCGTGGCGCTGCCCGCGAGGGCCGGCGGCTTGTTGTCGTAGAGAGAGCCGAGTGCGGTCCGCGGTCCGCTGAGACTGTTTCACGAAGGCGCGCGGTTAGTACCCGTTCGAGTCGATGCGAGGTAGCGAACCGTCGCTGTGGCTCCGACGGTGCGGCGTTGTTGCCGGCCGTGCGTTCGCGACGCTACGCAGCTCGCGCATCGATAAGCGAGTACTTCGTCGGGCCGACCGGCTCGTCACCGAAGCGCCTTGCCCGAATCTGCCATCGCTGAATCCCGTGCCGGCCGAACTGATTCAGGCCCAGCGCCGCGAACCCGTCGTGAGCGTCCCGGCCCGGAGGCGAGCGAGCCAAATAATGCTGTGTCTTGCGGGAAACGCGGGCCGAGCGCTACGGTGGTGGGACCGGAACGGACCGCAGATCGAACGCCGCCATGGGACGTACTAATCGGGCAACGGCCCAGGCCTCAGACGGAGGCCGCATCCCAAGCAACGAGCGCGCTGCCGTCCGCCGGCGAGAGTGAAATCCCGAATGGCGGCCGTGCAGGGCGATGCAACGGACGAAATGCTCATGGTGCGCTACCAGCGAGGCGAGCGCAAAGCGTTCGCGGAACTCGTGCGTCGTCACAACCGCCCGATCTACAACTTCGTGCTGCGTCAGTTGCGCGTGCCATCGATCGCCGAAGATGTGACCCAAGACGTGTTCATGCGCTTGGTACAAAACGCCGCCGAGTTCAAACACGAGGCGCGCTTCCTGACCTGGCTCTACACCATCGCCAGAAATCTGTGCATCGACCAGCTGCGCAAGTTGTCGCACCGCCGTCACGCTTCACTCGATCAGCCGAGCGGCGACCAGGCAACCGAAGGTAAGACCCTGGGCGAGTCGATCTCGGACCCGAGCCCGCAGGCGAGCGCGGAGCACAACGCGCTCTCGTCCGAGGTGCGGTCGTGCATCGTGCGCGCGGTCGATTCGCTGCCCGACGACCAACGTGAGGTGTTCTTGCTGCGTGAGGTTGCGAGCCTGCCGTTTCGCGACATCGCCGAGATCACTGGCGTGGGCGAGAATACGGTCAAGAGTCGGATGCGCTACGCACTCGACCGATTGAAGGACGCCCTCCGTGAATTCGAGGAGTACGCCCGCGCGCTGCGCTGAGCGTTTCTAGGTATTTTACCGTGGATTGCGAGAAATTCGACCGCATCGTGCTCGAGCTGCTCGAGGGAGAGCTCGACGAGCTGACCAGCGCCGCTGCCAAGCGGCACATGGAGCATTGCACCCGTTGTCGAGCCATCGCCGCCGAGCTGCGAGCCACGCTCGAAGTCGGGAAGCTGCCCATGGTCGATCCCCCGGATGGGCTCGAGCGGAGGATCTTGGAAGCCGAGCAGCATGCGACCCAGCTACTACCGATCGGCAAGCGGCTGGGCCGTGGTCTGTCCTTGCTCGCAGGCTACGCGATGCGCCCGCAGCTAGCGATGGCCGCGCTCTTGATGTTGATGATCGGTTCGAGCTTGTTCTTCTTGCGCGCGCAGCCCGGCGATCGCGAGCATGCGATCGGCACCGAGCGCGGCGTGGCGGAGAGCGACGGCGAGCAGCTGCCGGTCATCGTGCGCAAAGGCGACGCCGATTCCGCACATGCGGCAGCCCGCGCCCCCGCGCCCGTCGTCGCTGCGCCAGCAGCAGAGCCCGCCCGTCGCGATCGCGTCGCCGAAGCGAAATCGGAAGCGCGCGGCGTGGGCGGTCCGAGCACGCTCAGGGCTGCGCCGAGCTTCGCTCAACCGAGCGACGGCTACGCTGCCAACGCCGACGACAAAGCCTCGTCTCAAGATCTCGAGGGCTCCGGACAAGCCGCGACCGACAGTGACGCGAGCTACGAGGCCGCGATGGCCGCGTACCGAGATGGGCGATATTCCGAGGCCCAGCGGCGCTTCCAAGAAATCGCCAATCAGGGCGGAGAGCACGCCCCGAGTGCTGCGCTGTACGAAGTTCAGGCCCTGCGCATGGTCTCCGGTTGTCCGGCGGCGGCTCCGCGTTTCGAGGCCGTGCACGCCCGCTTCCCGGGTTCGGTCGGCAACGACGCCGCATGGCAAGCCGCCGATTGTTACCGCGCGCTCGGCGACCTCAGCCGAGCGCGTCAGAACTACGAAGAGCTCGCCAACGACGCCAGCTACAAGGCCCGCGCCAAAGAAGCGCTCGCCGAGCTGGACCAGCGCGTCGCCGACCAAGAAGCCGCCGCGCGCAAAGCGCCGGCCGCGGCAGCGGCGGCCCCCGCCTCACCGCCCGCCAAGGCGAAGGCCGCCACGCCGGCCGCGGCTTCGAAGCCGAAACCCTCCGCCACCACGGATCAGTAACGCACTCGGGGCTCGTGCCGAGCCGCCGAAGGCTGGGCCGGGGCACGCGCAGCGCGTGACCATCAACCCAGCGGTTCCCCGAATCCTCAAGTCCTCGAGTCTTGGGTTGCTCGGCTGCTCAAGACCCAACCATCTGCGCGTTCGTGCCGGCTTCGCCGACGTCGACGTCTGCAGAGGCGACGTTCACGGCGTTGCCGTCGGGCGCGTCGAAGGGCGCGCGACCCACTTGCTTCGAGCCCATGCTGGGGATGAACGGCGCGATGAAATATTCGCGGGTCCAGTACCAAAATAGGCTGTGCTCGATCAGCGCGGGATCGATCAGGGGGGCGACCTGCGCATGCACCTCGGCCAGCTTGCTCCAGTGAGTGCCCGGGTTTTCGTGGTGCGCCAGGTGGTAGCCGTTGTTGAACAGCATGAAGTTGAGCAGCTTTCCGTCCCAGCTACGCGAGTGGTTGTGCTTCGACCAGGGGTCGGTGTGCACGTGCTGATCGTAGTTGAAGAGCATGATCGTCCACAGCGCGAAGAACGCGGGGATGAGCAGCGTCATCACGTAAACATAGAGGCCGGTCTTCAAGCCGTGGAGAGCGACCGACAAGCCGAGGAGCAACAAGTGCGCGCCGCCCCAGACCGCGTACTGCACCAGGATGCGCCGGTACAGAGAGGGGTTCTCCTTGCGCGCCTTGCGGATGAAAAACTTGATCGGATCGCTCTGCCAGTAGCTCGAGACGAAGAAGTAGCTCACCGCGACGAGCAGGTTGTGCTTGTTGGTGTAACGCCAGGTGATCGTCGCATCCCCTGCCCGGTTCACGTACTTGTGGTGATTCAAGTTGTGGGTCGGGATCCAGGCGAACGTCGGGTAGCCGTAGAAGATCGAGATCCAATTGCCGAAGATCTGGTTCTGCAGCTTGCCTTTGAAGGTCGGGCAGTGGTTGTGATTGTGCGCAATCACGCCGCAGGCGAGCGCGAAGTACGCACTCAACCACCACAGGTACGGGACCAAGGCCGGACGGGCGAACTGCACGGCAACCAGTGCCGGAGCGAGGATCACCCAGAGCAGCGTGCGGTAGTCGGCGGCAACACGGGGGCGCATTTGGCCGGCACTCTAGCAGCGACCCTTGGCCCAGTGGTCACGGTTTCGTCATTCCATGCGGGTTTTTGAGGTCTTTTTTGCGGGGATGGGCGCAAATAGAAGCGCGTAGGCGCGTTCGCGGCAGCGGCCCGGCCTACGCGCCCACTGTCTCGTTCGTCGTCCGCGCGGCACAGCCGCTTCCGACTCGCCTCTTCGTAGGGCCGAGTGAGCGAGGTCAGTTCGTGTTGTCGCGAACGTACGCGATGGTGCGCACCGAATTGATGATGCGCTCACGATTTTCGGGCGACAGCTCGATGAAGCGAACGCCCATGCCGGGGTTCGGATTGTCGGACAGCAGCTTGATCTGATTCACCCACGCGACTTGCCCGAACAAGATGAACGGTGACTCGGACCCGGGCATCGCGAAGCGCAACGTCAAGCGCGTGCCGACCTCGAGTGGTTCGTGGGTGGCCACGAAGATGCCCATCTCCGAGATGTTCGTGATGCTCGCGTACAGGAACGTCTGCTCGGTTTCGCAATCGACCGACCACTCGACGTCGAGCCGCTCGTAGCTGCGACGCTCGGAAACGGGCGGCGGCTCGGACGGCTTGGGGCGCTCCTCACTCACGACTTCCGCTTAACCCCATTGTGGGCAGGTGTCACGGTGCATTCCGCTACGCGATCAGTGGACCTCGATAAAGCCCGCGTCGAGGCGATTTTCCTCAGCGCGACCGCGCACGACTTCGAGCCGACGGTTTCCGTTGTAAAGGCCAAAGTACACCCGATACTTGCCGGCGCCGAAGTTGGGCTCGAGTGCAAAGTCACATCGGTCGGAGATGAAATCGCCGACGCGCCAGAGATTGAATGCGTACTTCCCCTCGAGCGTCGGGTGATCTCCGTTGTAGCGTCGTTGGAACCCATCGATATGGATAAAGGTCTGCCAACTGCCGCTGATCGGCTGGACGACCCGGTAGTAGATCACGAACGTGTAGTGACGCCCGGCTTCGACGAACGCCACCGGGTGATCGTCGGCGTCGAGCGTGTCCCAACCGAGCACGTCGAGCTGATTGCCCAGGTTCGCGCTCAGCGGGTGCCCCGGCGTGGGCGCTTCGTCTTGCACGTAGCGCGCGAGCGGGTTGTCGTTGCGAGCCGAGCCGAGCTCGCTCGAGACCAGCAAAATCTCGCTCGAACCAGAATCGAACACCGGCAGGTTGCGAGCAGGCTCGCGGCGCGCGCGATAGAGCGCATTCAGCGATTGCAGCTCGCCCTCGCGAATCACGAGCCAGCGCCGCGTGGGGCCGCTGACGAGCCAATCGAATGCGCGCCCCGCGGAATCGAACGAGGGGACGTTGCGCCCCGCATAGTACGTCGCGCTGGCCGCGCCCGCGCCCAGCATGCCCAGCGCTTCGCCCGCGCGCGCTTCGCGCCGGTACGTATCGAACACCTGTTTGGGTGAAATTTGCGCGGCCAATAGGGGGTAGAAGCCGAGGCTCAGACTGAGCCCGAAGCCCACACCGACGAACAACGCGCCTTGCCCGCGCGATAGGCCGCCCGCGAGCCAGCGTGCGACGCGTCCTGTGCCGAAGAGCGAGCCGAGCTCGGGATCGAACAGCGTGCGAAACGAGTCGCGCACGGCCATGAGCGCGCTCGGCGCGAGGACCGCGAGCGGTAGGCCAAACGCCGCATACAACGCGGCCGCGCGCGGTCCAGCGCTCATCGCCTCGAGCTGACCCAACGCCTGCACGCGATCGGAGAGGAGACCGAGCACGCAGTAGCCGATCAGTGCGGCTTCGAAGACGAGCACCACGAACTGCAGGTTGCCAGCCCAGACCTCGCGAAACGTGCGCGGCCAGACGCGGTATTCGGCGGCGTCGAAGCGTGCGTCGTCGTGAGTCGAGCGCTCTTGCAGCAAGAAGAACAGCGCGCCGCAGAAGACGAGCGTGCCCGCCGCGAGCCAGCGTTCGGCCAGCGGCTTGAAGCTGTCCGGGAAGTGCACGTCGCTGACCGAGAACGCGCTCAGCGCCTTCTCCGGCAAATTGTTGAAATCGACGAGCAACAGGATCGCGAACGCGCAGGCGATCATGGGTTGGGTGCGCGACCAACCCGCACCGCGTTCGAGATCACGCACGTACAGCGAAAGCGCGATGGCCAGGCAAGCCACGGGCGCAAAGGGCATGCTGCCGAGCACTGGCGCGGAGATGCCGTACGCCAAGAGCGCGATCGCGGGCGTGATCATGATCAGGGCGCGTAACGCGGCTTCGCGCTCGCGGGCCAGTGGATTGGCGAGTGGCGGCGCTCGGAGCAGCGCACCGAGCGCCACTGGCAAGAGCGCGCTCCACGGAAAGAGCGCGTGGCCGAGCTGCATCAGGACGTTGTCGAACGTGAGCAACACGTGGGGCCGATTGACGGCGCTGCCGAGCAGCAGGCTGAATGCCCCGGCGCTCTCCGGCGCGAGCAAGAGCGCACGACAAGCGAGGAAGCCCGCAGCCACGCCCAGCACCAGGGCAACGACGCCGAGCCCGTCACTGAAGCGCTCGCGCGACACGAGGCCCGCAGCGCGCAGCACGAGCCAGGCGAGTCCGACGCTCAGCGCGGGCACTGCCACGCCGATCAACACGCCACGCGAGAGCACCGTGCAGACCATGCCGAGCGCGCCCAGGCCCAAGCACAAGCAGCGCCCGGCCACGCCGTCGGCCGGGCCGCGCTCGAAGACGGCCAAGCCCCAACCGGCGAGCGCCAGCGCGAACGCGGCCATGGTCACGATGTCACCGAGCATGGTGCGCGCGTGCAGGAAATAGAGCGGCATGGTCGCGAGCACGAGCACGCTGAACCAAGCCGCGCGTGCATCCGCCAAGCGACGCACGAATAAGAAAGTGGCACCCAAGCCGAGCAGGCCCCAGATCGCGAGGGGCAGACGCCCAGCCCACTCGTGCAGACCGAAGACGCGGAAGCCGGCGGCGATGGACGTGAACGGCAGCTCGCCACGCCCGAGCTCACTGCGCGTTGGCACCTCGTTGATGGCGCCGTCGACCGCGAGGCCATGGCCTCCCAGCAGATTCAGCGCAATCCTGCGCGCCTGCTCGGCCACCTCGCGCTCCGGCGGGTCCCAAATGCCACTGGCGGAAAGCGGCATGAACAGGCTGAGCGCAGCCACGCCCACCGCAAACCAGGCCAAGAAGCTGCGGATTCGAGGGGGCGAGCTCGGTAGAGCCGGCATTTGTTGCGATTTTTCCGGATCCGGAGCCGCGCTTGCTCGGGAAGCGCCCGCGTTTTCCTCACTCATCGCAGCCTCGACTCGATGTAGTCGCTGTTTCTTGTCGTTGCAACCGGGGAGAAACGGTGGAAGGTGTGCGGCGCGCGTGGCCGCGGAGCCGCTTTTCGGCCCCGCCCCAGCCCGCGCGAGCATCGGACTTCAACTACTCATGCGTTTTGGAACCATCGCCATCGTGGGGCGCTCGAACGTCGGCAAATCGACGTTCTTGAATCGCGTGCTCGGCGAGCCGCTCGCCATCGTTTCGCCCTTGCCCCAAACCACGCGCGACAACGTGCTCGGGGTCGTGCACCGAGAGGACGCGCAATTGGCTTTCCTCGACACCCCCGGCGTGCACACGCCGCGCTCCGAGCTCGGCCGGCGCATGAATGCGTCGGCGCTCGACGCCGCACGTACGGCCGACGTCGTGCTGTTCATGACCGACATCTCCGCCGCCGCGCCGCCCAAGACGGCCGCCAAAGAGAAGAGCGCGCGCGAGCTCGACCAGGAGCTGCTCAAGAACGTGCCCAAGGACGCCGTGGTGGTGCTGGCGGTGAACAAGGTCGATGCCTTGCGCGACAAGGGCAAGCTCTTGCCGCTGCTGGTCGCGTTCCAAGAGCTGCGCGACTTCAAGGCCCTGATCCCGATCAGCGTGAAGGCGGACGACGGCGTGGAGCGCGTGCTCGACGCGCTCGCCGAAGCGCTGCCCGAGGGCGGCTTGGGCTTCGACGAGGACACGCTCACCGATCGCCCGACCAGCTTCTTCGTGCGCGAGTACATCCGCGAACAGGTGCTCTTGGCCATGCGCGGAGAGATCCCGCATGCCGTCGCGGTGTCGATCGACGAGTTCAGCGAAGGGCCGAAATCCAGCACGATCAAAGCCACCGTGCACGTCGAGAAGGTCGGGCAACGCAGGATCCTGATCGGCACCGGCGGGCTGCAGATCAAACAGGTGCGAGTCGGCGCGCAGGCGCGCATCGCCGGGCTCTTGGGGCACAAGGTGCACCTCGAGCTGTTCGTGCGCGTCACGCCGCAGTGGAAGAGCATGCCGCGTCAGTTGGCCGAGCTCGGCTACGAAGCGCCGGTCGGCCTGGCCAAGGTGGACGCCGCCAAGAAGCCCACACGCAAGCCCAAGCCCAAGAACAAAAAGCGGTCCCCGGCGAGGGCCAAATGACGACAGCAACGAGCGCGATCGTGGCCGTGGTCGGCCGCCCCAACGTGGGCAAGAGCACGCTCTTCAATCGCCTGGTCGGCAAGAAGCTCGCCATCGTCGACGACCAACCCGGCGTCACGCGCGATCGCCACTACGCCCCCGCGCACATTCACGGTCACAACGTGACCCTGATCGACACGGGCGGCTTCGACCCGACCAGCGACGACCCGATGCAACAAGGCATCGCGCGCCATGTGAACGCGGCCATCTCCGAGGCCGACGTGATTGTGTGTGTGCTGGATGGCTCGATGAGCGTCACGGCGCCCGATCGCGAAGCCGTACAGCTCTTGCGCCGCTCCAAGAAGCCCGTGATCTACGTGGCCAACAAGGTGGATACGGCGCACCAGGCGCCCGCTGCGCACGAGCTGTACGAGCTCGGCGTGCCGGAAATCGTCGCGGTTTCGGCGCTCCACGGTCGCGGCACGGCGAACCTCGCGCAAGCCATCGCCAAGCACCTGCCGAAAGCCGCGCGCGGCGAGCCGGAAGAAGAAGCGGACGAGATCATCCCGCGCTTGGCGCTGATCGGCCGACCCAACGCCGGCAAGTCGTCGATGTTCAATCGCCTGACGGGCAGCGAGCGGGCGCTGGTCGATCCGCGGCCGGGCACGACGCGCGA
>OUNO010000666.1_pt2 | contig 12212 bp, 10 predicted proteins | sample 1779811 | NCBI WGS metagenome assembly OUNO01 (sample SAMEA3914804, study PRJEB12502) | metagenome | biome: forest; material: soil | place: Canada | collected 2010-06-25 | depth 0.3 m | reverse complement strand
CCGCGGCCAGCAAGGCGGCGCGCGAAGTGGGCTTGCTGAGCAGCGGCGGAGCTTGCGGGCTGCCGACACGGGCCGCCGTTTCATCGATGCGGCGGCGCGCGACGACCGGATCGGCGCTCGCGAACACGAAGCGGCGCGCGAGCTCCGGCGAATGCCGAAAGCAGCGCGCGTACAGCTCGGGGCCCGTGAGCCCAGGCATCATCACGTCGGAGACGATCACGTCGAACTGAGCGCCGCCGAGCAGGAGCTCGAGCGCTTCTTGCGCGCTGGTGGTGGTCACGGTTTCACAACCGGCGAGCATCCGCACCATGCTGCGCAGCATGAGCACGTGATCGTCGACCACCAGCACGCGCAGCTGCTGCCCAGCGCTTCCGCGAGTACGCGCAGCGGCGGGCGCGGCCGGAGGCGCCGAAGCCCGAGGCTTGGGCGAGGCGAAGCGCGCAACAGTGCGCGCCATGCTCTCTGCGCGGCTGCCGCACGCTGCACAGAGCCAAGAGCGCTCCGCGGCACCGGGGGGGTCGGTTGCCGGCGTGAGGCCCCAGCCGTGCTTGGCCAGCAGCCCGAAGCCCCAAACGAGGCCGGCCGCGGACACGCCGCACTGAGAGCATTCACACCAGTTCATTTCGCCTACCCCGAGAATTGCAAATTCGGTGCCTCTGTCAAATGACTCTGAAAAACTACACATATCCGAATTGCTGCCGCGCCCAAAGCGTGGCGAAAGGTCACGTTTGTTGCTTGGCAGTGGCGCACGTTTACGCCGTCGTCGACTAGGATGACGCGCCATGACGTTCGGGAGCTTCAGGGTGTTGGGTGTGGGGGCAGTCCTTACAATTTTGTTTTCGAGCACGGGGCGCGTGGCGGCGCAGGAAGCGACGGCAGGGCCAACCGAGCCTGCAGCGACGCCGGGGCCGCCCGTCGCGCCAGCGTCGGAGCCAGCGACCGCGGCAACGCCGCCCGCCGCGACAGCTAAGCCGACTCCGGCAGCGGCCGTCGCGGTAGCGCCGAGCGCGCCGCCCGCTGAAGCATCGGTATCCGAAAGCAACACACCCAAGAGTACGGGGCAGGAGGCGTTCGGGTTCGGGGCGCAGCTCGGTTTCTACAACCCGAATGGCGTCACGGTGCGTGTCGGTGCGCGCGCGATCGCCGTGCAGGTCACGGCGGGCTTCATCCCGGTGCTGCTGAGCTACGGCAGCTCGCGCAGTCCGGACTTGAAGTTCTTGATGCCGTTCGAGGTCACGCCACAATTGGTGATCCACGCCGTGACGTTCAAGGACGACATCCGCGGCGCCTTGCTACTGGGCTATCGCTACAACACGGCGCTCGGACACGGCGCGACACTCGGCGCTCAAATCGAAAAGCGTGTCTCGCGCACGGTCGTGCTGGAAGGCATGTGGGGCCTCTCCTATTACCCGAAGGCGTCCGATCACTTGCGCGGCGATCAGGTGCCCGAAGGCACTTCGTTCAACTTCCCGCCCGAGCTCGGCTACGGGCTCACGGTGGGCATTCTCTACTACCCGTGACAATCGCGTAACGTCGCGGCACGGCTGGTTGCTCTTTGCGCGTGAGTGTGAAATCAAAGACGGGCCCATGACCTTCTTGGTCCATCTTTCGGACCTGCACATCACGCGCACGCACGGCACGCAGACGCGGCTGTTCGACAAGCTCGTGGATGCGCTGCAGAGCGAGCAAGAGCGGGCCCGTTCCGAGCGCACCACCGTGGTCATCACGGGCGACGTATTCGACTCCGGCACCGATCCGCCACTCCTGCTGATCGAAGCGTTCCTCGCCTTGCATCAGCGCATGTTGGCCGCACTCGGCGAAGCGTTCACGGTCGTGCTGCCGGGCAACCACGACCGGCGGCGCTTCGGCTTGTTCGGGCCGAATCGTGAGGTGCTGTTCAAGGAGCTGCACCGCGCGGCCGATCCGAGGCGCCTGCACGTGCTCGGTCAACGCACGCCGTTCTTGGCCGAGGTCGTGCCGCAGGAATTCCACGGGCTGCCCATGCACGTGGTGGCCTATGATTCGTCGTACCTCGCAGGCGGCCTGGTCGGCGCTGGCGGTACGTTTCGCCTCGAAGATCTGCTGCAGGTGCACTCGCAGCTGCCTGACGACGGCCGTCCGTTGCTCTTACTCGTGCACCACCACCTGATCCCGACGCCGATCACCGACATCAGCCACGTCGACATGGTGGGCACGCCGCGCCCCGTGCGCTGGCTGGTGCGCACCGTGCTACCCGCGCTCGTGACCTACGCCGATCGCGAAGAATTGACGATGACCGCGCTCGGCGCGGGCACCGCCCTGTCGGCGCTGCATTCCTTCGGGCGCGCGGTGTTGCTGCTCCATGGCCACAAGCACGTGCCCACGGCGCGCCTGCTGCGCGGCATCGGTGATGACTGCGGCGATCTGATCTTGGCTTCCGCCGGCAGCGCAGGGCGCGCCGAGGGCGTGTATTCGTCACAACCGAATCCAGCGCGCTTGTGGCCTTCGTTCAACGTCGTCGACGTGACGGACGACCGGGTGCGCGTCGAAGCGCTCTCGTTCTCGCCCAGCAATGCCCGCCGCGAACCGGTGCGCCGCGATCTGATTGCCGTGCGGCGCGAGGGCACCAAATGGACCCCGCTCGCAGTGAGCTTCGACGTGAGCGACGTGCCGTCGCGCATCGCCAGCGACGAAGCGACGTATGCGCTCTCGCCCTCCGAGGGCTCGCACGAGCGTTGGGATTTCGTGTGCCGCCGCCGCGTGCAGCTGAAAGACGGCGCCAAGCTCCGCCGCTACAAGGATTTTTCGCACGCCTTGCCGCCGCTGCTCAACGCGCGCCGCGCCAAGCGCCGCACCTACCGCCGCATCGAGCTCTCGCTCGATGGCCCCACCGAATACCGGGCTACCGACGCCCTGTGCCGAACCCTGCACGAGGCCGAACGCCGCTACGGCAGCGGTACTGCATTCGAATGGGTCGGCTTGCTCTGCCGCTACGGCGCAGACAGCGCGATCTTGCGCCTCGAAGCGCCGCCCGGCGTGAGCGCCGCGCCCTTCGCCAGCGCGACCGATCTGACCACGGGCCGAGAACGCCCTGCCAAGCTCGTGCTGCACCAAGGCACGTACTCGGTGACCGTCCAGCATTGCGTGCCACGCACGTTGCTGCGCATTTATTGGCCGCTCAGCGAGAGCTGAGGGCCGCCCACGACGCCGAAGGCTGGGCCGCTCTGCGCCGTGTCGCGTGACCATCGACACAGGCTCGCGAGCTACTTCACGAACTTCTGTACCAGGTCGCGAACGGTGCTGAGCTTGAACGGTTTTTCTAGGCGTTCGTTGGGGACGCGATCGAGGAAGGCGCGGGCGGCGGGCGTGAACGCGCCGCCGCTCATGAAGATCATGCGCTCGGCGATCTGCGGGCGCTCGCGAGTCAGCGTGTCGTAGAACTCCATGCCGGACATGCCCGGCATCATCAGGTCCGACATGATCACGTCGAAGGGTTTGCCTGCGCTGATCAAGTCGAGCGCTTCGCGCGCGGAGGTCACGGCGGTGACGTCGTGATCGACTAGGACTCGGCCGAGCGTGACGCCGACGGCCCGCTCGTCGTCGACGATCAGCACCGTGGCTCTTCCTGCGTGGCTTTCGAGGCTGGGACTTTCGGCGATGGGCGGCGCGGACAACGCGCTGGAGGGTCGGAGCACGACGCGCAGACACGCCCCCCGGCCCTCGCGATTGCTGGCGCTGATCTCGCCCCCCATGCTGGTCACGATGCTGTGGCAAATCGAGAGGCCGAGCCCGGTACCGACGCCGATGGGCTTGGTCGTGAAGAAGGGGTCGAACACGCGCGGCAAAATGGCGCTGGGGATGCCGGGGCCGGTGTCGAGCACTTCGATCACGGCGCAGCCCTGCGCGTCGGTCGAGGTCGTGATGCGCACTTCGTTGGCGTCGCTGTCGCCCTCGGGGATGGCCTGCGCGGCGTTCACGATCAGGTTGATGAAGACTTGGCCGAGGCGCGCGTCGTCTGCCTCGATCGCCGGTGTTTCGCCGTAATCTTTGACGAGACGCGCGCGGTGGCGAATCTCGTTGAACGCCATGTTCACCGACAGCTCCAGGATCGGCCGCAGCTCGACCACCGAGCGCCGCTCTTCTTCGGCGCGGGACAGCGTTTTGAGGCCGCGCACGATCTTGCGAATGCGGTCGCTGCCTTCGCGCGCCTCGCGTACGGCGTCGGCCCACTCGGTGACGCGGTGCGCGAGTGGGCTGTCGGCAACGTCGTTCAGCTCCTCCGCCAAGAGGTCGAGGTTGGCGACCACGTAGGCCAGTGGGTTGTTGATCTCGTGTGCAACGCCTGCAGCGAGCATGCCCACCGACGCCAAGCGATCGGATAGGATCAATTGCTGCTGCATGCACTCTTGCAAGTCTTTGGCTTCTTGCAGCACGCGCTCGCCCTCACGCTGCTGCGTAACGTCGCGCGCGACGCCGTAGATGATCTCGCGCTCCATGTGCGGTGCCGAATGCCACTCGAGCCAACGGTAGCTGCCGTCTTTACAGCGGTAGCGATTCTTGAGGCCAATCAGCGGCTCGTTGGCTTTCAGCCCTTCGCGCCCGGCGAGCGTGGCGGCGCGGTCGTCGGGGTGCACGAAGTCGATCAACGGCTGCGCCAGTAACTCTTCGGGGCTCCAGCCGAGCACTTGCGTCCAAGACCGGTTGACGCGCCGGAACATGCCGTCGAAGCCAGCGATGCACAGCAGATCCAGCGACATCTCGAAAAATTCGGTGCCGCCGGAGAACTGATCGAGCTCGCGCACGTCACTATTGTCGAAGCAATCGGCGAGGAAGCCGGCGAATGCCCCACTCGGATCGTGGTACGGCGCGGCGCGCACGAACACGTGCCGGAACACGCCGTCGTGACGTTTGAGCCGCAGCTCGGTCTCGAAGCCTTGGTGCGCCTCGAAGTGCGTTTGGTACAGCGCCAGGTAGCGCTGCAGATCAGCGGGGTGAACCGATTCGGTCCAGCCGTCGCGCAGCTCTTGCTCGAGCGTGCGCCCCGTGAAAGCGAGCCAGGTCGCGTTGCAGTAGTCGCACTTCGCGTCCAAGCCGGAGCGCCACACCAGCGAAGGCGCTTGTTCCGCCAACGCGCGGTACTGGTCGAGAACGGTTCCTTTCATGCGCTGGCCGAACGCGGCAAACGAATTGCCAATCATGCGTTCTACCACACGCTCGCGTTGGCTCACGCTGCCTTGCAGGTCGCGACGCAGTTGATGCGCCCGTGACGCGCTGCCACGCCTACTCGCGACTACATGGCAGTGCGTCTCGTTCTGACGCTCCCGCCCTGCGTCGAGCCATCGACCGCGTGTCACCCTCGCGGATTACGAGGTTCTTGGGGTGCTGCCCGAAACAGCCCCGAAACTGAGCCTTCCAGCCACACAGTGCGATTCGTTGGAAGACACAATAGGGGCTGCGCAGCCGGCACGCTGACGCATCGAAAAACTGACTAAGCAGTGTGAGGCGCGGCGCATCAAAACGCGCCTCCCAGCTGGAGCCGGTCGCCGCCGAAGCCCACGTGCAGGTCGACCGGTGCGCTCGGTGCCGTGACCCAGATCACGACGCCGGCCGCGAGCAGCGCGCCGCCCGTGACGAACAGGATCGTGGAGGCTGTGGCGGCGCTGCGCGCGTCTTGCCACGATTGATAGCCGGCGGCAGTGCAGCCCGTGCTCGGGCAATTCGGCTCGGCCGAGGACCACTTGCTGTGTGCGCGCAGTCCAAAGAACGCACCAAACCCGACGCCGAGCACGCCCGCGCCCGTCACGGCGATGCCGACGGGGCGTTGCCAAGGTCGAACCGCCTCGCGTCGATCGGGCTCGGTCACGGGCACGAGCACGGGATCGGGCAGCACGCGTGCTGGCAGAGCGACGGGCGCAGGGGGCGGCGGTCGTTCGTCGGCTGTGGCGTGGTCTTGGCCCGTCACTTCCGCGAACGCGGACGCGGGGCGGCTCGCTGCGACGCACAGCGCGATCGAGCAGAGGCGGCGGGTGGTCGGGGTCATCGCTGAATATCGAAGGGGTCGTTGTCGCGACGCTGAAGAAGGCGCACGACGACCGCGTCAACCGAGGGTCACTGTCCTGCCGTCGAGCCCGCGCTGGGGCTGACGGGCGCCTCGGCGGACAGGGAGCGCCGCAGCAGGCTCGCGAGCACGATGCCAACGGCCATGGCACCCACGAACAGCAGCGCGCCGAGCGCGCCGGAGCCCAGCGCCACGATGCTGGGTCCTGGACAATAGCCCGACAAACCCCAGCCCACCCCGAACAGCGCGGCCCCTCCGATCAACGCCGCGTCGATGCGTCCGCGCGCGGGCAACAGGCTCGCGCCGGGCCCCGCGCTGCGACCGCCCGACCAGCGCGGGGCCACGAAGCGCAACCAAGAGGCGTGCACGGCGATCGCACCGAGCATCACGCCGGCCAGGTTCGGTGACCAATGACCGGTGATGTCCAGGAAGGCGAGCACGTTCTTCGGATCGGCCATGCCCGAGAAGCACAGTCCGACGCCGAACAGCAATCCGCACCCGAGCGCGCTCAGGATCGCTTTCATGGCACCACCCAGAGCCCAAGCACGTGCCGCACGATGAACACAGTGAGCGCGCCCGTGGTCATGAACGTGAGCACGGCGAGTAGCGAGCGCACCGAGAAGCGGCTCAGCCCGCACACGCCGTGCCCCGAGGTACAACCGCCGCTCGTGCGCGTGCCGAGCCCGACCAAGAGCCCCGCAAGCGCGAGTGGTGCGAGCGGTAAGCTGGGCGCGGGCACGCGCGTGCTGCGGAGGGCGAACGCCAGCCCTGCCAAGAGTAAGCCCAGCAAGAAGGCCACACGCACCCAACGTTCGCGACCGTGCTCGAGCAACGCGCCGCCCACGATGCCGGACACACCGGCGACGCGCCCATTGAGCGTCCAATACAGCGACGCGCTGAGCCCAATCAAAGCTCCACCAAATATTGCCAACGTCATCTGTCTGTCTGGTGCTCTCGGGAAATACGAGCTTTGCTGAAAGCCCTGTCTATTCTAGTGGAGGAGCAGGCCAGGTCAAGGCGAGCGCGGCGAGCGCACGCGGCGTGTTAGTAGAGCCTGGCCGCGTTCGCGTTCCGGTACGCGCGCTGGAGGAGCCATGAACAGCCGCGTGATCTTGGTCGTAGTCTCCTGCTTGCTCAGCGTCGTGACCGGTATCGCGCTTTCGCGTCGTGCTGGAGGCGCTGCGCCGGGGGCGAGCGGGGCCGCGCATCGACCGCTGATCGGGCTGTCACTCGACACACTGAAAGAGGCGCGCTGGCAAGCGGACCGCGAGCTGTTCGTGAAGCGCGTGCACGAGCTGGGTGCCGACATCGTGGACACGGCGGCCAACAACGACGATGCCGTCCAGATTGGCGATGTCGAGAAATTGATCACGAACCACGTGGACGTGCTCGTGATCGTGCCGCACGACGGCAAGGCCATGGCCAAGGGCGTGGTGATGGCACACGAGGCGGGCATCCCGGTGATCGCTTACGACCGATTGATTCGCGACAGCGACGTCGACCTCTACGTCAGCTTCGACAACGTACGCGTCGGCGAGCTCCAAGCCGAGTACCTCGTGAATCATTTGCCGTCGCCCGGCAGGGGCAAAATCATTCGCATTTACGGCTCGAAGACCGACAACAACGCGCGCCAATTCAAACAAGGTCAGGACAACGTGCTCGGCCCGTACATCGCGCGCGGTGACGTGCAGGTGATTCACGAAGATTGGGCCGATGATTGGAAACCGGAATCGGCCAAGCGCATCGTGAACGCGGCGATCACCGCGCACGGCGCCGATTTCGACGCCGTTTTGGCCAGCAACGACGGCACCGCGGGCGGCGCGATTCAAGCGCTGATCGAAGAAGGCCTCGGCGGCAAGAAGCTGGTCACCGGCCAAGACGCCGACGACGTTGCTTGTCAGCGTATCGTGAGCGGGCAACAAGCCATGACCATCTACAAGCCGGTGAAGACACTGACCGCGACGGCGGCGGAGCTCGCGGTCAAGCTCGCTCGTCGACAGGTCGTGGTCGCCAAGCAAACCGTGGACAACGGCAAAATTGCGGTGCCGGCGGTGTTGAACGAGGTCGTGACCGTCACCAAAGAGAACATGCTCCAAACCGTGATCAAGGACGGCTTTCACTCGTTCGAGGACGTGTACCGCGGCGTGCCGGAGAGCGAGCGGCCGAAACCGTGACGGCCGCCGTAGCCATGCACGGCGCGCCCGTGCTCGCGACGCGCGCGTTGGTCAAGCGCTTCCCGGGCGTGACCGCGCTCGGCGGAGTGAGCTTCGAGCTCTTGCCGGGTGAGGTGCACGCGCTGTGTGGCGAGAACGGCGCTGGTAAATCGACACTGATCAAATTGCTCTCGGGCATTCACCCCGCCGGCAGCTATGAGGGCGCGCTGTTCGCCGGCGGCCGCGAGATTGCGTTTGCGTCCACGCGCGCTGCCGAAGCGGCCGGCATTGCCGTCATCTACCAGGAGCTCGCGCTCGTACCCGAGATGACCGTCGCCGAGAATCTGTTCCTCGGGCGTTTACCGACTCGGCGTGGCCTCGTGGATTGGGATGCGGTGTACGTGAACGCCGCGCGCGTCTTGAATGCGGCCAAGATTGCGCTCGATCCGACGACCGTGGTGCAGCACTTGGGCGTCGCCGAGCGGCAGCTCGTGGAGATCGCCAAAGCGCTCAGCAAGGACCCGAAGGTGCTGATCTTGGACGAGCCCACGGCCGCGCTGAGCGACGACGAAGTGCGGCGTTTGTTGGACGTGGTACGCGATCTCAAAGGCCGTGGCATCGCCGCGATTTACATCTCGCACCGCCTCGAAGAAGTGTTCGCGATCGCCGATCGAATCACGGTGCTGAGGGACGGCAAGAGCATCGTCACTTTGGAGACGCGCGCGACGGCGCCCGAGGTCGTGATTCAGCACATGGTGGGGCGCCCGATTGGCGAGTTGTTCCCGCGCCGTGCCAGCACGCCCGGTGACGTGTTGCTGCGCGTTTCGAAGTTGAGCGTCGCGCCGCGTGCCGGCGCCGCCTTGCGGCTACGCGAGCTGAGCTTCGAGGTGCGGGCGGGGGAGGTACTCGGCATTGGCGGACTGATGGGCGCTGGGCGGAGCGAGCTCTTGCTGCACTTGTTTGGTGCCTACGGCGTGCGACAGGCGGGGCACGTGGAGCTTGCCGGCAAGGAGCTCCACGCGCCAACGCCGGACCGCGCGCTGGCGGCGGGAATGGCGCTGGTCAGTGAAGATCGCAAGCGCTACGGTTTGTTTCTGGATTCGAGCATTGGCTTCAATCTGTCGCTCTCGAGTCTCGCCGGGCTCGGGCGGCACGGGCTCGTGGATCGAGACGCGGAGGTGGCTCGCTCACAGGCGCTGTTCGGCTCGTTGCGCGTAAAAGCACCGGGCCTGGAGACGTCGGTGCGCACGCTGTCGGGCGGCAATCAGCAGAAGGTCGTGCTGGGCAAGGCGTTGATGACCGAGCCGCGCGTGCTCTTGCTCGACGAGCCCACGCGCGGCATCGACGTGGGCGCGAAGCTCGAAGTGTACGAAGTGATCAATCGCTTGTGTGAAGAAGGCAAAGCGATCGTGCTCGTCTCGAGTGAGCTGCCCGAGCTACTCGGCATGAGCGATCGCATCGTGATGCTCGCCGCTGGGCGGCTAGGTGGCACGTTCGACCGCGCTCACGCCACTCAGGAGCGGCTGCTGGCCGCGGCGCTTGGCCGCGCTGCCAACGACGCCGCGGTGCCGACATGAAGACCACGTGGAAGAGCGCGCTTCGTGACTACTCGATGCTGCTCGCGCTGTTCGCGATTTGGACATTTTTCGGCCTGAAGCAGCCGGTTTTTCTGTCGTCGCGCAACCTGTCGTTGCTGCTGATCGAGCTGTCGATCACGGCCAGCCTGGCGCTCGGCATGTTGCTCGTATTGCTGCCCGCGCAGATCGACCTTTCGGCGGGGAGCGGTGTCGGGCTCGCCGGCGCCATCGCCGCCGTGCTGGTGTTCACGCATGGCGTGCCGGCGCCTTTGGCGTTGCTCGCGGCGCTGCTGGTGTGCGTCTTGGTCTGGTCCGCGATGGGCACGTTGATCGTGCGCCAGCGGATTCCGGCGTTCATCATCACACTCGGTGGGCTGTTGATCTTCAAGGGCCTGCACTGGCTCACGATCAAGAACCAAACCGTGCCCGTGGCCGAGGGAGGCAAGAGCAACGCGTATTCGCTCTTGACCACGTACTACCTGCCGCCGCTTGCCGGCTACGCGCTGGCTGCTCTGGTCGTGGGCTCGCTCGCCTTCTTCACTTTACGCGCTCGTGCGCGGCGCGCCTCGTATGGCTTCAGCGTGCCCGATGGGGAACGCACGTTCCTCGGCCTCTTCATCACTGCGCAGCTGTTGTTCCTGCTGCTGATCGTGACCAATCAATACCGTGGCATTCCTTTGCCCGCCTTGATTTTGGGTGGGCTCGCGCTTCTGGTGCACTTGCTCACCGCGCACACGCCATTTGGCCGTTACTTGTACGCGATTGGTAGCAACGAGGAAGCGGCGTTCATCTCCGGAGTGCCGATCCAGCGCACCGTGATTATCGCGTTCGCGCTGATGGGCGGCGTGGTCGCGCTCACCGGCTTCATGCAAACGGCCTACGCCGGCGCATCCACCGCCACCGTGGGCAGCCTGATGGAGCTCGATGCCGTGGCCGCATGCGTGATCGGTGGCACCAGCTTGCGCGGCGGACGCGGCAGCGTCACGGGCGTCTTGTTCGGGGCGCTGATCATGGCCAGCCTGCTCAACGGCATGACCCTGATGGCCGTCTCGCCCGAGATCAAGTTCATCGCCCGCGGCCTGGTGCTGGCCCTCGCGGTGTGGGTCGACGTGAAGTTGAACGCCGACTAACGCGGCGTCACTTGCCGGCTTTGGGCAGCACTTTGGGCAGCGCCTTGCGCGTGCAAATCGCGATCGCGACCGAGTACGGGCCGTTGACCGCGCCGCTGACCTCGATCACGTGCGGACCAGCGCCAGCAGCGCAATACGGGATCTCGATCGACGTCGCGGGCGCGGGTAGCGGGGCAATGTTTTCACCGAATGGCGAGGACATGGCACTCGTGATCTCGTTGTCCGCGACGCCCGTGGCCGCGATGAAATCCAGGCACGTGCCCGCGTCGAGTGGCGTCGTGAACTTGCGATCGTCGAACAGCGTCGAGTTCGCGTAACTGATTTGATAGCAGCCGTGGCTCATCAGCTCCTTGAGGCGGGCACCGACCTTGTCTTTTCCGGTGCTCAGCGGATCGCTGCCGAACGTGCGAGGGCAACCGAGCGTCGCTGCCCAAAACTCGGGCGCGCCGCTGATCTTGACCTGGTGATTGGCTTCCAGCTTCGTGCAGAACGTTGCGTCCAAGCTGCCGGTCGGCGCCGGGCGCGAGAACACCACGCTGCCCTTCGGGTCGGTGATCGTGAGCAACAACGGCCCTGGCTGTGGAGCCACGGCAAGGAATCGCACGCACTCCGCCTTCACCAGGCCATACGTTCCGGAGTCTTTGTCATGGTGCAGCGCGGCGTGGTCGATCACGCGCGGACAACCGCTGCTTTGCGCCTTCTCGGCGAGTGCAAGCAATGCAGGGGGAGCGGTCGGCTCGACCCGAATCGCTCCCTGGCTCCCGGTGCCGCCGATGTGGCTGAACACCTGATACATGGAAAAGCCGACCACACCCAAGATCGCGACCGTTGGCAGCCCGAACAGCGTCCAGAAGAACAAACGATTGCTGCGCGCTGCCTTGCCGACCGCAACTTGCTGCGCGGCCGCGGCCTGTTGTGCAAAGGCTGCGCGCTCTGCCTCGACCCGTTGGCGCTCGGCGTACGCCTGACGCGCAGCCCGATCGGGCAGCTCACACTCGAACCCGCAATACTGACAACGCACCAGCCACACGGTGAAGTCCGAAGGGATCTCCAGTGGCGCCCCGCAGCGCGTGCATTGCAGGCTCATGGTCAGCCGAGCAGCGTAGCGGACTCCGCTCGGCGACTGAAGCGACCGAGTCCGTCACTCATCCGCGCGGCAATGAAAATTCGTCAAAGAAAGCGCGAGTTCAGCCTCAATCCGAGGCGAATCGAAAACGCGCACGTCTCGACCGAACAGCGCACGCGCAACCCTTTGCGCTCCGAAAGCGCAGCCTCATGCGGCTGCCCATGAATGCGGCCTACACTCGCACACCCG
>OUNO010016698.1_pt1 | contig 12219 bp, 6 predicted proteins | sample 1779811 | NCBI WGS metagenome assembly OUNO01 (sample SAMEA3914804, study PRJEB12502) | metagenome | biome: forest; material: soil | place: Canada | collected 2010-06-25 | depth 0.3 m | reverse complement strand
TTGGCGATCTCGCGCGTGAACGCGCTGACGCCGTTGGCGATGATATTGAGAGACGACAGGCTCGCCCCCACGTTGATCAGGGCAATCGTCTGGTCGGTCGGCAGCGCGCGCGAGTATTCGAACAGGTTTTGGACCGTGAACGCGTCGATGTCACAGACCATCGGCTTCAGCTTCGCGTTGCGGGCAAGCTGGGCGTATTCCTCGATTTGGTCGCGTTTGGCCGCGACCAGCAGCAAATCCATTTGGCTGGCCTCGGCGCGGCGGCGCAGCACCTGGTAGTCGACGTGCACGTCCTTGATATCGAAAGGGATGTGCTGCTCGGCTTCCCACTGGATCTGCTCTTCCAGCTCGGCCTCGGTCATCATGGGCACCGTGATCTTGCGGATGATCACGCTTTGGCCGGACACGCTGAGGGCGCACTCCTTCTGACGGATCTTGGCGTCGTGAAACACCTTTTGCAGGGTCTCGATGACCGCCCCCGAGTCCATCACTTGGCCGTCGACGATCACCTGCGGGCCGAGCGGCGCGTAGCCCAGGCGCACGAGCCCCAGTCCTCTTCGGGTCTCTTTTACCTGGCAGACCTTGATCGACGCGGTGCCGATGTCGACGCCGACCAAGTTTCGTCCTTCGCCCATGATGCCTCTCGAGTTTCCGTCTCACACAAATGCGTGCCGTAAAACTTTGGCATCCACGGAGCTCAATAGCCAAAAAACCGGTGACCGCCTCGCGCGCCGCTTCGGCTCGTCAACACATCGAGCAACAAAAAGCGAGACGCTCGGGACAGCAACGAGACACTTATCGAAACTGCAGGGCCAGCCCTGAATGGCCACTAACACATTGAAATTATAATAGATTTCAGATTTGACCCAGGCCAGGGTCGCGCACGACCCATTGCCCCGGTTGTCTCAAACAGGAGCGAAATCAGCGTCAAAAGCTTGGCCCAGAGGGTGGCAACCTCGAGACGGCGTGGGTCTGGGGGTCGCGTGTGACCCTCCCATTAATTTCGCCTACATCGGCGTTTTCACGCAATTTCCCTTAATTTCGATCTGGCACGAGCACTGCAATGAGCCCTCACACACTCAAGGGAGAGCCAACCAATGCCCGCAACTACCGAAACCCGAGCCCAGTCGTCCAAATCGAAGAGTGCTCGCATCGTGAAAGCGAAGCCCGAGCCAGAAACCCGCGCTTCTATCGCGCCCCGCCGCGCTTCGATGCCCCCGCGGGCCTCGGTGGTCCCCCCGGCCCTCGTCACTGCTTTGGTTCGCCCCTCGCTCGCCCCGCGCCCCGCGCGCCGTCATGCGCCTGTCGCTGCGCGCGCCACGCATCGCCCTGTTGCAACAACGCCTGCCACCGTCGTCCCCGCTCGCGGCCCCCGCGTCAAGAAGGCGCGCGGCCTCGACCCGATGATGAGCGCGCAGCTGCTTGCTCAATACGAGCCCCTCGTTCGTAAGATTGCCGGCGGCTTCCAACGCAAATTGCCGCGCAACGTCCTGCGTGAGGATCTGATCGCTGCCGGCATGAGCGGCCTGTGGGACGCCATCCGCCGTCACCCCGACGGTCCGTCCGAAAGCTTCGAGTGGTATGTGCGCGTGCGCATCCGCGGCGCCATCCTCGACGAGCTGCGCGCTCAAGATTGGCTGCCGCGCCGTGCACGCGCCGCCGCCGAAGCCGCCAGCGGCACCGACGCCTACATTCCGCCGCCCGCCGTCGTCCGCTTCGACGACGTGAGTGAGTGGGAGCAGAACCGCTGCCTCGCCGACGCCTCCAGCAGCGAAGCCGCCGTCGCCGCCAAGTTCGCTCAAGAGACGCTCGCCAAAGCCGTCGAGCAACTCCCCGAGCGCGAACGCCACATCGTCTCGCAACATTACTTCCGCGGCGTGAAGTTCAAAGATCTCGGCGTCGAGCTCGGCGTCAGCGAGCCCCGCATCTCGCAGCTCCACTCGCGCGCCATCCAACGCCTCAAAGTCATCATCAAGTCTGCTGCCTGATACGAACGCCGGGGGGCATCGGTAGCGCGGCCAGACCTGCCGCCTACCCGAGCAAGAGTGGGATTGATGGTCACACAGCTCGCCGAAGCGCACCCAGCCTTCGGCGACCCAGGGCGAAGCCACGCGCGACGAACGAGTCGCGCGTTGTCCGCGGCACGACGGAGACGCCGCGCAGGCCCGCAGAAAGCCAAAATCGCAGTACGAATGCGTACTGCGCCATCGATTGTGAGCGGAGCACGACAGCCGCTGATGGCTCATCGCCGCACCCCCACGATAAGCCCAGGCATCGATGTGGTCCATGTGCAGACATCGTCTCGAACGGAGATCTCACGCGAGAACGCGGCCCGCGCCCGCTTCCGAGTCTGCATGTGTGCTGGAGTAGACTGGGGATAGCCTGTGAAATCTGTGGATTGCGAAGCTGCGATGTGGCGTTTGCGTATAAGCGTGTCGTCTTTCTGACGATCGCAATCGAATGACGCGCTGCGTATGTCGTTTGCCCGTCCGGCCAGAGCTGCCACTCGACAGCGCTAGTCACGGAAAAATCTCTCTCTCCGTGTACACCTGAGTCAACCGTTGCAAAGCGACGGCATAGCAAGCCCTGCGGTAGTCGCAGTTGTTCAGCTTCGCGAAGCGCGCCATGCGGTCATAAGCGTCGCGCATCGCGCCCTCGAGGCGTTCATCGACTTCCGTGATCGTCCACTGCTCGCTGCGACGATTCTGCACCCACTCGTAATAGCTCACGGTGACGCCGCCTGCGTTGCACAGCACGTCCGGCAAAATTTCGATGCCGCGCTTCTTCAGTATCTCTTCACCCTCGGGTGAGCAGGGCCCGTTCGCGCCTTCCGCGACGAGCTGCACTTGCAGCGCTTCGGCCTCCGCGACGCCGATCTGATTCTCCAATGCGGCGGGCACGAAGATGTCGGCCTGGGTGGCGAAGAATTGCTCGCGGGTGATCTTGGTGCCGTTCGCGTAGCCGGCAATGCTGCCGTTTTGCTGCACGTATTGCATCAGGCGGTGGGCGTTGAAGCCCTCCGGGTTGTACAAGTAGCCCGTGTGATCGCCCACGGCGACGAGCGACACGCCGAGGTGGCTGAGCAGCACCGCGGCGTGCGAGCCCACGTTGCCGAAGCCTTGCACCATCAGCTTCTTGCCCTTGATGTCGAAGCGCGCGCGATCCGCCCAATCGAGCACGCAGTGGACCAAGCCCTGGCCGGTCGCCTTCTCGCGGCCGTAGGTGCCGCCGAAGCTGACGGGCTTGCCCGTGACGACGCCCATCACGCTCTGTTTGGAGACCATGCCGACCGAGTTCATGTACGTGTCGAGCGCCCAGGCCATGGTCTGAGAGTTCGTGCCCACGTCGGGCGCGGGGATGTCGTAGTCGGGGCCGATGTTCGAGCCGAGGGCGTGGAAAAAGCGGCGCGTGATGCGGCTCAGCTCGGAGCGCGACACGCCGTGCGGGCTGAACTTGATGCCGCCTTTGCCGCCGCCGAACGGCAGGTTCATCAGCGAGCACTTCCAGGTCATCATCGCTGCCAGCGCTTTGAAATCGTCCAGCGAGGCGTGCTCGTGGTAGCGCATGCCGCCCTTGTACGGGCCCAAGATGTTGTTGTGCTGGATGCGGTAGCCCTTGAACAAGCGGTAATCGCCGTTGTCCATGCGCACCGGGAAGTTGACGATGATCTCGTTCTTCGGCTGACTCAAAATGCTGCGGATGTACTCCGGCATTTGAATGAGCTTCGAAGCGTCATCCAGGTAGTTTTGGATGACCTTGAAGAACTCGTACTTGGGAGCCGAGTTGGAGGAGCTGGTCGAGTTGGGAGAGCTGCTCGAATTGGGAGGAACCGACTGCATGCGCGTTATTGTTCCAGTAACGGTGGCACTCGGCAAAAAGGTAAGGTTTTGTTTCGCGATTGGCGCGTCGGCCGGCGAGTGTGAGCGAGGTAATGTCGCTGTTCGCGCGCTGTCGCATGGCGGAGCCGAACCGCCCACGCTGACCCACAGCGTGGACGGTCAGGCGAACTCGAGCCCTCAATTGCCGATCAGATCGAACTCCTCCCACGGCCCAATCGCGGTGCGGTTCGCGATCAGCGCCGCGGCTCCGGCGTTCTCCGCCGTCACGTACTTCCCGTTCACGGCGATGAAGCTGACGCTGCCGTCTCCGTTGTGAATGAGCTGGAACTTCTCCCAGCCGCCGATCGCAGCGCGGTTCGCAATCAGCGACGCCGCGCCTGCGTTTTCGGCCGTGACGTAGTTGCTATTGGCATGCGCGCGGAACGCGATCAATCCGCCGCCTTGGTCGAGCTCGTCGAACTGTTGAGCGCCGCCAATCGTGGTCTGGTCGGCGATCAGCGGGCTCGGACCGGCGGTCACGTATTTGCCATTGGCGTGCGCGCGCAGGCTCACCACGGGCGTGCTGCTGCCGGTGCTCGAGAACAGATTCAGATCGACCGCGTTGGCGATGGCTTGTAGGCCCGCTTCGTTCGGGTGCAGGTGATCGCCCGCGTCGTAGGCAGGCAAGTACTTGGTGGGGTGCGCGGGGTCGTGCGTCGCGCTGTCTTGGTCGATCACGCCGTCGCAGCCGCTGTTCGCGCTGCGAATGAAGGTGTTCACCTGTTGGCGCCCGGTCTCACCCTGTGACGTCCAATATCCGGCGCCTTCGAACGGCGTGAGCGTGGAGCAGATGAACTTGATGCCCGCACCGTGAGCGCTGCTGACCAATTGCTTCAAGCCCGCGATCAGCTGGTCGCCCGTGGGGTGAGTGTTGCCCAAATCATTGATCGGGTCGTCCGAGAAAATGACCCACTTCACGCCCGGCTGCGTCAGCACGTCACGGTTGAAGCGATGCAGCGCGCTTTGCCCAGAGCCGTCGACCAGCAGTTGGTTGCCGCTGATGCCCTGATTCAGCACGCCCACCGTGCGTCCCGAATTGACCAGGCGCACCGCCAAGTCGTTCGGCCAACGCCGATTCGAATCCTGAGACGAAGCGACACCATCGGTGATGCTGGCGCCGAGCGCGACCACCGCACCGAGCGAAGCCGTGTTCTGCACGTCGACGTTGGCCAAGAAGTAGTAGCTGCCCGTGGTCGACGCGCCGGACAGCGTGGCGTTGCCGCTGACGTCGCCATTGGCAACGTAGTTCGTTTGCGTGCCTTGGCCATGCGACGTTGCATTGGGCGTGTTTTGCGGCAAATAGAAGCTCACCGCGACGTCGGACAGCGCGCTCACCGCAAACGCGACCGAATCACTGATCGCGACTCCACCGACCGGGATGGTGACCGAGGTCTGTCCGCCGAAGGTGACTGGGCGATCGCTGCTGGCGTCGACGGAAGAGCCCGAGCTACGGCGCGCGAGGTGCACGTCGCTGATCTGCACCGGTTGCGAACCGAACGCGTTGGACAGTTGAATGCGCGCGGACGTGCCCGAGATGCTGGTGTGCACGATCTGCCGCAATGTTTTCTGATTGAACGCAGTGCCACTGCTTTGCGGCGATGCGGCCCAGGTGCCCGTCCAGAGCGGGGCAACCGCCTCGCTGACCTGAGCATTCGGCTCTTCGCCTACGTTTGCCGTGCACGCAGCGGCAGTGCACAGACACAGCATCGTCATCCAGCGCAGTTTGCCAATCGTCATGAGATCTTCCTCGTGGTCGTGCGCAGCACCCGAGTGCCGGGTGCGCGACCGGCCGCGGTGCAAACTTCATGCACGCATCGATCATCCCGAAACGTCGGCGAAAAGCCGCAACGTTGCTCGCACCAGCGCGGCGAACTGCGACAAGCTGCACGCTCACGCGCGCCACACGCTGCGTTCCGCGCGCGAATTCGCGCGCCCCGGGCGTAATGGGTGGGCTCAGGCTGCGAGCTCGATCACAAATTCGTTCGTCACGCCGCGCCAGCGCGCGGCGGCAAATGTTCGCGGATGGCGCGCAGCACGCGCGCCGCGTCGCGGCGGGGCACTGACAAACGGCGGAGCGCCTCTGCGTCCGAAGCGCCCTCGGCCAGCGCTTGCGCCGCGCGCTCCGCCAGGTCGGCGCGGTAGGCTCTCCCGCCGAGCTCTACGTAACCCAGGCAACGCCAAGTGCTCGCGCTGAGGTGCCGCGTCTCGTAGTTGGTTTTGCCGGGTGGCGGTAGGGCTTGCCCGGGCTCGAACACGGCGCAGAACAGCGCGCGCAGCGCGAGGCTCGCGTGGCGCAGCGAGGCCACCAAAAATACGCTCAAATGCCCAACAGAGACGCCCGCTTGCTCGAGCAGGCGGCGATCGCTGGGGGTGAGCGCGGCCAGCGACGGCGCGAGCTCGCGCGCGCTGCCCGTGCCCAGGCCGCGCTCCAATTGGTAAGCGATGGCGCGCAGCGCCGGCTGCTCGGAGTGCTGCAGCGGAGCCAGCGCTTGCAAGTGACGGCTCACCGAGTCGCGCGCGAACGCGAGCAAGCGCCGCTGCAAGCGCAAGCGCACGCCCGCGCCGAGCTCGGGCAATGCCGCTAGCTCGACGTTGGGCGACGCGACGTGTGCCCCGCGCACGAGCCGGCCGAGCTCGACGCCCAGCGCATGAATGCGCCCACGCGCGTCCAGCTCGAACGCTTCGTGCGGTGCCTCGACCAGCGACTCCAAGTCCGAGGGCTCCGCCTCTAGCTCGGGTGCAACACCGCTGACTCGCGCGCGCAGCTTGCTCAAGGCCGCAAAGGGATGATGGCGATCGACGTCGCGCTCCTCTGGCGCGGGCTCGCGCTTGCCGTCATTGCGCTTCGTCGAGCGTTGCCCCTTGCTGCGCCGCTCGACGAAGGTCGAGACCAAGCCCTGGTGCAAGGCGTCGCTAAGGCGGTCTTCCAGGGCGCTCAGCTCGTGCGACCAATGCCCGGAATGCGCACAAAATCCCGAGCGATTCGCGATGTAGGCCCAGGTCCGCAGGCGCGCAATGCGGGCCACGATCGTGTCGACGTCGCCGTCGTCGCGCGCGAACTCTTGGGTGCGCGCGGCCAAGAAGTCATTGGAGAGTGGGCCGTCGCTCAAGTGCAGAAAGACATCGCGCAGCAAGTCCAAGTGCACTTCGAACAAGATGTGACGAAAGTCCGGGATTTGGCAGACGGCCCACAGCCGTTCCAGCGCCTCGGCGCCCTTGGCCTGCGCGGCGATCGCGGGTTGCCCGAGCAAGACACGCAGCGAGCGCAGATCGAGCGCGTCGGGCACGCCCGCGAAGTACGACGCGGGGGGCGGCGCTTCCAGCGACGCGAGCAGCGCGTCGGCCGAGGCGAAGTCGAGCTCGGCGTTGCGATAGCGCACGCGCCGAATCGGCTCGAAGCGGTGTTGTTCGATGCGCTGGGCCGAAGCCAGTGGCAGCTCGAGCGGGCTCACCGTGCCGAACGTGCCATCACGCAGGTAGCGCCCTGCGCGGCCCGCGATTTGCGCCAGCTCCGCGTCCTCCAAACTGCGCGCATTGCGACCGTCGAACTTACGAAGCGAGGCGAATGCGACGTGCCCCACGTCCAAATTCAGGCCCATGCCGATGGCATCGGTGGCGACCAAATAATCGACTTCGCCGGCCTGAAACATGGCCACCTGTGCGTTGCGCGCGCGGGGCGAGAGCGCGCCGAGCACGACCGCGGCGCCGCCACGCATCACGCGCAGGCGATGCGCAATCTGGTACAGCTCGGGCACCGAGAACGCGATCACCACGCTGCGCTTGGGCAACTGTTGCAGCTTGCTGCTGCCCGCGAACGCCAGACGCGACAGGCGTGGGTGCTCGCGCGGCTTCGCCGCCGGCACGAGGCGCTCGAGCAGCGGACGCATGCTAGCCGAGCCCATGAACCAGCTCTCGCGCCGGCCGCGCGCGTGCAGCATGCGCTCGGTGAACACGTGCCCGCGCTCGTCGTGCGTGGCGAGCTGAATCTCGTCGATGGCCACGAAGTCGACCTCGTGGCTCACGGGCATGGCCTCGGTCGTGCACACCCAGTAGTCCGGGCGGCGCGGCACGCGCTTCTCTTCGCCCGTGATCAGTGCGACCCGATCTTCACCGACGCGCGCGGTCACGCGGTCGTACACCTCGCGCGCCAAGAGCCGTAGCGGCAAGCCGATCATGCCGCTCGTGTGATCGAGCATGCGCTCGACGGCGCGGTGCGTCTTGCCGGTGTTCGTCGGCCCCAGCAGCGCTACGCTCTCGGTCGCGTCGACCACGCCGTGAGCATAGCGCTCAGCGCTTGGGAAAGCCTCGCCAATTGGGCAGATCGGCCACGAACGCCGGCCAGACCCGCTGCAGTCCGGCCTGCATCTCGCCGTTCAGATTGTGACCGGCGACCGGATCGCCGCCGATCAGCACGCCCAACCCCGCGCGTTCGAAGTGGGGCACGGACGCCTTCATGGTCGTGAAGCAGCCCGGCGTGCCACAGGCCAAGAGCACGCGCTGCACGCCCTGATCAGCGAGGCGTTTCAGCGTGGCCGGGTTTTGGATCACGTTGTAGCCGCCCTCGGCCAGCGCAATCGCGGGGAAGGGCTGCTCGGGGTCGAGCAACGTGGGCGCAGCGAGCGTCGCGCCTTGGCTGAAGCCGACGAACACGATCGGACCCGGTGCGATGTATTCGCCGAAGCGAGCGCGCGCTGCGGCGATCGCCAAGCGCACGCGCTTGCGAATGGTTTCGGCGCTATCCCAGCCGAAGCGCATGGCGTCCATCTTCAGGCCCTGTGGGCAAACCACGAACGCATATTCGCTGGCGACCATGCGCCAGCCGCCGCACGACCACTCTGCGCGGTCCCCTGCACCGTGCACGGCCACGATCAACGGCCGCGGCTCGCGGGTGCCGATGGGCGGCGTGATGTACGCCTCGTGTCCGTCCTCCAAGTCGAGGTGCTCGATCCAGGCCACGCCGACGAGCGGCGGCAGCACGCTGCGCGACGACGGCAGTGGCGCCGCGCCCGCGCTCAGGGCCGCGCTTGCGGCGGTCGCAGACGCGGCGGCGTCGTCGCGCGTCGCGGGTGCCGGCTTGCACGCACTCAGCGCGCCCATCGCCAGTGCCGCTAGCGCGGCGCGCTTCACGGCTCGCCGCTCGGCTGCGCGGCTGCGTCGGGGGTGAGCTCGTGGTGGCGCTTTTTGCGCTTCGGGCTCACGTCGGGCGCCGGGTAGTCGTAGCTCGTGACCTTCGTCGAGGGCGCAGCATTGGCCGGCTTCCAGCGGAACGCGAGCGCCTGCATCGGTCGCCCGAGCGCGTACAGCACGCTCGTCTCGTAGCTGGCAACGGGCGGCGTGGGGGTGCCGGCGCGTTGCAAGAACGCGGGGTGGTGCGAGCCGCGATCGAGCTCGACGATGCGCGTGCAGCCGACGCGAATCAACGCCGCCGCCAGCGTGTCGCTCGTGTCGTGCGTCGCAGACGCGACGATCAGGCGCTCGGTGGGCGTGATGCACAGCGCGGCGCGCCGGCGCATGTCACCGCGTTCACGCGCGCGCGGCTCGAGCTTGCCGTTCTCGACCAAGAGCGGCAGTTGCACGGCTTCTTCTTCGGGGGCGAGCGTGGGCGTCACGCCCGGCGCTTCGATGCGTGCAGTCGCGCTTGGCGAAAGCACCAGCGTTGCGTAGCCCGAGCGCAGCGGAATCACCGCCGCCGCGCCGAACGCGAAGCCGTAGCGCGTGGAGTCCGTGGTGTGACCGAGGCCAATCGCGGCCACCACGCTGTGCTGCGTCGCGTCATCCAGGCTGGTTTTTAGGCCCGGCGCGGTGGAAGGGACCGGCTCGCGCGTGCCGGCGCGGAACTGGAATGCGACGTGGCCCGGCTCGAAGCTGGTCAGGTCGACCTGCACGCTGCCCAGTGTCAGCTGCCCCGAGTACACACCGGGCAGCCAGCTGGGCGTCGCTTGCGTACCCGCGTCGACCGTCCAGTTGATTTCGGAGGCATCGTGCGGCGTGGCGTCGCGCACCGTGATGTAGAAAAAATCCTTCGCCGACCAGCGCACGAATTTCTCGGGTGGGATCGTCATGCGATCGTCGGCCAGCTTCAGGTGGTACTCGGCCTTCTTCGGGTTCACCACGTCGGTGTAGACGAAGCCGGAGTGCGCCGGGTTCATGTCCAGGTGCATCGCGTACGAGCAGCCGGCTTGGCGTAGCGCCTTGCCCAGCGTCGGGCCGTCGATCTCTTCACCCCACGCGTAGTACAGGTGGCCGGCGGCGGTGACGCACAGCGCGGTGCGCTGGGTCATCACGCTCGTGCCCTCGATCTGCCAACCCCACAGCCGGCGCCCGGTCGGGTTGGCCACGCCGTCTTCCACCAGCGGGTCCAGGTTTTGGCGATAAGACAGAATATTTGCGGGAATTTCGTCGCTTTGCGGCCAGCTCCCGAGCCCCACCGCAGACGAGTTGGTCACGACGACCGTCGCGCCGCCCTTGACCGGCGGAATGAGCACGCGGCGATTGACCATCATGCCGTAGGCGCCGTGCTGCGTCTTGAATGCTCCGTTGAACGTGCCCACGACGCGGCTGTACACCGCGGGGTCTTGCGGGATGTGCCCCTCGCCGGGTGAGCCCGTGGTCGGTTTCGGATCTTCGTAGCCGGCTTGCATGCCCAGCTCGAGCTGGCGCATGTCCATCGCGACCAGCACCAGCTCGGAGTACGGCCGATCGGGGTCGGGGCGAATCACGGTGCGGTAAAAGTAGGCCGGAGGCTTCGCGCCGTCGGCCAGCCCACGCATCGGCTTCAAGAAGCCGTACGTCACTGGGGTCCATTCGCCTTCACCGGGCTTCGGATCTTTCCAGATCGAGGGCACGGTCGGTGGGGGCCACGAGTCGGTAGCGTGCTCGAAGTCGCTCGCGTCCAGCACCTTGGCCACGACTTGTTCGGTGGGCGTGGCCTTGAGTGTGCTGTCTTTCTTGGATGAGGTGAGCGCGAAGCCAGCGCGTTTCAGGCTGTCTTTTGCGCCGAATACCTTGTTTTCGAGCCAGGCGATCGGCTCCGGGCCGACCTCGGCGCGCACGGTGTCGACCAGCCACAGCACGAGCGGCTTCGGCACGTGCACTTCGGGCACGACGCGCGCAGCTTGGGCTTCGCCGCCGTCTGTCGCGTGCAGCGAGCGCTGCTCGGTCTCGTAGTGCAGCCCACGCCCTGCTTCGCCGAGATCGATGTCCAAGGTTGGCGGATTGAGCGTCAGCTTGGCGGTCTGTGCGGGCTGGTCGAGCACGATGTTCGTGCGGCCGAGCCCGGCGAAGCTGCCCGTGTCTTGATACGAGTTGATGGCCAAGAGCAGGCGGTCGAGCAGCCCATCGGGCCGATCGCTGCGCCGGATGCCGCCCAGGTCGAGGATGCTCAGCCCTTGAATGCGTCCGAAGGCCAAGGTCGCGAACGTGGCGCGCTCACCGCGCGCTTCCAGCGCGGCATCATCGCCCACGGGCGTGTCCGTGACATTACGGACGGTGCTCACCGACAGCGGTTGCCCGTCTAACGTCACGCGCACCCGGGCGCGGTACAAGTCGCGCGCGGCGCCCGCCCGCTCGGCGCCCAAGAACAAGACGCGCCGGCCGAGCAGCAGCTCCTCGAGCACGCCTGGGCTTTGCTCCCAAATGATCTCTTCCGGCTTTACCGAGCCATGGATGGCTTGGCCGAGCATGCTCGCCATGCCAAGGACCGTGCGCTCGGGCGGGCGGGGCGCGGAACAACGGGTAACCGCCGCCAGCAACGCCACGAAACCGAGCAGCAGCCCGCGGCGCTGGAAAAAGGCCTTCGGAAACTTCATCACGGAAACCCGGCGGGTCTACTTTCGGCGCGCCGTCGACGCAAGTAAGGCTGAATATCCCCTTGTGAGGGGCGCGCCCCGCTGATAACCCCGGGGGCGTCTTGGCTGAGAGTAACCTCAAAGTTCGGCTTCTCACCGCCGCTGTCGTCGTCCCGCCGCTGATGTGGCTGCTGTTCCTGGGCCCGGCCTGGGGCTTCTTCCTCCTGGTGCTGGTCGCAGCCGCAATTGCGGCCGACGAGCTGTTCCGCATGACGCACCCGGACGACCTCGTGGCGCGCATCGTGGGCATCCTGATCACGCTCGGCACCTCCGCTAGCTTGTACCTGTGGGGCAGCGACCCGCGCGTGCTGCTCACGATCTTGTTCGTGGTGCCGATGCTCGGCTTGCTGGTGCCACTGTGGCGGCTGGGCGACATCCCGAGCGCCGCGCTGCGCACGTTCGCCGGTGTGACTGGGCCGCTGTACATCGGCGGCCTATTGACGGCGCTCGCGCTCTTGCGCCGCGACGCGGGGCCTGGCTACGTCGGCCCCGGC
>OUNO010577257.1_pt1 | contig 12228 bp, 10 predicted proteins | sample 1779811 | NCBI WGS metagenome assembly OUNO01 (sample SAMEA3914804, study PRJEB12502) | metagenome | biome: forest; material: soil | place: Canada | collected 2010-06-25 | depth 0.3 m | reverse complement strand
AGGAAGAGGCCGACACCGATCAGGATGATGGGCTTGCGGCCGATGACATCCGAGAGCTTGGCGTAGACGGGCACCGAAACCGCCTGGGCGAGCAGGTAGATCGAGAACAGCCAGGGGAATTGCGAGAATCCGCCGATGTCCTGGGTGATGGTCGGGACGGCCGTCGCCAGGATGGTCGAGTCGATCGCCACGAGACCCGTCGTGACCATGAGGGCGATGAGGATGGGACCGCGTTCCGAACGGAACCCGACGTCGAGGGTGGTGCTGCTAGTCACGGGCATCCTTGTGGGGGGAAATTGCGGGCGCTTGCGCGAGGCCCCTGGATAAAAGCAGTGGGAGCGCCGGTTCATTCCCCCTGGCTCGCACCAGGTCGGATAAATGTGTCGGGCGATCACCCAGCCCAGTGGATGGCCGCGCCCAGCACGGTGCCCAGACCGTTGTCGAGGATGCGCTTGTAGAAGGCCGGGGCGTCGTCGGCGCCCATGCGATCGGTCATGGTCAGGTCCCACTTGAGCCAGCCGTTGCTGAGCGAGCTCATGACGGCCTGGCGAGAGGGACGATACCCGTCGTCACAGGGAAACACCATACGGATCCGGCGGTGGTGGGCCTCGAGGAATTGGAACGAGATGGGGCCTTCACCGTAGTTGCCTTGCCAGACGAAGCATCCGAATTGGCGCAACAGCGTGATGCCCATGTCGATGGAATCGCGGAGGCCCGTCGACTCGAAGACGAAGTCGACGCCGTCGTGGCCGAAGACGTCGGCGACACGAGCCGGAACATCGGACTCCCGCGCGTTCACTGTGTGCTGCGCCCCCAGACCGGCGGCGACCTGCAGCGATTCATCGCGGATGTCGACGGCAAGAACGCGGGCGCCGCGGGCGACGGCCGCCGCGACGACTCCCAGGCCGATCATCCCGACGCCGATCACGACCACGCGGTCGCCGACGCCGACCTCCGCTTGGTTGACTCCGGTCAAACCGACCGACGGCAGGACGAACATACTCGCGATGTCGTCGGGCACGTTGTCCGGGATGTGGTCGGCGCCGTGGTCGCCGGTCGGGTCGAGCACGGCGACGGAAGCGTGAACACCGGCAGCGCAGTTGATGGATTCCCCATTCGCGCCGAGGAGCTCCTGATTGCGGCGGTAGTACACGCGGTCGCCCGGCCTGTAGCCGTCGACCTCAGAGCCAACGTGCGTGACGACGCCGGCGCCCATGTAGCCGGTGGTGAGCGGGAAGGGTCCCCAGTTGAGTTTCCTGCGCAGGACCGCGAACTCAGTGCCGAAGCTCACGCCCGACCAGCGGGTCTCGATTCCGATCGTCTGCGGCGTGAGCGCCGCGGTCTGCACTTCCTGCAGGCCGAATGTGCCGTCGTCCTGCGCCACGAGCGCACGGCCGCTCAGGCGATCGCCATCGCCGGCCGATGTGTTCGTTCCTGCATGCACGTCACTCTCTGCGATTGTCATTCTGTACTCCAGATTCCTGTCTTCTCGGATGCAGTTTCGCTCGCTCATGCGAACGTGATCATGGCTTTCACTACCTCGCCCTTCGCGATGTCATCGAATGCTCGGGTGATGTCTGCGAAGGGGTAACGATGGGTGAGGAACTCGTCGCGGTCGATCGCCCCGGTTTCGACCATCCGCACCATGCGCGGTAGCACGGCCGCCTCATGCGTGCTGGCGACCGTGAGCGACACGTCTCGCGGGCCGGTGAACAGGTCGATCTCGGCAGGAGTATCCGGGGCGCTGTAGACGACGGCGTGGCCACCCGGGCGCACCCAAGTGTATGAAGCAGCTGTCATGCTGGCTTGCCCGGATGCCTCGAAGACGTAGTCGACGCCGCCGAGACTCGCCGCGAGGTCCGCAGCGTCGTCGGCGAGTACTACGTCGTCGGCTCCGAGCCGCGTCGCGATGGCGAGTCGCTCGGTACGCCGGCCGACCGCGATAACCCGCGCCGCGCCCAGCTGTTTCGCGTAGGTGACGAACGAGAGACCGGCAATGCCGGTTCCGACGACCGCGACGACCCTCCCGAGTACGTCGTGCCTGGCTATCACGCTGAACGTCTCGCTCAGGCTGATCGCCAGGGACGCATCCTGTGCGTCCACGCTCGACGGAAGCACCACCTGGTCGTGCCGCGGGATCCGATCGCCGGTCTCACGGTCGGCAGCAAGCGCGGCCCAGTCGGTGACGACGCCCCATTCGGCGAAGCCGCCCCAGTACTGGTCAAGCGGGCCGATGTCCGGCCGGTAGGCGCTCGGTCGTGTGACGAGATCTCCGACCGCTAACGCGCGCACGCGAGACCCGACCCGCGCGATCCGCCCAACCGATTCGTGGCCCAGGATGCTCGGATATGTCACCCCCATCCGGAACGTGCCCATCCGCAGCATCTTGTCTGTGCTCGAGCACACCCCGCACGCGAGCATCTCCACCAGCGCGTCGTAGTCGCCGACCTCCGGCTCTGGAACGTCCTGGATGGAGCCAGCGCCGGGGGCCGTCATCACAAAAGCACGCATGTCTACTTGATCGCTCCCGCCGCGAGTCCACTGGTGATGTATCGCTGCGCGAAGAGGACGGCGACGAGCGCCGGAATGCAGAGCAACACGGCGCCGGCCATCACCTGCGGCCACGGCGTCACGCCCGATTGTCCCTGGATGAGCCCGGAGATGGCGATGGATGCCGGCGTCAGGTCGCGCCCTGCGCCGAACGTAACCGCGAAGAGATAGTCGCCCCAGCCGAAGAGGAAGGCGAAGATCGCGGTCGTCGCGATGGCGGGCATTCCGAGCGGACACACGATACGTAGGAAGACCTTGCCTTGCGACGCGCCATCCACGACGGCCGCTTCGATCGTCTCGGAAGGGATGGTGGAGAAATAGGTGTAGGAGACGAGGATTCCGAGCGGAACCGCGTAGATGCTGTCCGCGATGATCAGTGCGGCGACCGTGTTCAGCAGGCCGACCTGGTAGAAGAGGTTGTAGAGCGGGATGACGAACATGATGCTCGGGAACATCAACGTGCTGAGCACCACGAGCTTGGAGATCCCGGCACCACGCTGACCGCCGAGCAACGTCAGCCCGAAAGCGGTGGGCAACGCCACCACGAGGGTGAGCGCCACGCATCCCAGCGCAATGATCGCACTGGTGCCGAGGTCGGGCACGATGGTGGAAAGGATCTGCTGGAAGCCGTCCAGGTTCGGTGGCGTTGGGAAGAACTGGGGCGGGTCGGTGAACAACTGGGTGTTGTTCGAGAACGCCGACTTCGCCAGCCAATAGACCGGAATGAGCAGGGCAGCGATCGCCAGGATCAGCAGGATCCGGCCGGCCCAGTCGCGCTTCGTCGACTTCACGAGGGGCTCCCTGTCGTTTCGAGGGTTGTCGTTTCGAGGGTTTCGACCCTGTTCTCCGCGGCGGCCGCCATGTCGGGGGCCGGAACGATGCCGACCGCCTTCACGACCCGCGCTCTGCGGTCCGCCTTCGTCAGGTCGCGAGGCGTGGTCACCCGGACGTAGATCAGCGAAAGGACCACCATCAACAGCACGGTGAGCACGATGATCGCGGAGCCGTTGCCGTATTGGAACTGCACGAACGCCTGTTGATAAGCGAGCGGGCCGGGCAGCATGGTCCCGTTTGCGGGGCCGCCTCCGGTCATGATCCAGACGAAGTCGAACACTTTCAGGGTGCCGATCACGCCGAGCATCACCACCGCGAACAGGCTCTCACGCAGCATCGGCACCGTCACGCTGAACAGCTCGCGCCACCATCCGGCGCCGTCGACAGCTGCTGCTTCATGCACGTCGAGGGGAAGCGCCTGCATACCGGACTGCAGGATCAGGAAGTTGAACGGGATGCCGATCCAGATGTTCACCAAGATGATCACGAACAGCGCTGTGCCAGGGTTCGCGAACCAGAGCACCGGGGTCTTCGCAACATGGAGTGCCAGCAGTACCCAGTTCACGAGTCCGCCGTTCGTATAGAAGATGAACAGGAAGATCGACGAGACCGCCACCGACGGCAGCAGCCACGGCAGCAGCACCAGCGCCCGGCCGATCCGGCGCAGCCGAGACGATGTGCGCAGCCCGACGGCCAACAGCAGGCCGATGACCACCTGCGGCACGATCGAGCCGACCAGGAAGATCACCGTGTTCCCCAGCGTGGTGCCGGTTGCCTGCAGGTGGAAGACGGCGACGAAATTCTTCAGCCCGACGAACGGCCAGTTGCCCTGCGTGATGTTGTTCGCGTTGACGTCGGAGAGCGACATCTGGATCGTCCTCAGCGACGGGTAGAGGAAGATCGCCGCGAAGAACGCGGCACCCGGCAGCAGGAACAGCATCGCCGCGCGCCGATTGCTGCGGGCGAAGTGATTTCGTCGTACGGCAGGTCCTTTTGCCACGTCTGTACCTTTCGATCCGGGCGACCAGAACGGGATCCCGTCACTGCGAAGAGAACTGGGTCTGCGCCGAAGTCAGTGCCGCCTTCGGCGAATCCTGGCCGAGGATCGACTGCTGGATGGCCGTGCCGAGCGCCGCGACCTGGTTCGGCGTCTTCGTGCCGAGCAACGTCGTGCGACCGCGAGCGAACTTGAGCGAGTCGATGAATGAGGTCATCGCGGGGTTGGCCTTCTCGGTGGCGGGCCACAGGCTCGTCATCACCGGCACGTACCCGAGCTTCGAGTCGAACTCCTGGAGGATCGCCGGTGTCTGGCTCCACTTGAGGAAGTCCTCCGCCGCCTTCTCATTGGCGGTGCTACCAGTCTTCGGCAGGGTCCATACTTCGCCGCCGAGCGGGACGATCAGCTTGTCGCCTGCCGTCGGCACCGGGATGGGGAAGCTGCCCCACTTGAGGTTCGACGCCGCGTTCAACGTGCTGAACGACCACGGGCCGTTCTCGATCATCGCGGTCTGCCCCTGGACGAGGGCGTTCATGCCCTGGTCCTGGCACTGGTTGACGACGTCCTTACTCGACACGCCCTGCTGGACGAGGCTGGTGAGGAAACTGAGCGCCTTCACATTTCCCGGGTCGGTGAGCGTGGTGTCAGTGCCACCCGCCGTCCACTGCCAGGGGTTGAACTGCCAGGCGGAGCATCCATTGTTCTGCGCGCTGAACATGAACCCGGTGACGCCGGGTGTCGCAAGTTTCTTACCGTCGGCGAGGAACTCGTCCCAGGTTGTGGGGGGCGTGGTGATTCCGGCCTTCGCGAACATGTCCTTGTTGTAGAGCACGGCCAGTGTGTTGGTACCGATGAAGACGCCGCCCACGTTGCCCTGCTTGTCGGTGACGACCTGCTGTGCGCCCTTGATATACGCGTTCTGCAGGCCCCAGGATGCGAGCGGGATGCTGCGCAGCTTGCCGGTCGCCGCCAGGATCGGGTAGTTCGGGTTGTCGATCATCGCGATGTCCGGCAGCGAGTTGGTCGTGGCCTGCGCCTGCAGCTTCTGCAGTTCGTTGGCCGGGATCCCCGTCTTCTTGATCGTGATGTTCGGGAAGGCCTTGTGGTACTGGCTGAACAGCCAGTCGATGGCGACGCCCTGCGGGGACGCCGGAATGTAGTCGTCGATTTCCTGGAGGGTGATCTTGCCTCCACTGCTCGACCCCCCGCCGGATGACGAGCATCCTACGAGTATGAGCGCCGACGAGGCGATGATGGCCCCGAACGCCAGCTGCGATTTGTTCATTGTTCCTCCTCGTTGAGGGATGGGTTTGACGCTCGCGGTGCGCACATCAGCCCCGTGCGAAATAGGCAATCGGTCCGATGATTATTCTAGAATGCGGCGATTTTCGACCCATGTCAAGCAGTTTGGGCGCTATTTTGCTGGCAAAAATCCGACCTATATCGTAATGTGACTATCGGATGTCGCGCAGAGAATGGACTCGAGCGGCGCCTGGATATGTGCTGGAGGACTACGACCCATGACCGACTCCAAACTCGACTGGTTCATCCACGATCGCTTCGGCCTCTTCATCCACTGGGGGCTGTACGCGCTCGGCGCGAGGCATGAGTGGCTCATGAACAGGGAGCACATCACGACTGCCGACTACGAGAAGTACGCGGCGTACTTCGAGCCGGACCTGTTCGATCCCGTGGACTGGGCTCGCCAGGCGAAGCGTGCAGGAATGACGTACGTGGTGCTCACGACGAAGCACCACGAGGGCTTCTGCCTCTGGGACTCGAAGCTCACCGATTACACGGTGATGAACACGTCGTACGGCAAGGACATCGTGCGCGAATATGTCGATGCGATCCGTGCCGTCGGGCTCAAGGTGGGCTTCTACCACTCGTTGCTCGACTGGCACCACCCGGACTTCCCGATCGATGGACTCCATCCGCGGCGCGATGACCCCGACGCCGAAGCGCAGAATGAGGGTCGGGACCTGGCTCGCTACCGTGAATACCTGCACGGGCAGGTGCGTGAGCTTCTCACGGGCTACGGCACGATCGACTACATTTTCTACGACTTCTCTTACGAGAACGACGACCACCACGATGTCTGGGGAGGCAAGGGGCGAGATGCCTGGGGCTCGGATGAACTGATGGCCATGACGCGCGAGCTGCAGCCGGGCATCCTGGTCAACGACCGGCTCGCGATACCCGGCGACTTCGTTACCCCGGAGCAGTACCAGCCGTCCGCTCCGATGGAGGTCGACGGCGTGCGCGTGCCGTGGGAGGCGTGCCAGACGCTCAACGGCAGCTGGGGCTATTACCGCGACAACCACAACGACAAGCCTGTCGACCTGCTCGTGCGGATGCTCATCGACGGCGTGTCCAAGAACGGAAATCTACTGCTCAATGTGGGGCCTACCGGCCGCGGAAACTTCGATCCGCGCGCGGAACACGCCCTCGAGGGCATCGGCGAGTGGATGCACCTGCACGCGCGATCCATCTATGGTGCCGGCGTGAGCGACTTCACTCCTCCGGTCGACGTGCGCTACACGCAGCGCGGTAATCGCCTCTATGCACACCTGTTCGCCTGGCCATTCGAACACCTGCACCTGCCGGGCCTCGCCGGCCGGGTGGAGTATGCGCAACTGCTGAACGACGCATCAGAGCTCGCGATGCAGGTGATCGATCCCTCGATCCGTGCGCTCAATACCGGGCTCGGCGGTCAGCCCCCCGGAACCCTTACACTGACGCTTCCTATCCGTCGGCCAGACGTGGCGGTTCCCGTCGTCGAGCTGTTCCTGTCGGATTGATGGCGCACCACTTAGCATGGGGCGATGATGGGTGAACCACGGGCCGAAACGGGACGCGAGCAGGAGCGGGATGCTCGTCGTGATCTGCGCCGCGCCATGGCCAGCGACCTGGCTCGGAAGCCTGTGCCGATCCCGACCCGTTCACAGACCGACGTTGTGGTCGAGGGCATCAAGTTGATGATCACCAGCGGCAAGCTGGGTCCCGGCTCCCGGCTGCCGATCGAGAAGGAACTCGCTGTCGAGTTGGGCGTCTCGCGAGGCTCGCTGCGGGAGGCCGTCAGGGCGCTGGCGATCATGGGAGTGCTGGAGACCAGGCAGGGCGACGGCACGTACGTCACGTCGCTCCAGGCCGGCCTGCTGCTGGCCCCGATGAGCTTTCTAGTCGACCTCCACGGCGAGGCGGATGCATCGCACCTGCAGTCGGTTCGGCGGGTGCTGGAGACCGAGTCCGCCGGACGCGCCGCCCTCCTCATCGACGACGACGCGCTCGCCGAGGCGTCGGACATCCTCACCGCGGTGGCTCCGCTGATCATGGCGTCCACCGAGCACGACTTCGAGGCCTTCATCCAGTCCGACATCGCGTTTCACCGGGTGATCGCGCGATCATCCGGAAACCCGGCTCTCGAAGCGCTCATCGAGGCGCTCGCCACCCGCACGGTACGCGGGCGGCTCTGGCGGGCGATCACCGAGGAGGGTTCGCTGCCGACGACCCATCGTGAGCATCTGGGAATACTCCAGTCACTCCGTCAGCACGATCCGGAGGCAGCACGACTGAGGATGGGGACTCACCTCCTGGCCGTTCAGGACTTCATGCGCGATCATCCGACCACGGACGCGGTTCCCTCCAGCCTCGAACCGCTCCAGTAGCTGCCGTCCGGGTAGGAGTACTGGTCCAGCGACGCGCGATAGATCTCGGCGCTGTACCCGGGTCGCGAGGGAAGCACATATGCGCCGTTCCGCACGATGCAGGGGTCGACGAAGTGCTCGTGCAGGTGGTCCACGAACTCGGTGACCCGATTCTCGAGAGTCCCGGAGACGGCGAGGTAGTCGAAGATCGAGAGGTGCTGCACGAGTTCGCACAGTCCGACACCACCCGCGTGTGGACAGACCGGGACCCCGAACTTCTTCGCCATCAGATAGACGGGGAGGATCTCGTTGATGCTTGCCAGCCGGGCCGCGTCCAGCTGGCAATAGTCGATGGCGTTCGCCTGGAAGAGCTGCTTGAAGAGAACGCGGTTCATGCCGTGCTCGCCGGTCGCTACGCCCATCGGCGCCATCACCCCACGGATGGTCGCATGGCCGAGCACGTCGTCCGGGCTCGTCGGCTCCTCGATCCAGCGGGGCCGGAACGGAGCCAACTTCTGCAGCCAGTCGATCGCCTGCCCGACATCCCACACCTGGTTCGCGTCGATCATCAGGTTCGCATCCTCGCCGATCACTTCGCGCGCGATCGCCAGGCGGCGCACGTCATCATCGATGTTCGCGCCGACCTTGAGTTTCACGTCGGTGTAACCCTGATCGACCGCCTCCTGTAGCAGACGCCGGAGCTTCTCGTCCGAGTAGCCGAGCCAGCCCGCGCTCGTCGTGTAGCACGGATAGCCGTCACGGCGGAGCGTCTCGAGACGCTCAGCACGGGTCGGGCGCAGCTCCTCGAGCATCTGCGCGGCCTCGTCGCGCGTGAGGACGTCGGTGAGATAACGAAGGTCCATGACATCCACGAGGTCGTCTGTCGGCATGTCAGCGAGAAGCTGCCAGAGGGGTTTGCCGGCTCGGCGCGCGGCAAGGTCCCACACCGCATTCATCACGGCAGCCATCGCCAGGTGCTCGACACCCTTCTCCGGCCCGAGCCAGCGCAGCTGCGAGTCGGACGAGAGCTCGCGGTAGACGCCACCGAGATCGGAGACGACATCGTCGACATCACGGCCGATGAGGGGCTGAGCGCGTTGCTCGGCGGCAATCGCGCAGATGTCGTTGCCCCGGCCGATCGTGAACGTGAAACCGTAACCGCTCAACGCCGGGTCAGTGGTGTGCAGGATCACGTAGGCGGCCGAGTAGTCGCCGTCCTTATTCATCGCATCAGACCCGTCCTGGGTGAGCGATGTCGGAAAGCGCACGTCGACGACCTCGACGGCGATGATGGTGGTCATGTCAACTCCTCAACGAGTCGGATGGATTTCGTTGCAGATCCTCCCAGAGGTCTGGGGGAGAGGGAGGATAGCCTCGTCGTCCGTCGTCTCGCGGTACAGGTTGCCGAGTTGTGCCGCGCCCGGTCCCGGCTCCGTGAGAAGTCTTCGTTTGCGCATCGCTGCCTCTCTCCGAGAACTATACATCTGACCTATAGACCAAAACCCAGCCTAATTTGTCATTTTTGACCTTTACCAGGCCGATTAGTCATGCCTATGCTAGCTGTGGTCGGCTCGTCAACGGTGAGGAGAATCACAATGGATGCGGTACCGGACGCCTTTTTCCCTCACCGCATGGTGCACCTCGACTTCCACACCGGCCCCGATGTGCCCGATGTCGGCGCACGCTTCGATCCGGAACTCTTCGCCCGCACGTTCGAGGAGGCCGGGGTGGACAGCGTCACCGTGTTCGCCAAGTGCCATCACGGGCAGCTGTACTACGACACGCTCCGGCCGGAGCGCCACCCGGGACTTTCCCGCGACATCCACCTGCTCGAGGATCAGGTCGGCGCGTTGCACGCCCGCGGGATCCGCGCACCGATCTATCTGAGCGTGCAGTGCGACGAATACGCGGCGAACGTGCACCCGGAATGGATCGCGCTCGATGCTGATCTACGTCAGGTGAAGTGGGGCGGATCCGCCTTCCAGCCCGGATGGCAGATCCTCGACATGTCTAGCCCCTATCAGGAGTACCTGGTGGAGCAGATCGCGGAGGTCATCGAGCATTTCGCACCCCTCGACGGGATGTTCCTCGATATGACCTGGGATCAACCGAGTGCATCGACGTGGGCGAAGCACGCGATGCTCGACCGCGGCCTCGATCCGGCTGCTGCCACCGACCGGGATCGCTACGCCCGGGACCTGGCCCACGAGTACATGGGACGCTTTCGCGACCTGGTCGAACCGCATCTCGCGCCCGGTATCGCATCCGGTGTCTGGTTCAACAGTCGGCCGAAGACCGCTCTCGCCGATGAATCGCAGTTCATCCGCCACATCGAGGTGGAGTCGCTGCCGACCGGCGGATGGGGATATGCCTACTTCCCGTATGTCTCCCGATTCGTGCATCAATTCGGCCTGCCGACACTCTCCCACACCGGCCGCTTCTACAAGAGCTGGGGTGACAATGGAGGACTGAAACCGCACGCTGCGCTGCTCTACGAGTGCGCTCAGATCCTCGCGCAGGGGATGACCCCGGGGATCGGCGACCTGTTGCACCCCTCCGGTGCGATCAACCAGGTCAGCTATGAGTTGATCGGCTCGGTCTACCGCCACATCCGCGACTGCGAGCCGTTTCTCTCCGGAACCAAGCTGGTCACAGACATCGCACTGGTCGTCGACCCGGCGCTCGGCGACACACCCGGTGCAGCAGGGTTCGGTGCCGTTCGTGCCCTGCAGCAACTGCGTCAGCAGTTCGCGATCGTGGGGCCGGATGCCGATCTCGACGCATATGCCCTGGTGATCATTCCCGAGACGACCGGCATCGACGACGCACTGGCGGGCCGCCTGAACACTCGCGCCGACGCCGGCCGCGCAACGATGGTCGTCCGAGGAGCCGCCCACGGCTGGAACGGCGCCGATCGCCTCACCGAAACGGGGGTGCGACTCGTCGACGATTCACCATTCTCCACGGTGTTCCTGCGGCGCGGGGATGCCCTCGGCGGGCCGACCGGCTTCGATCACGTCGTCTATGACCCCACGCTGCGGGTCCAGCCGATCGACGCTGCTGCCGAAGTGCTGGCCGGGCTGGTCGAGCCGTACTTCGACCGGACCTGGGCCCACTTCAGCGGCCACGAGTACACGCCTCCATCGCTCGGTGACCCCGTATGGCCGGCGCTGGTGCAATCCGGGTCCACGATCGTCTCGGCGATCCCCCTGTTCGAACTGATCGGAAATCATGGCGCGCCGGTCTACCGAGAACTCCTCGGCGCGGCGATCGACCGGCTGCTCCCGCAGCCCGCGATCAGAATGGACGCGCCCGTGCATGTGGAAGCGACGGTCACCGGCACCGGGCGATCCACGGTCGTGCACCTGCTGAGCTTTCTGTCCACGCGTGTCGCTGATTCGCAAACTGTGGGACATCAGGCCCAGCGAGGTCTCGACCTGATCGAGGACCCGATCCCGCTGGTGGATGCTCCTGTCAGTATCCGCACCGGAACACGGCCGACCGCCGCGACGCTCCAGCCGGGTGGCGAGTCACTCGACGTCGATTGGGACGGCGAATACGCCCACGTTGTCGTGACGATGCTCGGCGGCCACGCGATGATCGTTCTCGAGACCTGAGGGTCAAGCGCGAGCACATCCGGCACACGTCGGCATGCAGCCTCAGTTACTCATCGCGCATCTCGGGGCGCATGTTGATGATCTGACTGTGTCGCACCATCGTCATTGGTTGAGCATTCGCCGATTGATCCGCCTCATTATTCCTGTCTCATTTAAGCTCCCATTCCGGCGGGTAGAACTTCGTCATCTGCAGACCACCTCGGCCGATAGGGGTGCAGCGCCGCCAGCCTCCCTGTGTCGGGCTCTGGCAAACGTCCGCCGCGTCTCGGCGTTCGGTAGATGTCGACGCTCGATGGCGGAACGAACCACGGCACGTTGTCGAGCATCCGGATCTCCCACCCATCGCGATGAACACAATGGTGGTGCAGCGAGCAGAGCAGAATGCCGTTGTCGAGGTTCGTCAACCCGTCGTATTGCCACCATCGGATGTGATGAGCCTCCGTATAGCTCGGTGGTTTGTGGCAGTTGGACCACGCGCATCCGTCGTCCCTCTCGGCGAATGCTATTCGCTGAGCGCGAGTGAACAGACGCCTGGCCACGCCCATATCGAGCACTTCGCCCTTGCCGCCGAGCACCATCGGGA
>OUNO010409285.1_pt1 | contig 12228 bp, 12 predicted proteins | sample 1779811 | NCBI WGS metagenome assembly OUNO01 (sample SAMEA3914804, study PRJEB12502) | metagenome | biome: forest; material: soil | place: Canada | collected 2010-06-25 | depth 0.3 m | reverse complement strand
CAACTGCTCCGGGACGCCCTCGAGGCCGTCAACACCGCGAGCGATCCGGCCCGTCATCGCCAGGCGGATTCGCTGTTCCACCTGGCCATTGCGTCGCTGTCGGACTCGCCGCTGCTCAATGAGGCAGTCACTCATGTGCAGAAGCGGCTGCACGACATGCTCAATGCCATCCCGGTCCTCGATCTCAACATCGACCACTCCCGCCAGCAGCACAGCGCGATCGCCAAGGCCATCCTCGCCGGCGATCCCGCGAAGGCCCGGCGGGTCATGGAGAGCCATTGCGACGACACCGCGGCCCTGCTGAGGGGACTGCTATGAGAAGAGGAGCACGATGAGCAAGCGCCATCCGAGAATGCTGACCGTCGACGAACTCCGACACCAGATCGCCGAGGGCGCGATCGACACGGTCATCGTCGCCTTCACCGACATGCAGGGCCGCCTCCAGGGCAAACGGCTGCACGGGAAGTACTTCGTCGACTTCGTGCTCGAGCACGGGACCGAGGGATGCAACTACCTCCTGAGCGTCGACATCGACATGAACACGGTCGACGGCTACGCGATGTCCTCGTGGGAGAAGGGCTACGGCGACATGGAGTTCGCCCTCGACTTCGACACGATCCGGGTGCTCAATCACCTGCCGGCGACGGCCATGGTTCAGTGCGATCTCGTGTGGCTCGACCACAAGCCGGTCGTCCAGTCACCCCGTACGATCCTGAAGGCCCAGCTCGAGAAGGCCGCCGCTTCCGGCTTCACGGCGCTGGCCGGGACCGAGCTCGAGTTCATCGCCTTCGACACGACGTACGAAGAGGCCTGGAACTCCGGCTACCGCGATATGACGCCGGCCAATCAGTACAACGTCGACTACTCGATCCTCGGCACGACCCGGGTCGAGCCGCTGCTCCGCGACATCCGCAACCACATGTACGACGCGGGGATGCACGTCGAAGGAGCCAAGGGCGAGTGCAACTTCGGCCAGCACGAGATCGGCTTCCTGTATGACGAGGCGCTGGTCACGGCCGACAACCACAGCGTCTACAAGACCGCGGCCAAGGAGATCGCCGCCCAGCACGGCAAGTCGATCACCTTCATGGCGAAGTACAACGAACGCGAAGGCAGCTCGTGCCACATCCACCTGTCGCTTCGCGGGAGCGACGGCGACATCGTGTTCTGGGACGCCGATGGCCGCACCCCTGCATACGACCACTTCATCGCCGGCGTGCTCGCGACGATGCGGGACTTCACGCTCCTGTATGCCCCCAACATCAACTCCTACAAGCGGTTCGCGGCCGGGTCGTTCGCGCCGACGGCGATCGCGTGGGGCGAGGACAACCGGACGTGTTCGGTACGACTCGTCGGGACCGGCGCCGGCGCCCGGATGGAGAACCGCCTCCCCGGTGGCGACGTCAATCCCTATCTAGCCCTCGCCGCGATGCTGGCCGGCGGCCTGCATGGCATCGACAAGGAGCTGGCCCTCGAGGAGCCGTTGACCGGCAATGCGTACACGTCGGACAAGGCCCATGTGCCGTCGACGCTGCGCGAAGCCCGGGATGCGTTCCACGGTTCGGCCCTTGCCCGGGAACTGTTCGGCGACGAGGTCGTCGACCACTACACCAACATGGCCGACGTCGAACTGGCGTCGTTCGACTCCGCCGTGACGGACTGGGAACTCCGTCGCAGCTTCGAAAGAATGTGAACCCTTGACCAACTACACCGTCATCAATCCGTCGACCGAGAAGGCCGTGGTCGAGGTCGAGCTTGCTTCGGTCGAGCAGACCGATGCGGCGATCGTGCGGGCCGCCGAAGCCTTCCCAGCCTGGCGTGACCTTGCCCCTGGCGAGCGCGCCCGGCTGTTGCGCCGCTTCGCCGCGGTCGTCGACGACCACATCGATGAGCTCGCCGAGCTCGAGGTCCGCAATGCGGGGCACACGTGGGGCAATGCGACCTGGGAGGCCGGCAATGTCCGCGATGTCCTGAACTACTACTCGGCAGCGCCCGAGCGTATGACGGGGCACCAGATCCCGGTCGCCGGCGGCATCAACATCACGGTCCACGAACCCCTCGGCGTCGTCGGCATCATCGTGCCGTGGAACTTCCCGATGCCGATCGCGGGCTGGGGCTTCGGTCCCGCCCTGGCGGCCGGCAACACCGTCGTCCTCAAGCCGGCCGAGCTCACGCCGTTGACGGCGATACGACTCGGCGAGCTCGGTCGTGAGGCCGGCCTTCCCGAGGGGGTCTTCACCGTGATCCCCGGCAAGGGTTCGGTCGTCGGCGAACGGTTCGTGACCCACCCGCTCGTCCGCAAGGTCTGCTTCACCGGCTCGACCGAGGTCGGCAAGAAGATCATGGCCGGATGCGCCGACCAGGTGAAACGCGTGACCCTCGAGCTCGGCGGCAAGAGCGCCAACATCGTGTTCGCCGACTCCGATCTCGCCAAGGCGGCCGCCGCCGCGCCCTCGGCGGTTTTCGACAACGCCGGCCAGGACTGCTGCGCCCGATCGCGGATCCTCGTAGAGCAGTCCGCGTACGACGAATTCGTCTCGCTGCTCGAACCCGCCGTCATGGGGATCAAGGTCCTCGATCCGTCCGACCGGACCAGCGACATGGGCCCGCTCATCTCGGCCCAGCAACGCTCGACCGTGCAGGGATTCGTCGACGAGGCCGAAGTCGCCTTCGCGGGCAGCGCTCCTGCCGGCGACGGCTTCTGGTTCCCGCCCACGGTCGTGCTGGCCGATTCGGTGGACCAGCGGATCTGGCGCGAGGAGATCTTCGGCCCCGTCGTCGCGGTCATGCCGTTCCGGGACGAGGCCGAAGCGGTCCAGCTGGCCAATGACACGGAATTCGGATTGTCGGGATCGATCTACACGCGCGATGTCGGCCGGGCGCTGCGGGTGTCACGCGGCGTCGAGGCCGGCAACCTCAGCGTCAACTCGCACTCATCGGTCCGCTACTGGACGCCCTTCGGGGGCTTCAAGCAGTCCGGCCTCGGCCGCGAGCTCGGGCCTGATGCGCCGCACTCGTTCACCGACGTCAAGAACATCTTCATCTCCAACGAATAGGAACCACAGACATGACAGGACGCCTTGAAGGCAAGACCGCGGTCGTCACCGGGGGCTGCTCGGGCATCGGCCTCGCGACGGTACGACGATTCGCCGAAGAGGGCGCCAAGGTCGTCATCGGCGACCTCGATGACGCCAAGGGACCCGGCATCGCCGAGGAGGTCGGCGGCACCTACCTGCATACCGACGTGACGGACAAGGAGCAGGTCGACGCGCTCTTCAAGACCGCGAAGGACACGTACGGCTCGGTCGACATCGCGTTCAATAACGCCGGTATCTCCCCGCCCGACGACGACTCGATCCTGACGACCGAGCTCGAGGCCTGGCGCAAGGTGCAGGAGGTCAACCTGACCAGCGTCTACCTGTGCTGCAAGGCCGCACTGCCGTACATGCTCGAGCAGAAGAAGGGCTCGATCATCAACACCGCCTCGTTCGTCGCCGTCATGGGAGCCGCGACCTCGCAGATCTCCTACTCGGCCTCGAAGGGCGGCGTCCTGTCGATGTCGCGCGAGCTCGGCGTGCAGTTCGCGCGCGAAGGCGTACGCGTCAATGCCCTGTGCCCCGGCCCGGTCAACACGCCGCTGCTGAAGGAGCTGTTCGCGAGCGATCCCGAGAAGGCAGCCCGCCGGCTCGTCCACGTCCCCGTCGGCCGGTTCGCCGAGCCCGAGGAGATGGCCAATGCGGTGTTGTTCCTTGCCTCCGACGAGTCGAGCTTCATCACCGCTTCGACCTTCCTCGTCGACGGCGGCATCTCCGGGGCCTACGTCACGCCGCTATGAAGCCGCTGATCGGGATCACGACCTACCGCGAGCAGTCGCGGTGGGGCGTATGGGACGAGCAGGCCGACCTGCTGCCCTCGGCGTATGCCCGATCGGTGGAGACCGCCGGCGGGATCCCCGTACTCCTGCCTCCGACAGCCGATCCGGTCGGTGATGCGGGCGCCGTGGTCGATCGCCTCGACGGCCTGATCATCGCCGGGGGCGCCGACGTCGATCCGGCCCGCTACGCCGAGGTGCCGCACGAGCGTACGGCGAACTGGCGCGAGGACCGTGATGCGTGGGAGCTGGCCCTCCTCGACGCAGCGGCCGAATCAGGCCTTCCTGTCCTCGGCATCTGCCGGGGCATGCAGGTCATGGCCGTCCACGCCGGCGGCCGTCTCGACCAGCATGTGCCCGACGCGCTCGGCCACGAGGGGCATTCCCCCGGCGGCGATGTGTATGGCGATGTGGCGATCTCGCTGGTCGACGGCACCCAGCTCGCCGGAATCCTCGCGACCGGGCCGACCGTGAGGTGCCACCATCACCAGTCGGTAGGCACGCACCCGGGTCTGATCCCCTCGGCCCATTCGGCCGATGGCAACCTCGAGGCCATCGAGGATCCCGACCGGCCGTTCTGGCTCGGCGTGCAGTGGCATCCCGAGACTCAGGCCGATGAGGGGCTCTTCAAGGCTTTGGTCGAAGCAGCGCAGCAGCCTCGCTGACGATCCGGGCCGCCTGTCGGCCGGGTTCGGAGTCAGGGACCGGGACGCAGATGTCCGTCTCGCGGTCATAGGCGGCACCGACAACGCCGGCGTGGTCCGCTTCGAGGTCGATGAGCTCGGTCGTCCACCGGGCGGCCTGAAGTCTCGCGTGGAAGTCCGGCGAGTCATTCTCAGGAACGATGTCATCCAGGGTGCCGCGCACGAGCGTGATCGAGCCCTGGTTGCGCTCGGGGATCGTGAGCTCGGCAAAGGGCGCGCCCGACAGCGGGTCCTCCTTGCTGAAGCCGCCGGCCAAGGTCACGACCGGGACGTTGCCGAGGCTCAGCTTGCGGCTGCTCAGCGCGAGGCTGGCGGCGGCTGCACCCCCGAGTGACCAGCCGGCGATCAGGAAGGGGGCTTCGAGCTCGCGGACGTAGCGGATCGAGAGCAACAGGTCGCGACGGCCTCCGTCGTCGGCGGTCGAGTCCCAGTCCGGCACGACGACTCGAAACCCGTCGGCGGCGATCAGATCCGCGAACGGCGAGAGGACCTCGCGTTCATTCGGTCCGCGACCGTGCCAGAGCAGCACCGTCACGGGAGCCGCTTCGCCGTGGACGTCGAGCAGGCGGCCGGGGGCGTACTCGACTGTCGCGTTCACGTGCCCAACACTAGCCAGCGGTCCCCACGCTGCCGCGCGTACAGGGTGATGAGACGGGCCGTGATGAACCCGCCGTACGCCAGCCACAACCAGGTCAGACCGGCATCGCGTTGCCACACGATGAGGACGAGAGGCGCGTATGCGAGGAGGACGAGGAGGCCGGCCTTCGCGAGGTAGGCACCGTCGCCAGCCCCGATCAGGACTCCGTCCAGGACGAACACGATGCCCGACAACGGCTGGATCAACGCGACCACGACGAGCACCGGCACAAGGACCGACTGCACGTTGTCATCGGGGCTGAACAGGGCCGGGACGAGCGTGTGGAAGATCAGGAGGACGATCGTCGCCAGGAGACCGCTGACGGCGCCCCAGCCCATCATCCGGCGGGTGAGCTGACGGGTGCGTACGGCGTCGCCGGCACCGAGGGCACGACCCGTGAGGGCCTGCCCGGCGATCGCGATGGCGTCGAGGGCGAAGGCCAGCAGGGTCACGACCGCGACGGCGATCTGGTGGGCGGCCAACGGTGCATCGCCGAGCGTCGCGGCGACGGCCGTCGCGATGAGGAGCGAGGCCCGGAGGGTCGCCGTCCGGATCACGAGCGGGACCCCCTGGCGCGCAGATCCGAGGATCTCGGCGACATCGGGCCTGACCGGCGATCCGGCCACCCGCGCCTTGCGCACGACTACGGCCGCGAGCCAGATCGCGGCGACCCACTGCGCGATGACCGTGCCGCTCGCAGCGCCGGCGATCCCGGTGTGGAAGCCGAACACCAGGGTGACTTCGAGGATCACGTTGAGGACGTTGGCGGCGATCATCACGATGAGCGGCGTACGCATGTCGAGGACGCCCCGCAATGCGCCGGTCGCGGCCAGCACGACGAGCATCGCGGGGACCCCGAGGCACGAGATCAGCAGATAGGTATGGGCCTGGCCGGCGACGCGATCCGAGCTGGACAGCCCAGACGTGATGGCACCGGCAAGGACCGCCGTGACCGCGCCGAGCGCGACGCCGAGGATCGCGGCGAGCCACAGTCCGCTGAGTCCGAGGGCCATCGCGCCCCGGTCGTCACCGGCTCCGTGGTGCCGGGCGACGGCCGCCGTACTGCCGTAGGCGAGGAAGACGCACAGGCCGACGATGGTCCCGAGAACCGTCGAGGCGACGGCCAGACCGGCCAGCTGGACGGTGCCGAGGTGGCCGATGATGGCGGTGTCGGCGAAGAGCATCAGGGGCTCGGAGATCAGGGCAGCGAAGGCAGGCAGCGCGAGAGCGAAAATAGCCCGATCGTCGACTGTCAATAGCCCCATATGACCCCTTTTTCGGTCCGAATGTCGACAAGTCTATGAACAGGCACGACTCGCCGAAAATACCCTGGCTTTATTTTGTCTCCACACCTTGTGCATCACGTTTGCGCAGGTCAGCGTGATTTGCTGAGGGAGGCTCATTTTGTTATCCACACGTCTATGAACAGACTGTGCACACGTGATCGGGCGTTTTTCCACAAGATTTGCTCACCTGTCCACAACCCCTGTGAGGCCCGCGCTGTCATGTGGTCCGAACGACGCCTACTGTGACTCGACGGGGTTTGTCAGACCTTGATCCTAGCCTTGATGACAGACCCCTGAGGAGGACGATTCTGTGAGTGTGACGGACCTCTATGCGCCCAATGCCGAGCCCGAAGACGAGCACGGTCCCGGACGGGTTCCGCCGCAGGATCTTCCCGCCGAGCAGAGCGTCCTCGGCGCGATGTTGCTCAGCAAGCAGGCGATCGATCCGGCCACAGACATCCTCGCCGGCCGCGACTTCTACCGTCCCGCACACGAGCTGATCTTCGAGACGATCTCCTCCCTGGCCCAGCGCGGAGAGCCGGCCGATGCCATCACGGTGGCGGCCGAGCTGCAGCGCCGCGGCGAACTGACCCGCATCGGCGGCGCGCCATACCTCCATACCCTCGTCGCGGGCGTCCCGATCGCCTCCAACGTCGACTTCTACTCCGAGATCGTCCGCGAGAAAGCGATCCTGCGACGCCTCGTCGAGGTCGGCGGCAAGATCGCTGCCCTCGGCTATGCCGAGCAAGGTGAGATCACCGAGATCGTCGACCGGGCCCAGGCCGAGGTCCTCGACGTCGACGGCAGCAACAAGGCCGAGGACTACCGGCACATCAGCGAGCTCATGGATCTCACGATCGAGGAGATCGACTCGATCCAGAACCGCGAAGGCGACATGGCCGGCGTGCCATCGGGCTTCCCGGACCTCGACAAATACACGACGGGTTTCCGTCCCGGCCAGATGATCGTCGTCGCCGCCCGACCCGGTGTCGGCAAGTCGACGCTCGGGCTCGACTTCTGCCGCGCCGCGTCGATCAAGGGCGACATGTCGAGCGCGATCTTCTCGCTCGAAATGACGGGCGCCGAGATCGCGATGAGGCTGTTGTCGGCCGAGGCCAAGGTCGGCATCCACCACATGCGCGGCGGCGGTATGTCGAGCAAGGACTGGGACTCGATCAGCCGGGCGATGCCCAAGGTGCAGAGCGCCTCGATCGTGATCGACGACTCGCCCAACATGACGATGCCCGAGATCCGCTCCAAGGCCCGCCGCATCAAGAAGATGCAGGGCCTCGACTTCGTCGTGATCGACTACCTCCAGCTCATGACCTCGGGCAAGCGCGTCGAGAACCGCCAGGTCGAGGTCTCGGAGTTCTCCCGCCAGATCAAACTCCTGGCCAAGGAGCTCGAGGTCCCGATCGTCGCGATCAGCCAGCTCAACCGTGGTTCGGAGCAGCGCACCGACAAGACCCCGCAGATCTCCGATCTTCGTGAGTCGGGCTCGATCGAGCAGGACGCCGACATCGTGCTGTTGCTCCACCGTCCCGATGCCCTCGGCCACGGCGAGTCCGACCGTCCCGGCGAGGCCGACATCATCATCGCCAAGAACCGTTCCGGTCCGACCAACAAGGTCGCCGTGAGCTTCCAGGGTCACTACTCGCGCTTCACCCCGATGTCGCCCGAGGCCGAGCCGGCCGCTCGCGCCGCCGGCGACTTCTACTGACCGGATCCCCTTCTGGCGCCCGCGCCGCCGGCATGTGATTGTTGGGCCTATGCAAACGGTGTACGAGGCAGCGGGTGGCGATGCCGGTATGTTGCGCCTGGCCAACGCATGGCATGACCGGGTGATGGCCGACGAAGTGGTCAGTCACGCGTTCAGCCACGGGTTCAACCCCGACCACGGTGAGCGGCTCGCTGCCTATTGGGCCGAGGCGCTCGGTGGCCCGTCGATCTATTCGGATTCCTTCGGCGACGAGACCTTCGTGGTGCGTATGCACAGCGGCAACGGCCCGCATGAGGACATGGACCGCCGGGCGATCGCCTGCTTCGACCAGGCCCTGACCGACATCGGCCTCTCCGCCGATCATTCGCTCCGGCAGGTGCTGCACGACTACTTCGCGTGGGCCACCACCACCACGACGTCCCGATATCACCGCTCGTCTGATGATGTTCCGGACGGACTCGGCATCCCGCGCTGGTCGTGGGACGGACTCGTCAGAGGGACAACTGACCCCGGAGACATCTAGAGCACCGAGCGGGCGTTCCACTCGCTCTCGATCCGCCGCATCAATGCCGGATAGACGATCAAGTAGCGGAATGGCTTGATGAACGTCATGTACGCCTTCCCGAGCCGACCGCGGGGTTTGACGTAGACCGCCATCTGGCCCCGAAAGCGGCCGTCGCCCTGATCGACCCAAGCCAGGTGCATCACGCCGTGCACGGTCTGGTTCGAGATCTCAGCGGCGAACTCATCGTCGGTGCGGTAGAGGGGTACGAAGGGCAAGGACGCGAAGTGCAGGCCGGCCGCGGTGCCACGCAGGTCCTCCGGCAGTCGTCCGGCCAGAGAGGTTTCGGCGGTTCCGGGGATCGCCAGGCCGGGCTCGTCATCGGCCGACTCGGAGATCCTGCCGAGGCCGAACCAGCGGCCGAGCAGATCGCGCGCACCCCACAGGAACCGGGTCGGGAGGTTCTTCGTACTCGCCGGATCGGCAGACAGCAGATGTTCGAGAAGCACCGGGAAGTCCTTGACGCCACCTTCGGCAGGAAGGGCCCAGGCGTCCTCAAGGGTGAAGTCACGGGTGAGCTCGTGAATCCGCCAGGGACCCGCCTCGTGCTGCGCGTTCGGAATCCTCATGTCAGCCTCCATCCATACGGTTACGTATGGATATTAGGCAGGGGTGCTTGCGTGTGTCAATACGGTGCCGTATACATGGGCGGTGGCCAATGTACGAACTCCGCGCAGCGCCTGGGTCGACGCGGCTCTCCAGGCCGTCTCGACCGGTGGCCCGGATGCGATCCGCATCGAGGCGATCGCTGCCGGCCTGGGGGTGTCCAAGGGCGGCTTCTACTGGCATTTCGCCGGACGCCAGGCGCTGATCGACGAGATGCTCGACTCCTGGGAGAAGGCCATGGTCGAAGACGTCATCGCGCGGGTCGAGAGCGAGGCTTCGGACCCGCGGGCCAAGATTCAGCAACTCTTCGATCTGGCCCCGTCGGCGGATTTCGGCGTCGAGTTGGCGGTCCGGGACTGGTCGCGTCGCGACAAGCTCGTCGCCGGCCGGGTGAAGCGAATCGACCTGCGCCGCATGGAGTGGCTGCGCTCGCTGTTCGGGCAGTTCTGCGCCGATGAGGACGATGTCGAGGCCCGCTGCATGCTGGCCTACTCACTGCTGATCGGCAGCTACTTCATCTCGGCCCAGCGCACCGGCAAGTCCCGGTCACAGGTCCTGCAGCTCGCGATCGGCCAGCTGCTCAGATAACGAGGGGCCTCAGGACCGGGGCTTCCTGGGTGCGGGGCGTTTGGTGCGTCGTGCGCTCGCGGCGCGGGCAGCGTCATCGACCTGGGTCGCGGCGTCCTCCAGAACCTCTTCGATCGCATCGCGCAGCCCCGGTCTCGGCTCGTCATCGGCGCGCGGCCGTTTGAGCGACCATGGCTCGAGGTGGTCATATCCCTTGACCGAGGTACGGCGCATCCTCCGCAACCGGAACTCCTCGTCATCGCGCAGCTCATCGGCCATCGCCCGGTCGACGACGGCCCGTCCGGGCCTCGCCACCGAGGTCAGCCGGGAGGCCACGTTGACGACCGGCCCGAAGACATCGCCGAGCCGGTTGAGCACGTTGCCATACGCCATACCGATCCTGACCTCTGGGAATGTCTCGTCGTTCTGGTGCTCCTCAAGCAGCAGCAGGGCGAGCCGGGCGGCGTCGGCCGGCTCATCGGTCACGAAGAGGATTTCATCGCCGATCGTCTTGATGACCTGGCCGTGGTGATCCGTGATGAGCCCCGTGGCGACCTCCTCGAAGCGATCGACCATCGCGGCGAGATCACCGGTCGAGAGTCGCCGGCTCTTCGTCGTGTAGCCGACGATGTCGGCGAAGCCAACGCACATCGGGTATCCCTCGGCCTCCTCGCTCTCCTTGAGCAGTAGGCGACTGGCCGCGCCGACGAGGTGCCGGCGCCAGACGTACGACTGAACCTTCTCGCCGAGGGGAACGATCTCGTCGAGCAGGTCGAGTGAGAGATCGTCGTCCTCACCCTTGTCGATCGCGGAGGCCAGCAGGGCGCGTACCTGCCACTCGGCGAGCCGGGCGAACGTGCGGCCCGTCGTACGGATGAAGGCGTTCTCGGAGTCTTCGCGGATGACTCCCAGGTCGATGAGCTTCTGGGTGATCTGGAGCGCCTCGACATCGGCCGGCGTGAACGCCACGGCGTCGTCACCGACCTCGGGGAAGCCCAGAGCCCGCCAGCGCTCGCGCGCGATCTCGCTCGGGATGCCCGAGATCTCGGCAACCTGCTCTCTCGTCAGGCTCGGCAGCTCGCCCAACAGGAATGCGGAAATGGCAGCGATGACGATCGAGGGATCGAATGCAGACTCGTCACCTTCAGTCATTCGGCAGGTTCAGCCATCAACCTTTGTCGGCCTCGAGCCGCTGCGCAGCCCTCGCGCGTACGGCCTCGCCGATCGCGGGAATCGATGAGGCGAGTTCGCGAGCCACATCGGCACTGAAGTTGAGCAGGGTGACCTTGGTCTTGGCGACGACGGACGCCGAGCGGAGCTGGTTGTTGACGATCGCGACCTCACCGATGAAGTCGCCGGTGCCGAGGGTCGCGATCTCTTCGTGATTGCGCTGGATCGAGACTTCGCCGTCGAGGATGTAGTAGGCGGCGTCGGCGGGAGTTTTCTCCCAGATGACACCCCAGCCGGCCGGCAGGTGCACGACCCGTCCGGCCTTTGCAACCGTGTTGATATCGGAGTCGCTGAGATCGGTCAGTTCCTTCAGGCGGTCGACAACTTCTTTGTCGGGTTTGTCAGATCCATGGCGCATTCGGGACATCCTCCTCGGGGCAGCCGATGCCGGCCTGCCGATCCACCCTCTTGGCACGGAGTCTTTCACCCCGCGGAGGGGGTGTCCAGCGAATGCGTACACCCGTTTACACGCGTCGGGCCGGGCGTGGCTCCCGAACCCCCGACTTCCGGGCACTCGGTACGCTCACGGTGTGACTCTTCTCGCCGCGATAGCCCTGCAAACCCCGAATGTGCCGACGTCGGGCATCGCGGGATTCGCCGCGGACCTGATGGACAGGCTGGGTCTTCTCGGGGCCGGCCTCATCCTGGCGATCGAGACCCTGCTGCCCTTCCTGCCGAGCGAGGTGGTGCTGCCGCTCGCCGGCTTCACGGCCAGTGTCGGGGGGCAGTTCGGCCTGATCCCGGTCATCATCGCCACGACCATCGGATCACTGGTCGGCGCGCTGGCCCTCTACGGCCTGTCCCGCTGGTTCGGCCGTGACCGTACGCGCGCGATCCTCGTACGAATCCCGCTGGTCAGCGCACACGACATCGACCGCGGCGAGGCGTGGTTCAACCGTCACGGTGGTGCGGCGGTCTTCCTGTGTCGTATGGTCCCCGTCCTGCGAAGCCTGATCTCGGTCCCCGCGGGCGTGGAGAAGATGCCGGTCTGGAGCTTCGCGCTCTACACGACGGCCGGCAGCCTGATCTGGAACTCGATCTGGAT
>OUNO010003549.1_pt2 | contig 12230 bp, 11 predicted proteins | sample 1779811 | NCBI WGS metagenome assembly OUNO01 (sample SAMEA3914804, study PRJEB12502) | metagenome | biome: forest; material: soil | place: Canada | collected 2010-06-25 | depth 0.3 m | reverse complement strand
CTCACTTTCACCTTCCCGTAGCGGCGGACGGTGGTGGTGAGTTCGCTATCGGGAGTGGGCCAGGTCGATTGGTCCGAGAGCATGAAGCGGGGCCCGTGGCGCGGCGGACGGCCTCGTGCTCGTTCGGTGCGCGGCTCGGGATCTGGATGGAAGACCCGGGTCGAGGCGATGCGCACCAGCACCTCGGCCCGGGTGCCGGCCAGCCCGTGGCCGAGGGCGATGCCGTCGTAGCCGGCATCGAAGACGAAGAGTGGGACCTCGCGGCCATCAGGCAACAAGGCGACCAGACGCTTCACCTGTTCGATGGTGGCGCCAAGACCATCCATCGACGGAGAGATGCGCAGGGCGTCGAGTGGCGCGGTCCAGCTGTCAGGGGCCCAGTTCAGCTGGCAGATCCACTGATAGGACCACCCGGCCACGATGGGTTGGCCAGCGGAGTGCTTGGACGCCGAGTAGTGGAAGCCCCGCTCGGGACTGCACTCGGCGTCACAGCGGTCCCAGGTCGAGGCGTCGACGGCGAGCACCAACGGCCAGTTCTTCGTGCGGTGCTTGACCAGCAGCTCTCTGAGTCGACCCTCGGCCACGTCACCGTCGGCCAGGGACTTGTAGAGACTGCCGTGAGACCGACGGAACTCAGGCTCGAGGCTGAGGGAGGGGACTGATCGGACCGGGGTCGGCGAACACAAGGCGGCGTCGCAGAGCTCGAAGAGAGCATCCCCCCATGGGGAGAGGCACTGATGGAGCGAGGAGCGAAAGTCCCTCAGCTCGGTAATGGCCTGATCGGAGGATCCCATTCAGACAGTATGCTTACTGTCTGCTTCCCCATGAGGGATGCTTGTCCTCGACACAAGGAGCGCAATGGCAAGGAAGTCCGTCGAGGACCGGTTGGCGGAGTACGACCGCCGACACCGGGAGCTGACTGCTCAGATCGCCGAAGTCGGGATCGTTGCCGCGGGCAGTGTCACCCGCCGTTTCACACGCTGCACCTCAACGGGCTGTCGTTGCAACGCAGACCCGCCCACTCCTCATGGGCCCTACTGGCAGTGGACCGCGAAGGTGAACGGCAAGACCGTGACCAAACGGTTGACCGCGAAAGAAGCCCAGCTATACCAGGAGTGGATCCGCAACGACCGCCGCATCCGTGCCCTGCTCGATCAGGTACACAAAGTGGACGCCAAAGCTGCCGAACTCCTCTTGAAGGAAGTCGTCAATGGGTAGGGCGAAGGTTTAATTGCAAGTTTAGAAGAATGCACTGCTTGGTCGAGTTCGCGGGTGACGGGGACTGCCGACTATCGACCTTCGTACCCGAGGGCTGAATGCATCTCCATATTCCAATCCTCGACTCCCAGGGTCCGAAGCTGTCGCTCGGCAATGCGCCATCCCTCGGGAAGGCGAACTACTGAGTCGTGGTAGTAGCCCCACAGGCGTGGTGTGCCACCGTCCGCCCGCTCGTGCCAGGCGTACACAGACGTGCGCACGGACGCATGATTGAGGTCCTCGAACGTCACCAGGACATTCGCGTTGTGATGGCTTGTTGCGGCAAAACCGCCGTCAGGATGTCCGAACATCTGCCGGAGACGAGACCTTGATCGCACGGTGTGTCCGATGCCCGGCCCATAGTCGACCACACAGTCCTCGGTGAACAGTTCAACGACCTCGTCGTAGAGCCTGTGATCGACGCAGTACGAGTAGCGGTGGACGAGATCGATGATCTCGTCCTTGTCGATCAGCCGCTGTATGGCGGCTTCGACGTCACTTTCCATCGGCCCTCCTGAGTCCGACGAGCCAATCGAAGGCGAGCCGGAACGGTGCATGATGCTGCCCGTGCCGGGGCGAGGTCGAGATGGAGCGCTCGAATGCTCCTGGACCGGATAGCTCGGCACGAAGCTGTATCGACATTCACCTTAGTGTCGGGCGATCAGACTCGGGTAGCCCGATCAGCGAGCAGATGCTGGTCGGGGAGAGCGGTCGGGAGACGTCCGGAATGATCTCGCACTCGCTCAGCTCGGTGGCTCCCTATGATCGACGCGACGCCGAGGTCGGGGGACAGATGACGACTGAGACAGAGACGGCTTTCCACGAATTGCTCGCCGAGGTGCAGGCGACCCACGCGCGGATGGTTGAGCAATTGTCGGACGACGAGACCACCCTGCTCGAGGCCCACAAGTGGGTGCTGTCGATCCTGCAGGTAGCGGCCGAGGTGAACGTGTGGGCAGACAGGGCCCGGCCCCGATTCGACGAGATCGTGGGACCGTACAAGAAGTGGGGTGGCGACAACGCCGACGCCTTCTACTGTTACGCGCCGATCGACCCCACCCGCACCTACCGTGTGCGGCTGGATCCCGGCGACGCCGTGTACATGTCGCTGACCGTCTACGGCGGTCCGGATGACGGTCGTTATTCCACGCGGATCGTTGGGTCAGTGAACAGCCACGAGGTGCCGCGTGACGCCGAGGGGGCGATCCACGTCGTCATCTCGCCGACCGATCCGGCCGAACCCGGCGTCGGCTGGATCCGCCTGGAGCCCGACGCCGTGGCCGCCGTCACCCGGGACTACCTCGAGGACCCGCTGACCGGCCGGCGCGCCGCCTGGCACATCGAGGCAGACGATCCGCCCGAGACCTACCGCCAGGACGACGCCGACCTGGCGCGGCGCATCCGGGCCGCCACGACCTGGGTACGCGAGCAGGCCAGTATCGTGCCCATCCCCCTCGGAACGCCGAACGCCATCGACCCGCCGTATCCGGTACCCACCACGACGTTCGGTTGGGCCGCCGGCGACGCCGCTTACGCCATGGGCGCGTTCGAGCTGGCCGACGATGAAGCCCTCGTCATCCGCGGTCGCTCGCCCGAGTGCGTCTTCTGGAACATCTGCCTGTGGAACCGCCTACTCCACACCTACAACTACGACTACGAGCCGGTGACCCTCAACGGGGCACAGGTCCGGCACGAGTCTGACGGGTCGTGGATCATCGTCGTCTCGGCCAGGCGCCCGGCCCATCCCAACTGGGTCTCGACGGCGGGCCACCAGACGGGCCGCATCTGGTTCCGCTGGTTCCTTCCCGCTGAGACCCCCGAGCAGCCCCAGGTCGAGGTCCTCCCAGTGGAAACAGTATGAGCACGCGCCCGGCGCCGGTCCGCATCGACGACCTGGCTGCGCCGCGCTACAGCGACGAGGTCCGGGCCGTCCTCGACTTCATGGAAGAGGCGGGGTCGCAACTGACCCTCGAGGCGTCCGAGCTCATGGCGGTGGCGCGCGCGGAGACGGGACTGGAGGACTTCGGCCCCGACGACTTCGTGGATCGGCTCGCCGTCCTGTGCCAGGCCATGCGCGAGGAGGGCGGCTTCAACGGGGCGGGCATCATGCAACAGCACGTCCTCCTCGTCGGTCTGCTGAAGAACCGGCTGCTCATTGAGGACCTCATACGGCGGCACCCCGAGATTCTCGACGAGCGGATCACTGCTCCGATCATCATCTGCGGGCTGCCGCGGACGGGCACCACCCACCTGCACAACCTGATGTCCGCCGACCCGGCCCTGCGCTCGCTCCCCTACTGGGAGAGCTTGGAACCGGTCCTGGCCGAGCGCGACCGGCCGGGGCCCGGCGCTCCCGACCCGCGCCTGGAGCGCACGGAGGCGGCGCTCTCGTTCCTCAACACCGCCCTGCCGTACTTCAACCGGATGCACGAGATGACGGTCGAGCACACGCACGAGGAGATTCAGCTTCTGGCTATCGACTTCTCGACGATGCTGTTCGAGACGGTGGCCCCGATGCCCGCCTGGCGCGACACCTACCTGGCCCGCGACCAGCGGCCCAGCTACGCCTACCTCCTCAAGGTCCTCAAAGTTCTGCAATGGCTCCGGGGGGGCACCCGCTGGGTCCTCAAGACGCCCCAGCACCTGGAGCAGTTTCCCGCCCTCGTGGACACCTTCCCCGACGCCACCTTCGTCGTCACCCACCGCGATCCGGTCTCTGTGACGGCGTCGATGGTGACGATGATCGCCTACACGGCGCGTCTGACACGCGATCGGGTCGACCTCGAGGCCATGGGCGACTACTGGTCGGACCGGCTCGAGCGCATGCTCCGTCGCTGCGCGGAGGACCGCGACGCCCTGCCGAAGGGCCGGACGATCGACGTGCGTTTCGACGAGTTCATGGCGGACGACCTGGCCATGGTGGCCCGGGTCTACGACCTGGCGGGGCAACCGTTCGACGAAGCAGCTCAGGCTGCCATGAGCGAGTTCACGGCCGAGCACCCACGGGGCAAGTTCGGCTCCGTCAGTTACGATCTCACGGACTTCGGGCTGGACCCGGTCGAGCGCCGGAAGGCACTCTCGTTCTACAACAGGCGCTTCGGAGTGACGTCGGAGTCGTAGGCCCGTCCCCGCGACGCCCAGGTCGAATCAGCGGATGATGGAACGACGAATGCGGCCCCAGCGGCGCGCCACGTGCACGCACAGGTACACGAGCAGCACGAGCGCCGACGCCACATGCCACCCGATCTCGCGGAACGGGATCCCGAGAGACCGGGGGCGCAGGATCACCTGGTTGCCCGATACCAGATCGTAGGTTCCCGAGACGAGCACGTTGAGGGTCAGCAGGCTCAGCACCACGTCCGACCAAGCCAGCCGGCCGCGTCGGCGGAACCAGGTTCGGGCGCGTCCCAGGTTCTCGAACAACCGCGCCACCGTGTGGCGTCGCTGCACGATGTGAATGATCGCCAAGGCCACGAATGTCGACCCGACCACCAGGTGCGGCCAGCCCTCGGTGATCAAGGTCACGGTCGCGAGAGAGGTGGCAAACGTCGCGAGCAGCAGGAGGTGCACCACGAAGCGTTGCCGCATCCGTTTCCCTCGCTCCGGCGGCCGAACCGGTGACGGCGAGAGGGGCTCGCTCGTCACCGACCCCCCGTCGGTGCGGATGGTCACGATCGCCTACTCCATCGGCCGGGTAGCGATCCCCGTAGGGTCACGTCCCGCCACCAGCCAGCCGATGAGCATCGCGGCGACCGGCATGGCAACCAGAATGAAGAACAAGTTGTCCCACGGGACGTGATTGATTATGTCCGACACGCCACCCTCCAGTTGGTTCGAGCGGAACCAACCGAAGAGACCGACGTAGGCCGCCGCCGTCCCGAGCAGCGCGCCCAAGAACGCGAGGCCACCGGCAGTGACCGCCGTCAGGCTGCGCCGGGTGCGCGGGCTGGCACCGGTCGCCGTGAGCGTGCGCAGCTCGCTCGCCGTCTCGCTGCGGATGAGGCCCACGCTCATGGCGAGGACGCCCAGCGCAAGCGCGATGCCGAAGACGGTCGCCCAGTTCACGATCTCAGCCGAATTCGGCGCGTCGTTCTTCGACTCGGTACTCAGGTCGGCCGAGGCCGCGAGCGAGTTGGCGCTCGTGAGCTGCGTCGAGGAGATCGGGCTGTTGGTCAGGATCACCCAGCCGTCGAGGCTGTTCTGGTCCGCCAGGTGCGCCCGGCGCAACGCGCTCTCGGTGACCACCGTGTTGGGTGCCGACGTGCCCTGGGGCAGCTGGCTCTCCTCCTGGACCACCGGATGAGCCACGCACTGGTTCGGAGTGCACTGGTTGTAATTGCCCGGACCGTTGTCGCCCTTCCCGCCGCCGAAGGTGAGCTGGACGCCCGAGCCGGCCAGACCGGGCCGCGAGCTGAGGATGTCCGCGTTGGACGGGATCGACGAAGGGTTGATGCCGTAGGCCCGCAGGAGGGCCGGTGTCGCCACGTAGATCGGGCCGTCCCACTGTCGGCCGCTCGCGCTCGGGTTCTGCAAGCCGACTGCCGGCTGATCGAGTTCGACGAGGTGCGTCGCACCGACCGCGGAAGCGATGGCGTGCACGGAAGCCTCCTGCGTCTGGATGCTCGGCGGCGCCGTCGTGTTCTGCTCTTGACCGTTCGGCCCGAAGGTGGGGCCGGTGGGCGGGCTGTAGACGTTGAGCGTGTTCGCCGCCATGTTCGGCCCGACGTAGTCGAAGACGTTGGAGTAGCGGGCGACGGCCACGGCGCAGATGATCACCGCGATCATGATGCCGAGGCTGATGGCCGAGAGGGCCGAGCCGGAGCGTGCCCGGTAGCGCGCCATGTCGCGCAGCGGCAGCCGGATGGCGACCGGCGCCCTGCCGCCGATCCGCGCCAACAGAGCAAGGAAGAACGGTGAGACGAGAATGATCCCCACGATGAGCGCGACGAGCCCGGGGACGATCCAAATCACCCCACCGCTGTTGCCCGAGGCGCCCGAGACGGAGAACATGATGAAGCCGATGACGAGCGCGATCACCCCGGGCACCAGCGAGCGGTGGATCTGCCGCGGAGGCGCGGGACGCCCGGCCAGGGCGCTGACCACCGGCACCCTGGTGATGGCGCGGGCTGGGTAGCTGGCGGCGAAGAGGGTCGCGACGACGGCGAGCACCAGGGCCGGCACGATCACGTTCCACGGTAGGGCGAACATGCCGATGACGTGGTGCGCGCTCTGCTCGTTGTGCGGCCGGTAGGCCAGCCAGAGCACCAACCCCAGCGCGAAGCCCACGACGGCCCCCACGACCCCGACGATGACGCCGTTGGCCTCCAGGACGAGGCGGACGTTGCGGTCGGTGGCGCCCATCGACTCGAGCATGCCGAGAGAGCGCATGCGGCGCTGGGCGAGCACGGTAAAGCCGCCGATCGACACCAACGCGATGAGGAGCATACCCACCGTCGCCAACGCCAGGACGATGGTCGACGGGTTGATGGCGTTGCTGTTCGAACCCGGCGTCGTGATGAAGGAGGAGAGGGACGAGAGGGATTTGAGCGTGTGGGGCGACGCATCGAAGAGGACGTTCACCTGCGTCGGGTGCGTCACCTGGCCAGGCGGGACGAGCGCGAACTCGTCGAGCAGGCTCTGGGGGTTCTGCACGATGCCGACGACGGTCTTGCCGCCCTGGGACCACGTGTCGCCCACATGCAGGTTGAGCTCGGACGCCAAGCCCGGGGTGAGGGCGATCTCGTTCGGCCCGGTCGGGTAGCGCCCGGACAACAACTGCAACATCGGTCCGCCGTAGGGTCCATGGGGATCCTGGGAGCGCAGCTGATAGGTCTGCGTCGAGCCCGGGACGGTGAACGTCTCGTTGGCGACGACCTGCACGGTGCCGACGGCGTGCTCGATCTGGGTGATGTGCACTTCCACGGTCGGGAGGCTGGTCGACGCGGACTTCGTGGTGGGCGTCAGGCTGAACGTTGCGAGGTCGTGGGCCGTGCCGAACCCGGCGTTGGCCGCCGGCGGCGTGTTGACCGCGACCGCAGAGCCCACCACGACGGCCGCCACCGCGACGACGATCAGGAGCAGGATCAGGAACTGCTGCCGCCATTCGCGCTTGAAGAGACGCCAGGACCAGCGGAGCATCGCCCGGCGGGCCGGGACGCCGCCTTGGGTGGGCTCGGGGGCCGACTCGGTGGCCCGCCGCTCGAGGACGCCGACACTCACGACTTCGGGAGGTGGGCGAGGAGCGCTTCCGGGCCCTCGAGAGGGAGCGTCTGGTCGACGACTCTGCCGTCGCGCAGGAAGACCACGCGGTCGGCCCATGAGGCGAGCTGGGCGTCGTGGGTCACCACGACAGCGGACATGCCACGGTGGCAGGCCGCGAGGATCAGGCGCATGACCCCCTCGGCATTGGTGGAGTCGAGCGCGCCGGAGGGCTCGTCGGCGAGGAGGAGCTTGCGGTTTCCCACGACGGCACGGGCGATGGCGACCCGCTGGCGCTCGCCACCCGACAACTGGTCCGGGAAGTGCGACGCCCGGTCCGTCAGCCCGAAATCCTCGAGTGACTCGAGCGCAGCCGCTTGTGCCTTGCGGGCCCCCACGCCGTCGAGCTCGAGAGGCAGCGACACGTTCTCCAACGCGGTGAGGCCGGCCAGCAGGTTGTAGTCCTGGAAGACGTAGCCGATGGACTGGCGGCGCAGCCGTGCCTTGCCGTTGCGCGAGAGCGAGGACAAGGGACGCCCGCCGATGTAGACCTCTCCCGCGCTCGGGTCTTCCAGGCTGCCGGCGATGGTCAACAGCGTGCTCTTGCCCGAGCCGCTCGCACCCATGACGGCGACGAGCGACCCGGCGTCGACGGAGAGATCGATGCGCTGGAGGGCGTGCACCTCTCCGGCACCCTCTCCGTAGACCTTCGAGATATCGCGCAATTCGAGATAGCTCATGACTTCGGGCCCACCCTGCGCCGGGCCTTGGGGAGGGGGAACGGCTGCGGTGCCGGCGCGGTGATGTCCGCCGCCGCCCTCTTGAGTCGGCCGTCGGCCGTGTCGAGCCACCGGATCAACGAGTCGAGCCGGAAGAGCTCGGCGTCGACGACCAGGGCGAAATTGAGATCGAGGCGCGATTCGTCCTCTTTCAGCCGAGTCCACTGCTGCATCAGCTCGACGAGGTAGCGCCGGTGCACCTGGACCACCTTGTGCACGTCCACCCCGGGCAGTTCGATCGCCACGAGGATCTTGATCACCAGTTCGTCACGGGGTGGCGAGGAGTAGTCCGGGGGCGTACGCAGCCACTCGGCCAACTCGGCCGCGCCCTCGACGGTGATGTGGAAGCCCTTCTGGGGCCCCTCCTCTGCGGCGTCGTCGGACTCGACGAGCCCGTCGCGTTCGAGGCGCTGCAGCGTGGTGTACACCTGCCCGACGTTGAGCGGCCAGACCTCGCCGGTGCGGGCCTCGAACTCCTGGCGCAGCTGCAGTCCGTACTTGGGACCCTCGCTGAGGAGGGCCAACAAGGCGTGACGGACGCTCATGGGCGGTCCTTTCGAAGTAGAATACTCAGTATCCTAGTCCAAGCAGACCGGTCCTGGCAAGGGGCCGGCCCCTTTTTCATCAAAAGGACCGAGCCCCGAGGCCAGGACGAGCGTGGGCTGTTGGCGTCAGCGACTCGGCAGGGCGGCTCCCGTCTCGAGCAGCGTCTTGAGGCTGGCCACGACCGACGGCCAGCCGCCGCTGACGCTCTCGAGCACCGGGCTCCCCGGCTCGAAGCCGTCGTGCACGACCGTCAGCTTCACGACACCCTCGCCGGTCTCCTCGATGTCGAAAGCCACCTTGGAACGGGGCTCGGACCGCCAGGCAGCGGCCGTGGCGTCGTCGACGCCGTGCGCAGCGGCCCACTCGGGGGTGAACGTATGCCAGGTGTAGGCCAACCGGCGGTAGGGATCGGACTCGAGGATGACCTGGTCCACGTCGCTGAGAACCAGCCCGACCTCCTCGTAGGCCACGTCGTAGGTCGAGCCCTTCTTCCAATCGGTCGGAAAAGACACACCGCCGGACACCGGATGCCGCCAGTACTGCCGGGTGAAGACCGGGTCGGTCAGGCCCTGCCAGACCTGCTCGGGCGATGCGTGGATGTAGGTCGTGTAGACGAAGGTCGTCTCGTTCATGGGGTTGGCCTCCAGTGCCGTCTTCAGATCGGAGAGGGCCTCGGCCCGCGTCCGGTCGTAGTGGTGGATCCAGCGGTCGGCGATGCCGTTGATGGGGGCGGCATTCAGGTAGTGCAGCTTCTCCCGCCCACGCCGCAGGGAGGTGACCAGGTCGGCCTCCTCCAGGACGGCGAGGTGCTTGGAGACCGACTGCCTGGTCATGCCCATATCCGCGCAGAGCTCGGTGAGGGTGAGCCCGTTGCGCTCGTTGAGCCTGTCGAGGAGCCGGCGCCGGGCGGGGTCGCTCAGAGCCCGGAAGACCGCATCCATATCTCGCATTGCGTGGTCCCGCTGGTTGGTCATCATGCAACCATTTGGCTGCATTACTTACCTTAAGCAGCCGAATGGTTGCATGTCAAGCGGCGCAGGCGGATCGAGGCCGGCCCCCGGGAAGGGCCGGGCCCGGGCGACGGGGTGGCCTCCTCGAAGCGGGGGGTGTCGCGGCGCCGGGCTCAGAGGGCGGCCAGGACCTCCTCGACCGAGCTGACCTTCAGCCCGGGGCCGGGCTCGACCGCGAGCCAGCTGACGACGCCGTCGTTCAGGATAGCGGCGAACCGCTGCACGCGTGTCCCGAGACCGAAGCCGCTGCCGTCCATGGTGAGCCCCATCGCCTCCGCCAGCTCACCGTTGCCGTCGGCCAGCATCACGACCGAGTCACCCACGTTCTGGTCCTTGGCCCAGGCGCCCATGACGAAGGGGTCGTTGACCGAGATGCACACCACCCTGTCGACGCCCTTGGACCGCAGCTCCTCCGCCCGCATCACGAAACCCGGGAGGTGGTGGTCCGAGCAGGTCGGGGTGAAGGCTCCCGGGACCCCGAAGAGCACGACCCGGCCCTGGCCCAGGACCTCGGCCGACGTGGTCGGCTCGGGTCCCTTGTCGCCGAACGTGAAAACCTTCACATCGGGCACCTGGTCACCGACTGCGATCGTCATTGCTGTCTCCTCTGGTCTTGGAGTCGTCGGGCCCAGGTTGCCATACGCCCCCGTGGACCCCCCAATTGCCCGCCACCCTCAAACGGTCACAAAGTTGTAACCTGCGGCGCGACAGAGCGGTACGCAGTGGGGATCGAAACCTTGGGGGTTTGCGATGACGCAGTCTTTTGATCGTCGGTCGTTCATGGCCGGCGGCCTCGCGCTGGGAGCCGGTGCCGCCATGCTCGGCGGGCTCGAGGGTGAAGCGGGCGCAGCCCAGACCAACGGGCCCGGGAAGAACGGGATCTCCACCGCGAAGCCGGTGAAGGGCGGTTCGGTGACCATGGGCATCGACACCGAAGAGAGCGGCTTCGACCCCTCTACGGCGCGCTGGGACGAAGGGGGATTCCTCTACGGCCGCACCGTCTTCGACCCCCTGGCCATCGTGAACGCCGCGGGTGGCGTGGAGCCCTACCTGGCGGAGTCCATCACGTCGAACGAGGACTTCACCTCGTTCACCGTCACCTTGCGCCCCGGCATCGTCTTCCACGACGGCACGCCGCTCGACGCCAACGCGCTGCACCTCAACATCGAGAATGCGGCGACCTCCGTCCTGACCGGGCCTGCCTTCGCCGATCAGATCGCCAGCGCGTCCGTCAGCGGCCCGCTGGCGGTCACCATCGCTATGAAGACGTCGTGGGCCCCGTTCCCCTATTACCTGGCTCAGGCGCAGACCGGCTACATCGCCGCGCCGTCCATGCTCAACAGCACCGACGGCGGCACCTCCAACCCGATCGGCACCGGTCCCTTCGTCTTCTCGGACTGGGTTCCCAACAGCCACATGACGGCCACCAGGAATCCGCACTACTGGCGCAAGGGCCTTCCCTACCTCAACTCCATCACCTATAAGCCCATCATCAATGCCGGCGCCCGCGCCGAGGCGCTCCAGACGGGTCAGGTCGACATGATGCATTCCAACTCGCCCGACAACCTGCTGCAGTTCCGCGGCAACCAGAAGTACGCCTACTACGACAACAGCGGAGAAGTGGTCGGGCAGCCGACTGTGCAGTGCATCATGTTGAACACCTCCACCGAACCGTTCAACAACAAGACACTGCGCCAGGCCATGGCCAAGGCCATCAACACGACGCAATACACCAAAGTCATCGACAAGGGGGTCGACGCCCCATTGAACGGCCTCTTCCTGCCCGGGAGCCAGTACCACACCAAGACCGCCTACCCCAAGTACGACCCAGCGGGCGCCGCGAAGCTGGTCAAGCAGGTGCAGCAGCAGACGGGCAAGCAGGTCACCTTCTCGCTCAATTCCTTGAGCGACCCGGAGACGCTGGCGGCGGCCCAGTTCCTGCAGCAGGCCTGGCAAACGGCGGGTATGAAGGTCAACATCAACATCATCGCCCAGGCGACGATCATCAACAATGCGCTCGCCGGTACGTACCAGGCCACGCTGTGGCGCCAGTTCGGCGCCGTCGACCCCGATCTCAACTATGTGTGGTGGAGCACCCAGACCACGGGGCCACCACTGGCCCTGAACATGGCCCGCAACAGCGACCCCCGGATTCAGACGGCACTGCTGGCCGGACGGACGACGAACAACAAGGCGGACCGCATCAAGGCCTACCAGCAGGTCAACCAGTATCTGGCCGAGGACATCCCTTACCTCTGGCTGGCCCGCGACACCTGGGCGGTCGTGGCCAACCCGAAGGTGCAGAACTTCGCCAACCCCACGACGGTGCAGCACTCAAAGGCCGTCGGCTTCGACGAGGGCGTGCTCTGGCCGGCGCAGATGTGGGTGAAGTAAGGCCGATTCAGCGCATCTCCACGTCGTCGAGGTACTCCTCGCGCCA
>OUNO010350722.1_pt1 | contig 12238 bp, 13 predicted proteins | sample 1779811 | NCBI WGS metagenome assembly OUNO01 (sample SAMEA3914804, study PRJEB12502) | metagenome | biome: forest; material: soil | place: Canada | collected 2010-06-25 | depth 0.3 m | reverse complement strand
CGCCAGCACCTGTCGTTCGGCTTCGGCATCCACCGCTGCGTCGGCATGCGCCTGGCCGAGATGCAGCTCAAGATCGTGTGGGAGGAGATCCTCATGCGCTTCCCCAAGATCGAGGTGGTGGAGGAGCCGACCCGGCTGAAGTCGTGCTTCCTACGCGCCTATCGCGCCATGCCGGTGCACATCCCAGCGCGCGCCTAGCCACTTGCTGACCACGCCGTCGGGCCGGCCGCGAGCGCGGGCGCTCGGCATTGCCTTCGATGGGGAGCCCGGGCCGCTCAACGCCATCACCGATGTCGCCGGCGTCGAGGTGGGCTATGCGACGCTGATCCGGGGGGAGGGGCCCCTGGTGGTCGGGACCGGACCGGTCCGCACCGGCGTGACCGCCATCCTGCCGCGTGGCCGGGCCGGAGCGGCGAAGGGTGTGTTCGCCCAGATGTTCAGCCTCAATGGCAATGGCGAGCTCACCGGAGCCCACTGGGCGGCGGAGGTCGGTCGCTGCGACGGGCCGATCACCCTCACCAACACCCATTCGGTAGGTGTGGCGCACGACGCCACCACCCGCTGGCTCGTGGAGCGGGGCGGGCTGGGCTGCGAGTTCATCCTGCCCGTCGCAGGGGAGACTTGGGACGGCTGGCTGAACGATATCAATGGCTTCCACATCACAGAACTCGACGTATTCGCGGCGCTGGACGGCGCGGCGCCGGGCGCCATCGAGGAGGGCAGCGTCGGCGGCGGGACCGGTATGGTCTGTTATGGCTTCAAGGGCGGCTCGGGGTCGGCCTCACGGCGGGTGGCGGCGGCCGGTGGGGACCATACGGTGGGCGCCTTCGTCCAGGCCAATTTCGGCCTGCGCGAGCAGCTGGTCATCGCCGGCCGGCCGGTGGGACGTGAGCTGAGGGATTGGACCCCCGAGGCGCGACCGACGGCGCGTCGGGGTGAGGAGACCGGCTCGATCATCGTCGTTGTGGCCACCGACGCACCGCTGCTGCCCCATCAACTGGCCAGGCTGGCCCGCCGGGCGGCGCTCGGTGTCGGACGCAGCGGGGCGCTCTCCGGCCACGGCTCGGGCGACATCTTCATCGCCTTTTCCACCGCCAACACGGAGGCTCTGGACGCGCCGAGTGATGCGCTCGCCCAGGCGCGGTTCATTCCCGACCCGGCGCTCGGGCCACTGTTCGCCAGCGTCATCCAGAGCGTCGACGAGGCGATCCTCAACGCCCTGGTCGCCAACGAGACCATGACCGGGATCGATGATCGCACGGTCCACGCCCTGCCGCACGACGAGGTGCGGCGGATCCTGGGCCTGGGCGAGAGCGCCGCCTAGAAATTCTCCGACCACGGACGAACGTCCAGCTCCAGCGTCCAGGCGCTGCGTTGCTGGTGGTGCAGGTCCCAGTAGGCCTGCGCGATCGCATCAGGATGCAGCATGCCGTCCGGGCCGCGCTGCTGGGCCAGCTGCGGGGCGCGCAAGAGCAGGCGCTCGCCCGCTATCCCGCCGTCGACCACCACGTGGCCGACATGGATGTTCTGCGGTCCAAATTCGCGGGCGACGCTTTGGGCGAGGTTGCGCAGCGCCGCCTTGGCCGAGGCGAAGGGGGCGAAGTTGGCCTTGCCGCGCAGGCTTCCCGACGCGCCGGTGAAGAACAGGGAGCCGCCGCCATGGCTGAGGAGCACTGGGATCGCCGCCTGGGCGAGGTGGAATCCTCCCAGGGCATGTTCGCGCCAGTGCCGGGTGAAACGCTCTTCGCTGATCTGAAGGAACGGCGTCGGCTCGTTGCCGCCGGCATTGTGGATCGCAACGGCCAGGGGCGCGAGCTCTTCAGCGCGCGCGACAAAACGTCTGGCGTCCGAGGCCTCGGTGGCGTCCCCGACCACCGAAGCGGCGGTGGCGCCGGCGTACTTCAACTCCCTGAGAGTGGCCTCGAGCTTGTCGGCATTGCGGCCGGCGATCGTTACCGGATGGCCGCCGGCCGCGAAGCGCCGCGCGATGGCCGCGCCCAGGCCCAGGGAGGCGCCGACGCCGACGATGAGCACGCTGGCCTGCGTGGGGTCGCGCTTATCCATCCCGAACTCCCGTGTGTGATCGTGCGTCGTTGTAACCGCGGCCGGGACGGCGCGGGAGCGTTTACCTGCTGGCGAGACCGGCCTCTTGGGCCGCAAAACCCAAAGCGTGGCTGACTAGCGGTGCGCTGAGTCCTGCAGCGGCGCGCGCCTCGGTCGCCCGCCGACAATCGGCGATGGTCGAGGCCGAGCGGGCGACGGAGTCGTCGCCGCCGCACAGCCGGTTGGCGGCCACGCGGATACGCAGGGCCAGGTTCTTGGCCCCGGCCGCGGTGTTGAGCTCGGCCGCCGCATAGCGAACGGTCACGGCGTCCGGCGCGGGGGCTGCGGGAGGCTGGGCGGAGGCGGTGGTGGCCAAGGCGGAGGAAAGCGCCAGGGCGGCGAAGATGATGGGTCGGTGCACGACAGGGTCTCCTTGAGGTCGGTGATCGGGTGTGGTATTATAGCTATAATATTATATACATAATCTAAACCGGGAGAGCAAGGGCCATGCGCTACCAGGCCGACAGGAAGGAGAAGACCCGAGAGCGGGTGTTGCAGGCGGCGGCCAAGGCCATCCGCGCCGAGGGCCCGCACCAGATGGCCGTGGCCACGGTGATGGCCAAAGCCGGCCTGACCGTGGGCGGCTTCTACGCCCATTTCGAATCCAAGGACGATCTGGTGGCCGCCGCAATCGACCAGATGTTCGCCGAGGGTCGGAGGCGAAGGGAGGAGTCCGACCGCTCTTCGGCCGAAACCTTGGCCGTCGACATTGACGCCTATCTGTCGGCGGCTCACCGCGACTCGCGCGAGATCGGTTGCCCGCTGTCGTTTCTGGCCGCCGACATGCCGAGGCAATCGGAGAGGGCGCGTGAGCGATTCGCGGCCGGCGCCGCCGCCGTTCGTGGCCGAATCGCCAGGAAGCTGGCCGCCATGGGCGTCGACGACCCCGACGCCGCCGCGAGTTCGTTGTTGTCGGAGCTGGTGGGCGCGCTGTCGCTGGCCAGGGCCGAACCCGATCCGGCCGCCTCGAATGCCATCCTCGAGCGCTCCAAGACGGCGCTCAAGCGGCGCTTCGGCGTCGAGAGCCGATCGGCGACGTAGAGCGGTTCTAGCTTGAAGTGGCTCCTAGAGCCTGTTGGCTTTGCACCGAACAGATGCAAAGGCTGAATCAGGCTCTAGGTTTGACTCGACGAGCAAGATTCAGCTTTGAGCCGATTCCGTCTCAATCCATCTTGCTCTTGGGCCTAACGGATCGGGCTGATCAGCAACGCGAGGCGGGACAAATGAACACCAAGGGGAGCCTGTTGGGATTCGCGGCTATAAGCGGCGTCCTGGCGCTCGCCGCTCACGCCGCGCCGGTGCTGCAGGGTCCGCCGCCCCGGCCCTTGACGGATCCGGCAAGCATTGCCTCGCCAGTCAATCCGGACGCCCGCCCAGCCCCGATCGCCGATCTCTATTTTGTGCGCGGCCTCGCCGATGCGGCCTGGAGCCCGGACGGCAAATGGATCGTGATCTCCACCAACCTGACTGGCCGGTACAATCTTTGGCGTCTTCCCGCCGAGGGAGGTTTTCCCGAGCAGCTGACTGTCAGCGACGATCGTCAGAGCGGAATCGCCATCACGCCAAGCGGCCAGGTCCTCTTCCAGAGTGACCTGGCCGGTGCCGAAATCTACGACCTGTGGGCGACGCCGCTTTCCGGCGGCGCCAGCGTCAATATCACCACGACCCCGGAGGCCTCCGAGACCGGCGCCATCGTCTCACCGGACGGCGGACTGATCGCCCTTGACCGCCGGCCCAAGACCCAACCCTCCACCGACGTGGCGGTGATGGACCTGAAGACCCGGCAAATTCGTCTCCTCACCCACGAGAAGGCTGCGGACCGGACCTGGAGTGTGGTCGGCTTCGCCGAGGGGGGGCGGGCCCTGATCGCCAACCGCAGCGACTTCAACGACACCACCTCGGCGGTGTGGCGCATCGAGGTGGCGAGTGGCCAGGCCAGGGCGCTCACTCCGCCCAGCGGCGAAAACACCCAAGCCAGCGCGGTCTCGCCTGACGGGCGTGCGGTGGCGGTCAAATTCTACACCCCGGCCGGCGTCCGCCAGGCCGGGCTGCTCGACACGGCGAACGGCAAGATCACGCCTCTGAAACCTGATGGGTGGGAGCAGGACGCCGACCGTTTTTCGCCGGACGGACGGATGCTTGTCTTCGCTAGCAATGTCGATGGACGCATGACGCTCTACGCCTATGACCTGGCCAGCGGGTCGAGCCGGGCGCTGCCGCTGCCTCCGGGCGTCAGTAGCCCCGCCAGCGATAGCGGCGAGGCGTTTTCTCCAGATGGATCGCGCCTGCTGGTGTCGCACCAAGCCGGCAACGCCTCGCCGGACCTGTGGGTAGTGGACCTCAAGGCGTGGACCGCGGCCCCCGAGACGCGCCTGGGCCTCGCCTCGCTGTCGCCGCGCGCCCTGCCGGCCAGCCAGGTCGTGCACTACAAGAGCGGTGACGGCACGGTGATCAGCGCCCTCATGTGGATGCCGTTCAACCTGGCGCACGATGGCAAGGCGGCGGGGGTGGTGTTGCCGCACGGCGGCCCCACTGGCCAGACCGTGGACAGCTTCAACCGCTTCGCCATCGCGCTGGCCTCACGTGGCTACGTGGCGCTGGCGCCCAATCCGCGTGGATCGACCGGTTACGGCAGGGCGTTCGAGGACGCCAACAAGAAGGACCTGGGCGGCGGCGACCTGGAGGACGAGGTCGCCGCAGCGAAGTTCCTCGCCGCGACCGGCTATGTTGATCCTCATCGGATCGGGATCACCGGCGGCTCCTACGGCGGCTACATGACCTTGATGGCGGTGGCCAAGACGCCTGGCGTATGGGCGGCCGGGGTGGAGGAATACGGCATCATCGACTGGGCGCACATGTACGTCACCGAGGCGCCGGAACTGCAGCAGTACCAGCGCGGTCTTCTGGGTGATCCGGAGACCGACGCGTCAGTCTACAGGGCGTCCAGTCCGATGACCTTCATGCACCAGACCACCGCCCCGCTGCTGGTGCTACAGGGCGACAACGATATCCGGGTGCCCAAGAGCCAGGCCGAACAAGTGGTCGCTACGCTGAAGGCGGACGGGCGCACCGTCGATGCCCATTTCTATGCCAACGAGGGCCACGGCTTCGTCAAGCGCGAGAACCAGATCGATGCCCTCGAAAGGACGATCGCCTGGTTCGACAAATACCTGAAACCGCCGAAATGAACTCCGGCCAGACGGCGGCGCCTGGAGAGGCGCCGCCGTAAGTCGCTAAGTCTCAGGTCGTAGCGGCCGGAACCCAGTCAGACTTGACCCGCCGAAAGGCGCCGATGGCGATCGCCAGCATCGAGGCGCCGACGAGGGCGGTGCCGAGATTGCCGAAGATCGAACTAAGATAGGTCCCGATCGCCGGTACGTCCGCGAGCCCCTTGGCGCCCAGGAGAAGCACGATGGTGATCAGGAAGACCGTCCGGTTCTGATCGGGGGTATTGTTGATCGCCGAAATCGCGCCCAGAATCAGCAGCACCGGCACGACGTACGGAATGGTGACGAAGGCGGCCACGATGGCCAAAAGCACCGCCAGAGCCCTGGCGGCGCCGAACAGCTTGCTCATTAGTTGTCTCTCCCCAGCTCGCTTGTATTTGTTTTTACGCGAACAATGAGGGGAGGCTGGCGCCGATGGCCCCGCCGGTCAATGGAGCTTGGCCGCGACATGGAGCTTGGCCGCACCAAGTCCACCGGGCGATTTTTCTATCGCGCGGGGGCTGCAGCCGACGATGCGATCGGCGCGTTGTGAAGGCGTGAGCCTGACCAACCTGGCCCGAATCGCCAAGATCATCGCCGTCGTGGGTTTTGTCCTGCCGTGGCTGGCGGTGTCCTGTTCGGGTCACCGGATGCTCACCGCCAGCGGCCTGTCGCTGGCAATGGGCGAAATGACCATCACCAACCCGCTAAACGGGGCCGACCGGCACATCCACGGTCACCCGAACTGGTGGCTGGCGGCGGCCGGCGTGGTCATCGTGCTTGGCCTCGTGCTCGGACTTGTCCTTCGCGGTCGCCAGGCAGCGCAGGTCTTGCTGGCCGCTTCGATCGCGGGAGCGGCCCTGTCGGCGGCCGGTCTATGGAGCGTCTATGAGCGGCGCAGTCACGATGTGGCGGCGTTCGAGGCTGAAGCGCTCGGGGTCGGCCAGCCGGGCGGCGTCACCCGGTTCGACACCTTATACGGATTCTGGATGACCCTGGCCGGACTTGCGGCCGCGGGCGGCTTGGGCGGCGCCGCCCTGGGCGCGCGGGAGAACCTGCGGCCGCCTTAGGGCTCACGGCGTTACAGATCCACGATCTCGCAGCCGATGCGCTCATGCAGGCGTTGGGCGACGATGGCGCGATGGCAGCGTCGGGCGTCCGCCTCGTAGCACAGCAGGGGGCGGGCTGATGCAGCGCCAGTTCGGTGGCCAGAGCCAGTTCGGCCTGGGCCTGCGGGTCCTCGAGATGGGCCTCGTAGATGTCGCGCATGAGGTCAATCTGGCCGGCGCGGGCGGCCTGGCGACCGGACTTTGGCGTGCCCAGGGCTCGCAGGTGGCGATAGTCGATCCCGGCCTCGGCCAGGCTGGCGGACAGCACGCCCTTGGAAAATCCCGGCCGGCGGGAGGCGGCGATGGCGCGCACGTCGAGCACCAGACCGACGCTGGCGGCCCACAGTTTGGCGATCACCGCGGTGAGCGAGGCGCCCTCATAGCCGATGGTGGCGAGAGGAAACATCGGCCAACCTAACACATCCGGCTAAGAGCCCGGAATCTGGTCCCTAAAATCCGGACGCCGGCGTCATGGAATCGCCGTCATCCCCCGACTGCGGCGGGCTCGGGCCCAGGTTGGCCACGGCGCACGATGTGGGGGGTCACCACGATGTAGAGCTCGGTCTTGGACTTGGTCTCGTTGTTCAAGTGAAACATCTGGCCGAACACCGGGATGTCGCCGACCCCGGGCACCTTGCTTTTGGTGACGAGGTCGCTGTCCTGGGTGAGGCCGCCAATGACGAAGGTCTCGCCATCGTGGACCGTGGCCGAAGTCTCGGCCTCGCGTTGGCTGATGGTCGGATAGCCTTGCGAGACGCCCGAGACGGACGAGACCACACAGAACACGTGGCTAGTGACATAGCCGTCGCTGCTGACGCGCGGCGCGATCTGCAGGGTCACCCCAACATTGACGTATTGTACCTGCTGGGAGACGCCGTTGACGCCCGACAGGGTGATGTTGGTCAGGATTGGCAAGGCGTCGCCGGTGATGATCTTGGCCTCGCCTCCGCTCTGGGCCGAGATGCGCGGCTTGGAGACGATGCGCCCGTGCCCGGTCTGGACCTGGGCGTAGAGGGCCGCCTGCAAGGTGGCGCTGACAACCCCGTGCAGCGGGTTGTTGCTCAGCCCTGGCTGCGAGAAAGACCCCGATGTCAGGTCGACGACGCCGATCTGGCCGTTGGCGTTGTTGAGATTGAAGCCGACGTTCTTGGATCCGGTCTCGTCCAACTCGACGAATTCGGTCTCCAGCAGGACGCTCTCCACCGGCACGTCAATCTGGGCGATCTTTTCCTTGAGCCGCGCGATGCGCTCGGGCGAACCCTTGAGGATGATGGCGTTCAGGCGCCGGTCGATGGCGATGGAATCGTCGACCGACTGGCCGAGCGACTGACCGAGGCTGTCGGGGCTCACCGTCGGGGGGGTGTAGTTGGTCCCGCTGTTCATGCTGGCCGACCCGAATGCCGGCTCGTGGGGAATGAACGAGTCGTTGGACTTGATCGACTGGCCTTCGGTGAGCAGGCCGACCACCTCGCTGACGTCGGCATATTTCAGGGGCACCACCTCGAAGTCGTCTTCGCCCGGCGCACGGTCCGTTTCCCTGGGCAAGACGCCAGCGGGGCCGGCGGCGCCGGCGTCCGCCTGGGCGATGGCGCGCCGCGTCGGGGTGAAGGTGAGGACGACGGTGTGGTCGCCCTCAGGCTTGGCCTTGAGATCGATCGGAGAGCCGGCGGCGAACCTCAGGATGAGGATGGTCTCCTGTTGTTCAAAGTCGATCGCCTGCAGCGCGCCGTGCAGGCTGGAGGGCCCGCGGGCGGCCGGTCCGCGCGACGACAGGGCGAAGCCGATGCCGACGCGGGCGCTGTCGTTCTGCAGGATGGAGAAGGTCGGGGCCTTGGGCGCGAAGGTCAGGGTGACGCGGGTCTCGGTCGGGCTGACGTCCTTGACGGCGACATCGGTCAGCACTGCCGGTGGCGGGGATGGCACGGTGATGTCGGCGGCGGCCCTCCCGGCGGACAGGATAAGCATGACGAGGCCCAGGCACAGTCCGGCGGCCCAGACGGCCAGCACCGGCATTCGCCTACGCGCGGCAGAACTCACCATGAAATCGCCCAGCATTTCGCCGGTCTCATCTAGGGCCAGACTTGGGTGTCAAACGCAAGCGTGGCCGGGGCGCGGCAAAGCGCCCCGGCCACGGGAAATTTAGCGCTAAGCGGGACTTAGAAAGCGGTGTTGCCGTTCGGCGTGCCCAGGCCCGTCGGACCGTCGTAGTCTGGTCCGGCAGTGCAGAAATAGGTGCCGCCGCACGAGCCGTTGCTGCCCGAGGTCACGTCGTTCAGGGCCGAGATTTTGGCGTAGGGATTGCTGCCATAGTTAACCGTTCCGCCGTTCTCGCCATAGATGCCACCAATAAGCGGGGCCGCGACGCTGGTGCCGCCGAACACCAACCAACCTGAGCGGCCGCTGCTTCCAGGGCCGAAGACGGCGACGCCGGTATTGGGGTCGGCGTCGGCGGAGACGTCGGCCTCCATGCGCGTGGTGCACAGCGTATCGGTTTGCCATGAGGGCTTGGCGTAGACTTTGCTGCAGCCGCTGCCGCCGCCTGACCAGGCTGTTTCCGACCACCCTCGGGTGGTGTTGCTCATGGTCAGGCTGGTGCCGCCGGCGGCGATCACCCACTCCGAGGTGGCCGGGAACTGGGCCCCGTAGCCGCTATCGCCGGTGCTGACGGTGACCGCCACCCCGAGATGCTTGTAATAAGAATCATAGGACAAGGTGCCAGTCTCGCTTCCGCCATAGCTATTGCTGATGACGTGGGCGCCTTGCGAAGCGGCGTAGTTCACCGCCGCGCCGAGATTGGCGTAGCTGGCCGAGCTGGCCTGAACCAGCAGGATCTTGCAGTTCGGGCACATGGTGCTGACCATGTCGAGGTCGAGCGCCTGCTCCTGATCCCAGCCCGTATTGGTCTTGGGAGGTTTGGTCCCGCCGGTCTGGTTGACGATTCTGAGACTCGCGGCAGGTAGGCCGAACTGGGCGCGATACGTCGCCAGGTCGGAGGCGGCGTTTGGATAGCCATAGGCGTCGACGATGGCGACGGTGGTGGCCGAGCTACCAGTGGCAGTGCTGCCGAGGCCATAGGCCGCCCGAAGCTGCGCGGGTGAATAGCCGGCCGGCGTCGCGTTGCGCGTCACGTTGGACATCAGGATGTTGCCACGGCTATCGGTGACGATATGGGCGAAGCACCGCGCCGACTGCGGACCTTCGAAGGTCGGACAGGCCCTGATGTGGAAGACGCGGCCGGAGTGTTCGACCGCCTGGGCCGACTGGGCCGACACAGCTGATACGCCGCCCAGGGCCAGAATTCCGCCCACAAGCGCTGCCATAGCAAATTTATTCATAAATCCCCCAAGGGCTGGCGTTAGCGTTCGCGCCGTTAGCGCTTATGGTGATGCTAGGCCCTTGGCCCCTGGGCCGCAAGACTGGTGCGCCGGGCGTCAGTGTCGCAGTTACTCAGGCGTCGTGCTTGCGCCGACAGTTCGATTGCACGGCGACCCTGCCCGGGCCGGTGAATCGGTTGACGACCATGCTGGCGTGGCCGTTGAAGGCTCCGGTGGTGAAGCGCTGGACGATGGGCTCCATGCGCATCGAGGTGTCCTTGTAGAGCCAGGCATGCGGCTCGATGTCGATGCTCTCGCCCTCGGCCAGATCTTTTTCGAACACCTGGCCGTAGGCGTAGATCCACAGGACGCCGCCGCTCTGACGGCTCTCGAACCGGTCAATGGTGAAGCCCTTGCCGCCATGCAGCAGGTCCGGCGGACCCTTCACATGGACCTGGCCATGGTCAATGCCCACGGTGGCGGCCAGGAACTGGTGGGCGCGCACCTCGATCTGCCGTCCGGGATGCATGTGGATCGGCACCACCCGGCCGAGGCCGTCGCCGCTGAAGGCGATCATGCCCGGGCCGCGGGCCTCGGCGATGAACACCTGGGCGCCGGGCCGGTATCCGCCGTTGGGCGGCCGGACGGTGACCTGCACAGCCGGGTGCTTCCACAGCAGGTTATGTTGTTCAAAATAGACGCCGGTCCGGGTCACATCGACGGTTAGCACCGGCGCGGCGTCGGCGCCGAAGTGGTAGGCGACATCGCCGAAGGTCTGGGCCTTGGCCTTGGTGGGAATCAGATTGGGTAACGCAACCATAGCAAGCCGACTCCCGGGTGGAGGTTTCGGGGAAGACGCAACTTGACTAGGAACGACGCCTTCTCCCGCGCCCTCCCCAGCCTGTCAAGCGAAGCCAACGTAGAACTGAACCGTGAGGTTCCTTTCACGCGAATGCCCGTGAATTGCGTCAATTCTCCGGCGGACGACGGCTGCCGTCGCGTGTCAGGGGGCCGCCATCGCCTTGCTGTGGGCGGAGTCGTAATAGTCGGCCAGGCGATCCAGCGCCGAGGCGCAGTCGCCCTCGAAACATGAGCCGTGCATAACCGCCAGGCGTCGCGGCGCCAGGGCCTTCAGGGTCCGGACGGTCGCGGCCGTGGTCGCGGTAAGGGAGGTGGCGTGGAACGCCTCCTCCGCGACGATCGACGCCGGCACGATGTCGGCCGCCCCGATCGCAGGGCCATCGCCCAGCTGGGCGAAGAGGTCGCCGCAGAACAAGGTCGCTGTCGTCTCTTCGAACATGAGTCCCGACTCCCAGGCATGGGGCACGTGTGGCGTATCGATCCAGCGCACCCGCCGCGCACCAAGGTCGATAACCTCGCCGTCGGCAAGCGGACGGGGCGGTCGGTCGGCCAGGTCGTTGAGGGACACCAGGCAAGCTGTGAAGCCATGGACCACCTGAGCCTTCGGCGCGGCCGCCAGCCAGGCGTTCATCGAGCCGCACTCGTCGGATTCCACATGGCCGAAGGAGATCCACCTCAGGCGGTCAAGGGCGACCACCTTGGCGACAGCCGCCGACACGGCGGGAAACATCCCGCGCGGGCCGCAATGGAACAGCAACGGCTCGTCGGCGGCGATCAGGTACTGGTTGAAGGTGAAGCCGGCGGGCGGCGCCGCGTCGGGCACATAGGTCGAGATGCGAAAGACGCTGTCGGCGATCTCATCGACGCGCGTGGTCATGGTTCTCCTCCCGAGCCGCCGACACTCCGCCGGGGAGCGATCGAAGTCACCAGATCCCAGGCGTTGCGGATGCCCAGCAGCAGCAGCGACAGCAACAGGCCGGCCAGGGCCGGGATCGCCCACGCTGCTCGCGCCCAAACGCCTGCCGACGCGACTGCCAGGCCAAAATAGAGCGCGGTCGGAAGGGCGGCGTAGAGCCAGAAGTCCGACCAGTGCGGCGGCTCTCCCATGCGCGGCCGGCGAAATCCGATCAGGGCCCGGCCGGCGCAGGCGAGGCCCAGGGCGGACACCAGGCCGAACGCCAAGGCCGCGCCCCTAACGCCCAGGCCGGGAGCCATGGTCAAGGCGCTCATAGTGAACACCGCGCCGAAGTGGACGATGGTCGGGGTCATATACAAGGCCTGAGCGCGCAGAGCGCGCGAGCGATCGACTCCGGCGGTGAGAGTCATGACCACGAACAGCAGGCCGATGAGGCCCGCGGCGGCGGAGCCGATCAGGTAGTAGAAATTGCTCCAGCCGAGAACCACGGAACCAGCCTTGTGACGGTTGAGGTCAGCCCTCCTTTTCACGCAGGCCGCGCGCGCGGACAATCCCTCAAAGATCTTGCCCCAGGGGAATCGGGTGAGTTAATCATCGGGTGATGACGCTGGCGAGGAAGGCGTCGTCCCAAGCGGCGACCTTTCGTTTCAACCGCATGGAGTCTTTGCCTGGGGCCCTTCGGATGAGGTTCAGGGCCATGTGCTTTATGGTGGTGAAGTTGGCGGGGGC
>OUNO010000223.1_pt1 | contig 12238 bp, 22 predicted proteins | sample 1779811 | NCBI WGS metagenome assembly OUNO01 (sample SAMEA3914804, study PRJEB12502) | metagenome | biome: forest; material: soil | place: Canada | collected 2010-06-25 | depth 0.3 m | reverse complement strand
CGGCACGGCGATCACGCTGAAGAAGCCGACGACCGGCCACATCCCTCTCTCGGTCTTCGGTGGCGACTGGCAGACCTACGGCCTGATCGGCGACACCCATCTCTGCAGCCGCTTTGCCCGCGAGGACGCCCTGGCGGCCAGCTACAAGATCTTCGCGGCCGAGGGCATCACCAAAGTCTTCCACGCCGGGAACATGGTCGACGGCTATGTCCCGCGCATCAACGGTGGCGACGTCTTGTGCTCCTCGGTCGACGACCAGACCCAATACGTCATCGATCACTATCCCCAGCACGCCGGGATCACCACTTACTACATCACCGGCGACGACCATGAGGGCTGGTGGCAGAAGGAAGGCTTCAACTGGGGTAACTACCTGGCCATGATGGCCAAGCAGCAGGGCCGGAATGACCTGGTCTACATCGGGCACGTCGAAGGCGACGTCGCGCTGAAGAACAAGGGTGGCACGGCGATCATGAAGATCCAGCATCCCGGCGGCGGCTCGGCTTACGCCCGCAGCTACACCTCCCAGAAACTCATCGAGTCCCTGGAAGGTGGAGAGAAGCCGGCGATCCTGGTGCAGGGCCACTACCACGTCTCGAACTTCATGCTGGAGCGCAACGTCTATGCCATCTCGCTACCCGGCCTCCAGGACCAGACGATCTTCGGGCGCAAGAAGCGCCTCCGGATGGAGATCGGGGCCGCGATCATCCGCCTCAAGCAGAACCCGTTCGACGGCACGATCAGCCGGCTGTCGGTCGAGTGGATCCGATTCTTCGACCGCGGCTACTACAAGAACTTCCTGGACTCCGACAAACGGGCGATCGGCAAGCTCTCGGTCGAGACCTAAGGCTTGCGCGGTGGAGGTGCAGGACGTCGGGGTGGCGCCGGCCGACCAGGTGCTGGGATCGGTTGCGGTGGTGCAAGCGGATCGGCTTCCGCCAGGAAGGCATCCATCTTCGCTTTCCCTACCGGCAGCTCCAGCTGCTTGGGTGGCAGCGGGGTTTTTGGCATCACGGTGTGACAGCGGCCACAGTAGGCGACGCCATCCACCAGGTAAGGCCCGTCGTCGCCTTCGTGATGTAGAAAGCCGACGCGATCGCCGTGCTCGACCTTCGGGCAGTCAACGCCGTGATTGACGACCTCCGACTTGGCATACCTGCCGTTCTCCTCGTAGAGCGAACTGACCAACGGCTCGGGCTTCTCGGGGTCCGGCAGCCAGTCGACGTCGCCAAGCTGCACACGGGCCGACAGCAGGTCTGCGGCATGCAGGAGCACCGCCAGGCACGTCGGGCGCGCCTTGTTGTCACCACGGGCCAGGTAGGCCCAGCCGCCATGGTGCAGGCAAATGGCGTGCAGCGCGACGTGGCTCAGCTCGAGCCCGTGGTCGTGGCAGATCTTCATGACGATCGCCGAGTCATCGAAGTCCAGGGCGTCCTCGCGATACCGGTGCCGCCTGACGCGGGCCGGATCCAGCGGGGCACCCTTCTTGGAGGCATCGATCATGTCCGACAACGCGCTCTTGGAGGTGCCCTCGGCCCACTGGAGACCGAGTTCGCCGGCCAACTTGGTCTGGGCCCAGGACGGCGGCTCGTCGTCCAATTCGTACCGGTACACCAGCTTGTCGCCGTCGTGGATGTAGGAGGCGCAGATCGAGTCGGTCTTGGTGAACCCGGGTGGCTTCGGCAGCCGGAGCAGCGGGCCGGTGGTCCGGATGTTCGTCATGACCTCGTAGATGTGGACGGCGTAGCCGCCAGGCCAGGCGTGATGGGTGCGCACCGAGCCCGGCGTCACCAGCGCCAGCTCCCGGTATTTGTCGTGGAAGGCCAGGTAGGCTGTCCGGATCGACTCCTCAGGGATCTCCTCGAGGATCTTCCGGATACCGTCCCAGGCCAGGGCAGGGGTGATCTTCATACGTCCTCCGAGAAGGGCACGCTAAACCAGCTACCGATCAGCCGGGCTTGTTCCGGGGCGCCGGGTGACAGTTCGGGGAATCCGATGCTGAAGTCCGGGTGCTGGACGATCGAAGCCTCGAAGGGAATCACCGCGGCGATGCGATGATTTTTGATCACGATCCAAACATAGTTCCGATCCTCCGGCGACTTCCGACTGCCCTCCTCTAGTGAGCCTTCGGTTACCTGGTCGGCGAATTCCGTTTCGCCTCGCTCGTTGGCTTCCACATAGGGCACCTCAGCCCCGAGCTCGTAGTGGTAGTCGGTGAAGCGATCGAAGCCAGTCTTGAACTGGTAGCACTGCCCGTCAGGCAGCACGGCGACAGAGAACAGGCTCATGCCGGTTGTTGCGCCTGCTGCGCTGTCGAAGCTGTATGGGCATCCAAGGCCAGCAGCACGCGTTCCACGGTGGACCGGACGTCGGCCACGATGTCGTCAACCGTCCTGGCGTCGGTCGCCGAGGGATACATGACGTGCTCTTCGGGCCGGAAGATCCAATCGCCGGCGTCGTAGTGCGCCATGTAATGCGGGGTCGGCCGCGTGGGAATCGAGACGCGGGCCGGCGTCTCGAGCTTGGCTCCGCGCCAGTCGGGCTCCTGCGGGCTGTCCGCCGCGCCGGGGACCTCGGGCACGAAGGTGACGCCGATGAGCACCCGGTAGCGGATACCGGCGTGCTCGAAGGTGGCTTGGCTTTGAGTGATGGGAACGTACATGGTTACAAGGGTGCCGGCCGACTGCCGGGGAATATGGTTTGAACGATGATCTCCTGGAGGTTCTTTTCCAGGAACGGCAGGAGCGGCATCTTTTTGTCGTTGATCTCGCCGAGGGAATACGGCTTCCAGGGTCCGAGCTTGGTGGGCTCCATCTGCAGGGGCACGACGTCGGGCGGCAGCTGCAGCCAGTAGTAGCGCAGCTCGATCTCGCCGGTCTTGCCCATCCGCTCAATCTCGAGTTCCGAGAGCGGGCGCCGGCAGATGCCGACGGTGGAGTCTTGCAAGGCCTCGGCTTCCAAGCCGGTCTCTTCCCGCAGCTCGCGGAAGGCAGCTTCTTCGTAGCTCTCGCCCTCCTCGACCTTGCCGCCGGCGTCGCCGAACATGCCGGGGAAGCAGCCGGAGATCCGCTCGGCCAGCCAGAATTCCAGGTGGCCGAGCGGGTGGTAGCGCCACATCACGATCCCGACGACCCGGACGTCGGGAATGGTGTATTTCTCGTCGAAGGCTTCGTCGCGCGTGACCTCGTCTTCGTTCAGCGCGTTGGCCATCTCCGAGGCCTTCTCGACGTCGTGGAAGTGCCGCTGATAGCGCTGGGTGTAGTCGACGGGGTAGTTGCCCCGGACGATCATGAGGTCGCCGCCTCCCTTGCCGTCGGCTTCCACGACGAGTTTGTCGTCGCTAACGCCGTCGAGATCGCCCTGCCAGACGACCTCACCGTCGGAGTAACCACCCGGCGGGTTCAGCTGGCGGTGACAAGCGAGGAAACCTCGGATGAATTCGGAACGGCGGATGCCGTCTCCGGCTCCGTTGCAGGCGGACCACTGGGGACAGCCGGGATGGGCGGCCGCGAGGTCTGTGACTTCTTGGTCGGTGAGTTTTGGATACATGAGGATTGGATTTCGGCGCCGACCGCGGTCAGCTGCCATTGGCGTGGAGTTGAAGGAAACACCGACAACACCCCAGCCCCAGTCAGCCGACTGAGGATAGGGTAGAGGGGTGCGGGATTGGTTTTGCCGGGCCAGACGTCGGCCACGAGCTCCCCGGCAGTCAGAACTCCGCCGACGGGGATTGCTTTGATGACACGTTGCTCAACCCTGGAGTAGGAGGACGAATGCGCGATGCGGACCTGGGTGCGTCGGGGTTCATCAAACATGGCTGGGATCCACACGGACGTAGCCGTGCAGCTCGTAGTGGTGTGGGGTCAGGCGCCGGAAGTGGCAGCCGCCTTCCGGAGTGACGCCGAGCTGGACCGACACCGCCATGTCCTTAATCCACTCCGCGGCTCCGGCCGGAGTCATGGCCTTGCCAGGTTCAGCCTCCAGCTTGGTGGTGAGCTCGGCTTCATTTGCTGGCGTCAGCCTAGCCACGGGCAGCCCTGTCGCGGCTTCCGCAGCGTCCTGGAAGGCATCCAGGAAGCCGACCAGTCCCCGCGCCGCGGCGACCAGCGCCGGCGGGTAAGCTTCAGAGGTGAAGTCGACTTTGACCAGCTGGTGTTTCTGGGCGGCGAGCAGTTCCCAGTCAATGTTGTTGAACACCTCTTCGTCAGTGCGCATCGGGAGTGATGATGGGCGACACCGGCTTCAGCTCGACGTTGTTCACCTTGACGTCGAGCTTGGTGTCCTGGAAGTACTTGAGCAGCACGTCGGCATGCTCACCGGAGGCAACGACGACCATGACGCGCTCACCTTGGGCCGGATCTCCGGCGTGGAGGTTCACGCAGTTCACCGCCAGCAGCGCCGCGGTGGTTGAGGCCGCAGCCGAGGCGGTTGCCGAGATCGCGTAACCGATAGCGTTCTTGAGCAGGAACTCGGACTGCTGCGCGGTTAGGTTAGGGTGGACATCCACGCGCGCGGGATCAAGCACGGGCGGGACCTGGTTACCCGGCACCAAGGCCGGGATATTTGGTTGGTTCATAAATGCTGACGTCTGGGTTAGGCGACCGCCATGGTGCGGTCGTCGTACAAGAGTATGGTGGGTGGGGTGTCGTCGCAGTGGATTTCCATCTGCAGCAACTTGCGATTACTGTGAAAGTAGGTAGTCACCGGGATACCTAGCTCAGCGGTCAGGGCCTCGTCGGAAGGACCGGCACGGAACAGTGTGGGGCTGCCCGTTTTGACGAGCTCCCAGCCCATCTGACGCGTCATGCGGAGCCGCACCGCGGTCCGGTTGAAGCGGGCCTCGGCTTGCCAGATCCGGTGCCAGATCCGCTGCTTAGTCGGCGCGTGGTCCGGCACGAAGAAGGTGGCAATCCACACCGGCGGGGCATCCGACCGGCGGAGGAATACACCACCCAAGGCGGCTGCGAGCGCCGAGCTAAACCAGCGGAGGAAGTTCAGGCGTGACATGCCGGAAGCTTGATGTCCATGAACCGCACGACGTAGCGGTCGCCGCGGAAGAAGGTGCCATCCGGCGGCATCGCGAAAGCCACAGAGCGGGACTCTCCGGCGCCCCAGTCGATGCCAGCGACAACGCGGTTTTTGGATTTCAAACTGACGGCGCAGGCGATGGCGCCAAGCGCTGTGGTTTTGAGAAAGGTCAGGCGATTCACAGTTCGATGTTGTGCATGAGGGCTTCGATCGCCTGGTTCTGCGCTTCCAGTTGCACGCGGGTGTGATACAGCCGGGCGGCCAGCGGGACCAGAGGCGGCGCCTTGGCAGCGTCCGGATCACCACCGGGCTTGCCTTTTGTCGTGAGGACCGATTCCAGGCGGGTGTGCAGCGACGCCAGGAGCTGGCCGTTGGCATCGGTGGCGGCCCCGAGCAGATACAGCTGCTCTTCGACCTGGGTGCGGGGCGCGCTGGGGTCACCGCCGGGGCCGCGATCTGGTTGCTGTGCGGCGAGCCGTTTGGGAGCCGCGGATGCTTTGAGACTATTGGACATAATGCTGAATGCCCTGTGGTGAAACCGTGAGCCCGGGCCAGGCTTACGGCGGTAGGAAGATGGTGCCGGAAGGCTTCTCCGGCAAGATGAGGCTGGAGTCTTCCAGCTTGTCGATGATTTGACCATCGGGAAAATAGGCGAAGCAGATCGGGTTCTCTTCCACGCCGACCCAGAAACGCTTGTAGCTGCGGGCGACCTTCCATTGCTGGAGATAGTCGCCGTCGTCGATCACCAGGATCTTGTGCATTTCCATGCCGTCGTATTCCCGCCAGTTCGGCCAGGGAGCATCCTCGGGGACACCGGCGCCCTCAGGCGAGGCCTTGACGTATTTGTTCCAGGCCTTCTGCGCCAGCCGGACGGCCATCTCTCCAGACGGGCCTCGGGCGTAGATCTCACAAAGCCGCTTCATCGGATCCAGCTCACACAGCTGGTAGTCGAGCAGAATGTGGAACGGTTGGAACGCGGCGTGTTCCCGGGCCATAGCGGCCTCCGGGCTATCTTCGTAGCGACGTGGTACGGACATAAAGCTTACTCGTTGGCGTAGCGCACGCCGATCTTGCGACCCCCAGGGCCGGGCTTGTTGTGGAACCGCCGGATGGCTTCCGCGGCCGGTGCCGGTTCTTCAAACTGGACATAGCAGAACCCGCGGTTCAGGTTGCCGCCGCGCTCGGGATCCATGGCGAGGTAGACTTCGACGATCTTGCCGCAGTCTTTGAAGAAGGCCTGGATGTCCGACTTGGACACCGTGTAGAGGAGACCGCCTGCGAAGATTCGGCTACGGGGCGGGTGCAGAGTTTTGGGCATATAAGCTGATGGAATGCCAGCGCTTGTAACAATCCCCTCTGTGTTGACAACAGTTTTTATGAAAAAAGAAGCAGCCGCCAAAAAGCTCGATTGGCGGCTGCTTCGTACTGACAATGCTGACTCCTATGCTTCGACGGCCACCGCTTCAACGGCTGTGTCGCGGTTCAGCAACGCGTCGAGTAACGTCGCCGCTTTGGGCCCGAAGTTGGTCACGACGTTGTCGCGGCAGCTCTTGCTCTCATCGTAGACGAAGAAACTCTGGCTGTGCATCCAGAGGTCGAACTTCAGGATGTCGAAACTCCAGTAGTGGAACATGGAGGTCAGCGCGTCCTGGAACTTGAACACCGACTCGCTGAACAGCTCCTTGAAGTCCTGCTGCTCGGCGGCCGACGGCTTACGGGGATCTGGGGTCATGATCTCGTTGGCCTGATGCGGCTTCATCATGTCGCAGCACTCCAGGAACTCCTGGGCGCACTCGACTCCATATTGGTTCGCGTAGGCCCGGAACTGGTCATGGGTGAACGGCTTCGCGAGGTCCGGGATCTCCTCGCGCACAAACTTGTCGGACTTCTGCGCCCGCTTCCATCCCTGCCCGCGGATGAAGTATTCGTGCACCAAGCCTGTCTTGTCGTTGATGCGGAAGCCGGCCTGGCACCCGTATTCCGGACGCCGCACCCCCTTGGCATTTACAATGGTTTTCATGCTGCCTCCAGGTGTAAGGGTTTGCCGGCAACCACGCGCTCCCAGCGCTCGTTGAACCGGTCGATGGGTCCGCGCAGTTTGGTCTGCATGAACGCCGGCGCCGCCACGTGGAATCCCTCCACTGCCGGGTAGGTATCGGGCACCCGTTCGGCGAACATCAGGTAGTTGATGCCGCGCTCCTGGCGCAGCTTCCACTTGTGGGAATTCACCTGCCACTTCAGCTCCAGCAGGTCGACGGCCCGCTGGCGATCGAAGGTCGTCGTCGAGCGCTCGACGCAGCGCATGGCCTTCCCGCGCTTGGTGTAGATCCTCCGCACTTCGTAAAGCGCCCACGGCATGGAGTCCAACTCGCGTTCGAAGGCTTCCAGGACTGGCGTGACCTTGTGCGCTGTGACGACGTCGATCAGCGCGCGGTCACGGTAGAGATGCCCGCGGTGATTGAAGCACATGGAGTTGTATTCCACGACCAACCCGTGGGCCGTCTGCTCCGGCGCCGCCCACCAGCGTTGCACCGCGCCCTCCTGCCCTTTGGTGGCTTCGGCGCAGAACGGGCAGAACGAGCAGTGGGATTTCTTCCAATGCAGCCCGGTCTTCTCGAAGATGTAAGCCAGGCACTTCAGCCGGTTCCATCCCCACTCCGGTAACGGGTAACACCCGGTACGAGTCGGTCCGTCGTATTTCCGGCTACGGTCGACGCGGCCGATCTCCTCAGCGTTGAATCCGAACACCTCGATGGGCGGCCGGCCCTCCTGGGGGATCTGGCGGTCCTCGTTGTGCCGGGCGATATGGAACTCGGAGTTCGTGGCCCGCGACGTCTCGTCGGCGTTGTAGCCGAAAACGTGGTAGACCGGCGGGTGGGTTTCTCCGCGGAACTCCCAGGCCAGCCAGGTCTCGATCACGAAGGCTTTGAACTTCATGGCACACCGGTGCTCGCCGCCAAACTGCGGCACGGTTCCGGACATCAGGAGCTCGTCGCTGAGTTTGTAGACACCGTCGGGGTGCAGCTTCACCGGCGCCCTGGTGTCCTGGAGGATAACGATGCCTTCCTCCTCAAGGTGGCCTTTGCGGGCCAGCTCGACGAAGCGGACGCCGAGGCGGCGCAGCTCGGGCAGCGTGCGCTCTTCCATCAACGGGATGGTGTCGTTCTTGTGCTCCTCGCCGACTTGCGCAGTGACGACGATCAGCTGGTTCCAGTCGGCGAACGGGCGGGTCTCGGGCTCAGCGATCCAGCGTTCGAGGATAGCCTGGGACTCGACTCCCATTCCGTGACTTTGAATTACGATACAATTGGGATCATTCATTTGGTTCTCCAGGGCAGATAATGCCGCCGCGCGTTCCGCTGCGGTGTGCGACAAACGTGCATCCGCAGGCTTCGCAGATGCCGTAATCGAAGCCGTTGTTACGACGCTTTTGTTCTCGGCGGGCCTCGGCTTTGGTGAAGCGATAGTTCTCCCAGATGTGCCGGCGCCAGGGGTGCCAAACCCCGTAGCGCCCGCGGAGACTTTCCAGGCGCCACCAGTCGCCGGACAGCCAGCGGCCTAGACGCGCCACGAGCGTTTCGCGATGCCGCTCCATTCCGGTGCCGTGCATGCGGTCCGATTTTGCGATATTACTCATGTGGATTTGTCGCCGAGCAAGCCGGCAGTAGCGATGTGAGCAAGTCTAATCCAACCGGGTTCGGTGGTCAGCAGCTTGTGGATGCCGGTCCGGAGTTCCCGGATCTTCTGCTGGATGCCGACGATGGTGTCCCAGTTTTGCTGGGTGTAGGGGACGAAGTATTCCGTGTCCCCAAAGGGCCCTTCCCGCACCAGCGGAAAGCGCAGCGCCTCGGTCTTCCCGACATGCCAGGCTTGGGACTTGGCGACCCGTTGGGCCATCAGCGTGGCGGCGTCCATGGGGTAGTCGGATTGCCGGGCATCCGACGGGTGTGGACCCACGCACAGGAAGGAGCCCGGCGGCATCACAACCCATGCTGTCTTCACCCATTGCCGGCCGTCCCACGCAACGTAGTAGCGCTCCAGCTGGCATTCCATGTTGACGCAGTTCTTCAGATTGTTCACCCGCTGGTCGCGGTTCCCGAAGGACACTTCCATAATCGGCTTCCAGTCCAGCGTGGCGGCGGCCCGCAGCGTTTGCCTGGCGAACGCCCGGACATCCACCAGGTTCGTGGACTCCAGGTTCTCGGAGCCGAAAGAGAAGCTGAAAACGCCGGTATCGCTGTCGAACTTGATGGGGGCGCTGAAGGTGCCGTGTTCGACCTTCTCGATCGTCTTGGGACGCTTCTTCACAGCATCCCCGCTTCCCTCTCGCGGCCCGTGCGCGGCCGCAGCTTCCCGGCGCCAGGTGACTGACCTTGGTCGAACTGCAGCTTGCCGTCGACGAGTGTGAACACCCAGGGGCGGCAGCGGTAGTGATCTTGCTTGAACAGCTCGACACGCACCGGGGCATCCTCGTTTCCATAGAGGGTGGCGTGCACGAAGTCGTCGGCGGTTACGACGTGAGTCATCCTGCTGCGCGTCCCCAGAATCCGCACATAATTGGTGGTCACCGCACCCCGGAGGTGGGTGTCCAACAGCCACTGCCGATCTTCGGGCGTCGTGAGTTCCGTTGTCCTCACGACCCCTCCTGACTGAAAAATTCTGACATAGATTTTAAGCGAATTCTCCCAACCCCAGAGCATACTCCAGCGTTGGGATCGAGGACCACATCTGGTGCTGTTGGGCACTCAGAGAGCCTGAGAGTTTGTGGACTTTGTAGCCGCCGGTGACACGGATAACAAAGGCGTGGTGCAGTTTCGAAGCCCACCGGACTTCCAGATCCTCAGAAACTGTGACCTCCCAAAAGTGTCGGGAGGCAGGAGCCACGGCGGACTCCAGTTCATGAACGGCTTCGTTGTGCAAATGCTGACGCTTCTCTGGGGCAAGCATGCCGGGAATAGTGGACCGTTATTCCCGGCGCGCAAGCAATCAGTTGGCTTTCAGCAGGTCGACGGCGCCGGCAAACAAGACGACGCCGACGAGCGCCACGAACACCCAGCCGATGCGGTCGTAGCGGAACAGGTTGCGCACCCCATACCAGATCAGGGCGATCCCGGAAACAGCCAGCAGGAGAGGGATGAGATTAGTCACGGCGCAGAGCAGGGGCGAGCATCATCAGTCCGATGATGCCATTCATCTCGGGCGGGAAGTCGCCGGAGTCACGGATTTTACGGTAGCGCTCACACGTGGCGTCGAATTGCCGCATGTGTTCATCGGCCTCGGCTTGGGCGGTCTCCATGCACTCCGCGATCCCGAGCTTCTCGGTGACCTGCTTGAAGAGCTCGTCGCCCATCTCCCCGCGGAGGTAGCGCGGTTCGTCGAAGGCCGAGACCAGCTCCGCGGAGATCGAACCGTAGACCAGGGTCTCGTAAGCGATGAACTGGTAGCTCATGTCCTGCCCGCAGCCGCGCAGGAATATGAAGTCGTCGCCGGGTTCGTCGTCGACCATGCCATCCTCGCCGAGCTTGCCGCAACCCAAGCCCACCATGCGGGCGACCCCGCGATCGACTTTGGGATACTTGAAGCCAGATCCGGTCAAGGCCTCTTCGTATTGCGGCTCGGCGCCCCGCCCGCGGTCGGCGCGCTCCAGGTCTTCGAGGTAGGACTCGGCGAGCGCCACCCAGGCCTCAATATCGAAGTCCAAGCAGATGTGCTCCAGCAGGTCCTCGTCATCGGGGATATCGTCTTCGGTGTAGGCACCAGGGTAGTCGCCGATGTCCAGCAACTGCCACCTGTGCAGGTGACCGATCAGCCAATGCTGGACGTTGTCGTAGAACGAATCCCTGGCGTACTTACGGTCGTCGACCACCTCGGTGACCCGCTCGATCTCTTCCTGCAGATCGTAGATGTCCTGGTAGTCACCGTTCTCGTCGTCATCGAAGTGGAAGTAGGAGTCGGTCTGGTACGGGATGCCATCCAGATCGATCTTCGGAGCCGGGTGTTCACACACTTTGATCTGCGCCCGGTAGTTGAAGCGGTTCTGCTCGGCGAGCAACTTGAAGAGCTCGTTGACCAGCTCTTTGGTAGGCGGGCTCTTGGCAAAGCCCGACACGCGACACTGCAGGTCCTCGAGCGCGCTCATACGTTGGGTTCGGCGGCGCCGCCGGGAGCGTCGAGCAGGCGACCCTCAGCAGGCTTGTCGAATTCCTCCTTGGACGGGAAGCCGCGGCCGGTGAAGTCCACGCCTTCCGGCAGCCAGGCGTCGCCGCCGTCTTGGAACACCGGATCTTCGTCGGGGATGGCCGACACCCGGCGGGCACCGATCTTGGCCTGCAGCAGGAGCTTGGTCTCGTCAACCTTGTCCTGGGGCACCTGCAGAGCGTCGGGCCGGCCTTCGCGCGGCAACCGGCGATGCGGGATCTGGCGCTCGTCAAGGATGGTTTCCACCCACGTCCGGCGACTGCCACCGACGTTGGAGAACGCCGTCTTCCACTCATAAAGATAGTCCTGGGGCGAACCCAGGGGACCATCCCAGTTGATGATGGCGACTTCGCCTTCGACGACGTACTTCAGCCGGTCCTCGAGGATGTCGATGATCAGCGCCGCCGGGAAGGACGGGAAGCCGTTGATCATCTGGCCGATGGCGCCGCGCATGTCCTGGCGCGCCATGTTCTTCAGGTAGTCCAGCACGCCGGGGCCGCTGATTTGCGGGGTGGAGGTGACGCGGACGCGCCACGGGCGGAAGTCGCCGTCGCTGGTGGCCTCGGCGTTCAGACGAGTCACGGCTTCTTCAATGGTCTGCTCCACGAGTTCGGTGGGCACCGAGCGCGTGAGGATTTCTTTCAGGATGTCGATTTGGTTTTGGTTCATAGGATAGGTAAGAGAAAAGATGAACGGCAGCGGGACCCAGTTGCCTGGGTCCCGCGCCTGTTCAATCTGGGTCAGACCCCGGCCGTCTCGGCCGGAGCTTCTTCAGGGACCGGCGCGGCTTCCGCCGGCGGGGCTTCCTGGGGTGCCGGCTGTTCGGCCGGCGGGGCCGCGGGTTCCTCGGCGACGAACTCCGCCAGGCGGGCGTCCGACGCCACGGTATCCACCGGAGTCGGGAGCACGAGGTCGATCGCCGAGACCGGCGCAGTGGCCGCCGCGAGTGCGGCGGGGCTGCTGACGTTGCCCGGATCGCCGCCGGTCAACTCGAGGATCTGCGCGATGTCGT
>OUNO010005186.1_pt1 | contig 12269 bp, 16 predicted proteins | sample 1779811 | NCBI WGS metagenome assembly OUNO01 (sample SAMEA3914804, study PRJEB12502) | metagenome | biome: forest; material: soil | place: Canada | collected 2010-06-25 | depth 0.3 m | reverse complement strand
CATACCTCTTGAAAGCGAAATGAAGGCAATGCAGGGAAGAACTAGGATTGAGGAATTCACTGATACAATTCCGGCTGGTTTGTTCATGAAACTTATAAAGCCGTCTCTGAATTATGGCACGACTTCAAACATGGAAATGAGTGAATTCCATGAAGTCTATATCCCGATGAATTACGCCCTCAAAGGCACTCTATTTTCACCACCTACTGTGCAATAATTGCACGTAACTTCTCAGTTGAGAGATACAGTCTCTGAACACCATTTTCTAGACGATAGTAGTGCCTTACATAGAATAGAACGGTCACAAATAAAATCGCACCGAGGATCAGTAACAAAACTGATAGCAAAACCATGCCGCTGACATTAAGCGTTGCGATCCAGAGCATGCCAATTATAGATAAGACCAAAAGTCCTGAGAAGAATAGGGTCACTAACAAATGAATCAGTCGCTCGTGCTGAAAATCATGCACGCGATCGATATGATAATAATAGAGATCTTCAGCTTTTTGTTTGCCTTTTTTGTCATCAAGCTGTGATACCTGAGATTCGATGTATTCGATATACGAGCGTAAGCTTTTATCCATAAGTTAAGTATAGCGCGTCCCTGCCAATCATGCGACTTGGGGCTTTTTTGGTATGATATACTATCTAGTATTGAAACATAAGCAATAAGGAGCTGCTTGTGAAGAAAACCATTACTTTGATTGTCCTCGCCGCCGTGGTGGCAATCACCGGGCTCTCTTTTGGCCCAACCGCAAACGCTGTTTCGACTGTTACAGCTGCTCGCTGTACGGTTGCTGAAGCACGGCTCGATACTCGTACGACAAAGGTGACTACTGCGACAACGACACAGACCGCTGCCTACAATAAAGTCAAAGCCAAGGTTGATGACCTCATTACCACTGCCAAGACGGCTGGTTACGACACGACGGCTATGACGGCCGCAAGTACAGCAGTGCAAGCCAAGATTACGACCTATGCCGCAGCTGCAACGACCTATTCGGCCGATCTTCTCGCAACCAAGAACTTGAGTTGTGGCGATAGTGATGGGGCATTCACGACTTCACTGACAACCGCCAGAACTGACCTGATTGCGCTGCGGGCAGCCGCTCTCGATGTACGAACTACCGTTAAAAATACTGCCATTCCAGCCTTGAATGGCTATGTGACTTGGCTCAAGACTCAAACGACAACCACAGGAGGGACTAACTAATGGATCCTGATACTACTCCAAAAGCACCAGCCGCTGAACCAAGCATTGCCCCAGCTGGACCTCCGTCAGCTGGCGACGCTGCCGCCATGGAAGCGATCGAAGCTATTGAAGCTGAGAGTAACAACCTGACCCCCGAAGAGCCTGTCACAACCCCCGAACCGGCGATACCTTCAGTATCTTCAACGCCTGTGCTAAGTACACCCCTTAGCCCATCTCCAGTACTTGATATAACACCTCCGACTCCAGCGCCTGTTGCGCCTAGCGTACCGACCTCACCAATTGCCGCAGCTCTCAATGATACGCTCAAGTCTGAACCAGCACCGACACCAGCCTCAACTTTTGAACCATTCAATGGAGCCAAGAAAAAGTCATCGAAGAAAACACGTCTTATTCTCATCGTAGTAATCGTGCTGCTCGTTCTGGCGATTGGTGGTTACTTTGGCTGGCAATTCCTGCAGTCACAAAACACAAAACCGGTCGCGAAAACAACCACCACAACGACCACCACGGACACAACGACGACAACAACTCCAGCCACGACTGATACGGCCACGTCGGTTGGTAGTGATATTACTGATATGCAAAGCCAAATGGCAGCAGTTGATGATAGCGAGTACCAAGACTCAACAATGTCCGACAGCGCCCTCCTCAACTAGTCGTAGACTGCCCGCTTGCTGATATCTTTGATATACTGTCTTATATGAAGCCGCAGACGACCACCACTCCTCATGTGATTATTATGGTTGGCATCCCTGGTGCAGGAAAAAGTACTTTTGCCGAGCACTTTGCTACTACCTTTCAAGCCCCGATTATCAACCACAGCCTAATTCGTGACATTGTTGAGCATGATGACGCACGAGCCCAGCAACTGGCTGGATTAATGCTCGATGAACTGCTGAAAACTCACCGAACTCTTATTTATGAAGGCCCGACCCAAACAAAAGGATCAAGGGTTGAATTGACGAGGAAAATTACGGACGCCGGCTACAAACCACTTCTCGTCTGGGTACAGACCGAGTCCGTCGAGGCTCAACGTCGTGCTACTAAAAAGCAAAAAAGCCATAGCGCGATGACCGCTGAAGAGTTTGAGACAGCCATCAAGCGATTCAGCCCACCACATGTCAATGAAAAGGCGATCGTTATTAGCGGCAAACATACTTACGCAACTCAGCTTAAAATTATCCTCAAACACCTTGCGGGGCAGCAACAAGCTGAGCAAATAGTTGTTCCGCCCCGAGTACGCTCGGCCCGTAATATCATTCTGAGGTAACCCCATCATGCCGATCATTCAGGACGAAGAGTTTGGCAAGATCACAATCCGACGCAGCGCGAGAGCAACCCAAGTTCGACTGCGCGTGGCGCCCGATGGGACACTTCGTGCCTCGTTGCCCTTATACGCACCACTTTTCCTTGTGAAACGCCTCGTCAAGAACTCACGACCCGAGTTACGCAAGCTCTTTACTCAATCCCAGCCGACAACGGATTATACCGATGGTATGCGCATTGGTAAAAGCCATTCATTGGTAGTACGCGAGACATTAGGTCAGCTATCCGTATCCCGGCGTGGCCAAAAGATATTTATTGATCTGCCGGCAGACAAAACACTCCGAGATAACGATGTCATCAGGGCCGTGCGTGACGTCGTGATTGCCGCGCTCCGCGTCGAAGCCAAGAGCTACTTGCCAAAACGGCTAGCATACCTCGCGCAGAAATCTGGATTCTCTTATGAGAAAGTACGATTCTCGCATGCTAGTGGTCGCTGGGGGAGTTGTAGCAGCCATGGAACAATCAGCCTCAATATTGCCCTTATGAAGCTGCCGTTTGAACTGATCGACTATGTCATCATTCACGAGCTAGCCCATACTCGTCACATGAACCACAGCCCAGAGTTTTGGAGCCTTGTTGCCGAAGGCGATCCCGACTATAAAGTGCATCGTCGCGCCATAAAAGAAGAAGCACCAACTATTTAAGTGTAATATCAAAATCGCAGTTGCTCCTGTATAATCATAATCACTATGTTCGAGGGGGGAGTTAGCTTTACAAAAGGATCAGATCGAGCGCTTCGTCTGATCGGCCTGCTCGGTACTCCAATTTACGCTGGTTATAACCTTTTGGTTCTCATCGGTTTCGCCCGCAGCACCAACTACGCCGGCGACACAATTGACTTGATCATTTCTGGGTTATGGCTTTTTGTTGGGGTTTATCATTTCTTTGCCCCGATTAGAACTAAGTTCGACGTCTTGTGGCGGGTCATTCTCTACGGGCTGATTTCCTTGGCTACGATTGTATTTGTAACTGGTTTTCTTGAGCCATTTGCTTCATCGATCGCATTGCTTTTCTTGGCAATGAACGTGTATTCTGGCCGAAAAGCGCTCTATCTTAGCATGGCAACAGTCGTGCTGGTGGCCGTCGTCGACGCCGTTATTCGCTATCCGACCGACCACATGATCCTCGGCAACAATATCATGGGAGCTGGCGCCATTATTATCATTGGAGTAGCCATGGTTGGGGTCATCTCTGCCCAAGAAACCCGCCGTCAGACGCTTATTCAGAGTCAATCTCAAGAACGCCTGCAATACGACCGCATCCTGACGATTATCAATAACTTGACCGACGCCACCTTCAGTACGGACGAAAAGGGGGTCGTACTGATGTATAACGCCGCCTGTCTTGATTTGCTCGACACCAACGAGAGTTTGCATGGCAAAGATATTAATACGCTCTTTAATCTGGCCGATGCAGATAAGAAATCAGTTAAGTTATTCGACATTCTGAACGGAGCCACCAAGGCAACGCGTCGCGACGACATCAACCACACCTATCCAGATGGAGAAGTGATTCGTCTGGAGATGACCTATGCACCAATCCGTAGCACCTACAGCCGTCATAAGAAAGCACAGCTCCAAGGTGGCTATATCCTGATCATCCGCGATGTCACCAAGCAGAAAAGCCTGGAGGAAGAGCGCGATGAGTTCATTAGCGTCGTCAGCCACGAACTGCGCACGCCGATCACGATCGTCGAGGGAACGCTGTCTAATGTTCAAGTTATGATGGGCCAGCCAAAGCAGCCAGACCGAAAGACGCTCACCGGTGTGCTAAATACCGCCCACGATCAAGTACTATACCTTGCGAAGATGGTTAACGACCTTAGTACTTTGTCTCGCGCTGAACGTGGCGTTGCCGACTCGGCTGAGGACATTGATATCACTGAACTCGTGAAGAAACTGCATGATGAATACGAAAAAGATGCGACCGCTCGCAAGCTGCACCTTAACCTCGATTTGGGTCCAAAGCTGGGTATGATTCATGTCAGTCGCCTCTACGTCGAAGAATTGCTGCAAAACTTCATCACAAACTCGATTAAGTACACCAATGAGGGCAGTATTACGATTATCGCCAAGCAGGCTAAAGGCAAAGTAACATTCACCGTCAAAGATACGGGTATCGGCATCAGTCGTAGTGATCAGACCAAGATCTTTAACAAGTTCTATCGCAGCGAAGATTACCGCATCCGTGAAACCAGTGGTACAGGCTTGGGTCTCTACGTGTCTGCAAAGCTAGCCAAAAAGCTGAGCACCAAGATCATTATGACTAGTCGTTTGAATCATGGCTCAGCCTTTAGTTTTGAATTACCGGCTCAAGATAAGAAGTAGTTAACTCTTCGGCAGACGTACGACGCGACCCTTCCAGGTCACGGCGCGGCGAGAGTGTCTTTCGGTACTCATAATGAGCAAAACCAGCTCCTGGAGCACGATATACGGCCACAGAAGGCCTCCGATCAGCCAACCGCGACTCCAAACCTGTCGCAGATACAAAGCGTACAGCCCAGCGAATAAAAGCAGCAAAATACCAGAGATAAGCTGGTGAATACCCCAACCGCCCAAAAATCCTGAAAGTACAACGAAAACCGGCCCCGCCAGAATAAGTAAATCGAGTCCCCCAATAACCGCGTGGGCCACTTTTGCGCCCAACAGAGGGTAGAGAAGTCGAATGCTCGTTTCAATCTGTGAGCGCCACTTCTTTTCATATGATACCCCCAGCACCTTACTGCCAATCAGGAAGCGATAGTGATCAGTTTTCGCGAGCTCCGCCGAGATCTTCGATTCGGGCTGAATATTGGCCTTAAAAGGTGCAACCCCATGAAACGTGTCGAGCAATGTCTGTCGATTGATCAACCACGCGCTGCTCGAGGTAGCTGGCGCATCTTTACGATTAAATACAATTTCCCAAAAATAGCGTAAGGTTGAGAACATCACGCTGGCGCGCGGGCCATCCTCGCGTCTTGGCAATACCGACACCATCGCGACGTCTTGGTCGCGAGCATAGGCGACTAACTGTTCGATCGTATTTGGCGCGATTCGGGTATCAACGTCCATAAACAGCACGTAGGTGCCGCTAGCTTCTTGCAACAGCTCTTGCAAGGCATGATTTCGTCCCAACCAGCCTTCTGGCAGTGCCGTTCCTTCGACGAACCGCACGCCCTCGTGTGCGAAAGACTTAATTAATACGGAGGTATCATCGGTTGATAGGTCATTCAGGACTATAATTTCTAGTTTTTCATAGGTGCTCGCTATGACTCTCTGGAGTGAGTCAGACATCGCGTGGGTTTCATTGCGCGCCGGAATACAGACGGTGACACTGGGTAGGTTATCGTGCGTCACGGCGAGAGGTTTCATCACGAACTGTCGATAGGCACGGAAAAGCTGCCGTCCAGCCACAATCAACACCAGCAGCAACACACCTTCGAGCACGTACAAGATAGACTCAAGCATCTTCCATAATGATACCACCTTGACGATTCCACCCCAAGTGCGCTATAGTTTTACTTGACAGTCTGCAAGCCAGACTTATTTATTTGGGCAAAAGAAGTTAGAGCACTAAAAGGAGAGGCCACCGTGGCACAAACAAAAGTCACTCGTATCAGCGCCAAAAACACAGCTCCGGCTGTAAAAGCAACGAAACAACCTCAAGAAAAGGGCGACGACCGTCACCCTGCCTTAAAAGTTCTTATCAGTATCGGTGGATACTTCAAAGGCGCCTGGTATGAACTGCGACAAGTTCGCTGGCCAACCCGTCGAGCAACATGGGGTCTCACCCTTGCGGTATTACTCTTCAGCGCGTTCTTTGTGTTTCTGATCTTACTTCTTGATCTGTTATTCAAATATTTATTCGGACTTATACTAGGTTAATTAAGGTAAGGAATTACTATGCCAAACAATCGTTATGACTCATCCCGCCAATGGTACGCCATCCACACATACAGTGGCTACGAAGAAAAAGTAGGCGAAAGCATCCGCCAGCGTATTAATGCTGTCGACATGGCCGACAAAATCTTTGACGTGATGGTGCCAAAGGAAAAGCAAATTGAAATCAAGAATGGCAAACGCAAAGTTGTCGAGAAGAAAATCTTTCAAGGCTACGTCCTCGTTGAAATGAAACTTACCGACGAAACTTGGTACATTGTCCGAAATACTCCTGGCGTCACTGGATTCGTCGGAACCAGCACCCAACCAACTCCTGTCTCAGACCCAGAAATCAGCAAAATCAAAAAGCGCATGGGCGTCGAAGATCCAAAGCACTTCATCGACTTTTCAGAAGGCGAAGTGGTCAGCATCACCGACGGCCCATTCAAGGGCTTCGATGGTTCTATCTCTGAAATTGACAACCAAAAGGGTAAAGTCAAAGTTATGGTCAGCATGTTCGGTCGCGACACTTCAGTCGAGCTGGACGCCCTTCAAGTTAAGAAGGTATAGATGAGCCCTGAAGGTACACCAGCACCAAACACTGAGCCCGTAGGCATCATGGACTATGCTCGCATCATGGAGTTTGCCGTGCGAACTGAAAAACCTGCCAATCTACAAGTTATTCGACAGGAACTACTACGTCGAAGTGCGGAGCCAGGTGTTAAAGAAGATCCTGAGTATCAACGCGCTTGGGCTCTTGTCGAAGAGCGCATGATGGCGCTTGCCAACGAATCTTAGTTCATAACAGATAGACAAGAAGCATTATTTCTGCTACAATAACCCAGTTACGCACTAAATATTACGCTTCACATTATATTTAGTACAAGGAAAAACTTATGGCAAAGAAAATTATTGGAAATCTTAAACTTCGTATCCCAGCTGGTCGCGCAACCGCAGGTCCTCCTGTAGGCTCAACGCTCGGTCAGTGGGGATTGAACATGATGGATTTCATCAACCCGTTCAACGACGCCACTAAAGACCTGATGGGTAAGGACGTCATCGTTCACATCCAAGTCTTTGAAGACCGTACATTCACCTGGAACTCACTTGGTCAACCTGTTGACGACATGATTCTAGAACGTGCGGGTATCAAAAAGGGAAGCGCGACTTCTCACTCTGAAAAAGTTGGTAAAATTACTCGTGCTCAGCTCGAGGAAATCGCCGAGATCAAGAAAGACCAGCTCAACGCTATCGACGTTGATGGTCGCGTAAAGGTTATCGCCGGCACCGCTCGCTCTATGGGCGTCGAAGTCGTCGCGTAAGTAACTCGCATCCTAGAAAAGCCGTTGGACATCCAGCGGCTTTTTTGTTATAATAACCTCATACAAATCAATGTTGGGAGACCTAAACAGTCGTTTGTACCACAGAAAGGGTTTACACCTATGGCAAAGAAAGCCGAACTACTCGAAGCCGCCAAGAAACTTGGTCTAGAGCTCACCGAGAAAAACACTATCAAAGAGATCGAGGAAGCTATCCAGGCTACCGGTACTACTGTTGCCGCTGAAGAGCTCGTCGTACTTGAAGAGACCCCAGTCGCTAAGGCTGGCAAGCGCAGTGCTAAAAACATCGCTGAATCAGAAGCAAAGGTAGAGAAAGAAATCCGCAAGGGAAGTGGCGACACGACTCCTGTTGACCCTGATGCCCCTGTTGCTAAAAAAGGTCCACGCCCTGTGACCCGTCCGCTCATCGAGCGTCGCGGTAAAGGTTACCGTAAGGTTGCTGAACTTGTTAACTCTGACACCTACTACAACTTGGCTGATGCTATCGAGCTCGCTTCAAAAACCAGTCCAAGCAAGTTTGATGCTAGTGTTGAAGTTCACGTTCGCCTGAACGTTGACCCACGCCAAGCTGACCAAAACATTCGTGCCACCGTCAGCCTGCCAAACGGAACTGGTAAAACTATCCGTGTCGCTGTGTTTGCCCCTGAAGCTGACCACAAAGCCGCTTCAGCTGCTGGCGCCGACGTTGTTGGTGATGAAACTTTCCTGGCGCAACTTGATAAAGAGGAAATCAACTTCGACATCTTGATTGCAACACCTCAGTGCATGCCTCGCCTCGGTAAATATGCGCGTCTGCTTGGTCCACGTGGCCTCATGCCTAACCCGAAGAGTGGTTCGGTTGCTACTGATGTCGCTAAAGCCGTCACTGAAGCTAAAGCCGGTAAGGTTGAATACCGCGTCGACAAGCAAGCCATTGTTCACCTGAGCATTGGTAAAGTAAGCTTCGGCGCCGCTAAACTCGCCGAGAACGCTCAAAGCTTTTTTGACAGCTTGACTGCCCAAAAACCAACCAGCATCAAAGGCTCATACGTGAAGTCAATCAGCGTCAGCACCACTCAAGGTCCTGGCATCAAAGTTGAAAACTTCGTTAACTAATTTTTAGTTGATAAGAAAATACCTCGCTTTTTCGGCGAGGTATTTTTGTCTAGGCAGCGTGTTGCATGTCCATAGGGACAGTCGGCACACCGCCAGATTGCGGCGCAGGGCCTAGATCATCTCTATCCACGATTTCGGCAAAATCCTCGTCGGTTGTATCGGGAGAATCAAGGACCACATCTGTAGCGGGTGATGTCTTTGAGCCATAAGTGATCAATGAATCAAACTCGGCAAGTTTCTCTGGAGATAAGTCATCCTTCATGTTCTCCCTGGCGGCAGCTATCCGAATCTGCAAGGTTCGAACGCTCTCATATCCTCTTTGAGCGTCGCCAAAAAGAGCTTCTACCTGTTTGCTGGATTGGAGAAGCAACTCGCCGGTATCAAACGCCGTCTTCGCTGCAGTATGTGATCGCTCAACGAGCGCTTTTTGGTCAGGTCGTTTCAGTCTTGTCATTGCGATTTTGCCAATTCGTGTTTCGAGTTCACGCTCAACATAGTTAAAGACTACCTCTTGCGCATTCGTAGCATCACGATCGCGCGGCAGTCGAAGCTGGCCATCGGCGTAGTGAGCCGCAACCTGTTGTCGGAGGTGCTTTCTCTGAGCAATTCGGGCTTCAGCGCTAGTGGTCTGATACAACATCTCGGCAGCCTGTACGAACATGTTTTCGATCAAGGGTCGTGCCATATCTTGGGCAGGTTCAGGGCCAAGGTACACTGGTGGTTTCTCGGGTGATTCGCCTGGCCCGTACGGCAAAGTATCGGCCATTCGGGAATCAAAAGGAACGTCCGCCGACGTCCGCTGAGGTGGTACAGTAAACCCCTCGTAAAGTGAAGTGCCTTGCTGTAATGCCTCGTGTGCCATAATGCCGTCCTTGTACTATTTGTTTGCTATTGCCAAGTGCGTTTTTGTTTGAAATAACGTCGCTTGCCTCTAGTTTAGCATAAGATCTTTGTTAACTTACAAGTTTTTCGAGCTCTTTAGCTTTGCGCGCTTCCCACACTTCACGAGCGAGACCAGCTCGACCTATATAGGAAGGGTCGCGAGGCCTTAGATTACCGCTTGCATCAAGGTGATTCCGACTGGTATCAAGTGCCAGATATATCTGCAAATAAATTGGTTGTTTATTGACGCCATCAACAATGTGCGGACGAACGCCCTCGAGCAGCTGGGTCACCGGGAAACTATACTGACTGAACTTCTCAACGACTTCGTACTCGCGGTGAGATACGTTGTCGATAATTCTTGCAATGGTCGTTTTGTCGGCCTCGACTTGTTCTGGCGCAACATCAGTTAAATCTCGCGGCCGTGGCCGGAGATCTTCTTTGTTAATGAGTTCAACCGAGAACCGCCCTGAAGATCGAATGTGTAAGCCTCGAAGGCTGCGTACATAGTCTTTCTGTGCTCGTTCATAGGCTGGGTAGTCGGCCAAACAGGTTCGTTTCAGATCCTCGATCGAACCCATTTCTGGATACCAGTCGAGTAAACAAAGCCGCAAAATAGTGTCGGCATCAACAGATCGAGTAAGTTTAACGAAAATCGCTTTCCATTCGCCAATCGAGTCAGGATCATCAGTATACGTGGCAACTAGACGGTCGAAACTAGCTTGATTCTTGCTTGATTGCGCTTCGTGCTGCAGTCTAATCTCGCGTTCAATGGCCTGATAGTCTTTTGGCAGAAGGCCTTCTACGCCACGACCTGTTTCGAGGGCTGATCCGACCCGCGACTCCAGATCATCGAGCTTACTCAACATATAATCAAGGGCTGCCTGTGAATACGGTGTGTTGTCTGACATAAAGATATGATCGGGATCCCCCGGGGTTGCCGAATCCAGGCGAGACTCAAATGTACCCGGATCCATAGTAATAGGATCAAAGAGCATCTCGCGCACATGTTTTTGTGATGAGTAAGGCTCGATGGGAGTTGCCACCGTCTGACGCTCTGGATGAGACCACTTCATTTCACAATACCTTACCATTTTTAAAGGGATATGTCTACTTATCGACAGGGGTGAGAAGAGCCTCGGCGTGATGCCAAGGCTCTGTCCCGGGATAGGTCAGGGGAGCGATCGTCATTGATGCTCTCACAAGACCTTACCAACTACTAGGTGCTGAGCACCCAGTCCATCGCTTCGGTGTCGCAGCGTGCCAGTTCGTACTGGTTGTAGCGGCACTCCAGCAGGCGCTTGATAGTGCGTCGCGTCTGCTCGAGGCTCTTGTGCCGCGAGCGCGGGTAGTGCGTGCGCAGATCAGCGAGCTGCGCGTTGATCTCCAGTGTCGCCATGAACTTGCTGACGATCTGGCAGCGGATGAAGCGTTCGCCCAATGCGTCGGCGGCAACGTCGAGCGCCAGCTCGTATTCGGTCGGCGCTTCCGTGGCCGTCAATGTGTCGGTCATGTATTCTCCCAGGGGGTCGTGCCATCGCGGGGGTGCAATGGACAGACCTGTAGTATAGCTTATTACGACATAATCTTCAAGATACGCCAAGGGTGGGGCAGCAAGATCAGAAAAAGCCACCACCACTAGTGCCTACGAGGGTACTGTTGACTTATTTACTCTGATTTACTATACTTTTGATAGACATACCAAAGACCGTAGCTGTGGCAACACTTAATCCGCTACCGAGGCATTGTAAACACAAATGTTTTAGTCTTTGGCAGTGCGAGGTCCAAAGACTTTTTGTTTTCCTCTTATCTGCCTGTCTGGCATGAATTAACAATCTGGCCGAATGAATATTAACCAAGGAGATTTTTATGGCAATTACCCGCGATAAAAAATACGAATTGGTTGCTGAAATGGGTGAGCTGCTCTCGCAATCAAAGGCTATTGCCTTTGCGAGCTATGACGGCTTAAGTGTCGCTGACGCTCAAAAACTCCGTGCTCAGGCACGCGAGAATGGTGTCACGATCCGAGTGATTAAAAACCGCTTGGTTCGTGTCGCTATGGGCGAACTCGAAGCTTACAAAAACACTGATGTATCAGGTCTGACCGGTCAACTTCTCTACGCGCTTAGCGCTGAAGATGAAGTTGCTCCCGCGAAAGTCCTGTCTACATTTGCAAAAACCAATGACGCGCTTGTCATTGTCGGTGGATTTAGCGACGAAGGTGCTCTTTTGAGCGCTGCAGAAGTTACATCACTGGCATCACTGCCAAGCAAGAGCCAATTAATTGGCGAAGTCATTGCACAACTGCTTTCACCAGTTCACGACGTCACGAGCGCTTTGCAGGGCAACTTGCACGCACTTCTTGATGGCATTGAAGCTAAAGCAACCAGTTAACATTACACATTTACACTAGAAGGAGGCCCTTATGGCTGATTTAAAGAAACTTGCAGAAAGCCTTACTGGCTTGACTGTACTTGAGGTCAACGAACTCAAGACTATTTTGAAAGATGAATATGGCATCGAGCCTGCAGCAGCTGCTGTAGCCGTTGCTGGCCC
>OUNO010091966.1_pt1 | contig 12278 bp, 9 predicted proteins | sample 1779811 | NCBI WGS metagenome assembly OUNO01 (sample SAMEA3914804, study PRJEB12502) | metagenome | biome: forest; material: soil | place: Canada | collected 2010-06-25 | depth 0.3 m | reverse complement strand
GGCGTCAGCGTGCAGAGCCACGGCACGGTCTCGTACCGCGTGTCGAGCACTCAGGACATCTACACCGTCGGCGAGATCGGCCAAGAAGGCACGCAGGAGCGCCTGCCCGATCTCGTGCGTGAAGGTACGCTCGAAGAGCTCAAGACGAACCCCAAGTTCGTCGACGAACAGGTGGAGCACAACCCACTGCTCAGCCTGTGGGTCCCGCCGGTCTCCTATGACGGTCACAAGTGGGGCATGAGCATCGACCTCAACAAGTGCATCGGCTGCTCGGCATGCGTGACGGCTTGCCAGGCGGAGAACAACATCCCCGTGGTCGGTAAAGAGAACGTGGCCAAGGGTCGCGAGATGCTCTGGCTGCGTGTCGACCGCTATTACAAGGGCGATCCGGAGACCGCCGAGCCGTCCTTCCAGCCCATTCCGTGTCAGCAGTGCGAGAACGCGCCCTGCGAACAGGTCTGCCCCGTCGGCGCCACGATGCACTCGCACGAAGGCCTGAACGACATGGTCTACAACCGCTGCATCGGCACGCGGTATTGCTCGAACAACTGCCCGTACAAGGTGCGGCGCTTCAACTACTTCAACTACAACCTCGACACGATCGGCATCACGCCCTACACGCCGACGGACGATCCGAAGGCCAAGGTGAAGGCCATGGTCTTCAACCCCGAGGTCACGGTGCGCTCGCGCGGCGTAATGGAGAAGTGCACGTTCTGCGTGCAGCGCATCCAGAACGTGAAGATCAAGGCGAAGAACGTGAAGCGCCCGATCGAGGACGGCGAGATCAAGACCGCTTGTCAGCAGACTTGCCCGACCGGCGCGATCGTCTTCGGAGATCTGAACGACGGCAAGGCGCAGGTCACGGGGCTGCAGCGCTTGCCCCGTTCCTACGCGCTGCTCGGTGAGCTCAACAATCGCCCGCGCGTGCAGTACCTGGCTCGCATCAAGAACCCGAATCCCGCTCTCACCCCGGCCGAAGCGCACGCGGAAGCCCCGAAATCGGAGCAAGGCTGATCCATGGCCATCAGCGACGTGAATCCTTTCGAGACGCCGCCCAAGGGCGGCAACATGTTCGCGCAGATCACGGACAACGTGTCGCGCATCGCCGAGACGCCGACGCCGCCGCGCGCTTGGTACATCGCTTTCGGCTTCGCCCAAGTCTTGCTGGTCATGTTCATGGGCAGCCTGGGCTACGTGATCTGGAACGGCATCGGCGCCTGGGGCAACATGATGCCCGTCGCCTGGGGCTTCCCGATCGTCAACTTCGTGTTCTGGATCGGTATCGGTCACGCCGGCACGCTGATCAGCGCCGTCTTGTTCCTGTTCCGCCAGAACTGGCGCACGGCGATCAATCGCTTCGCAGAGGCGATGACGATCTTCGCCGTCGTGTGCGCCGGCATCTTCCCGGGCATGCACATCGGCCGTCCGTGGCTGCCCTACTACATGTTCCCCATCCCCAATCAGATGGACATGTGGCCGCAGTTCCGCAGCCCGCTCGAATGGGACGTATTCGCGGTCAGCACCTACGCGACCGTGTCGATCCTGTTCTGGTACATGGGCATGATTCCGGATTTCGCGACCTTCCGTGATCGCGCGACCACCACCGTGCGTCGCGTGGCCTACGGCATCGTGGCCATGGGCTGGCGCGGCTCTTCGCGTCAGTGGCACGTGTACGAGCGCGCCTACTTGATCCTCGCGGCGCTCGCGACGCCCCTCGTGCTCTCCGTGCACTCGGTCGTCTCTTTCGACTTCGCAACCGCGCAGCTCCCCGGCTGGCACACCACGATCTTCCCGCCTTACTTCGTCGCCGGCGCGATCTTCGGCGGCTTCGCGATGGTGGTCACCTTGGCCGTCCCCGCACGCCAGTTCTTCGGCTTGAAGCGCATCATCACGATTCGCCACCTCGAGCTGATGAACAAGGTGATCATGGCCACGGGCCTGATCGTTGGCTACGCGTACGGCATGGAGTTCTTCGTCGCCTGGTACTCGGGCAACAAGTACGAAGTCTTCGCGTTCGTGAACCGCGCCTTCGGTCCGTACGCCTGGGCCTATTGGACGATGATCAGCTGTAACGTGCTGTTCCCGCAGCTGCACTGGATCCCGAAGTTCCGTACGAATCCTTGGTGCACCCTGGCGATCGGCCTGATCGTCAACGTGGGCATGTGGTTCGAGCGCTTCGTGATCATCTGCACCTCGCTCAGCCGCGACTTTTTGCCCTCGAGCTGGGGTTACTTCATCCCCACGCCCGTCGACTTGATGACGCTGGGCGGTAGCTTCGGTCTCTTCTTCACCCTGTTCCTCCTGTTCTGCCGCTACCTACCGATGGTCGCCATGGCCGAAGTCAAAGCATTCAGCCCTGCTGGACGCCACGCCCACGGCGAGCACTGAGAACGACCATGAGCGACGCGCACAAATCCCCCGCACCGACCGGTCCCGCGCCCGTCCACGGCCTCCTCGCCGAGTACGACACACCCGCGGAAATCCTGCACGCCTCGAAGAAGATCCGCGAGGCCGGCTTCACCAAGTGGGACACCTTCACGCCCTTCGCGGTGCACGGCATCGACGAAGCGATGGGCATCAAGATGACCATCTTGCCCTGGTTCACGCTATGCGCCGGCGTCACCGGTCTCGTGACCGCGATCCTGCTGCAGTGGTGGACGAACGCCTACGACTACCCCTGGATCATCAGCGGTAAGCCGTTCTGGAGCATCCCGGCCAACGTGCCGATCATGTTCGAGCTCACCGTGCTGCTCAGCGCCATCACGACGCTGGTCGGCATGCTGCTCTTGAACAACTTGCCGTTGCCCTCGCACCCGCTGGATCAGGTGCGCCGCTTCGCGCGTGTGACCGACGACAAGTTCTTCCTGCTCATCCAGGCCAGTGACCCGAAGTTCGATGAAGTCGAGACCAAGGAGCTGCTCGAGGCCACGCACGCCCACGCCATCGAGCTGGTGCGTGAAGATCACTCGACCGAGGAGAAGCTGCCCACGGGCCTCGTCTACGGTCTGATCATCGTGGCCGTGATGAGCGTGGTGCCGTTCGCGCTGGCCGCGAAGGCCCGCTACACGAAGAGTGACAGCACGCGCATCCACCTGATCCAGGACATGGATTCGCAGCCCAAGTACAAGGCGCAGCGCGAGAACCCGTTCTTCGCCGACAACCGCGCTGACCGCCCGGCAATCGACGGCACCGTCGCCGTGGGCGAGGCGCACGAGGACGACAAGTTCTACAAGGGCCGCGAAGGCGGCACCTGGACCCGCACGTTCCCGAGCGAAATCGCGCTCAACGACGCGACCATGGACCGCGGTCGGCAGCGCTTCGGTATCTACTGTACGCCGTGCCACGGTCAGATCGGCCTGGGCGACGGCATGGTCGCCAAGCGCGCCGATTCACTGGCGCAGGGCACCTGGATCCCGCCGACCAACATGACGCAGGACTACCTGCGCTTGATGCCGGTCGGTCAGCTCTTCAACAGCATCAGCAACGGCGTTCGCAACATGCCGGGCTATGCAGCGCAAATCAAAACCGAGGATCGCTGGGCGATCATCATGTACGTGCGCGCCCTGCAGCGCAGCCGCAACGGCAACGTGAACGACCTGCCGCCGGACGCGCGCGCAAGCCTCAAATGAGTGGCAGCCTCAAAGGACCCTGACGGAAAATGGCAAAGGCAAAAAAGGGTAGTAAGGGCAGCGGCGACGGTCCGGGCGGCGACAACATTCGCTTGGCCGAGGTCGGGCAATCGCTGTTCGTCAAGGCTGCGGGCTTGGGCGTCGTCGCTCTGATCGCGAGCCTCGTGCTCGGCGCTTCGGAGGGCGACAACTGGAATCGCTTCTCGCATTCGTACTTGGTGGCGTTCGCCTGGACGATGACGTTCGGCGCCGGGGCTCTGTGGTGGGTCACGATTCAAAACATCGTGAACTCGCACTGGAGCACGGTGCTGCGCCGCTTGGCCGAGCTCATTGCAAGCAACGTGTGGGTGCTGGCGCTGCTCTCCCTACCCATCACGCTGCCGCTGATCTTGGGCAAGCCGATCATGTACATCTGGGCCGACCCGAACCTGATGGTCGGTGAAGAGCTCGCCCACAAGGTCTCCTACCTGAACCCCAAGTTCTTCGCGATTCGGTTCGTGGTCTACTTCGGCTACTGGATCTTGCTGTCGCGCTTCTTCTTGAATCGCAGCACCGCGCAAGACACCCAGAACAGCGAGAACGCAGCCAAGACCGTGGTCACCATGCGCCGCGTGGCAGGACCTGCGATGATCCTGTACGCGCTCACGCTGACGTTCCTCGTGGTCGACCTGATCATGGCGCTCGACCCGAAGTGGTTCAGCACCATCTTCGGCGTGTACTACTTCGCGAGCTGCGTGCAGGCCATCAACGGCACCCTCGCCCTGAGCGCGATGTGGCTGCAGGGCAAGGGCCGGCTCAAGAACAGCATCACCGTTCACCACTTCCACGATCTCGGGAAGATGGTCTTCGCGTTCACCATCTTCTGGGCCTACGTCGCGTTCAGCCAGTTCATGCTCTACTGGTACGCGAACGTCCCGGAAGAGACGCTTTGGTACAAGCTGCGCTTCGTCAACAGCTGGGGCACGCTGTCTTGGACGCTGCTCTTCGGCCACTTCGTGATTCCGTTCTTCGGCCTGCTCTCGCGTCACGTGAAGCGCAGCCGCAAGGGGCTCACGTTCTGGATCGTCTGGCAGTTGGTCATGATCTACCTCGACATGTACTGGTTGATCATGCCGACGCTCGGGACCGACGAGGTGCCGTTCAAGCTGATCGATCTGACGACCTGGATCGCCATTCCGGCGCTGTTCGTGGCCGGCCTCGCGCTGCGTGCCAAGAACCGCGACCTCATCGCCAAGAACGACCCGCGCCTGGCTGATTCGCTGGCCTTCGAGAATATCTGAGGAGAACGATGTCCACCGAGGCTGACAACGTAGACACCAGCGCCGAAGTCGCAGGCACCCAGGCCGACAAGATCAACACCGGCGCGCTCGGCACGCTGGTGGCGGTCGGTTTGTTCGCGATGATCTCGATCACCGCGGCGGTCACCGCCCTGGTGCGCCACGACTTGGATGTAGAAGAGGCGGAGAAGGACAGCCGAGCCAACCAGGTCGTTACGGACCTGAAGGCGTCGCAGCGGGGCACGCTCAACGGCCCTGCCGGCTACGTCGATCGCGGTAAAGGCAAGGTTACTTTGCCGATCGATCTGGCCAAGGGCCTGGTCGTGAGCGAGCTCGAGAAGGATCCGAACAGCGCCACCCCACCCGCTCCGGTCTCCGCCGATGCTGGTACTGCCCAAGTAACAGACGCTGCCGTAGACGGCGGCGCTGGGGCTGCCACACTGGCGAGCGGCGGCGCTCCGGGTGACGGCGCAGATGCTGCCAAGGCCGGCGGGCCCGGCAAGACCGACAAGGCGGGCGAGAAGAAGCCGGAGCAGGGTCGCGACACGAAGCTGCCCACCCCAGCCAACTCCGCCAAGCCCACTCCGGTTCCGACGCCCACGCCCACGGCCGCAACACCCGGCGCTGAAAGCCCCGGCCCCACGAACAAGTGAACGCCTGAACGAAGCCTCCGAATAGCCCAATGGTCCAACGCCTTTCCACCCTGATCCTGACGGCGCTCGTCGCCGGGTCGCTGCTCGTCGCCTCCTCGCGGAGCGCGCGCGCCGATCTGGTGCCGCAGTCGGAGCAGGTGGATCGCAAGGACCCGCTGCCGCGCCGGCTGCTCGGGGTCGACGTGAAGGAGCACCTGTCGGCGCCGGTGCCGATGGATCTCTCGTTCGAGGACGAAAACGGCAAGCCCGTTACCCTCAAGGATTACTTCGACGGCAGCGTGCCGGTGATCCTGACCATGAACTACTCGAACTGCCCGATGCTGTGCAGCTTGCAGCTGACCGCGCTGGTCGAGGGGTTGAAGAAGGTCGATTGGACGATCGGCAAAGAGTACCGCATCGTCACCGTCAGCTACGACCCGACCGAGACGCAGGAGCTCGCCCACCGCACGAAGGCGCGCTACCTGGCGCAATACGCTCGGCCAGGCTCCGAAGGCGGCTGGCACTTCTTGCACGGCTCGGAGAACAACGTGAAGGCGATGGCCAAGGCCCTCGGCATCACTTACTCGTACAACGAGGCTCGTAAAGAGTACGTGCACCCGGCCACGGTCATCCTGAGCACGCCCACGGGCAAGATCGACCGCTACTTGTACGGCCTGGATTATCCCGAAAAAACCCTGCACCTATCCCTCGTCGAGTCGTCCGAAGGCAAGATCGGCACGACCGTCGACCAACTGATTTTGTTCTGTTTTCACTACGACGCCAACGAAGGCCGCTACGCACCCGTCGCGCGCAACATCATGCGAGCAGGCGGGGGCGTGACCGTGTTCCTGTTGGCTGGTTTTCTGACGGTCCTCTCGCGTCGCGGCAAGAAGCGCGACGACGAGGGTAACGAGAGCAAAGAGCAATGACCTCCATGTCGCTGACATCTATCTCTTCTGGCGCGTCTTGCGCGTTCGCCGCGCTCGGAGTCGAGCCGAAGCTGCCGAAGCTGCCAGATTCACCCTACTTCTGGATGCCGCCGAGCGCGTCGGTCACGACCGCCAACACGGACGCCCTCTGGAACTTCATGATCTGGATGTCCGTGTTCTTCACGGCCGCCATCTTCTGGGCAATGCTGCGCTTCTGCATGAAGTACCGCGCGAAGTCGCGCGCGGCCAACGAGATCGCGGAGAAGACCAGCGAGCACAACACGATGCTCGAGCTCACCTGGTCGATCATCCCGCTGATCATCGTGGTGCCGCTGTTCGTAGGCGGCTTCAAAGGCTTCGTCGATTTGCGCACCCCGCCCAAGGGCGCCATGGAGATCCACGCCCAGGGCCAGAAGTGGAAGTGGCTGTTCACGTATCCCGGGCTCGGTACGCCGGACGACGTGCTGCACGTGCCCGTGAATACCCCCGTGCGCATGGTGATCAACTCGGTGGACGTGATCCACTCGCTGTACATCCCCTCCTTCCGCACGAAGATGGACGCCGTGCCCGGCCGCTACACGGACCTCTGGTTCGAGGCCACGAAAGAGGGCGAATACCCGATCTTCTGCGCCGAGTACTGCGGTACCTCGCACTCGGACATGATAACGCGCGTGATCGTGCACCCACCGGGCGGCTACGAGAAGTGGCTGGCCGGAACCATCGCCGCCGCCGACAGCCTGACCGGCCCGGACCGCGGCAAGATGCTGTACGAGAAGCAAGGTTGCTCGACCTGCCACACCACCGACGGTACGCCCAAGGTCGGCCCCTCCTGGAAGGGCATCTTCGGCAAGATGGAGTCGATGAGCGCCGGCTCCCCGATGAAGGTCGACGAGAATTACCTCCGCGAGTCGATGATGGACCCCCAGGCCCACATCGTCATGGGCTTCGCCCCGGCCATGCCCACCTACCAGGGCAAGCTGAGCGACAAGGACATCGATGGGCTCATCGAGTTCATCAAGACGTTGAAATAAAGGAACGGAACCATGGCATCACCCAGCGCAACGGCCGACGTAGTCGCGCCTCGTTCCACCAGCTCCGATGAGAGTTATCTGACCCACGACAAGGGCGTCCTGTCCTGGATCTTCACGCTCGATCACAAGCGCATCGGCGTCATGTACCTGTGCTCGGTGTTGTTCGCCTTCGCGCTCGGCGGTCTGTTCGCACTGATCGTGCGCACCGAGCTGCTCACGCCCGGCAAGACGATCATCGACCACGACACGTACAACCAGATGTTCACGCTGCACGGCGCGATCATGGTGTTCCTCGTGATCATCCCGGGCATCCCGGCCGCTCTCGGCAACATCATCATGCCGCTGCAGCTGGGCGCCAAAGACGTGGCGTTCCCGCGTATGAACCTGGCCAGCTACCACCTGTGGATCGTGGGCGCTTTGTTCATGCTGAGCTCGCTCGCGATCAACGCGGTCGACACCGGCTGGACCTTCTACACGCCCTACAGCACGACCACCTCCACGGCCGTGGTGCCGGCGGCGTTCGGTGCGTTCATCCTCGGCTTCAGCTCGATCTTCACCGGTCTGAACTTCATCGTCACGATGCACAAGATGCGGCCGCCAGGCATGACCTGGTTCCGCCTACCGCTGTTCTGTTGGGCGCTGTACTCCACCGCGCTGATTCAAGTGCTCGCGACGCCGGTCATCGGCATCACGCTCTTGATGATGATCATCGAGCGCACGGTGCACATCGGCATCTTCGACCCGACCCTCGGCGGCGACCCGGTGCTGTTCCAGCACTTCTTCTGGTTCTACTCGCACCCCGCCGTGTACATCATGATCGTGCCGGCCTTCGGCGTGATCGGCGAGATCATCCCGGTGTTCTCGCGTAAGCGGATCTTCGGTTACAAGTTCATCGCCATCTCGAGCCTCGCCATCGCCTTCCTGGGCTTCTTGGTCTGGGGCCATCACATGTTCGTCAGCGGGCAGTCGGTGCTCGCTGGCACGATCTTCAGCGCCATCACCTTCCTGATCGCGATCCCGACGGCCATCAAGGTCTTCAACTGGATCACGACCATGTACAAGGGCGTCATCCACCTGGACACGCCGATGCTGTACGCGCTCGCGTTCCTGTGGGTGTTCACGATCGGTGGTCTAACCGGCATCTTCCTAGCCGTGATGAGCGTCGACGTGCACTTGCACGACACGTACTTCGTCGTCGCTCACTTCCACTACGTGATGATGGGCGGCGCGATCACGGCCTTCATGGGTGGCCTGCACTACTGGTTCCCCAAGTTCACCGGCAAGATGTACGACGAGAAGCTCGGCCGCATCGGCGCGAGCTTGGTCTTCCTGGGGCTGAACGTGACGTTCTTCCCGCAGTTCATCCTGGGCAGCCGCGGTATGCCGCGCCGCTACTACAACTACCTGCCGGAGTTCCAACCGCTGCACGTGCTGTCCACGCTCGGCGCCTACACGCTCGGCATCGGCTTCATCCTCACCGCCTTCTACCTGTTCAAGGCGTTGAAGCACGGCAGGACCGCGGCCTCGAACCCGTGGGGCGGCTCCACCCTCGAGTGGCAGTGCTCGTCTCCTCCGCCGTACTACAACTTCCACAAGCCGCCGATCGTGACCGCGGGCCCGTACGACGGCTACGAGAACCTGATGTACGACGAGAAGATCGGCGGCTACATCCCGCGCAAAGCCGAGAAGCTTTAGTCGTCGGGGGATTCTCCCCTACCCCGCCTCGCAGCGGGGCCCCGGCCCCAAACGAGCTTAGACTCTTACCTAAGACCTTCGGACAATCCCCATGAGCGAAAGCACATCCCAATCCGCGACTGAGCCCAAGAAGGGCGGCCACGGGCACGGGCCGGACAATCACGTCGGCCCCGAGGACCACTCGGGCGGTGCTCACGTGCACGGCGACGGTCCCCACCTGGCTCATCACTTCGACACGTACCAGCAGCAGTTCGATGCCGGAAAGCTCGGCATCTGGCTGTTCCTACTGACCGAAGTCCTGTTCTTCTCCGGCCTGTTCTGCGCCTACACGATCTACCGCGGCATGCACCCGGAAGTGTTCGTGTACGCGCACTACTTCTTGAACACGACCATGGGTGCCATCAACACCTGCGTGCTCTTGATCAGCAGCCTCACGGCGGCCTGGGCGGTGCGCAATGCGCAGCTCGCTCAACGCAAGCTGCTCATGCTCAACATCGCCATCACCATCTTGTGCGCGTGCACCTTCATGGTGGTGAAGTTCTTCGAGTACCAGCACAAGTTCCACGACGGGCTGTTGCCTGGTCCGGCGTTCCACCCGACCGAGCAGGTCTGGGAGCTCGAGACCTTCAAGCACAAGCACCCGGCAGCTGCGGAATACGCGGAGCACCTGATGAAGGTGGCCGAGGAGAAGGACAAGTCGAAGGCGACCGAGAAGATTGCCACGGCCGCCGACAAGGAAACCGGCGTGTACGAGAGGCCGACGGAAGAGCAGCTCGAGCCGCTGCTCAAAGCGGGCGTGATTGGCCCGACCGCGGAAGACCCGACGCGGCCGTCGAGGCCGCGCAACGCCCACGTCTTCTTCAGCATCTATTTCTTCATGACCGGCCTGCACGGCATTCACGTGCTGGGCGGTATCGGTGTGTTCATCTGGCTGCTCTTGCGCGCCAACAAGGGCCAGTTCGGACCGAAATACTTCGGCCCGATCGACTACGCCGCCCTGTACTGGCATTTGGTCGATCTGATCTGGATCTACCTCTTCCCACTCCTCTACCTGATCCACTGAACGCGGAACGGCTGAGCCATGTCAAACGACGAAACGCCCGAAAACGCCGAGACGGCACCGAAGTCCAGCAAGCCGGCTCCTGCAGCGGAAGCCACGGCTTCTGAAGCACACGACGCACCGGTCGCCGCGGCCCCCGCACACGCAGCTGCCCACGACGACCACGCGGACCACGGCCTCGCTCACACGATGCCGGTGTGGATGCTGCTCGCAGTGCTGGCCTGCTTGATGGGTCTCACCGTGCTCACGGTGAGCGTGACCAACTTCGACCTGGGCAGCCAGGGCAACTTGATCGTCGCGATGGTGATCGCGACCATCAAGGCCGCCCTCGTCGTCACGTTCTTCATGCATTTGCTGTGGGACAAGAAGTTCCACCTGATCTTGTTCCTGACCGCAGTGCTGTTCGTGGTGCTCTTCCTCTCGATGAGCATCACGGACCGCGGCGAGTACCAGCACAACATCGATCTGTACACGACGACTTCGAGCTCAAGCTCGAAGTAGCTCGTGTCGAGGTAAGGCCGAGGTTGTCAGCCTCGGCCTTTGCTTTTTGTGTTCTCGCGCGAGGACTGACTAGCTCGACGCAATCCCCCGGCGGGCTGCGCGCGGCGTCTCTGGCAGCTCTGCGTACGGCGTTTAGCCCGCGTCTCGAGCCAGCGTGCGAGCGACGTTGCTGACGACGTCGTCGATGCGCTTGCGGACTTCGGCGTGATTCGTGATGCCGGACACGATGAGTGAGAACGCGACCGGGGAAGAACCATCGGGGCGCATGGCATAGCCGCTGAGCGCGATCACTTTGTCCAACGTGCCGGTCTTGGCGTGGATCGAGCGGGCTTTCTTGAAAGCGGAGAATCGATGCTTGAGGGTGCCGTCGACGCCGCCCACGGCGAGCTGCGCCACGAATACGTCGCTCATCGCAGGGTCGCGGTAGGCGCTGCGGAGCGTCTTCACCAGGGTGTGGGCACTGATGCGGTTGGCATCGAACAGGCCGGAGCCATTGCTGATGCGCGTGCCGGGCTCGAGCGCCTCGATCTCGCGCAAATAGTCGAGCACCACGGCGGCGCCGTTCGCGCTGCTGCCGGGCGCGCCTTTGATCTTGGCGCCGAGGTCCTTGAGCAAGGTCTCGGCGTAGAAGTTGTCGCTGTCTTTGCCGAGCTCGGGCAGGATCTCGCTCAGTGGGCGAGACTGATGCAGAGCGAGCTCGGCTTGCTCCGTTTCGCCGCCCACGGCGATCTTGCCCTGCACCTGAATGCCCTCGGCAGCGAGCGCCGCTCGCAAGCCGTAGCCCGCCAGCAGCGTCGGGTCCTCGACGCGCCGCGACCAATGGAATGCCGGACTATTCGGCTGAATCGCGCCTGCGACGAGCGCGCCGAGGCGTGTGCCCGACTCGCGCAGCGTGAGCTTCACGTTCTGCGGACGAGACATCGGCTCGGTGCGCACCGTGCCGCTCACGTCCACGAAGCCCTCGGGATCGAACCAGACGCGGGCCGCTTGGCCGCTCTCGCCCGGCGCAACGTTGAGCGTCGTCACGTTGCGATTCAGAGAGACGGCGCTCACCGGCGCGCGAAACGCAGCCCATTCGTCGGGTTGCTGCTCGAACGCGGGCGGCACGTAGTGCGCGTCGAAGAAACTCTGGTCCAGGAGCACGTCACCCACGTGCTTCACGCCCGCCTGCGCGAGCGCCTTGGCCATGGCCTGCAGATCGTCGCTCGAGAGAGAAGGGTCGCCTGTGCCGCGCAGCACCAAACGAGGCACGCTGTCGCCCGTGCGCGCGCCGCACAAGCTGGTCTTGAAGCGGTAGTCCGCACCGAAATGGTGCAGCACCGCAGCCGTGGTCAGAATCTTCTGATTCGACGCAGGGTTCTCTGCGCTGCTGGGCGCGACGCTCCCGAGCACCGCGCCGCTCGCGACGTCATCGAGCTCCGCGCTCAGCGAGCCGCTGTTCTTCTTCACCCATTGCCCGAGCTGGCTCACCGCGCGTTGAAATTCGCCGCCTCTCCAGACGTGGGGCGGTGACGAGGGCGCGGA
>OUNO010000194.1_pt4 | contig 12317 bp, 17 predicted proteins | sample 1779811 | NCBI WGS metagenome assembly OUNO01 (sample SAMEA3914804, study PRJEB12502) | metagenome | biome: forest; material: soil | place: Canada | collected 2010-06-25 | depth 0.3 m | reverse complement strand
GGCGTGGATCGTGACGGCGGGCTCGGTGCCGGCGTGGAGCACCCGGTGGATGTCGCTGGCGCCGAAGTCGAACGAGGAGCCGGCGTGCGCGGTGCGGGCGATCGGGGCATCGACGGGCCGGCCGAGCACGAGCCGCTCCTCGCGGACGCTGCCGGCGACGACGGCAACCGCGCCGGCCGAGAGGTCGTGGTCGTGGAAGCCGGTGTCGTGGTCGTGCGACCAGCAGATCAGCCAGACGTCGAGGTGCTCGTCGCGCAGCAGCTGCTTGTAGGTGCGCTGGAGCGAATCGTGCTGGACGTACTCCGACCAGAGCCCAGGTCGGGTCGCGACCTGGGTGGCGACGACGAGCAGTTGCTCGTTGCTCAGGTCCTGCCCGAGGGGCCGGGCGATGTTCTCGATCATGCGAAGTCTCCTTCCCGTACAGGGGTCAGCAAGCGGTGGGGGTTGGTGCTCAAGAGCGCCCGTTCGAGCGCGGCGTCCAGCACGGGCGGGTCGGCGACGACGGGCCGGTCGGAGCCGTAGACGAGCTGCGGCACGCCGACGGCGGCGATCGTCGCCTCGATCATTCGCGGCCCGTATGAGGAGGTGTCGTAGAAGACCAGCGGATCGGGTGCGGGCACCACCGTGCCGCTGCGGGCGGCGAACCGCTCGAGCTGCAGGGGCGCGCCGCCGGCCAGCATCGCGAACAGCACCCGCAGGCGCGGGTGGGCGCGGCGCCCGGCGTGCAGGAACGCGAACCAGGCGGCCTGCATCTGGGCGACGTAGTCGGTCAGCGCGGGCCACCAGACTGGCAGCGAGGCGGTGGCCTGGCCGGTGGGGGCAACGGGGCCAGGGTGGACGAACAGCGGCGCGTCGTGGACTTCGAGCTGGGCGAGCAGCGGGCCGACTCGCTCGAGCGCGCCGGGGGTGGCGAGGGCGGTCGCCGGCAGCGAGACGCCGACGCAGCCGCGGGCGATCACGGCGTCGACATCACCGGGGGCCGGCGCCTCGAGCTGCACCGCGCCCCAGCCGCCGAAGTGGCCCGGCAGTTCGTCGATGCCCAGGTGATGGGCCTCCAGCAGGGGCAGGGCCTCGTCGGCCGGCAGCGTCTCGATCCCGAGCGCGGAAGAGAGTGCGACGAACGCCCGGTCGATGTCGTCGCGGCGCAGCTCCTCCCCCCGCAGCGCGACGTCGGTCGCCGCGAGCGAGAGGACGCTGTCGGGCTCGCCGTCGAGGCGGAATGTCCAGTCGCGGCCCTGGCGAATCAGCCTCGGCGACTTCTGTCGCCGTGCCAGCTCAGCGATCAGCGGCTCGGAGAGAAGATGCTGATGGACGTCGACGGTTTGCATTCTTGGCTAAGTTTATCAAGATTATCGACTTAGTCCAAATCGCACGGTAAACCGAGCCGGCCAAGGCCCCGGGGGTCGCTCTATTCCGACGAGTTCCGCACCGGCGCCGTGTCCACCAGCTCCAGGTGCGGTCGGGGTGGCTGCTGGCCTAGCTTTGCCGGGCCGCGAACGGAAGCGAAGAGGCAGAGCTGTTCGTCGGCGGTGCCGAGGGAGGGGATCGCGATCAGGTCGCTTTCGACGGTTCCGTCGACCGAGGACTCGAGGTTCCAGACAAGCCGTGCGCCGGTCCTCACCGACCAGACGGAGAGCGAGCCGTTGACTTCGACGGGGCAGTCGAGCGAGCGCGGGGCGAGCACCGCGACCCCCGCCCACTGACAGCGCGCCTTGCTTTCGGAACCGCACTGGCTGAAGGTCACCGCGAGGTTGCGAACCGTGACCGTCTTCAGCGAGCGATCGAGGCTGGCGCCCTCGATCGTTCCCGTCGGCGGGGCTGAGCTCGAGCCGGACCCGGCGACCAGGGCCCCGGCTCCGATCATCAGGCAGAAGGCGGCGGCCACGACCCCGGCGGCGAGCAGCCGGCGGTGCTTGTTCGCGGACTTCGGCGGTTCGGGCTTGGGCTCGGCCATCTCGGTTGCTCCGGCTGCGAACCGTATTCGAGGAGGGGCTGTCGGAGGACAAGCGGGCCTGGGGGACCGCTTGTCCCGACCGCTAACGGGTGACGATGACCGTGACGCCGCGGGTCGCGGATCTGCCGCCGACCTCCAGCTCCACCTTCACCGCCTGACGGCCGAGCGCGGCGTTGGCGCCTACCTTCAGCCGCAGGTGAACGGTGCGGCTCTCGCCCGCCTTCAGCGCGTCGATCTCGAACGAGCGCGGGCCGCGCAGGCGCAGGGCGGCGGGAGCCGACGCGGTCGCGGTCGAGCGGCCGACCCGCGCGCTGGTGTCGTTCGCGATCCGGAACGAGAGGTCGAGGATGCGGCCGCGGCGGACCGAGACGCTGGCGTCCTTGGCGAGAAAGCTGAAGCTGCCGTCCTTGCCGGCCGGGCCCCGTGGGCCCTGCGCGCCGTTCTGGCCGTTCGACCCCTGCGTGCCGGTTGCCCCGGTCGCGCCCTGGCCACCGGTCGGTCCTTGGGCGCCGGTCGAGGGTGGCTGGAGTCGCCGAGGCCGAGCGGGGCCGGGACGAAGAGGTCCGTCAAGCCGGTCGCCGTCGGCGAGCCGTTGGTCGCCGTGCCCACGGTCCAGTCGATCCCGCTTGATCGTGTCGGTTCCGGCCCGGATCAGGGTCCTGCCGGCGGCGTAGGTGAAGCGGACAAGCTGGCGGCGAGCGGAACGTATGGCGCCCGCCGCGGCGATTTGTGAAGGAGATGCGGCCAACCTGTAACCAGATTGTTTCGTTGCGTGCGTAGGGCACGCGATCCGGCCGGCTAGTCCTTATAAAGCGCCAATTCCGTCCCCGATCAGTTTGGCGCCGATCAAGAGGAAGATCACCGCCATGATCGGCGAGCCGTGCTGTGCCATCCAGGCCTTGAGGCGGCCGAGGATCGGCTCGGAGCGCTCGCCCAGGGCAAGGTAGACGGCGACCGGAACTCCGGTTCCAAGGGTTCCGATCGCGACGAAGATGGCGAGCGCGACCGCCTCAGCAGCGGCGCCCGCGCCGGTCTGCGCAATCGAGGTCCCGGCCGCCAGGACCAGCAGCAGGTTCTTCGGGTTGAGCGCCGCGAGCGCCAGGCCCAGACCGGTAGCTCGCGAGGTGGTGTAGCTGTCGACGGACTTCATCCAGGCCGGCTCCCGCTTCTCCGCGCCCGGGCGCAACTGCCGCAGGGCGACGACGATGAGGACGGCGCCGAGCACCAGCTTGAGGACGCTGACCCAGGTCGCCGGGGCCCCCTGCTCGCTCGCGTCGGCGCCGTCGGCGATCAGCACGACGAGGGCCCCGGTCGCGGCGAGGCCGAGGATCCAGCCGCCGAGAAAGGCTGGGCCATTGGAGCGGGCCCGGGGCGTCGACAGCATCAGCGTCACAGCGATGATCGGGATCGGGCTGAGTCCGACCGCGAGGGCCAACGCCAGGGTTTGCCCAATCGCCTCTCCCATCAGCGCGATCCTAACTCCGGCGCCTCACCGTCCCTACCGCGGCTCGCCGCTGATCGTCGCGACCAGCGAGCGCGGGCCGCCGTGGTCGCGGTGCTCGCAGAGGTAGATGCCCTGCCAGGTCCCGAGCGCGAGCCGGCCGTCGCTGACGGGCAGGGTCAGGGACGGGCCCAGCAGCGCCGCCTTTACATGGGCGGGCATGTCGTCGTCGCCCTCGAGGGTGTGGGTCCAGTACGGCGCGCCTTCGGGAACAGCGCGATCGAACCAGGACTCGAGGTCCCGCCGCACTTCCGGCGAGGCGTTCTCGCTCAGCGCCAGCGAGGCCGAGGTGTGCTGGATCAACAGGTGCAGGAGCCCGACCCGGATCTCCCCCAGCTCCGGCAGCGCCCCGAGCACCTCGGCGCTGACGAGATGGAAGCCGCGTGGCCGCGCTTCAAGCCGGATCAGCCGCTGGGCCCACATCGCGCTACCGAGCCTAGTCCCTCCTAGGTGTGGGTTTCGAGCCAGTCGAAGACGCGTTCGTTGCGCAGTTGCGGGGCCAGCGGCTCGCAGTGGTACTCGGCGCCCTCGGCGACGGTGAACTTGATCAGGCTGCGGGGCGCCTGCATCCATTTCCGCAGTTCCTGCGGCTGGCCCGGGAAGAACTGCTCGAGTTCGGGCGAGACGATCGCGGTCGGCGTGGTGACCCGGCGGGCGTCCTCGCGGGTGAGGACGAACTTCTGCGCCAGTTTCATTTTTTCGTAGCCGTCGACCTGGCCGTAGATCTCGGTGCGCTTGGCGAAACCAGCGCGCCCGTTCGCCGAGAGGCTCTTCGGGATCTCGTTCCAGAAATGGTTGAACTCGGTCCGCTTGCCGCCGTTCAGCAGCTCCAGCATTTCGGGCGGGAGGCCTTCCTGCCAGGTGCGGAAGGCGCTGACGACGCCCGGGTCGGGAACGAGGCCGGCGAGGCGGTGCTCGCGGGAGGCGGCACGGACGGTCAGGTAGCCGCCGAAGCTCTGGCCGACGAGTGAGATCCGGCGGCGATCGACCCGGCGATGGGCGCTGAGCCAGTCGACCACCGGCGTGATCACCCGCTCCCAGTCGGGGATGAAGGCCTGGTTGCGGAGGAAGAGGTTGGAGCCCTGGCCCGGCCCTTCGAAGATCAGCGCGTTCCAGCCGCGTTCCAGTGCCGCGGCGCCGCCGTAGACGTACATGTCGATGTTCTGCGCGTCGGAGCCGGTGTTGATGATCACCGTCGGCCGCCGCACCTTGCCGCCGGGGCTGAGGAACCAGCCGGGCATCTGGCCGGCGAAGTAGGGGATCCGGACCGCCTCGAAGCGGGGCTGGAAGAGGGCGGCGGCACTGGCCCAGGCACCCTCCATCTCGCGGAAGAGCGCCCCCTCGTGCTTGCGCGTCGGGTTGCCCGAGCCGAGCGCGAAGAAGAGCGCCTGGTCGAGGTACATCGTCGCCCGCAGGTAGCTGGCGCGGGCGCTCCGCAAGCGGCCGGCCTTGCGCTCCTCGTCGGCGCGCTTGCGCAGTTGGCGGCCGAGGCGCTGGAACTCCTCGAAGGTGGCGCGGTAGGTGTCGCCCTTGCCGTGGATGCGATCGAAGGTCGCCAGCACCTCGCCGACCTCCGAGACGCCGTAGCCGGCGGCGCCGAGGGCGAACAGCATCTGGAAGTTGAGCGCCTCTTCCTTGAAGAAGGTGACCGCCGGCAGCGGCTTCGTCTTCGAGGCGTCGCCGGGCGAGGTCGCCAGCGCCGCGACGGGACCGGCGAGCGCGACCGTGGCGCCACCGGCGAGGGCGCCGGCGAGCAGGTCGCGGCGCTTCAGGGTCGGCTGGCGGTCGGGCTCGGCGGTCACAGCGCCCGCATCCTTTACGCCTGGCCGGACGGATCGCGTCCCGCTTGCGCCGGCTCCGTCGAGGGGAGCGCTGGGCAGCGTCTGGGGCCCGCTAGTCGATCAAGGCGCCGAGCTGGCCAAAACCGCTGCTTTTATAGAATTTGAGCCTGACGAAGCTCTTGAATGTTGCGAACTGCACCCCGGCTTTGGCCGGGCAGAGAAAGACGTTTGTGACGTTGACCAAGGGGTGGGTGTCGAATTCGGCGTTCACTTCTCCGGGGAAAGGTGTCAGGTCACGGAACGACACTCCGGGGTCGCTGACGTATGGAGCGATATGGACCGTGCACAGCCCCATTGTCAGTGTCATTTCTTTGCCCCCAGGGCAAACCAGGTCGGCTGAGCCGCCAAAATTGTCGCTGGTGAATTCTGCTCCGGTGTGAAGCAGGTAGCTGCAGCCGTTGGTGTCGATGGTCGCTTCGGTTCCGAAGCTGGTTTCGCATCCTGTGTAGTCGAGGCTGAGCGAGAGTGTCGAACTCGCTTCGCTCAGCGCCCCTTGGTAATTCCCGACTTTGCATGAGACTTTGGCGCCACCGAAGAGTTCGAAGTAGTTTTCGGCGAACAATTCGGTGATCTGGGTGCCTTTGACCATCGTCGGATATTCGGCGACTGTGAAGCGCGACGCCTGGGCAGCCGAAGGTGCGAGAGCGACCAGAGCGAGTGCCGCAATCAGTACCGAGCAATGAAGCCTGAGCTTGCGCATCCGTCCTCCGATCGACTCCGCGTAGCGGCAACCACCCTTGCGGGCAGTCGAGCAGGGATGGGGTGGCCGGTCAACCTGCCTCGGTGCGCGAGCCCTGCGAGGGACTCGCTGCCTGGCATTCCCGCTGCACGTTCCGATCGCCCGAACCGCACGCGCGCGCAGGGGAGCACGCGATCGGCGGTTTCTGTCACCTGCCGGCCGGTCTCCTTCTGCGAAGTAGACGCCGTTTAAGGGTCCGGCGGCGGCGCGGCTGACCGCGCGCAGGCGGGCGTCCCGCCCGGCAGCCGCCGGCGGTTGTCGGCGATCAGCCGGTAGGCGTGCGCCGCCGCCCAGGAGATGCCGGGCAGGAGGAGGATGCGGCCGGCGAGCCGGGAGAGCGGGCCGGCGCTGGCCAGCATCGCGGCGACGGCTCGGTGGCCGGAGCGGACGCTGCCGTCGGCCTCGATCCACTGCAGGGCGTCGGCGGCCTGCTCCTCGCTGACCCCGAGCGCGGCGAGGTCGGCGAACTGCCAGGCGACGACGTCGGCGGCGGGCCTGATCCGGCGTTCGACCAGCCCGACGCAGGTCGTGCAGAAGGCGCAGTCGCCGTCGAAGAGGAGGACGGGCCGGGGCCTCGCGGTCACCGAGCTCACGCGCCCAGCAGGTGGTCGATGGCGAGCTGCTGGACCTCGGCCCGGGTCCTCGTGCCGTGCCCGGCGGAGAAGAAGTAGCTGCCGACGAAGAGTGAGTAAGCCAGCATCGCGCGGACCTCGGTCTCCCCGTCATCGGCGCAGAAGCGGCCGAACTGGTCTCGCAGGTACGCCATCCGGCGGTCATCGGCGCGGCGCAGCCGGGCGGCGACGTCAGCGTCACGACGCGACCAGTCGCGCAGCGCCAACTCGACCGCGAACAGATTCTTGGCGGCCGGGGCGAGATCGAAGAGGGCACGCAACCTGGCGCGGGGATCGTCGGGTCCACTGTCGATGCCGGCGATCACGTCCTCGGTCGCGGCCTTCTCCCAGGCGTCAAGCGTCTCCCCGAGCAGCGCGGCGCGATCTTCGAAGTGCCAGTAGAAGCCGCCCTTGGAGACCCCCAGGTCCTTGGCCAGCGCCTCGACCCGGACGGCGTCCGGCCCGCCCGCCGCGAGAGCGTTCATCGCCGCCTCTATCCAGGCGGTGCGGGGAGTCCGGACCTTGGCCACGGCTTATCTATACGGATCCGTATTGACAAATGCAAGCCGGGCTCCTACCATCCATACGATGGCGTACGGAACTTTGGAGAGCGGCCGGGTCCCGAACTCGGCGCTGGACTCCGGCCACTGGCGGATCGGCGAGATCGTCCCGGACTTCACCCTCGAGGACGTCTGGGCATTGCCGGTCGAGGGCGGCCCGGATGACTTCCCGGCGCTGCTGGAGACGATGGCCTCGATCGATCCCGCCAAGTCGGAATCGCGCCCCGCCCGCGCCCTCTGGCAGCTGCGCGACCGGCTCGGCGCCTGGTTCGGCCTCGGCCGGACCGCCGTCGACGAGTCCGAGCCCCCGGTCGGCGAGCTGCCGATCCCCGGCGCTCGCGAGACCTCGCTGGCCGCGCGGCTGCCGCAGGACCTGCGCGGCAGCGCCGCGGTCGCGGGCTTCGACCCGCCGCTCTTCTCCCCCCTCTACCTGACCGAGGTCGAGGCCGCCGCCGAGATCTCCAACCAGACCGTCCACGGGGTCATGCACCTCGCCTGGGTCGACCGCGGCTCCGGCCGCTACCAGGGGCAGATGGCCGTCTACGTCAAGCCCCGCGGTCGCTTCGGCCGCGCCTACATGGAGCTGATCAAACCCTTCCGCTACTGGATCGTCTACCCAGCCCTGATGCGCCAGTTGGAGCGGACCTGGCAGCGGCGCGAGCGGCGCTAGTCAAGAGCGGCCCTCGACGGCCTTGCCGACCGCTTCCTCGAGGCTCCCCCACTCCGACTCGCGCAAGCGGCGGCTGAGGCCGCGGTTGACGCGGTGGGCCCAGAACGGGCCCTGGTAGACGAAGGCGGTGTAGGCCTGCAGCAGGGTGGCGCCGGCGAGGATCCGCTCCCAGGCGTCGTCGGCGCTCTCGATCCCGCCGACCGAGACCAGCGGCAGGCGCCCGCCGGTGCCGGCGTGGAGCAGGCGCAGGACCTCCAGCGAGCGCGCCTTGAGCGGCCGGCCCGAGACGCCGCCGCCGTGGCTCTGGGCGGCGAGCTCGGCGGCGCTGTCGGTGGCGACCGAGGTGTCGATCGTCGTGTTGGTGGCGATGATCCCGGCCAGGTCGAGCTCGATCGCCAGCGCCGCGATCGCCTCGATCTCGGCGTCGGCGAGGTCAGGGGCGAGCTTGATCAGCAGCGGCAGCTTGGGACGGCCGCAGGCGCGCAGCTCCTCGCGGACGCCGACGACGAGCTCGCTCAGGCGCTCGACCGACTGCATCTGCCTCAGGCCCGGGGTGTTGGGCGAGCTGACGTTGAGGGCCAGGTAGTCGGCGTGCGGCGCCAGGGTGCGGGTCGCGTCGCGGTAGTCGGCGACGGCGTCGTCGAGCTCGACCACCTTGGTCTTGCCGATGTTGATCCCGACCACCTGCGCGGTCCGCCGCCGGGCGACGCGGGTGGCGATCGCCTCGGCTCCCTCGTTCGGGAAGCCCATCGCGTTGATCAGCCCGCGGTCCTTATATAGACGGGTGACGTTGCGCGGCGTCCCCGCCTGCGGCTGGGCGGTGGCGGTGCCGACCTCGACGGCGCCGAAGCCGAGCGCGAGCAGCGGTTCGAACCAGGTCGCGTTCTTGTCGAGCCCGGCGGCGATACCCAGCGGGGTGCGGAACTCGAGGCCGCCGAGGCGCACGCGCAGGCCCGGGTCGCGCGGCCGCAGCAGCCGGTCGCTGAGGGCGAGGAAGCCGGGGATCGCGGCGAGCAGGCGCAGGGTCCGCGCCGCGAGGTTGTGGGCGGCCGGGGCCGAGAGCCGCCGCAGGAAGAGGTCGAAGATGACGCGGTAGATGACCCAACGCTATCCCTTCCCCCCGCGCCGGCCCGGCGCGACGCGGGCGAGATCTTTACCCGACGTTGACCGCAGCCAAAGGTCTGGCCGCGATGCTGAACCCTCCCCAACGTAGGAGGCATCCAATGCCACAGATACTCGTAGTCACCGACGTCCCCGACGCGAGCGGCAGCACGGTCGTCTACCGCGAGCGCGTCGCCAGCACCGACCTCGAGTCCGATCACTACTCCGGGCAGCTGGTCGAGCGGGTCGGCTGGGCGGTCCGCGACGCCAACGAGATCGAGCACCGGGCCGAGCGCAATCGGGCCCACCCCTCGACTCGGGGCAAGGCGCCATGAGATAGTCGGCGGATGAGCGACTTCCTGGTCAAACGCGGTGAACTCGGCGAGTGCCGGGTAACGGAGTCCGAGGCCCCCGAGGTCGGCGCCGGGCAGGCGCTGCTGCGGGTCGACAGCTTCGGCCTCACCGCCAACAACGTCACCTACGCGGTGATGGGCGAGGCGATGAGCTACTGGGACTTCTTTCCCGCCCCGGAGGGCTGGGGACGGGTTCCGATGTGGGGCTTCGCCGAGGTCGAGGCCAGCGAGGCCGGCGGGGTCGAGGTCGGGACCCGCATCTACGGCTACCTGCCGCCCTCCTCCCATCTGCTCGTCACCCCGGCCAGCGTCGATGCGGCCGGCTTCGTCGACGGCTCCCCGCACCGGGCGGCGCTGCCCTCTGCCTACCACCGCTATCTGGCGACCGGCGCCGACGCCTTCTACTCGGCCGACACCGAGGCGATCCAGATGCTGCTGCGGCCGCTCTTCTTCACCTCCTTCCTGATCGACGACCAGCTCGACGACGAGGGGCTCACGACCCGCGGCCCGATCCTCATCTCCAGCGCCTCGAGCAAGACCGCGATCGCCGCCGCCTTCCTGCTCTCCCGCCGCGAGGGGACGGAGCTGATCGGCCTCACCTCGCCGGGCAACGCCGAGTTCGTCGCCGGCCTCGGGATCTACGACTCGACCGTCGGCTACGACGCGATCGGCTCGCTGCCCCGCACGCCGGCCACCTACGTCGACATCGCCGGCGACGGCAACGTGCGCCAGGCGGTCCACACCCACTTCGGCGACGACCTCACCCAGAGCATGGCCGTCGGCCTCACCCACTGGGAGGAGCTCGGCGCCGGCGCGGGCGAGCTGCCGGGACCGACGCCGACCCTCTTCTTCGCCCCCGACCGCGTCGTCAAGCGCTCGACCGACTGGGGCCGCGCCGGTCTCGAGGAGCGGGTCGCCGCGGCCTGGCACCCCTTCTGCGAGTGGACCGCCGGCTGGCTGCGGACGATCCCCGGCCAGGGCTTCGACGGCCTGCGCGACGCCTGGCTCGACGTCCTGCCCGGGCGAGTCGACCCTCGCCAGGCTCACGTAATCTCGCTGCGGTGAGCTCCGTTCCCGACGCCGTCATCGCCGACCATCCCGAGGCCCAGCGCTACGAGGCCCACGTCGGCGAGGCGCTGGCGGGCTACGCCCAGTACCGCCTGCGGCCGGGCCTGATCGCCTTCACCCACACCGAGATCCGCGATCGTTTCGAAGGCCAGGGGATGGCGAGCCGGCTGATCGCCTTCGCGCTCGACGACGCCCGGGCGCGGGAGCTGGACGTGCTGCCCTTCTGCCCCTTCGTCAACGCCTACGTCCAGCGCCACCGCGAGTACGTCGACCTCGTGCCCGAGGCATATCGCGAGAGTTTCGACCTCTGAGCGTCTGCGGTTCCAAAAGCACGAAATTCGGGCAAAAGGAACCGCAGACGCGGGGTGTCGATTCGTCTGCCTCCCGTTCGTCTAAGTCGCGACCCCCAAACATGAGGAGGAAGCGATGAGCACCACGACGATGCAATCGAGGATGGAGAACCCGGCGCTGGTGGTCCCCGGCGCCCTCAAGGCACTGCACGCACTCTCCAAATCGGCCAAGGACCAGGGCGTGCCGGCGATCACGGCGCAGATGGTGCACCTGCGGGCGAGCCAGATCAACGGCTGCTCCGCCTGCGTCGAGATCCACGCCAAGGAGCTGCAGGACTCCGGCGAGCCCGGCGAGCGGATCGCCGCCGTCGGCGCCTGGCGCGAGTCGCCCCGCTTCAGCGAGGCCGAGCGGGCGGCGTTGGCGCTGACCGAGGCCGCGACCCGGCTCAGCGACCGCTCCGACCCGGTCCCCGACGAGGTCTGGGAGCGGGCGACCGAGCACTACGACGAAAGGGCGCTGGCGGCGCTGGTGATCGAGATCGCCTCGATCAACACCTGGAACCGGATCAACGCGACGATCCACCAGGTCGCCATGCCCTTCTCCGGCTGAGCCAGAATTCAAATCAAGGAGGAACGATGAAATACATGCTGCTGATCCACCAGGGCAACACCCCGCTGCCGGGCTCCCCGGAGTGGGACGCGATCTCCGAGGAGGAGAAGAACCAGGTCTATGCCGACTACCAGGCGCTCGGCGAAACGCCCGGCGTTACCGCCGGCGAGCGCCTGCAGGGCCCCGACTCGGCGACCACCGTGCGGGTCGAGGGCGGCGAGACGCTGGTCACCGACGGTCCCTTCGCCGAGACCAAGGAGGCGCTCGGCGGCTGGGCGACGTTCGAGGCCGACGACCTCGACGCGGCGATCGCGCTGGCGGCGCGGATCCCGGCGGCAAGGATGGGCGGTGGGGTCGAGATCCGTCCCTTCATGGAGGGCTGACGATCCTCGACCAGATCTACCGCGAGCAGTGGGGGCGGGTACTCGCCGCCCTGATCGGCTTCCTCGGCGACTTCGACCTCGCCGAGGAAGCCAGCCAGGACGCCTTCGCGATCGCCGCCGAGCGCTGGCCGCGCGAAGGCGTCCCCTCCAGCCCCGGAACCTGGCTGGTGAGCACGGCGCGCAACCGGGCAATCGACCGGATCCGCCGCGACCGGACCTTCGCCGCCAAGGCCCGGCTGCTCGACACCCCCGAAGCGGTGGAAGACGAGGACCCGATGGAAGCGACCGCCTTCCCCGACGAACGGCTCGAGCTGCTGTTCACCTGCTGCCACCCGGCGCTCTCGACCGAGGCCCAGGTGGCGCTGACGCTGCGCACGCTGGGTGGGTTGACGACGCCGGAGATCGCCCGCGCCTTCCTCGTCCCAGAGCCGACGATGGCGCAGCGGCTGGTCCGCGCCAAGAACAAGATCCGCACCGCCGGGATCCCCTTCCGGGTCCCCCCCGACCACCTGCTGCCGGAGCGGCTGGCCGCCGTCGCGGCGGTCGTCTACCTGATCTTCAACGCCGGCTACGGCGGGCGTGGCGAGCTCGCCGCCGAGGCGATCCGGCTCGGCCGGGCGCTGGCCGAGCTGATGC
>OUNO011323113.1_pt1 | contig 12329 bp, 11 predicted proteins | sample 1779811 | NCBI WGS metagenome assembly OUNO01 (sample SAMEA3914804, study PRJEB12502) | metagenome | biome: forest; material: soil | place: Canada | collected 2010-06-25 | depth 0.3 m | reverse complement strand
CGACCTCGCCGCCGAAGTCGGCGTGGCCGGGGGTGTCGATGATGTTGATCGTGTAGTCTTTGTATTTGACGCTGCAGTGCTTCGCCAAAATCGTGATGCCACGCTCGCGCTCGAGATCGTTCGAGTCCATCACGCGGTCGGTCACGGCCTCGTTCGCGCGGAACACGCCGTTTTGACGCAGCATGGCGTCGACTAAAGTGGTCTTGCCATGATCGACGTGAGCGATGATGGCGATGTTTCGGAGCTTCTCTGCGGACATTGGCGGCGCACCGGTAGCCCGGAACCACTGGCCGCGCAACCTACATTGCCGTTTTCTCCCTCAAAATCCGCTATATCGGGAATGTGGGCCGTCCTGCGGCATACTCAGGGCCTGGAAGGGCGCGGGGATGGGTCTGACAAGGCAGAGGTGGCAGGCAGCCGCTTCAGAAGCGCTCGCGCTGACCGCGTTCGTCGGGGGTTGCGGCGGCTCGGTCGAGACCGAGCCGCACACAAGACCGCGGCTGTCAGCCCGCACAGATGCCGGGTCAGGAGTGCCATGGCGCGTTCGAGTGCGAAAACAGCATCCCTTGTCTGGACAAAGTATGCGTCGCTCGGCACACGACCGGCGCCTGTCAGGGTGATTCGCAATGCACGGGCACGAACGTGTGCCGCAACGGGGAATGCGCGCCAGTGCTCGTCGTGTCCCGTGAGCTCTGCGCGGGCGACCAATGAGCGCCGGCTCAGCCCGCGGCCGAGCCTTCGGTGACGCTGTAGATCACCGCGTGCGCGCGGCCAGAGTTCACGTAGCGGTGCCCGACTTCACGCAAAATCGCGGCGACGTCACCGCGGGCCAAGCGGTGCGTCTCGCCGCCCGCTTCGAGCGTGAGCTCACCCGCCTCGAGCGTCACGAAGCAGCGCCCGGTGCGGGCTTCGGGCGCGGCATCGAAACGCGCTCCGGCCGGTAGCTCGACGCGCTGGAACGAGAGCCCTGCGAAGGCACCCGGAGCGAGATCGGTGAGGCGCGCCTTGCCGCGGCGTTGTTCGCCCAGTGACTTCGAGGGATGCAGTGTGACCGGTGGCTCGACGCGACCGATCAGCTCTTCGATGCTCGTGCCTAGGGCTTCGGCCACGCGTACGAGCACGCTGAGCGTGGGGTTCGCCTCGCCGGATTCGAGGTGCGCGAGCGTGGGCCGCGGTACGCCGGACCGCTCCGCGAGGTCTTGCTGTGTCAGCTTGCGCCGTTCCCGCAGGCGCCGCAGATTGGCGGCCAGCATGGTTGACGTATGGTCCGCCATGTTCATAGATTAACAGAGCTGCGGGCGGCTGTCGCTGGTGCTGTTTTGCCCGGTCAAATCGCGGGGCCGGCTGCGCACCCGTTTTTCGGGACGCCTCCAGGTGCGCGTTCGACGCGTTGGGGCAGCTGTTCGCACCGCGGCCAGGGACGTTCAGCGAATCGGCGTGAGTGAGTTTCTTGGACCTCGTTTCGAGCGTTCATGGGTGAAACGGTGTTGGGCGGGGTTGAGCGTGCTGGGGCTGCGCTTGGGACGGCTGAGGGTTCGCGTAGCGCGGACGCACTTCGTCTGGACGAAGTGCGTCGACGTGTCGGGGCTCCGCGGCGGCTGGAGGCCGACGCTTGGGGCCCCGGCGCGCGCGCAGCGCAGCGAGCACGCGCCGCCGTGCCGTGCCGTCGCGTGCGGCGGGGCAACCAAGGAGGGCCATGCGTGAACGTCGTCGAGCGGGATGGCTTGCAATGTACGTTCTGCACGCCGGATGGGAGGCGTTGTGCGTCGCGTGCGTTCTTGCAGATTCATCAGCGCGAGGCGTTCGCGCGCGGTGGGGGCGATGAGCTCGAGAATTTGGCGTTGCTGTGTGCGTCGCACAATCGGTTGCTGGCCGAGCGGGATTTTGGGATTGAGCACGTTGCCGAGCGGCGGGGCGCGGCGGTCGCGGCAGGCCGGCGCTTCGTCCAGACGAAGTGATCGGAGCACGCGGCTGCCTCCACTCAGTGGTCGATGCGTATTTCTCGCGGTTTTTCGGGGCTGAAGTCGGTTCATGGCCTGGCTGGGCTGGGTTTGCTCGTAGCGGTATCTTCCAGCGTGGGATGCGGCTCTGACGCCGCTGCGCCGCCTGCTGCGGGCGCAGGCGCGGGCGGCTCTGCCAGCGCGGGCGGCCCGGGTGCGGGCGGCGCGAGCGCGGGCGCACCGAGCGCGGGTGCCACCAATGCCGGCGCGGGCATGAGCGGTGCACCGAGCGCGGGTGCCGCCAATGCCGGCGCTCCCGGCGCTGGGAGTGGCGGTGCGAGTGCGGGAAGCGCCGGGACAGCGGGCAGCGCCGGCGCTGCCGGGTCGGGCGGCGGCGGAGCCAAGTGCGTGAACGCCGGCACCGAGCTGTGTGATGATTTCGAGAGCGGCAAGTTGGACGCGGCGCGCTGGGTCTCGAGCAAGTCGGGCACGTCGACCATCGCGGTCGAGACGGGCACCGTGCACGGCGGGCAGTATGCCGTGCACTTCAAGTTCGAAGCAGGCAAGCAGAGCACCGTAACGATTGCGGAGACCGCGACGTTCCTGAACCTGCCGCCGAATACGCCGAACAAGTTTTACTCGCGGATGTGGGTTTACTTCGGGCCCGACATTCCGAAAGCGCCCACGGGCGACTTTCACACCGGGTTCATGGTCGGTAGCGGCAAGAACGACAAGGGTGACTGCACGGTTGGCATGGGCATGATTGGCTCGGATCAGCAATGGCTCGGCTATTCGATTTTCTTCGGCAACCCGAAGTATGAGTTTGGGCCTTGGTCGAACCCGCGCATCAAGGCCAAAGAATGGCAATGCATCGAGCTACTCGAAGACGGCAGTGACCCGACCACCGAGATCCGCAAGGTGTGGCTGAACGATGCGGAAATGAAAGAGCTGGAGAGTGATTCAGCCAAGTCCGGCGGCACCAAGGACCCGAATCACCTGCCCCCCAAGTTCGACAAGGTGACCTTCGGCGTCATCGAGTACCACCCCATCCCCACCCTCTCCGACATGTGGATCGACGACCTCAAGGTGAGCGCGAATCCAATCGGCTGCGCCCCATAAGAAACCACGCAACTGCCAGAAAGGGCGGCCGATGAGGGTGCCATGCGCGCCCTCGCCTGCCTCGTGCTGCTCTTGCCGGTCGCCTGTCACTCCGCTCTGGACGAGGCGATGGATTCCTACGCGGACGCGCGTTACCCCTCTGCGGCCGCGCAATTCCGCGCCTCCGAACCGGTCGCGCGCAAGCTCGATGCTCATGGTTTTGCGAGCTACGCCTTGTACCGCGGCTTGACGCACCTCGCCTTGGGGGACGCGCAGGCCGCCGCACGCTGGGTCGGGTACGCCAAACAGTGCGTCGATCGCGACCCTCTGATCTTCGACGATCAGGAGCGCGGCGCGCTGGTCGCCGCCTGGCGCAGCATGGGCCACATGCCGGGTGAGCCCGCGTTCGGCGCGACGCCCTGAGGCTGGGTCGCGGAGGCTCAGAGCTTCGAGACGATGCGCTCGGATTCTTGCCAGAGCCGCTCGGCGAGCGCGCTGTCCTGGGCGAGCTTGCTGGGCGTCGCGATGTTGCAGTGCGAAAAATATTCACCGGACACGCCTTCGAGCTCCGGCCGCGTGGCAACGTAACATTGCGTCGCTGCGCCTTGCTCGATGCTCTTCAACGCAAACGGCTCGGCCAGGCCCAAAGCCAGCCGTACAACGGGCGACATGCTGCGCGACAGGCTGGTCTTGATCACGCCCGGGTGCACTGCGTTCGCGGTTTGACCCGTGCCATGCAGGCGTTTGGCCAGCTGTTTGGCGAACAGTAGGTTGGCGAGCTTCGATTGACCATAAGCCGCCCACGCGTTGTAGCCCCGCTCGCCCGTGAGGTTCTCGAAGTCGATGCCGACCTTGGGCGCCGCTTGGTGGGCGCCGCTGCTGAGCACCACGACTCGAGCCTTTTCCGTGAGCGAGCCGAGCAACCCGGTAACGAGCAGGAAATGCCCGATGTGATTGGTGAAGAACTGCTTCTCGTAGCCGTGCGATCGCTCGAGCTTGGGCAGCGCCATGATGCCGGCATTGGTGATGATGCCGTCGAGCTTCGAGCCCTCCTGCTGAACCGCGGCGACGCACGCGCGCACGGACTCGGGCTCGGCGAGCTCACAGGCGAGCGGCAGGATCACACCCGGCATCCGCCCGAGCGCTGCAATCACCTTCTCCTTCGTGCGCCCGGTCGCGAACACGCGCGCGCCGCGTTGGGCCAGCACGCGCACGGTCTCGATGCCCAGGCCGGCGGTCGTGCCGGTGACCAGAAAGGTCTTACCCTTGAGCGAGACGCCCTGGGTCACGACCTCAGCGGTCGAGCCGTAGCCATAGCCGCTCGGACCCTTGCCCCTCAACAGTGCAATGACGCTCATGCGCCGCATTGAACGGGCCGAGCGCGCCGAGAAGCAAGCGGCGAAACGCTACAGCCAGGGGATGGCGCTCGATTGATAGAAGTTGACCTTCAGCGCGCGGAGCCGCGGACCGTGCGCGCCGATTCGGACCTTGTACTCGTTCCAGTTGCGGCCTTCGGCTTTCGACCAGCCGATTTCGGCGTAGCCGGGCAAGCGCGGGAACATCATGTACTCCAAATCAGCTGGCTTGGTCAGGTACTCGGTCCAGAGCGGCGCCTCGATGCCGACGATGTTCGCCTCGCTCACGCCGTCGACGATCGTTGCCGGATCCCACTCGTACCCGGTTTGCTCGTTGATGTACCCGGCCCAGTGCTGACCGAGGGGCGTCGTCTTGTCGTACTGCATGTCCAGGTACGCCTTGTTGGCGGGTGACATGAGCAGCTTTGCGCCGAGGCTCACCGCCGTGCGCGCGTGATCGCCCGAGGTCCAGAACTGCACCACGGTGCCCGCAGGCAAGCTCGTCAGCTGCCCGAGCGCGTCCCAACCGATCAGCCGCTTGTTCACGGCCGTGACCGACGTTTGCGCCTTGCCGAAAAAATACTGAAAATCTTCGACCGTCGTGGCTTTGGCTTCGTCGCCGCCCAGGTGCACGTACGAGCCGGGCGTGATCGCGGCCAGCTCGCGCACCACGTCGTTCACGAAGCGGTACGTCGTGTCACTGCGCGTGCAGAGCGAGCTGTAGCCGACGTCGGTGTCCGTGCGCAGGTTGGGCGCGGTGTTGTTGCAGTTGAGCTCGGCGTACGAAGCGAGCGCCGCGTTCGTGTGCCCAGGCAGGTCGATTTCGGGCACGATCGTGATGTAGCGCGCGGCCGCATAGCTCACGAGCGCCGAGTAGTCGGCCTTGCTGTAGAAGCCGCCCGCGCCGCCGCCGACGGCCGTGCTGCCGCCCTTCGTGGTCAGGTTCGGCCAAGAATCGATGGCGATGCGGAAGCCCTGATCGTCCGACAAGTGCAGGTGAAACGTGTTCAGCTTGTACAGCGCCGCCAGGTCGATCAGCCGCTGCACGTCGCTCACGGTGAAGAAGTGGCGCGCCACGTCGAGCATGGTGCCGCGCCAGGCAAAGCGCGGAAAATCGCGAATCGTGCCTGCTGGGAGGCCGAACGGGCCGCTCTGCACGCTGCTCATCTCGGCGCTCGCGGGGAGCAGCTGACGCAGCGTTTGCAGTCCGCGGAAGAGACCCGCAGGTTGTGGGGCCCGCAGCCGCACGCCGTCGCTACCGATGTCGAGCTGATAGCCTTCGGCGCCGAGGCTCGCGTCCGCGTCGACGGTCGTCAAATACAAGTTGCCTGCGCAGGGCGCGCCGGCCGTTGCTGCGACGGGCAACGGGAAGCCCGTGCCTACCTTCAGCTTGTCCGCCAAGTATTGACCCACGGCCAATAGCTCGGGCGTGTTCGGCTCGACGTAGATGCGCGTCGTCGCGCTCAGCCCGAAGCTGCCGTCTTTGGGCACCACGCTCACCGGCGCGGGCACCAAGTTACTCATGCCATTCGTCGTCACTGACCCTCCCGAATACGGCGGACACTGCGCCGCGCCGCCACCTGAGCCTGCTGCTGCCATCAACCCTGCCCCACCACCGTTCGCGGCCCCGGACGCCTGCATTGCAGCGCCTGAGCTGCCGCCTGAACCGCCCATCGTCGTCGCGCCTGCTGCCCCTGCCGTGGCTGCCGGGTCGCCCCCGCTGGCCGGGGAGCCGCACGCGAAGAGTACCGAGCCAATCACGAGCGCAAACGCGCGAGCACGCAAAGACACTGCCTCAAGCTTAGGGTTCGAGCAGCCGACCCGACGTGTCCAAATTAGCTCAGGACTACGTCGCTTTTCGGCAGCATTCGCGCCGCAGCGACTTTTTCAGAAGCCGCTGCACGAAACGCTTCACGGTCGCCGACCGACGATGCGGTCGAGGCTCACGGTCTCGTCCCAGGCAGACTCGAGCCCCTCGTAGTGTACGAGGAAGCGATCCTTGGCCACCACCTGCAGCACGGTGGCCGAGTAGATGGCCCCGCGCCACGTCACGCGCACGTGGTCGTTCGGTTTGAACGGCGCGGGCATCACCGCGGGCGCGGAGCCGCTCGGGGCCGGCACGGCATGCGCGCAGGGCAGCTTGCCCGGCGTGGGCAACGGCGGGACACCTTGCACGCGGCCCTTGATGCGCTCGAGGCTCACCTCCTGATCGCAGTCGTAGCCGTCGAAGTGCACGCGGTAGCGCGCGCTGCCCGTCTTCTCGGTGATGTATGCCGCGAAGGGGCGATTCTCCTCCCAATCGACGAGCACGTACTCGCCCACGCGGTACGGCTTTTTGCAGCCGAGGAGAGCACACGAAGCCAGGGCGCACAGCGCCCAATGCCGCGCCGAAAGCACTACTTGGCGCTCGGTGGTGGGAACACCGAAGAGGGCGCGGGCCGCGGCCGCAACCCCGCGCGGATCAGCGCGCCGTCGTTCGAGGCGAACGATTTGGCGAGCTCCGAGCGCGTATGGCGATACGCGTACTCCAGCAGCGCGCGGCGAGCGTCGAAGCTGGCCGGATTGTTCATGAACAAGATGCAATCCTCGGGCGAGGGCTCGATCAGGATCACGTGCGCGCGCCCTTCGCGCGACACACGCTCGCACTCTTCGCGTACGATCTTGTGGATGCCGATGCGCATCGCCTGATTGAGCACCCACATCATGCCCTTGTCGCGCAGGCTATCCCTGTGACCATGGCCGGTGGGCACTTGGGCGACCGACGAGGCGACCATCGGATTGACCACGACCAGTACGTTGGCGCCCTGCTCGATGGCCACTTCCAGGTGCGCCACCTGACCCGCGCCGGCGTTGATGTAATGCCGCTCACCGATGCGAACCGGCGAGAAAAATGGCGGAACGGCCATCGAAGCGATGCAGGCGCGCGTGACCGAGACCTTGGCCGAGTCACCCTGGCCGAAGGTCGCGAGCTGCCCCGAGTCCAAATCGTGGGCCATGATGCGGAGCGGGCGCGGCATGCCGTAGAAGCTGTTCGGGACGCCACGACGCACGAAGAAATCTTCCAAGAAGCGCTCGTAGCCGTCGAGCGTGAACAGGCCCGCTGGCAGCGAATCATACAAGCGATCCAGCTCTTCCCAGAGCGCGGGCGGCGTGGGCGCGGAGTTGCGCGAGAGCAGCGACGTTGCGCCATGCCGGAGGGCGCTCAACGCCGAGACCAACGTGCGCCGCCACTCAGCGAGGTCGACGCGCAAGAGGTGCTTGCGCTCGAGCCCGAAGTACACGTCCGCCGGGTCGAGGAACGCGCGGTAGATGCGCTGGATGGGCAGACCGCCGGCCAAGGCTGCGGCCACGCTCGCCCCGCTCGAGCTACCGATGTAGCAATCGAAGCCATTGACCTCGAAGCCATCGACCGAGTCTTCGAACGCAGCCAGCGCGCCGATTTGAAACATCGCGCTGGTCGCGCCGCCGCCCGGTAGGCAGAGCGCGATCTTGGTCGGGCCGTCGATGCTAGAGGACGTCACTTCGGCGAGCGTTTTGTGCTAGCGCGCTCGAAAGCGCAAGCGTGCGCACCAGAACGAACAGCCCGGCGCTCGAGGCGCACCCAGAAATCGCGAGAAAGGCCGGCATGGGCGGCGTTTTGCCGGCGGGCGCGCCACCACTGAACACGACCGCGAGCGTCGCGGCATTGAACGCGGCGTGCAGCAACAAACCCGGCCAGAGCGAGCCGCTCGACGCCCGCACCTCGCCGATCACGAACGCTGCCACGAGCAACGGCAAGAATAGCCGCAGATCCAAATGGCCCAAGGCGAAGCAGAGCGAGACCACGGCGATGGTCACGAGCGCGCCTTGGCCGCGCCGCAACGCGCCGAACAGCGCGCCCCTGAAAAATAATTCCTCGACACACGGCCCCAGACCCGCGACCACCACGAAGATGGCGATGCCATGCGCGGTGGAGTGCGGCGTGATGCGCGCCATGCGCTCCGCGAGCACGCTCGGCGGCAGCGGAAAGAAATGCTCCACGAGATCCGAGAGCAGTGTGGCCGGGATCTGCAACGCGGCGCCGAGCGCGAGCGACGCCAGGCACACGTTCAGTGCGGCGGGCCGCAACGCGAGCAACTCGCGGAGCGGCCTGCGAAACACCGCACCAAACGCGGCAATCACCAGCGCGTAGACGGCCACTTGCGTCACCCCGAGCAGCACGATGTCGTTCGCGCCCTGGCCGAAGGCCGTGAACACCAGTGACAGGCCGAACCAAAGTGCGGCCGTGATGAACAGCGTCCACAAGAGCGCGAACGCCACCGGCAGCGCCAGGCGCGGTGCCAACGCGCGCGACGCTGTCTGACGCTCGTTCGTGGGCTCCGGATCGTTGAACGGTGAAACCATCAGCGGCCGCGCAGGTGCGGCAGCACTCCGCGCTTGGTCACCGTGTCCTGCGCCCAGCTCTGCTGCGTTTGCTCATGGTCGAGCGTGAAGTGCAGGCCGCGGCTCTCTTTGCGGCTGGCGGCGGAGGCGATGATCAGCTCGGCGATGTCCCGCAAGTTGCGCAGCTCGAGTAGATCGCGCGTCACCAAGTGCTTCCAGTAATACTCGCGGATCTCGTCCTCCAGCAGCGTGATCCGGCGCGCTGCTCGGCGCAGGCGTGCGTCGCTGCGCACGATGCCGACGTAGTTCCACATCAAACGCCGGATCTCGTCCCAGTTGTGGGACACGACGACGGCTTCGTCGCTGAGCACGGCCGAGCCCGTCTCCCACTCGGGCACGCTGGGGCGCGGCACGCTGCGCAGCTCTTCGATCTGCGTGGCTAGCTTCTCGGCGGCGCGGCGCGCGAACACCAGGCCTTCGAGCAGTGAGTTGGAGGCCAAGCGATTGGCGCCGTGAAGCCCCGTGCACGCCGTTTCGCCGAGCACCCACAGGCCGGGCAGCGAGCTCCGGCCGTGCAAATCCGAGGTCACGCCGCCGCACATGTAATGCGCCGCCGGCACCACCGGGATGGGCGTGGTGGTCATGTCGAAGCCGTAGGCTTTGATCTCGGCGTAGATGTTCGGGAAGCGCGTGCGCACGAAATCAGCCGGGCGATGCGTGATGTCGAGCAGCACGTGCTCGGAGCCCGTGCGCTTCATCTCGTAGTCGATGGCGCGGGCTACGACGTCACGTGGGGCGAGATCTTTCAGCTCGTGATGGCGCTCCATGAACGCGTCGCCATCCGGCAAGCGCAGCACGGCGCCTTCTCCGCGCAGCGCTTCGCTCAGCAAGAAGCCCTTTGCTTTGGGCTCGTACAGGACCGTGGGATGGAATTGATAGAATTCCATGTTCGCGATCTCGGCGCCCGCGCGATAGGCCATGGCCACGCCGTCACCCGAGGCGACGTCGGGGTTCGAGGTGTACAGGTAGACCTTGCCGGCGCCGCCCGTGGCCAAAATAGTGGCGCGGGCGAGCACGGTTTCGACCTTGCCCGCTTTTTCATCGAACACGTAAGCGCCCACACAGTGGTCGGGGCCGCCGAACTTGCTCATCGTGATCAAGTCGACGCCCATGTGCCACTCGAGCACGCGCACGTTCGGGTTCGCACGCACGGCCTCGAGCAGCGCGCGTTGGATCTCGCGGCCGGTGATGTCCCCCGCGTGCACGACGCGGCGCTCGGAGTGCGCGGCTTCACGCCCCAGATCCAGCTCGCCCGACTGCTTGCGCGAGAACTCGGCGCCGATGTTCGTGAGCCACGCGACGGCGTCGGGCGCTTCGCGCACGCAGATGTCGACCACCACGTCGTGGCAGAGGCCGGCTCCGGCGCTCATCGTGTCTTCGAAATGCTTCTCGAACGAATCTTCGGGCGAGAGCACCGCTGCAACGCCGCCTTGCGCCCAGTTGGTGGCTGCGTCGTCGCATTCGCGCTTGGTGACCAGCAGCACCTCTCCGAACTGAGCCGCTCGCAACGCGAACGTGAGGCCCGCAATTCCGCTGCCGAGAACGAGAAAATCAGTGCTGAGAGCCATGAAATCCGTAGGCTGATGTCGTACAAAAGGCCGCGCACTGCAAGGGCTCCTCAGTAGAACCGCACAGCTTTTGCGGCAATTCCGCATGCAAATAAGCACGCGCGAACGTTGACGCGTCGCGCCTATCGCCTATCGTTCAGGCAACAGAAGACACGCGATCCTCGGCCAAATGGCCGAGAGGAGAACATGCAGTGAAAGTCTTGGTTGCTCTCAAGCGCGTTGCCGATCCCGACAACGCCAACAAGGTCAAAATCAGCGCCGGCGCGGATGCCGTCGATACTACGGGCCTCGAGTGGAAGCTGAATCCATTCGATGAGTACGCGCTCGAGGCAGCGCTGCGCCTGACCGAAAACGGCAAGGCGCCCAAGAAGCGCGAGGGCGAAGTGATCGCCGTCACCATCGGGCCGAAAGAGGCCGAGACGCAATTGCGCTCCGCCTTGGCCACCGGTGCCGATCGCGCGATCCGTGTCGAAGCGAACGATGCCGATTTGGACGGGCGCCTCGTCGCGCTCGCGCTGAAGGCCATCATCGACGCCGAAAAGCCGGATTTGGTGCTGCTCGGTAAGCAAGCGGTCGACGGCGACAGCAATCAGGTCGGCCAACGCGTGGCCGAGCTGCTGGATTGGCCGATGGCCACCTTCGCCGCGACGATCAAAGAGGAAACCGGCTCACTGCTCGTGGGTCGTGAGGTCGACGGCGGCGTGTTCACGCTGCGCGTGAAGCTGCCCGCGGTGGTGACGGTCGACTTGCGCATCGTCGCGCCCACCAGCGTGCTCTCCAAGCTCACGCAAGCCGAAGCCGGCTTCAAGCACGGCGACGGCGTGCGCTTCGCTCCGCTGCCGCAGATCATGGCGGCGAAGAAGAAGCCGCTCGAGGTGAAGCCGCTCGCGGATCTCGTGGGCGGCGCGCAGCTCGCCACCAAGTACGTGAAGTTCGAGCGCCCCGCGGCCCGCGCGGGCGGCGCCAAAGTCAAAGATGTCGCCGAGCTGGTCGAAAAGCTCGCCAACGTGTCGAAGGTGATTTGAGATGGCTGACGCACTCGTAGTGGCCGAGCTTTCGGAAGACGGCAAGCTGAAGAAGTCCACGCTCAGCGCGATCACGTTCGCGCAGCGCGCCCTGCCCGCGCTCGGCGGTTCGTTCTCGATTTTGGTTTTGGGGGCGACCGCGACACAAGCTGCAGCAGAGCTGACCGGCTTTGGCGCAGCCAAAGTGCTGGCTTGCAACGACGCGAGCCTTCAGCACTACACCGCCGAGCAATTCACGGCCACCGTGGCCGAGGTCGGCAAGGCCTACGGCTTGATCGTCGCCACCGCGACCAGCTTCGGCAAAGATCTGCTGCCGCGCGTGGCGGCTCGTCTCGACGCGGCGTACGCGGGCGATTGTGCCGGCGTCGCCGCCGAAGGCGGCAAGCTCGTCTACAAGCGACCGATGTTCGCCGGCAATGCGTACGGCTACTGCACACTGAACACGCCGATTCAGGTGGCGACAGCGCGCCAGAGCGAGTTCGATGCAGCCGCCGCGAGCGGCAGCGCTTCACCCGTGGAGAGCGTGGCCAAGGCGGCCGTAGGCGCCGCCGCGGCGCGCGTCGAGTTCGTATCACTCGAAGCAGTCAAGAGCTCCCGCCCCGAGCTCGGTGACGCGCGCGTGGTCGTGAGCGGCGGCCGCGCCCTGAAAGAGAAGTTCAACGAGGTGCTCGAGCCGCTCGCCGACGCGCTCGGCGCCGCCCTCGGCGCCAGCCGCGCCGCGGTCGACGCGGGCTACGCTCCCGGTGACTTCCAAGTCGGCCAAACCGGTAAGATCGTCGCGCCGCAGCTGTACGTCGCGGTCGGCATCTCCGGCGCCATCCAACACATCGCCGGCATGAAGGGCTCGAAGGTCATCGTGGCCATCAACAAAGACCCCGAAGCGCCGATCTTCCAGCTGGCGGACTACGGCCTCGTGGCCGA
>OUNO010002843.1_pt2 | contig 12331 bp, 13 predicted proteins | sample 1779811 | NCBI WGS metagenome assembly OUNO01 (sample SAMEA3914804, study PRJEB12502) | metagenome | biome: forest; material: soil | place: Canada | collected 2010-06-25 | depth 0.3 m | reverse complement strand
GTGCAACACAGGTCGGCGACGACCACAATCGCCGCGGCGACCGGAAGAGGCCAGAGTCGCGAGGTGGCCCACCACAAGCCGCCCAACGCCAGCCCGAGCAAGAACCCGACAAGCGGAAACCAACGCAACGATCGAGCGCTCGGGCGCCGCGCACCTGGGAAGGGCGTCAGAAAGGCGAGCGCTTCTCGCATCTCACGGACCCTTTTCGATGGGAAGCACGCGACCGGCGACGACAAGAAAGACCTCGTCGGCAATCGCGGACACCGACTGGTTCAGGTCGCCCAGCGCATCTCGGTATTCCCGTCCGATCGAAGTGGAAGGATGAACCCCCAGACCGACCTCGTCAGACACCACGATGGTGTGCCCTGACCGTGCCGACAGGGCAGCGCAGAATGCAACCCTGTCGGCGCGGAATCCGTCGAGTCGGGCTAACCACGTGCCGAGTGCATCGAGCAGGACCGTGCCCGAAACGCCTGCCAACGCGCCGGCAAGATCGCCACCAGCCTCGATTGTCAACCAACTTTCGGGGCGGCGAACTCGGTGCGCTTCAATGCGAGCGGCCATGTCCTCGTCGGTTGCCACCCCAGTTGCAATATAGGTGACCGGCGCACCCAACTGCGCAGCCAGTCGCTCCGCAATTTCGGACTTCCCCGAACGGGCGCCGCCCAGGATCAAGGTGATCATGACAACGCGCCACGGCCGACAACCGGGTCCATCTGTCGTCGCTTGAGGGATTGCCGCATCATGTCGTCCTCGCGTGAGCCGAGAGTTCTCGGTTGCGCAGGTTCCTGACTCCCGGAAGAACACCTTCCTCGGCCTCAGCCAAATTGAACCGAGGTGACAGCATGAGGTTGGTGTCCCGGTCACAGTTGCGGGACAGTGCCGGAATCACACCGGCTTCCCTGCACTTCCCCGAGATCGTAGTGCACGCCTCCATGCAGTGGCCCGGGCACAGGTTGTCTCCCGCAGGCCAACTAGCCTCACTGCCCATGCCACGCGTTGAGTCAGTCGTTCTCCTCAACACCGGCCACGGGAAGGGCAAATCGTCGGCCGCCTTCGGTGTCATGTGTCGAGGCTGGGCTCGGGGCTGGGACGTGGGAGTCATTCAGTTCCTCAAGAGCGGCAAGTGGAAAACGGGAGAGCGCAAACTGGCCGACCACCTAGGGATTGAATGGCACACCCTGGGCGACGGCTTCACGTGGGAATCCACCGACCTCGACGAAACGGTGGCAAAGGGACGACACGCCTGGGACGTAGCGAACGAAAAGCTGGCGTCGGGCGACTACCAGCTCCTCATTCTTGACGAGCTCACCTATGCCATTAAGTACGGCTGGATACATGTCGACGATGTCGTGGCAGGCATCGCTGGCCGATCTCCGAAAACCAATGTCGTGATCACTGGCCGAGACGCTCCGGAGGAGTTGATTGCCGTGGCCAACACGGTGACCGAGATGCGCAAGATCAAGCATGCCTACGACGAGGACATCAAGGCAATGAAGGGCATCGAGTATTGACGACCACTCTCGGGGCGCGCATCGTCGTCGCCGGAGTGTCGTCGGGTGTCGGCAAGACCACGGTCGCGACCGGGCTGATGGCAGCCTTGCGAGCACGCGGCATGAAAGTGGCAAGTGCCAAGGTTGGACCGGACTTCATCGATCCGGGATACCACTCGCTCGCGACCGGGAGGCCAGGACGCAACCTCGACAGCTGGATCTGCGGTGAACCCGCCATCCCTGCGCTGGCCGGTCGGGCCGCCTCCGGGGCCGACATTCTGGTCGTGGAGGGTGTCATGGGGCTCTTCGATGGTGCGGCCGATGGGAAACCTGAAGCCACGACTGCTTCGATAGCCCGCCTGCTCGACGCGCCGGTGCTTTTGGTGGTCGACGCCTCCGCCATGAGTGGTTCCGTGGCGGCCTTGGTCCACGGCTACTCCACGTTCGACGCGTCAATCCGGGTGGCTGGGGTCGTCCTCAACCGGATTGGCAGTCTTCGTCACGAGACGCTGCTGCGCGAAGCCCTCCAACCTCTCGGCGTCCCGGTCCTGGGTGCATTGCACCTTGACGGCTCATTCACGTGGCGGGATCGACATCTTGGCCTGGTACCAGTCGTTGAAGACGCGAAGGGGATCAGTCATTCGATCGCCCGCTTAGCGGGAGAGGTAACCGCTTCGCTCGACCTCAACACCATTGTGGAGACGGCTCGCACCGCCCCCACGTGGCACGTTGAAGCGCCGCCTACCCCGCGTCGAGTCGGCGAGGCCCGACTGGCGATCGCGGCGGGGCCCGCCTTCAGCTTCGTCTACCAAGACAACTTGGAAGCTCTCGAGGCGGCCGGGGCGGAACTGATGCCTTTTGACCCCCGTCACGAGTCGTCCTTGCCCAAGGGATCGACGGCTCTGTATGCCGGCGGCGGGTTTCCCGAAGTCTTCGTGGCTGAGCTTTCGGAAAATCACCCACTCCAACAAGACCTGCGAGAAAAAGCGGCGAACGGACTCGTCATATGGGCGGAGTGCGGAGGACTGCTGTGGCTGGGTCGATCTCTCGACGGGCACCCACTCACCGGACTGGTACCGACCGAAGGAACTATGACCGATCGCCTGACGCTTGGCTACCGTACGGCACAATGTCGCGTGAACTGCCCCTTAGGATCCGCTGGAGAGACGCTGCGCGGTCATGAGTTTCACTACTCGACGGTGACGCCGGTCGGCTCGGCTCTCACGCTTCGAAGTCGGGCGGGAGAGTCCTCAGCCGGATTCGCCACCGCACAACTTTTCGCCTCCTACTTGCATCTCCACCTTGGAAATGACGCCCTGCGCGCCGAGCGCTTCGTGTCGGCGGCCACCGTTACGCACCGTTCGCCTCCACGGGAGGCCGCCCTCCCGCATGATGGCCAGCCAGACCACCTTTCGGATTCGTCGTGACGGTGTACCTGGTCGGAGCAGGTCCGGGAGACCCGAACTCATCATCGTCCGCCGGCTGCTCGGGGCCCTTGGCGGATCTGACCTATCTCCCCTGCTGTCGTAGCAGGTAAGTATCGAACACCCATCCCTTGCGCTTCCGAGCGGCGGAGCGGACCTCTTCGATCTCGGAAGCGCAATCTGCAATCGTTCCTGACACGAGGATCTCGTCGTCAGTGCCAAGGAACGCACCCCAGTAAATGAAGAGGCCGTCATCAAGTTCTCGAAATGAGCAATGGGCGTCGAGCATGACCACCACATCCGTCGCACCCTCGGGCCAGCCTTTGAGGAGTTGACGACCCGTGGTGATGATCAACGAGCCGCCGATCTGGGTGAGGGAAATTTTGTGACGAGCGGCCAAGGCCTGAATGGCACTGATTCCAGGAACTACTTCCAGCTCGAACTCACACGTGGTTCGAGCTTGAACGAGATCAAATGTTCGCAGGGTGCTGTCGTAGAACGCCGGATCACCCCATACGAGGAATGCGCCAACTTCTCCGTCCGCAAGTTCTGATTCCAGCAATTTCCCCCACACGACGGCACGCTTCACGTGCCATTCGCCCACAGCCCGGTCGTACAGTGGTTGTGTCAGATCGCGTTGCGGATCCGGAATTTCAACGATCCGGTACTGACCTCTCTCGGCATAGCGCTCACAGATCTCACGTCGTAGATGGAGCAGTTCGCTCTTGTCTTCGCCCTTATCAGTGAAGAAGAAGACGTCGGTCCGATTCAGCGCCTCGACCGCCTGGACCGTGAGATATTCAGGGTCGCCTGCTCCGATCCCGATGACGTTCAGTCGCCTCACCCAGTGACCTCCGCTTCGAAGACTGTCGCGGAAAGCCGAGTCCCGCTAATTCTGGTGTGCTGTCTTGAAGCGGGCTACCGACACGGCACGGGGGGTGACGCGTTCGAACACTTCCACCAGATCGTCATCGGCGAGGGTGTAACGGACCACACGCCCGTCCCGATGCGCAGTGACGGTGCCATTGGCCCGCAGCAGCCGAAGCGCCTGGGAGACACTGGTGGCACGTTGATTGGCGGCAACGGCCAAGTCGGTGACGCTGATAGGTCCGGCGTGGTGGATGCCCAGCAGGAGCGCCAGGCGTCTCGGATCACCTAACAGAGCGAATCTTCGTGCCCAAGAATCCACGTTTTCGGACTCACCAATCCCGCTGATGGCTTGACAAGCCCGTTCGTCATCGAGCACACGTTGCGAGCGTCGATCCTTGGGTACGAGGTGCACCCGACAACAGTGGCACAGGTAGAACCCAGATTGATAGCTACATATCTGTCGAGTCATGAAGGCTTGACGGCTGAGCTGCTGGCGCCTTACTCTTCGTTTGCCTCGGTGCTGCCCGGGGTGATGGAGAACTAGCGAAGTCCGGTGAGATCCCGGCGCTGTCCCGCAACGGTGGTCCCCGCAGGGGCGAGCCCGGTCGCCTGGCCTGCATCGACGACGTGACCCGCGGAGCATGGGTGGCTCGTTCGGCAAGAGACATTGTCGCCGATGCCAATCGTTCTCCGATGACTTGGAGAACTATTCGTGGCGAGCCAGTCCGTACCGCGCAAGGCCAACATCTCTTCGCTCACATTCGAGGAGCGGGGTCGGCTCATCGGTATGTTCTTCGTCGTCCTGGCAATCAATGCCGCCGGGTGGGGCCTTTTCATCTTCGAGATCGCGCCACACCATTTTGAATTCAAGGGACTCGGTATCGGCGTGGGCGTTGCGTTTACGGCTTGGACGCTCGGTGCCCGGCACGCCTTTGACGCCGACCACATTTCGGCCATCGACAACACGACGCGAAAACTCATGGCTGATGGTCGGCGGCCCTTGGCAACTGGATTCTTCTTCGCGCTCGGCCATTCGTCAGTCATCATGGCGGTCGGAATCGGCCTGGCCCTTGCCGAACGAGCCGTGTTCGGCGCCGTCGTGGATCCCAGCTCGGGCTTCGAGACATTGGGCGGCGTCATTGGGACATCGCTCGCGGCGACGTTCCTCTATTTGATCGCCGCTCTCAATCTCGTCGTCTTCGCGGGCATCTTCAAGGTGTTTCACATGATGCGACGAGGCGAGTTCGACGAGGACGAGCTCGAACGTCAACTCCAATCCAGAGGTCTGATGTGGCGCTTTTTCGGACGATTCATGAAGTCGATCACGAAGACGTGGCACATGTACTTTGTTGGCCTCGTCTTCGGAATCGGATTCGATACCGCCACCGAGGTGTTACTTCTGGCCGCCACTGCCACTGCAGCCACTGCGGGTTTGCCCTGGTACGCGGTGCTGTCCCTACCGCTCTTGTTCGCTGGAGGAATGACGCTGTTCGACACGATCGATGGGTGTTTCATGAACTTTGCCTACGGATGGGCATTCGCTCGACCGGTGCGGAAGGTCTATTACAACCTCGTCATCACGGGACTGTCGATCACTGTGGCATTCCTCGTTGGCACAGTTGAATTCTTTGGACTCATCTCCACCGAACTCCACGTCCGCGGTGCTTTCTGGGACTTCATGACGAACTTCAACATCAACGAGGCCGGCCTCGTGATCGCAGTCTTGTTTGTCGTCGTTTGGGCGGCCGCAGTCGTCTACTGGCGCTATGGGAACGTGGAAACTCGATGGACCCCAGTTCAGAGTGACTCGTTGCAAGCCGTTCAGCCGGGTGAGACCGAGTGAGAGTTGCGCTACCCGCCATCATCAATGGCTACGGCAGCCCGACGCAGAATAGAAGGAGAAGTTCTTGAAGACTTTGAAGTTCATCAGGCAACGGGCGACAGTCAAGCACCGACGCTTGCTGCCGAAGACCGGCGGCTCATGAACGAAGGTTGCGATGTCATCGTGGGCGATGAAGCCTCGGCTGTGCTCGCTCAAACCCTCGGCCGCGTCGGCGAGTTACTTTCCTACCTCAAGGCGGATATTGGACCGGTCGAATGTGTCGGTCCGATGTCCGCCCAGGTGGAAGATGGCATCTGGCTGGCCTGCGGAGATCTGATCGAGAACGCCGATTGGCTTGGCAGGGTGTTCGAAGGGACAGGCAGGGCCATTGGCACTGATGACCAAGTGGTAGCTGCGTCCATCTTCATTCAGGGTTACGCCTACCGACTCCTCACTCTGGCCGTGGCTTCGCTCACCGTTGGGGGCATCGTTCCCGGATCTGCGCCGTCATCGATGGCCATCGGGCTGGGGCGCGGCCGGGCATCGAAAGTGGCCTACCTCGAGCCGACCGTCTTCAAGGTGGTGAATGGTCGCGACCTCTCTGCCGCATTCGCCGATCAACCGACCGTGGACCTGGCCCTGACGCTCCTGCTTGACGAGGTTGTCGAAGGTCATCTGCGACCCTTGATTGCGACCACTCGACGTCAGCTACGGGTTGGTGAGCGTTTGCTGTGGGGCAACGCGGCTGCCTCTGCTTCCACGGCATTTCGCACCATGGAGGGTTGCCTGGGTCCGTGGATCATCCCCCTCGGGCACCGCTTCTTCGAACTGGGCCCGTCCGACCTCCGCGGCCTGGGCTCATACCTTCTCATTGAGGAGGACGGGAGACATGGCTGGTTCTGGGAGCGAACCAACTGCTGCCTGTTCGACCGGATTCCCGGGCACGCCAGGTGTGCCGACTGCAGCCTGACGCCATCCCCTCAACGTCGGGCGGCCTACGCGGACAGTCTCAAGGGCTGAGTAGGCCCGGAAACACTGACGCGTCACGCACTGTCGGACGGCGTTCATTCTTTCGGCCTCACCTGACCGGAGTTCCGCCAGCTGCCGCCGTCAGTTTTCGCAATCCCCGTGCTACATTCCGCGGCTCAGTTTCCGGCCGCAGGCAACGGGCCGGGCCCACGAACAGGACGGAACCGAAACGTGCCACGTCGAATGCATTCACGCACCATCGCGGCGGCTCTGCTGAGCTCGGTCACCGGGTTGGCCCTGTGCACGGTCGTGACCAGTGACGCCGGAGCGGCAAACAAACCCTCCACCACGCTACGCATCCTCGTGACGAATGACGATGGGGTGACGGCACCCGGGATCAACGCCACGGTGCAGGCATTGACCGCACTCCCACACACCAAGGTCACGGTGGTGGCGCCTCTGACCAATCAGAGTGGGACCGGCGCAAAAGTGACCGGCAGCAGCGTGGCGGTGACCAACGCGACGACAGCGAGCGGCTACCCGGCCAAGGCCGTTGCGGGGTATCCAGCAGACACCATCATCTGGGCCATCGATGACCACGGCATCGCGCAGCGGCCGGAGCTGGTCGTGTCGGGCATCAACCTCGGCGAGAACGTCGGTCCCTTCGACGCCCTCTCGGGCACGGTGGGAGCGGCGCAGACTGCGTTGGCCCGTGGGATACCTGCGCTCGCCGTGAGCCAAGGCGTCGACAACGGCCAATCGGCCAACTTCTCCCAGGGGGCGAAGTACTTGGTGGCCTGGGTGCAGACGCACCGTAAAGCCCTCCTCGCAGCCAAGAAGGGGGCAGCCAAGAGCGCAAACGGCAGCCTCAACGTCCCGACCTGCGCCACCGGTCACATTCGAGGGCCGGTGAATGTGACGGTCGCCCCATCGTTCTCCAGCTACTCGGTCGGCACCGTCGACTGCTCGAGCACGGCCACCAAACCGTCGACCGACGTCCAGGCCTTCGTGGAGGGCTTCGCCTCGATCTCGGCACTCCACCCGGTGAACCCTCCGAACTAGTCCTACCCGTCAGCAGAGGCAGTGGCGGTCGAACCGGGAAGTGCTCCGGTCGTCGTGGGTGCAAGCCCTCGTTGTTGGGCCATCACTGCGGCTTCGACAACCTGGAGGTCCGAAGGATCGATGGCCAACGGTCCACCGGCGACAGGAACTTGCCAGACGTGCGTCATCATTGGAGTCGAGCCGTAGTGGAACGTGCCCGGCGGGCACGGCGTGAAACCGTCGATCAGGTGTGTCACCGCTGACGTACAGAGATTGGTGTGTTGGTGCCACTGGACCAAGCAGCCGTAAGGCATCGGACCGCTCCCTTGCCCCGGCATCAGGTACATGGCCGCCACGAGGACCGGCCCGTACGGTGTCGTCGCGTAGACCAGGGAATCCACGGTGTTCGGATTCATGAGGTCCTTCATATTCATGTAGGACGGGTTGAGATAGTGGACGACGGGATAGTTGGGATTGGTGATCGGAAAGTACCCGGCGGCCTTGGCGGTGCTCAGGTCCTTGTACTTGGCGACCGCAGCCGACGTCGCCTGCACGTACTCCGTCGCTCCCAATACCTGATCCGAGGTTGGGGTCGTTCCACAGTTCGGCGTTTGCATCTTGTGGCCCTGATCCGTTTCTGCGGAAACGGTTGTCAGGTCCGCCACCTCGGCGGGAGGCAATTGAGGTCCGGTGTACCTCCAGTGTGGATCGGTGACGCCAAGACCCGCCATGCCCGCCATGTTCATGGGGGCTGCGTGGCCGCCCTTGGTCGAATGCTTCCTCGCGGGTGACGCCGACATCCCCGCCATGCCCGAGCCGGAACCCGACATGGACATGCCCGACATCGACGATGTCGACGATGTCGAAGCCGCGGCAGAAGCCGATGCCGCCGCCGTGGCCGGGATGATCGCCACTGCCGATGGGATCAGAATGATCGCCAGCACCGAGCTGAGTGCACCGAGCGGATTCGTGGCCAGGAATCGGGCCGCCGGCGTCGGCTCGTTGGCGGGTGCGGGCACCAGGGGCAGAACGGAAAGCCCGATGAGCGCGAGCAGAGGCCCGTTGTTGGGGTCCGTCCCGCCAAAGGTAAGCAGCGCGCCCAATCCCTCTCCGGTGACCCAGTAGAGCAAGGCCAGAGCGATACCGAGCCCGATGTAGAGCTGAGGCCGCTTTGAGACGAGCGGGCCGAGGCCGATGACCATCGACAGCGCGGCGAGAACCACGGCCACCCAAAGGCCGGCACCGATGAAGGCGTGACCAAACGAATTGAGAAAATGGGCATACCAGCCGGGTTCGCCGTTCGCAGCGACCGCCATCTGGTTGGTGACACCGTTGCCCGCGCGGTTGAACGGGAAGAGCCAGATGATCGCCTCGAAGACCCAGATACCGGCCCAGACCAACAGAGCTCCGGTTCCACCGAACAGGCCGCGGGCCGCCGCGGAGGATTGCGGCTCCGTGCGGACGCGGCTGCTGTCCTGATCGGACTTCGGCCACACCAGAAGTCCGAGAAGGATGTAGAAGCACACCGCACCGGGAGCACCCTGCAGAGGGGAGGCGTGCCCGGTGAGGACCATGCCGAAGCCCTCGCCGAAGAGGTAGACCCCAACACCCCAGATGAACGAAGCCACCAGCGCGGGCTTCACGGAACGGCGGAAGAGCAGTCCCACGCCGACGGCGACCTCGACGAGGCCGAAGACTGCGACCCACATGGTGGCCCCATGGGAGAGAAAGGTGGCCGTGTGACTGATCGTTGAGCCGATCAGACCCGGCTGCCCGGCTGCCATCGGACTGATGAGGTCAGGGACGAAGGAGGGCTTGAAGAGATCTGGCTGGAACTTCAGGAGTCCGTCGAGGATCCAGAACACGCCGAGAGCGCATTGCAGAGTGCGTCGATTGACGTGCAGCGACGCGGCAACGCTGTGCTTCGGTGCTCCGGTCGAGTGAGGAGACGCCACCTTTCGGGGCGCTCCTTCTGGAGTGCTTCGGCCAGCTTTCATGTGATGTTCCCCCTGCGGCCCAATCCATCCCGGCCGCGACGAGCACAATATAGCGACGGGAGCGATCTGAGAACCGGCGGGACGAGCGGTTCGCCTCAGGAACGCAGGAGTTGCGCTCCGGTCGGGACGGGCGCGGACGAGTCGGAGTGAAGCAATCGCTCCAGCAGCTCCACGCCGTCGACCACCCTGGGGCCGGGGCGGGAGAAGTAGGCGTTGGCGTCGACGGCAAAGATTCGGCCGAGGCGCCCAGCGTCCGGACGGGCGAGGAGCGCCGGGGCCTGCGCGACAGCTCCCTTGAGGTCAAAGCCGCACGGCATGAAGATCGTGATGTCGACCCGTTCCTCCGAAATCTCGTCCCAGGCGAGACGCCGCGAGCGCGCTCCGGCGGCGGCCAACACCGGTACGCCCCCTGCCGCCGCGACCTGATCGGGAACCCAGTGTCCGGCATTGAACGGCGGTTCGGACCACTCCAGGACGAGCACACGGGGTCTGGCTCGTCCCGCGACGCGTCGCCGCACCGCGTCAATCCGCGCTCGCAAACTCGCCATGATCGCGTCTGCCTGCGCTCCGGCTCCGGTCGCGGCCCCCACCAGGCCGACGCAGTCGATCACTTCATCGAGCCGACCGGGGTCCAGCGAGACCACTTGGGCGTGGCACCCGATGACGCCTAGCGCCTCCTCGACCGCACCGGACGGCACGGCGCACACTTGGCACAGGTCCTGAGCGAGGATCACGTCGGGATCGATTTCCCGGATGCGAGCATCGTCAAGTGTGTAGATGGACTCTCCCGCCGCGACCCGCGCGCTGACCGCGGCATCGATCTCCTGCGCGCTCAGCGAGCCATCGGTCGGCAGGACCGTCCCCGACACGATCGGAACGGACCGGGCGAGTTCGGGGTAATCGCATTCGAAGCTCACGCCACGGAGGTGCTCGCCGAGCTGCAGCGCATAGACGATCTCCGTGGCCGACGGCAGCAACGACACGATTTTCACCAGCCCATCATGGCCCGGTGAAGTCGGACTCGCGGGACCTCGTGATCGGGCACCCAGCAGTTGTGCGCTCGGCCTGCCGGGCCACGCGGAGTTGACCTTGGGGTCGAGCCGCGGGAGCCTGACGAACATGGCAATGGGCAACCGCCCGGAGGTGAAGACCGCACCGGCTCCGATCGTCGCGTTGGACGTGTCACTGCTGGCGGGCCAATTCGCCACGGCACTCGCCCGGGTACCGTTCCGACGCCCATTCTCGGGCGATTTCTCGCCCCTCTCCAACTTGGGCGTCTCGGTCACGCGGGAGACCATCCGTGCCTTCATCGGCTACGCCTCGGCGCTGCGCATACCCGAGTTCCGCTCGCTCGAGCTGGTGCTCGACGACATCTGTCAGTGGATCATGCCGCCCATCGTCCGCTCCCTCGACGTCGAAGGCCGCGCCGCCGAGTTCGGCGGCGTTCCCGGGATTCTCTACGTGTCACGCCACCAGGCACCCGTCGGGGTGGTCCTCTACCTCCACGGAGGCGGCTACATCGGGACGTCGCCGACGATGTACGCCTTCTTCACGGCGCGCGTGTGCCGCGAGACCGGGTGCGCCGTCTTCGTGGCGGACTACCGGCTGGCGCCCGAGTTCCCCTACCCCGCCGCCTCGGAGGACGCGTCCGCCATCTACACGGACTTCGTCCGCCGCGGAATCCCCCCCGCCCGGATCTTCCTCGCCGGCGACTCGGGCGGGGGCGGGCTGGCCAACACGGTCCTCCTCGAGCCTTCGGAGCGCATCGACCCGGTCCGTCCAGCCGGCCTCGTGCTCTTCTCGCCCGAGGTCGATCTGCGTCTCGACGAAGATTCTATAACGGAGAACGCCGACCGCGACATCCTGCCTGGAACATCCCGACGGCGGCATACCTCCACGGCTTCGATGCCACCAGCAGCACGGTCTCGCCCGTGGACGCCGACCTGAGTGGGTTTCCGCCGACGTGCGTCACGTGGGGAGGCGACGAGATGTTCCGCGACCCCATCCGGCGCTACGTCCAACGTCTGCGCGCCGCCGGAGTGCCCACCGACGCGCGGGAGTTCGACGGGATGTTCCACGTGTTCCAGATCCTGATGCCGTGGACCGACGACAGCAGAGAGGTCTCGCTGCATGTCCACCAGTTCATCCAACGTGTGCTCGCCGACGCGCCGGTGCTCGGCGACGCCGACCTGGGTCACATGCTCGGACTCCAAGACTGATCGGTCAGCCCCGGCCGAGCCCGTCGGCCACCGTGCGCAGGTCCTTGCGGAAGTCGGGGTGGGCGATGTCGACCAGCGCGTGGGCGCGCTCGCGGACCGTAAGACCGGTCAGCTCCGCCGCGCCGTATTCAGTGATGACGACACCGGTGTGATGTCGCGGCGTGGAGACCACCGATCCTGCGGGCGGGAGGCCCGCGATGCGGGACACGACCTCCCCCTCGCGCTCGGCGGTCGAGCGGAGACAGATGAGCGAGTGGGCGTCGAGGTGCAGCTCGGCCCCGGCCACGAAGTCCTCGTGGCCGCCCACTCCCGAGATCTGCCGCCCGTCGATGCTGTCGGCCATCACCTGGCCGTAGAGGTCGACTGACAGGGCGCCGTTGATGGAGACCAGGTTGGCGTTCCGGGCGATGACCGTGGGGTCGTTGACAGTGTCGACGGGCAGGAAGGCGACGTCCTCGTTTCCGTCCAGCCATCGGTAGAGGTCGGCGACACCGAG
>OUNO010018350.1_pt1 | contig 12338 bp, 8 predicted proteins | sample 1779811 | NCBI WGS metagenome assembly OUNO01 (sample SAMEA3914804, study PRJEB12502) | metagenome | biome: forest; material: soil | place: Canada | collected 2010-06-25 | depth 0.3 m | reverse complement strand
CGCGATTACCGCACTCACGGTGGCAGGTGCATTCGCTGCTGAAAAAATTTCGGAGAAGAACCCACCGGTCGGATTCGACCTGGTTTCTTCGCAAATCGTTCAGGGTAGCCAAGGCCTGATGCAGGTCGGAGCGGACAAGGGATTAGAAGTATCCCGGGTTCAGTTTCGCTTGGTCGACGGACCAGCCACCTACTACACGCTGGGCGAACATGCTCGCGACGCAAAATTCAATCAGCAGCTTTTTGAAACCGATGTCCGCAAGTACATCGCTTCCGAAAATACCACTGACTTCTTGGAAGCCAAGCGCAGCTACTATTCTCGCTTGAACTTCGATCTCGAGCATCAGCGCCATGAGCGCCTCTATCCTTATCTCTTCGACTGGAAGAGCTTGAACCACTCGCCAATTCGCGAGCTCAAGGAACCACTCGAAGTTTATTCGAAAGACATGAAGTACACCGGTCCAGACACGGACTCGAAGTACTTTGATCCGGCCTTCCAGAAAGAGCTCGATGCAATGAGCCAGACTGAGCTCAGCCGTGGAAACAAGCTGACTGTCCTTGCGAACGGAAATTCTCAGGTCGAGAAGATTCGCCAGGTCAAAGCCGCTAAGAAGTTTATTTTTGCCGCCGTGATGGCTTGGGAATGCGACGAGGGTGCAGTACCCCTGGTTGACGCCATGGTCGAACGCGCAAAAGAAGGTCTCGACGTCCGTATCATCATGGAGAAGTTCTATCCGGATACGGTCTTCAAGAAATGCTACAAACGCATGGTGGACGGCGGAATTGACGTCGTGCGCTTGACCGACAAGTTCAAATACAACTTGGCTTTCATGCACAACAAGTTCTTCACGTTCGATGGCACCACCGGAATCATCGGTGGCCAGAACATCGCCCACTTTGAAACACTCTCTGACGGTTTCAATCACTACAACCGCGACACCGATCTCTTGATCCAGGGTCCAGCGGCTGCAGACATTCTCGAGAACTTCATTGATCTCTGGGAAACTCACGTCAACCGCCGCTTTGTTTCGGCAGCAAAACACACGACCGCGTATCCTTACCGCGCGGTCTTGAAAGAGCTTCGCAACCAGCAAGTCATCGACGGTCAGCGCGGCCAGATGCACTATGCTGATTGGCTCTCGAAACCTGAATCCCGTATGGACGGCCTCTGCCGCATCGCGATCCAGCGCCCTTACGGCCGCAACTTCTTCTTGGCTGATCTTTACGCCAAGTACTTTGAAGCAGCGAAACACCATGTCGTGATCACGACTCCGGACATGCACTTCGATGCAGACGGCGCGAAAAAGATCACTTCGCCGAAAACCACGGAGTTCTACAAGAACGTTCGTGAAGCGGCAAAACGCGGTGTTCGTATCGATCAGATCTCCAACGGCCGCGACGGCGGTTGGGGTGAGTTCACGGCGCAGCTTCGTGAGTGGTCCAACAACCAGGAAGACAAAGGTCACACTGGTTGGGCGAACTACTGGGCACGCAAAGAAGAGAAGCAGACGGTTTCCAAAATCGGTGAAACACGCGAACTTCTCAAAATGCTCAGCCAGACTCCGAACTACTACACCTGGACTCACTTCCAGTACATCCACGCTAAACAGATTCTCTGGGACAACGTTGTCTCCGTCATCGGTAGCGTGAACTTGGACAACACGGCTCTCGACCGAAACCACGAAGGCGCCGCAATCTGCATGGACGAATCCTTGGCCGAGCAGATGCGTAATCTTCTGACCTTGGACTTGGTCAACTCGACTCCAGTCGTCAGCAAAAACGGCGAATAAGCTTCAGCTCTCCAGCTGATCTCACGCACCCCCGGGGGAAACCTCGGGGGTGTCCGTTTTTTGCAGCTTCACTGCTATGGCTCGCAACACGCCCCCCGCTCAGCCAAGCAGTTCAAGTGACCAGCAGAAGGCGCAGGATACCGAGCGGGATCGCGAAGAGCTTGAGGCCATGATCGACGAGATTGTGGATGAGACTTTTCCAGCGAGCGACCCTCCGGCTTGGGGGGCGGCCATTAAGAAAAGCCATGATCAAAAGGTAAAACAGGAGAAAAAGCAGGCAGCCTAGGCTATAGCCCTGAGCTGCTTGAAACACCCTGCCTGCCATCTATTTATACTCGGCTCGTTCTTACTCGGCTTCGCCGGTGCCTCAAGTTCCGCAGCCGAGCCATCGCCCACCCCCGCCCTTGTCGCGGGAGCTGACGCCCCAGCAATTGAGCACGAGTGGATTCACCTAGAGCGTTACAAGCCCACTTATTTTTTGATCGGTAAGCCCGATACAAAGGTTCAGATCAGCTTTAAAGCCGAGCTTCTCAAGGGCGCTGATCTCTATCTCGGCTACACCCAGCTGATGCTCTGGGATCTGTTTCGGGAGTCATCTCCGTTTACGGACGTGAATTACAACCCCGAGCTTTTTTACCGAATTTCCACCGGGCCGGCGCGTGGCTATATTTTCGATCTCGGTTTTTTTGAACATGAGTCGAACGGCCAAGACGGTGAGAACTCGCGTGGATGGAATCGAAGTTATATTCGCGTTTCAAAAAACTATCGGTATGGCCAAAGCACGATTGCTGGCTGGAGCCTGAAGTTTTGGGTGGTGACGCATTTGGAGGCCACCAACCCTGATCTTCCGAATTACCGCGGCCTTTACGAAGTGCAGCTGATCTTGAGCTCGTTCCTCGCGCCGGTTTTGGATGTCGACGATGTGCTCTTTCGACTCTATCCCGGCGGTCATTCGCGCGTGAATCCGTTTGAAGGCGGGCAAGAGCTGACATTGCGAGGAAAGTATTCCGCGAGAAAGCTTTTGCTGCCGGTGGCATTCCAAATCTTTCATGGCTACGCCGAGAGTCTTCTTCACTACAGTGACGAGTACTGGGGCGTAAGGATCGGACTGTCGTTCTAGTTCTGACAGTCGTATCCGCCCTGAGGCGCAGGGTCGTCGCTCATCCAAAATTCAAGTAAGCCATCCACTAAATCGGAATGTTGAAGCGTCGGCGCGCAGATTCGGTGGCCATTCAGAAACACGCGCTTCACGTAGTCGCGATGGGTTTTCTGACCATAGGCTCTGATTTCAAGGCGATGCCCTTGGCCGAGTCCAAGCCAAGCATGTTCGACCTCGGGCGAGCCCAACCAGTAGTTTTCTGTACCCGCCTGAGGATAGAGCCCCAGCGCGGAAAGCACGTACCAAGATGAAAGCGCGCCGGCGTCGTCATTGCCAGGAATTCCGCCAGGGCCGATTCCATACCGCGTGCGAAGCGCCCAGCGCGACCACTGCTGTGTGAGCTCCGGATGGCCGGCTTCGTTGAAAAGAAAGAGTGCGTGAAGATCGTGTTCGTTGCCCTGCCAATAATTCGGCCCAGGGTTAATGGCAGAACCCAAAGGCGAGGCCCCTTCCATGAATGCGGTGAGCTCTTCTGTGAAAGCTGCACTTCCTCCGAAGAGAGTGATCAGAGCTTCCGGATCGTGTGGAACGCTGAAGCGCCACTGCTTGGCGCTTCCTTCCGTGTAAGCCTCAGCCTGCTTGGGAAAGATAAACGAGAGAAGGCCGGGGTAGAGAGGCTGAAACGTGCCGACCGCATTTTTCGGGCGGAAGTAACGAGTTTCAGGGTCCCAGACCGATCGAAAGCGCTTCGCGTAGGCGTCGAATTCGATTTGCGTCGCGTGATCGCCGAGTGATTCGGCAAGGCGCGCGGTCGCGAAATCAGCCCATGCGTATTCAAGCGTTTTGCTGACCGAGTCGCCGACTTGGTCACTAGGGCAGAATCCAGTCGCAAAGCAAATCGGCTCGCGGCCCGCTACGCCTGGCGCTGGGTTGAGTGTCGAGCGACGCATCAGAGTCAGGGCTTCGTTCCATTCCGACGTGCTGAGAAGCTCCGGGCGTTTTTTAAAAGTTTCCGAAAAGAGGAAGTTCGCAGGCGAGCCGAACATGCTTGCGCCATCGCCAGCCCCCGATGGCCAGAGGGGGAAGCCACCCTGAACACGCGCCATCGCAAGCAGGCTCTTGAGCGAGTCGCGCTGAGTTTCCGGTGCAATGAGATTGTAAAGTGGATGCGTGGTTCGGAAGGTGTCCCAGAGAGAAAGGTCGGTGCGGTAGTGAAAATCGGAAGCTTGGGCCAGCTGGTGGCCAAAGCCCAGATACTCGCCATTGAGCTCGGTGAACTGGGTTGGCATCAGGAGAGAATGATAGAGGGCTGTGTAGAAGCGACTTTTCTGCGCGGCGGTTCGTGTATCGATCTGAATTCGTGAGAGCGCATTTTCCCATGCTTGGGTTGCGTCGCTCGCCACTTGGTCAAAGCTTTTTCCATCGGCTTCGGCGCTGAAGCTTGCTCGCGCGTTTTCGATGCGTGTGTGGCTGACACAGATGCGAACGGTAACCGGGCCCTTTGAAAATCTGAGCCAGGCTCCGACATCAGTTCCCGATGCCATCTGGTCAGCGGAAACTTCCTGCGTCTCATGCCAAAGGCTCGCGCGCTTCGGTGCCGGCGAAACTGTCGCAGTGAAGTAAGTGGTGAGGCCGCCGGTCCGGGCGGAGAAAGTTTGCTCGGTAGTGACGGAGCCTTCGATGGAAGAACCATCTCCGTGGGTGAAGGCGAGCTGCGCCTGAGGAGGGGTCTTCTCTTGATCAGGATCCAAGACACTGGCTGCATCGAGAAGCAGGTCGAAGTCCCGGTTGGAAGTATAGCGATGAAGCGCGCAATGTTCCGTGGCGGTGACTTCGGCGAGAATCGATTCCGATTCGAGATAGAGTCGGTAGACGCCGGGATGAGCTTCTTCGTTGTCGTGACTGAATGGAACGGCGTCGCGTCGCTGCTTGAGCGTACGAATCGGCGAGTGAGGAAGGATTCGAAATTCTCCGCCTTCAAATGCCCCGGTGCCCGAGAGGCGAAGCTGACTGAAGCCTCGTAGCTCGTCGTGGCCATACAAGTAGCCTGACGTCGCGAGGCGAGCCTTGTTCAGTAGCGCGAGCGGTCCCGAAAAGCGCGTATCTGGGCCGACACGAACCAAGCCCCAGGGGCGAGAAACGGCAGGGGAAGTCATTCCGCCGACGTAGGGGACGCCGCCAGTGCCAACCAATGGAAGGACCGAATCGGTGAGTGGGGCGGATGCGGCATGCGACGTTGCTGCGCTGAAAAGCGCCAACGTAATGGTCACCGGTTTTACTGCTAACCGCGTCATGAGCCGCCCCCTGGCGCCTCTCAGGCATCTTCGATCGGGGAGGGGAATTCAATGACGGAATGGAGAATCAGGGCAAAGTTTTGGGGGCTCGGTGGCGATGAGGGGGCAACCAAATCCTTGGACTCTCCAAAAGTAGAGTTCGCGATCGATGGGGCGGCGTCCCAGGAACCCTTAACTCTACTTTCGTAGAGTGCTCTGGCGCTCCCTTCGATGAACCAATTGGTTCGAACCAGCACGTCTCAACTTCAGACGTCGCCCTCATTTGAACTGAGTGTGGAACAAAGCTTGCGATTGGACAGGTATGAAGACGGCGCGGAATGATGAGAGTTCTCAGAAGCTAAAACCGGTGGCATTCAATCTTGGACTTCAGTCGATGGCACCTCATCGCCCCTGGAATGATCGCGAGATCTGCGTTCAGACCTGGGCGGTTCTTCGACGTGAGTTTCCAAAAGTATTTGCGGCTGTTCTTATGCCAGATCACCTTCATGTTGCTCCGCCCTTTGGTGATCCGGGCGAAGTTCGTGCGAAATTTGCGCGGGTACAGGGAGAACTGACTCGACTTGTGGGTGGAAAAATATGGAAAACTACAAGTCCTCCAGAGCCCGTTCAGAATTTGAAACATCTTACGCGCCTGATCCGCTATCTGCATCTTAACCCCTGTCGTGATTCGCTTTGTTCCGATCCAATTGAATGGGAATGGAGTACGCATCGCGATTATCTGGGAGCCGTAGTGGATCCATGGGTTCAGTCCGACCGAATCTTAAGTTCACTTGGCTTTGTCGGCCCCAATCGATTCCGCACATTTCATGCTTATGTTTCTGGCGACCCGAGCGTTTCAATTCGTGGAACGCCGGCACCAATAGTCCGGTCAGGGGGTTATTTTTTTGGCCTCGACGAATTGGAGGTCGCTGCTGCTATTGCGCTTCGTACATCGAGCGACGCTTTTCGCTTTAAAGGGAAGAGTCGTGCGTTACTCCTGCGATCCCTTTCTGGTGAGTTTTTGAACTCGAAGGCCGAGCTAGCGAGATTTTTTGGAGTGCACCGATCGGCTCTCTCTTTTTCTGGAACAGTTGGGAAGATGGATTCCTTACCCGAATCGAGGCTCGCCCAAGCGATTCGGGTGCTGCTCTCGGATCCTAGGTTGATGCGTGAGCATATTAACCCCAAGTGAGTTGAAGAGGCCTCCTCAACATTAGTAGAGTTTCCCTTCGATGGGGCGGTGTCCCAGAAGTGCTTAACTCTACTTTCGTAGAGGCGGCAAATCTCTTCCCCGTGGATCACCTGAGCTTTTTAACGCCGAGCTCTTTGGCGCATATCGCACTTGGCATCCACCATCTGGAGGACGGTCTCCCGAAGGGCGTCCCAAACGGGGGCACTGGCCTGAAGCGGCTGATGATTCGAATCCGTGGCATGGCTTAAGAGAGTTTTCGCGTCTTGGCTATTAAGGTCAGAAATCCGAATCTTTTCGCAGCCAGCCGGCCGCATGCTGTCGAAGGTTTCGCGCGCAGACTTTCTGACTTCGAGGCAAGAGGTGACTCCATTCATCAAGGGGTCGGAAACAGACAATGCATATCCTCGTGCTTTTTCTGCAGCCACTACGCAGGTGTCGGCATCAGCGGCGAAAACGATGCTGCTCAGGAGAAGGCTACACAGCGTGGCGAGGTAATATCGAGGCATCTATTCAGTTTAGAAGACGGCTCCCTTGTGGAGAATGTGTCGTCTCGGACGCGCCTTAAAAATTCTGATTCGCAGCGCAAACAGCCGCCCGCCTTGAAATAAATCGATGCGAGCGACAAGAGAATTCTCTCCACTTCTGAAACCGTTCCCCACTAGCATCATCGACCATGAAAACGATCCACTGGATGGTCGCAGCGCTGGCGTTGGTCTTGTTGGCAATGGGTGGAGTCTTTGGACTTCAGAGCCATCAGGCATCCGCGCATGCACGCGAAATGGAAGTCTTGCTTGAGCGCGTGGAAATCGCGCAGAGCATGCCGCTCTTCTTGGAGCGCTATCGCCTGCAAAACGGAAACTTTAGAAAGATGTCTGAGCCTGAGATTTCGAAGGCAAAGTCGGACCTTCGCTCGGGCATGACGGGCGCCCTCGAGAAACTCAGCTCGCTCGATGCAACCGCTTCGGAGCTCGAGCAGGGCAAAGAGATCGACAAGCAGCTTGAAGACTTCATGGTTTTTAGCGCGAAGAAAGAGCCGACGCTCTTCCTTCGAAATATCTACACGTTACCTGAAGCCAAAGCTCAGCACGAAGCGATGATTCAGGGACTCTATGGTCTTCGAGATGCCGCTCGTTCGCGCTGGCAGGATCGCCAATCTCATTGGGCTGCCCTGTCTCAGCGTTACTCGGTGGTCTTCGGTGGACTCTCGGCCGGGGCGCTCGCACTTCTCGGTGCCTTGATGCTGGGTGCATTTTTCGTCTTTACGCGTCCGCTACGTAGACTTCTGGTTCGAGTCAAAGAACTTCGCGTCGGAAGGCTTTCGTTTAAGGGTGCTTCGAAACAGTCGAAAGCGAGTACGTCCAACTTGAGTGGTGGATTTGCCGAAGTCGAACAAGCCCTCGACGGCCTTGCGACGACAGTGGACATGCAACGCCTGGAACGGCACCAATTTGTTCAAGCGATTGTGGACGATCTCAAGACCGGGTTGGTTCCTCTTCAAACGAGTTCCGCACTTCTTGGAACCGCGAATGATCTGCTCGATGACGACACTCGTATTGCGGCATCAGAGACCGTTCGCCGCTCGTCAGTGCGTTTGGGTGCGACGCTCGCCGATCTCGACGATGCGACCCGCTTGGAACAGGACGGCGTTCGACTGGACGAGAAAGTGGTCGATCTGCGCGAGATCCTTCAGCGTGCTAGCCAAGCCCTCGGGGGCGTTGGTGCGAGTCATCTCTTTCAAGTTTTTGTACCAAGTTCGCCCGTATGGGCCTGGGTTGACGCTTCTCGTATCGAGCGCGCCGTCCTCGCATTGATTTCAAAACTGATGCTTTTGTCTCCTCAAGGAGGACAAATTCACCTGTCTCTTTCGCGCATACGCCGGGCGGGGGGAGTGCAAGACGGAGCGGAGCTCCGTGTTCACCCAACCACGCAAGGGATGCTCGAAGGACCGGGAGGCGGCACTCTGCCCAGGGCCACAGGTCCTGAACAGGAGGTGCAGCGGCACTGGAGCAGCGAGAATGGCTTCGGCCTAAGGCTCGCTCAAAGGATCGCCGAGGCTCACGGAGGAGCCCTCACCGCTGCTGGACTGCCGGGTTCGAGCGTTCTTTTCTCGCTCAGACTGCCTGAGACGAGATTGACGCCTGCAGCGCGTCGCGGTGATTTCTCGCTTTCCGAACAGCCGATTTCCTCCTAAAAGATAAGAGTGGCAAATAGTCGTGACATCGTTGCCCGGGCTCAACTCGAGTTCGGAATTATAGGTCGTGAGCGAGAAATAGGCATCATCAGCCTCGCGCTCTCTGCTGACCGTCACCTTCTCATCGAAGGCCCGGTGGGAGTCGGCAAGACCGTCCTCGCTCAAGCGGTGGCCTCGATTCATGGGCGAAAGCTCGTTCGCGTGGACGGCGATTCCCGTTACACCGAACAGAAGCTGACCGGTATTTTCGATCCTGCGCGTGTGCTTCGCGAGGGATATGCGGCCGATGCATTTTTGGAAGGGCCACTCGTTCAGGCAATGCGCCAGGGTGCGGTTCTCTTCATCAACGAGCTGAATCGTATGCCTGAATCGGTGCAGAACATTCTGCTTCCGGTGCTCGATGAAGGTTTCCTTCTGGTTCCCAACCTCGGTGAAGTTCGGGCCGCGACTGGCTTTCAAGTGATCGCGACTCAGAACCCGCGTGAGTTCGTCGCGACTTCGCATCTGAGTGAGGCGCTCATTGACCGCATGGAATGGGTTGCTCTCAAGCATCAGAGCGCCGACGAAGAGCGTGCGATCGTTACTGAGAGGCTATCGGGCACATCGGAAGACGAGCCGTCGAAAGCCATAGTAGATCCTCGCCTGGTTTCATGGCCGGTCGAACTCGTTCGGCTGACTCGTTCGCATTCAAAAGTAAAACGGGGTGCCTCCGTTCGTGCGGCACTGGCGATCGCGAAGCTCCTTCAAACTTGCACCGCGGAAAGCGGAGTTCCTTTCACCGACGAAGACTTCCTCGTTTGTGCGCGCCTGGCCCTCGCGACCCGCATTGAGCTTTTGGCCGGTGTAACGACCGGTGACCAGTTCGAGCGCAGTCTCGATGATTTGCTCCGCGAGCTTTTAGAGCAGGTAAAAAAAAACTCCTGAACTCGGCTAGCCCGATTCTGATTACGGAAAACGGTGGACGAGTCCCACTTGAAGAAGCGGTGAAAATTCACGCCGAAGGGTCAAGCTTTCACTTCTTCGCTGAACCCATGGGCTCAGTCGAAGTGCATGATGGAACTGGCTACGACCAGAAGCAGGCTTGGGATGTCGCAGTTCGCTTCCAAGATATCAAACGCTACGCCCATGTAACGGACATGGCGAAGTCCAAGCTTCGTGCTCGCGCGGTGGCAGGTGTTCTTGAGCGTGCGCGAAAACTTGTTGGAACGGTGAGTACCCCCGAACAGCCAGTGCTCCAAGACTGGAAAACGTTTGTCGAAACGGGATCACGCGGTGAACTGGATCTCGATGCGTCGCTTGCCGAGGGATTTACCGGCGAAGATACCGACTTGGACCGACTTCGGTTTGAATCGCGACAAGAGAAACGACGTCCTCTGGCTGTGGTCATGGACGTCAGCATGAGCATGAAAGGCGATAAACTTGCTCATTTGGCGTTGGCGGTCGCTGCCATAGTCTTGTCGGTGCCGCGCGAAGCGATGGGCGAGCTTTGCCTTATGGGGTTCGATTCACGAATTCGCTGGGTGAAGCGCTTTCGTGAAATCGTCCGAGTGGATGAGATCGTCGAGCGCGTACTGGATCTTCCTGCCGGGGGATTCACGAATATGGAGCTCGCCTTCACCGAGATTCATGACGAGCTCGACCGCACGGGGCAACCGCGGGCTGCGGTCCTATTGGTTGGGGATGGAAAATACACAGAAGGTGCTGATCCGCTGCGATTTGCTTCTGATTTTAGATCGCTCCACGTTTTGAAGATCGGTCGGGATATTGGCGGTCGCGATCTATTACGCGAGCTCGCTGATCGGGGAAGAGGAGGGTTTTTTGAAGCAAGAACCTACGCCGATCTTCCACGAACTTTATACGATGCGATTCGAGCTGCTCAAAGGTAAACTTTGAGAGGTGAACAATGGAAATAAGAAAACACTTCTAGGTTTGACGATTGGCTTAGTGAGCGCCTGTTGCATTGCTGCCGCCCCTAGTTCTAAATCGACTCGAACGGCTCGCGCGATTTATGTAGCGGTCGGTGGAAACGATTCGATCGGAGACGGCACCGAGGCACATCCGTTTGCGACACTGAGTAAGGCGTCCGAAGACTTGGTCGCGGGTGATCAGGTTCTAATTCACGGCGGGCGCTATCTTGGAACCCATGTGACGATTCAATCGAAAGGCACGGAAACGGCACCGATTCGAATCGCGGCGGTTCCGGGTGAGACGGTAACACTGGTTGGTGCGGGAACCTCCAAAGGTGTCGACGAGGGCGAAGACAAGGCCAAGATCGCTTCGGTCTTTGATTTAAGAACTGCCCGGTATGTGACTGTTGAGAATCTCGAAGTGACCGACTCTCCTGGATATGGAATCAGCGTCTGGGACGCCGAGAATGTTACGGTTCGCGGTTGTAAGATCCACCACACCTGGAGTCGCGGTTTGGGCGGAAGTGGCGACCACCTTCTATTTGAGAACAACGAAATCTACGACGTTGTTTTGCAAAATGAAGAAGAGTCGACCTTTGGGGATACCGCAAATGCCATTCGCTATTGGTCGGCTGCGGCGGCAACCTGGTATCGGCCGGGTGGAATTCCAAGTCGCGATATCGTTTGGAGAAAGAACAAAATTTACGACTCTTGGGGAGAAGGGCTCATTGCGCTGCTTGCGGATGGCGTGCGCATCGAGGGAAACGAAGTCTTTAATATCTACAGCGGTCTGATCTACATCGATCATTCACGGAACGTGACTGTCGATTCCAACTTTGTTTATCATAGCGATCGTAAGCGCGTTCGGCGTGACTCGAAGGAAGTTTCATCCGGAATCTTTATCGGATCGGAAGGCTACCGAGCTGCCGGAGCATTTGAGATTGAGAACATCCGAATTACCCGAAACGTCATCGTGAACGTCGAGATCGGAATCGGCTACTGGCGCGACGGGGGAAATCCGCTCAAGAACACTTATAAGAATGTTCTGATTGAGAACAATCTCGTCTATGGCGCGGCTCTTCTGACGGTGAGCTTTGCCGCTCCCACGTATGTTGCGACAGGTGGGAACAATCGAATTGCGGGAAATATTTTCTTCGAGCCGCGTTATCTTTGGCGTCTCAACCCGGAACCGATCACGCTTCGATTGGATAATCCCGAGATCTGGTCCGTGGATCGAAATCTGATTCTTCGGGCGCCGTCGAGCGAGATGACCACGAAACTAGCCAGCTTCACCGGCAATCTCATAGCAGATCCAAAGCTCACTGAACCGCGCGTCAGCCTTCCGATGAACGTCGAGAATTTTCGCCCTCGCTGCGACTCGCCAGTTTGGAATGTGAAGGGTAAGTCGATCGGGCCTTGGAAAAACTGCAAATCGAGCTATTGAATTGCCGAGGGGTTATGCGGTACGAATCCCTCCATGAGTAAGCTCTTTGGCCAGAATGATCCGCGCATTGTTGAATACTTCGAAAAAGAGTTCGCCGTTCATGATCCGGTGCTTGACGAGATTCGTGACCGCGCCGGTCGAGCGGGGCTCCCCAACATTCATGTCGCCGTAACGGACGGTCTTCATCTGGAAGTTCTGACTCGTGCCTTTGGCGCAAAGAAGGTCGTCGAAATCGGCACGCTTGCTGGATACTCGGGCGTTTGTATTCTTCGTGCGCTTCCAAAAGACGGAAAACTGTACACCTTTGAATTTGAGACGGCTCATGCCGATGTCGCGCGCGAGACATTTAAGAAAGCGGGCGCTTCCGATCGCGTCGAGCTTCGCGTTGGAGCAGCGATCGAGAAACTTCCTGAGATCGAAAAGCAGGGTCCGTTTGATTTGGT
>OUNO010000032.1_pt2 | contig 12355 bp, 10 predicted proteins | sample 1779811 | NCBI WGS metagenome assembly OUNO01 (sample SAMEA3914804, study PRJEB12502) | metagenome | biome: forest; material: soil | place: Canada | collected 2010-06-25 | depth 0.3 m | reverse complement strand
CGCCGCCGCGGCCCGGGTCGTGATCTCCACCGTCGGCCCCTACGCGCTCTACGGCGGGCCGCTGGTCGCCGCCTGCGCCGCCGCCGGGACCGACTACGTCGACCTCACCGGCGAGCCGGAGTTCGTCGACCGGACCTGGGTCGAGAACCACGCCGAAGCCGAGCGCAGCGGCGCCCGGATCGTCCACTGCTGCGGCTTCGACTCGATCCCGCACGACCTCGGCGCCTACTTCACGGTCAAGCAGCTGCCCGAGGGCGTGCCACTGACGGTCAACGGCTACGTCCGCTCCAACGCCAGCTTCTCCGGCGGCACCTACGCCTCGGCGATCAACGGCTTCGCCCGTTTCCGCCAGACCCTCGGCGCCGCCAAGGAGCGCCGCGGCAGCGAGCCGCGGGCCCAGGGGCGGAAGATCCACTCGGCCCCGCCGCGGGTCCGGCGCGACTCCGAGTTCGGCGGCTGGGTGGTGCCGCTGCCGACGATCGACGGCGCCATCGTCCGCCGCTCCGCCGCGGCGCTGGAGCGCTACGGCCCCGACTTCACCTACGGCCACAACATGGTCGCCCGCCAACTGGCGACGATCGCGGCGCTCTCCGCCGGGGTCGGCACGGTGGCGCTGCTGGCGCCGCTGCCGCCGACCCGCAAGCTGCTGCTCAAGCTCAAGGCGCCGGGCGAGGGGCCTGACGCGGTCGAGCGCAGCCGCAGCTGGTTCCGGGTCCGCTTCGTCGGCGAGGGCGGCGGCAAGCGGGTCGTGACCGAGGTCTCCGGCGGCGACCCCGGCTACGGCGAGACCTCGAAAATGCTGGCCGAGTCGGCGCTCTGCCTCGCCTTCGACGAGCTGCCGCCGAGCGCCGGCCAGGTGACGACGGCGACGGCGATGGGTGACGCACTTCTCACAAGGCTGCAGAGCGTGGGCATAGCCTTCAAGGTTCTGGAGCCGGCGAAAGCCTGACCAAGGGAGCGGGAAAGAGTGTCCTCTGAACATCTCGACGTGCTGATCGTCGGCGCCGGCCTCTCGGGCATCGGCGCCGCCCACCACCTGCAGCAGCGCTCACCGGGGAAGAGCTACGCGATCCTCGAGGCGCGCGCGGACATCGGCGGTACCTGGGACCTCTTCCGCTACCCCGGGATCCGCTCGGACTCCGACATGCACACCCTCGGCTACAACTTCCGGCCCTGGACCGACCCGAAGTCGATCGCCGACGGCCCCTCGATCCTCAGCTACGTCCGCGATACCGCCCGCGACGGCGACATCGACTCGAAGATCCGCCTCAACCATCGCGTCCTCAGCGCCGCTTGGTCCAGCGCCGACAGCGCCTGGACCGTCGAGGCCGAACGGACCGACACGGGGGAGACGGTGGAGCTGACCTGCGGTTTCCTCTTCATGTGCAGCGGCTACTACCGCTACGACGAGGGCTACACCCCCGAGTTCCCGGGCCTGGCCAACTTCAAGGGCGAGGTGATCCATCCCCAGCACTGGCCCGCCGACCTCGACTACGCCGGCAAGCGGGTTGTGGTGATCGGCAGCGGCGCGACGGCGATGACGCTGGTGCCGGCGATGGCCAAGGACGCCGCCAAGGTGACGATGCTGCAGCGCTCGCCGACCTACGTCGTGACGATGCCGGGCGAAGACGCGATCGCCAACAAGCTGCGCTCGATCCTCCCGGCCAAGGCCGCCTACGCGATCGTGCGCTGGAAGAACGTCACCCTGCAGGGCTTCTCCTACCGGCTCTCGCGCAAGCGGCCGGGGCTGATGAAAAAACTGCTGCGCCGTGGCCTGGTCCGGGTCCTGCCCGAGGGCTACGACATCGACAAGCACTTCAAGCCGAGTTACAACCCCTGGGACCAGCGGCTCTGCCTGGTTCCCGACGCCGACCTCTTCCGGGCGCTCTCCAACGGCAGCGCCGAGATCGCCACGGACACGATCAAGGGCTTCGACGCGGACGGGATCGAGCTCGACTCCGGCGCCAAGCTCGACGCCGACATCGTCGTCACCGCGACCGGCCTCAACGTCCTCTTCCTCGGCGGCATGAAGGTCAGCATCGACGGCGAGGAGCCCGACATGGCGAAGCAGATGACCTACAAGGGGATGATGCTCAGCGACTTCCCCAACTTCGCCTTCACCCTCGGTTACACCAACGCCTCCTGGACCCTGAAGGCCGACCTGGTCGCCGAATACGTCTGCCGCCTGCTCAACCACATGGACACCGGCGGCTACGCGGTTTGCACGCCGCAGATCACCGACCCCTCGGTCACCGAGGAGCCGCTGCTCGATTTCAACTCCGGCTACGTCCTGCGGGCGCTCGAGGGGCTGCCCAAACAGGGCTCGAAGGAACCGTGGAAGCTGAAGCAGAGCTATCCGTTCGACCTGCGGGCGATGCGCTTCGGCCCGCTCGAAGACGGGACGATGCAGTTCCGCCGCGCCGCGCCTCAGCCGGCCGCGACCCAGGTCCTCGCCGCGGCCTCTTCGCCGAGCTCGTAGACCTTCACCTCGCCCGGGGTCATCCAGGCGAAGAGGCGGAACGCTTTCTTCACCCACTCGGCGTCGCTGACGATCGCCGAGCGCTTCCAGGCCGAGTGCTTGAGGAAGCCGAGCTCGAGGCCGGTCTTGGCGTCCTCCAGCCAGGCCCGCGGCTCCAGCTCGTCGAAGTCGGAGAGGACGAACAGCATCCGCACCTCACCCGCCTCGACGGCCGCCTTCAGGGTCGGGACCAGGACCTCGCGGTAGTCCTCGACGGTCAGCTTCCCGGAGGCGCGGAACCCGATCGTCCCGGCTGGCATGTCCTCGATCTTCTCGACCATCTCGTCCTCCTCGATCGGCTGTCTGGGGCTCCCGAGTCTAGGAGGGGCTAGCCGATCAGATCCAGCGAGAGGTCCCAGAGGCGCTCGGCGTTGGCCGGGTCGAGCGCGTAGGGGGCGACGCCTTCGATCCCGATCTCGCCCCGGCTCTCGAGCACTCGCGCCTCGTGGCAGTCCTCGAAGTAGCGGCCGCCGATTCCCTCCAGCTGGGGCGAGGTCGCCAGCAGCACCGAGGTCGCGGCGCCCTGCTCCGGGGTCTTCAGCCGCACCCCGGCGTCTTTGAACCGCTTCATCGCGCCCTCGATGTAGTCCGAGCCGCCGACGTGGCGCTGCAGGTTGGTGAAGATCCCACCCGGCATCAGGGCGTTGGCGGCGATGCCGTCATCGGCCCAGCGCCGCGTCGCCTCGACCGCGAAGAGGACGTTGGCCGTCTTCGCCTGGCCGTAGGCGAGGAACGGCTCGTAGGGCCGGAAGTTGAAGTCGAGGTCGTCGAAGATCACCGGCGAGCGCAGGTGGCCGCTGGAGCTGACCGAGACGATGCGGGCGTTGCCGGCAGCCGCCAGCGCGTCGTGCAGCCCGAGCGCCAGGGCGAAGTGACCGAGGTGGTTGGTCGCGAACTGCATCTCGTGGCCGTCGGGGGCCAGGGTCAGATCCTGGATCGCCATCACGCCGGCGTTGTTTACGAGGATGTCGAGCGGGCCGTCCCAGGCGGCGAGGAAGGCGTCGATCGAGGCGCGGTCGACCAGGTCAAGCGACGCGACGAGCACCGCCTCGTTGCCGGTCGTGCTCTTGACGTCGGCGGCGACCTCCGCGGCCGTGTCGAGCTTGCGCGCGGCGATCGTCACCTCGGCGCCGGCCGCGGCCAGGGCGCGGACGGTCTCGACGCCGATCCCGGAGGCGCCGCCGGTGACGATCGCGCGCTTGCCGGTCAGGTCGATGCCGTCGACGACCTCGAGCGCGGTCGAGTCGAATCCGAAGGGGGTCTGGATCAGGGTGGGGGAGGCGTTCTCGTTCATCCACCGATTGTGGCGGTCGGGCGACCTCGGCAAACCGGGGTCAGGCGCCAGCTAGTCTTCCCGCCATGGACGACCAGCAAGTTCTCAGCCGCATCGACGACCTCGTCAAAGAGGAGGAGCAACTGCTCCACCGCCACGAGGGCGAGGCCAACCTCAGCCCCGAGGAGCACGCCCGCCTGGAGGAGCTGAAAGTCCAGCTCGACCAAGCCTGGGACTACCTCCGCCAGCGCCGCGCCCTGCGCCAGTACGGCGACGATCCCGACGACGCGAGCCCCCGCGACGCCGGCACGGTCGAGGGCTACGGCGGCGTCAGCGACTTCGACGACACCGCGCCCGACTCGCCCGCCTAGGCGGAGAGCCGGCTAGAGCCCGGCGATCGCCTCTTTCGCCGTCTCCATGTCGGCGCCGGTCAGCTCCCGGTACTTCTTCATCGCCCCCATCCGGTCGCCCTTTTCGGCCAGTTCCAGCACCTCGACCGGGACTCCCGCGCTCGGCGCCTCATACGGCACCCCCGCCTTCTCGGACAGGAGCGCCAACTGCGCCTCGATCCCTCGCAACCGCGTGAAGATCTGGTCGACGAACGAACTCAGCTGGTAGTCGTTGTAAACGGGCATCGGGTCTCCCTCCCGGCAGTGGTTGACCTACAGAAAGCGGCCCAGACCCTATCCCGCACCCGCCACTCAGCAACTCCTTCGCGCCGCTAGGCTTCACCGGCCTCCCGGCGCCTTGGCGGAGTGGCTACGCAGCGGCCTGCAAAGCCGTTTACACCAGTTCGATTCTGGTAGGCGCCTTTCGCTCTGGCATGAGGTTTGTGGCTTGCTAGAGCGGTTTGAGCGGCCTTCGAGGCCGCTTTCCGAATCCGGCTAGTTCCGGTTGTCACCGGTTGTTTGTGTGGCGGACGTTGGCACGACGTTGGCACGGTCAAGCCGGAATCGGCCGCCGCTGGAGACAAGTAACTGGGCGGGCTACAAGGAATCAGGACGCGTATTCCGCCGCCGCCCTGTGGTTCATCTTGTCCGTATGTCCAAATTCGCCCAGAGTTCCGCTAAGGGATACCCGTCCAGGTGATCGCTCTTCTCTACCTCGTCCTCGGCGCAGTCGTCGGCTTGCTAATCCAGCGGGCCTATAACGTCCCACGCGATATCCGTCGCCACGACGAGCGGATCAAGAACCGCGACGAGGACCTGATCACCTGGATCGAGGATGACCAGAAGCAGCTACGACGGGAGACGATCTCCCTGAATATCGCCGACTCCTCCGCGCGCAGACGCAAAATGCCGCCTTATCTGCTCGCTTTTCAGCAACAGCAACTAAAAGACCAAGTTCTGCACCGCTATCGAGACCAGCTCCGCGACGCCGAGCGGGTCGCCCGCGATGTTGAATTGTCAGAGCAGCTGCCGCACCGACTCACGCGGAGAGCGCTGCACCGGCCAGTGCCCGCATTGACGGCTCCGGCCGCAAAGGCCGACACCATTGAGGGATGGACGACGCCAGCCGATGAGGCGTTTGAGGTGAGGTTGCAGAAGATCGGCCATGAATTCGGCGCCCTCGGAGCCCGCCTGTCTTCAACGTAGAAGCCGATGAGTTTGGGAGTGCAGCGGCGGCGAGCTGAAAATCAAGGGCGAAAACGGCCAGGTCCGCGCTCAAGACACCCTCCCAACGGCAGCGATATGCGTCGTTCGTGGGGCTGAGACGGTCAGCAGTCAGCCGCGGCTATCGGGCCAGTTACAGCGCTTGGCGATGTGCCCGTGCCTGTTGCTCGTGAGGCTAGGCTGGCGAGACTCTGAATCTCCTGCCGGACCGCGCCCTCGTCCCGCCCTCGTCGTCGCGGGACAGCCTAGGCGGGGAGTGCCTTGGTTCCGTCGCCGGGAGCTGCTCGAGAAGCGAAACCCCGATGGCCTCTGCGAGAAGGGGAGGCACGGCGTCCCCTACGACGCGATATCCATTGCAGTGAGTTGCCGGGAATCGATACCAATCCGGAAACGTCTGGATGCGGGCGCACTCGCGGACGGTTAGTTGTCGAGGCTCGTCCGGGTGGATGGCCTGATGGCTACTGTGCCGCGCCGTGCTGTCCTTCTTGCGCTTCCCCTGCGCGCGGATCACCTTAGAGGGTTTGTCCCACCGCAATCTGTCGCGCTTAAAGAGGTCATTGCGCCGACCTTGCTGCGTTGCCTCGAAGGATTCCTGGACTGCGGCGCTGTGTTTCCGGGAGACATGGTTAGCGATCGTCGCATCCTCGCCGGGAGCCGCCGCGAGAGGCAGACCTGCGAGCGCTTGGCGAACGTCCACGAACGCGCGGTCTTCGCCCTCGCTGAGTTCGACCCCGTGAGTTGGGGCCGGGAACTCGAAGCGATCACCGCGCCGCCCGCGAAGACCGACAACGATAACTCGCTCCCGGTGCTGAGGCACACCAAAGGCGGCGGCGTCCAGTAGGTCCCAGGAGATTCGATAACCAGCGTCCGATAGGCGGTCGCGGATGATGGGCCAGGCGCCTCCTGGCTCACCGTCGGGACCAGCCGCCGAGAGCAGCCCTTTTACATTCTCGAAAACAAAAGCCCGAGGCTTTAGAACTCGAAGAAGTCGGGCGTAGGACTCAAACAGCATTCCCGTCTCGCTGGCCAGGCCCTCTCGCGCTCCCGCGATGCTGAAGGAAACGCACGGCGGGCCACCTGCAAGTACCGCAATCTCGCCAGCTTCGACACCGGCCTCCCGCAGGATTCGGTTGCCAGCGACGCTCCGGACATCCTCCTCCATGATCGTCGTGCCAGCAAGGTAGCTCCGGCCGTTCGGCAGCCGATGTTCCGCTGCTTGATTTTCGCGGAGAGTCCATGCGCCCCAGTTGTCGATCTCGATGGCAGCGGTGGTCCTGAAGCCAGCTAGCTCAAGGCCAAGGTCAAGGCCGCCCCCGCCAGAAAAAACCGAGACGACCGTACCCCTGTCGGCCGCACGCGGCGCGAGTTTCTGCCGTCCGCGGTGACTCTTCATCGGCGTCGAGCATAGCCGTCTAACCGGTCCTAGTGATGTCGATGGAGCGTGGTATAGGCTCGCACTGGCGTTGAAGTAAAAAAGAAGTTTGGTCGTCGCGTTGGAATGATTGCGGGGGAGCGGAGCGTCCAGATGGCAAGGAGTCATCCCAAATCCGGAGATATTGCGATCGATCGGCTTCGCCTCGATCCGGAGAATCCCCGCTTCGTAACTGACCGGGACACGGCCCACCTGGAAAATTTTCTGCCCTGGTTCAATGCGGACGCCGACCTCCAAGCGGTGGCGTCTTCGATCGCGGCGAACGGATATCACGCCGCGGAGCCGCTGCTCGTCGCACCGCGTGATGATGACGATGACCGGCTCGTGGTCGTTGAGGGCAATCGTCGCTTCGCTGCGGTGCTCGTCTTGCTTAATCCCGATCTCATTCCGCGCATCTCCGAGTTTCGAGTGCTTTCCGACGAAGCGGAATTGGACGAACTTCGGGACCTGCCCTGCCTTATCTACGAGGATCGGAACGAAATCCTCGTCTACCTGGGGAACAGGCACGTGGTCGGGGTGAAGGAGTGGAAGCCGTTGGCTAAGGCGCGCTATGTCAAGCAGCTTCGGGAGAGAGCCGAAGAACTGGACGACGATCGGAGCGACAAGGCGCTTGCCAAGAGAATCGGAAGCAACGCCCCGTACGTGCGTCGCCTTCTCAACAGCCTTGAGGCTTTCGAATCCGTCGACGTCAAACAACCGAAGGACGAGGCACGGTTTTCGGTGCTTCAGACCGCCCTCCAGTACAGCCGGATAGCCGACTGGGTCGGCATCGGTGCACGGACGCCCGAAGGCGAGGAGAGCGTCAAGCCAGAGGCCCTTCAAGAACTAGCTGACTGGACCCTCGCCCCCGCCGAGCCGACGAAACCGGCCAGCGCGCCGCGAGTCAATACGCGCCGGTTGGATTTTCTGAATGACGTCGTCGCGAACGACGAGGCGCTGGATGCGTTTCGTCAAGGCGCCACGATCGAGCGAGCACATCGTCTGACTGGTGCGGTAGGAACGGCGCTGCAGGAAGGAATGAATGAGGCTGGCGAGGCCCTCTCGGGCGCAGTGAACCAGGCAAACAGGTTGACGGAGCGGCCCTCGACCACGCACAGGGCAGCAATGGACATGATTCGCGAGCGAACCGAGCAGTTGGGCTCAGCGCTCGATTCAGCGGATGCACAACACGCCGACGATGAATCTGCCAGATCCCCCGGTACGTAGCCGGGCGGACCGCGTCGCAGACTGGGTTGAGTTTGCTGCGACGGCCGACATAAATGGGCTCATCGCCGGAGACAGGCTCGTGGATATGCGCGAGGAGCTGAATGAGCGCGCGGGAAACGAATCGTCGCCGACCAAGGAGGATTCATGGCAGCGGGAGGCAGAGGAAGTCTGGACGCTTCTCCGGGCTCGCGCGGAATTCTACGCCGATGGATACCCCTTCGAGGTCGCCGTGGACAGCCTCGAAATTCGGACGGTTGAACTGGATGACCACCGCCTCGCGTATGCCTTTTTACTGGCGGCCGCGAATCTCGCGGCATTTGCCAACACGGATCGCCATTGGCTGACGAGCGGATTTGAGCGGGCGAGCCAGCATGTCCTGGCTGCTCTTCTTCCCAACGAATCCACCGTTAGCGTCTTCGGGACTAGCAGCCGCGGAGATGAGCGATATGGCCAAACGCGGCTGATCGACCGGCTGGAAAAGCTCGCTGAAGACCTGGCAACTGAGCTTACTATCGAGGGACGCGACCATGGGACGAAATCGGGGCCACGCATCAGTGGTGACGGTGGTCTCGACCTCGTAGGGTGGCCTGAGCTGACCGGTCCGCGCAAGCGGATTCCCGTCTATTTCGGACAGTGCGCTTGCGGTGATAAATGGGAGTCAAAGCCCCTGGAGGTTTCTCAGGCCACTTGGGATCATCGTCTCGCCCCTGTGAGTCCAATCGTCCCGGTCACCCTGATCCCTTACGCACATCGGACGGAGACCAACGACTGGTTGGATCTCTTTCGGGTCGTTCCGACCGTCCTGGTTGATCGACCGCGCTGGCTTCAGCTAGTTCGTGAGTCCGGGAGATTGGCCGATGTCATCGCGGAGATTCCCCGCTGCTGGATGCTAAAAGAGCTGCCTGGTCTCGGTGCTGTATAGGCGCACGGCCCTGCATTGCAGCGCCACCCATCAAACCACGGCCAGCGATAGAAGCCAGAGCAGGCAAGGCGAGAAGTCAGTGCACAAGTCCCTAGGCAAGTCGAGCTAAGAGCCGATTCGAGCCACGCATCCAAGGCAGGCAACGCCGAAGGGACAAGTCGCAGCCGAGCCACAGACAAACCGCAACCCCCTCACGCCCTATCACCGGCTGGGTGAACTCCGCAGGAGATGCCCGCCCCGGAGCCACGAGGCCGGCTCCTCGACCCGACTGACGCCAGAGTGTCTGCGCGCGCCGCTAGGGCTTGGTGACGGAGCTGACGTAGAAGAATCCCAGGAGGAAGCGCCTGGTCTCGACCGGGCCGTATTCGGCCAGGTCGCTCCACGGATTTGAGTATGCGTCGCCCGGCGCGTACTTGACCAGCAGGCGGGCGATCGGGGCAACCACCCGCCAGAGTCCGCCCTGGGTTAGCCCTGCGTCCATGACGACGACACGAGAGGAGGGACGCAAGCGCTCCCAGGCCCGTGCCAACGCGGGGCGGGGTTCTGGCATAGCCGAGTAGCTGAGGCTGAACAGCACTCCGTCTACCTCACGATCGACGTCGAGCTGAGTGGCATCCTGTTGGAGCACCTGGACATTCGACCAACGTTCCCACGCGATCAGCTTGCGGGCCTCGGCCAGCATTCCGGGCGAGGCATCGACGCCGATCACGGTTCCGGTCGGGCCAACCGCCTCGACCAGATAGGGGAAGTTCCGTCCGGTACCGGCGCCGATCTCCAAAACGGTGTCGCCCGATTTTAGCCCGAGCGCCGCTACGGCCCGGCGGCGGGCCGGGGGGAAGATCAGATACAGCGGCTCCAACGTGGAGTAGGTGCGGGCTATGCGGTCATAGCGCCTGCTGTTGGCGCTCTGGGAGCGGCGGGTCGGGTGCTCGACGGATTCGCTCATCGGGGCCGAAGGCTAGAGCCGTCTTCTAATCCTCGGGAAGCCTCACGGTGGGCGCCGGGGCACGAGCGCCCCCGGCGGCATTTAGGGGGCGATGTCCAGCCACAGCGCGCCGACAAACCAGGGGCACCAAGACCGCCGATCTGACGTAGTCAGCGTGGAGTCCGCAACCCGCCCGATACACCGGCCGCTTTTGCCGGACTACAGAGGTGTGGCCCGCCTCGAAATCTCCCCGATACAACCCGGCCGCTCTTTTGGCAATGGATACGTGGAGGCCAAAAGAGACGGATTCCCTCCTCGGCGTGGGCGCTCAGGCTGATGCTCTCCATCGGCAAGCTCGGAGCGGGCCAGCACCGTTACTACCTCGACAAGGTCGCCGAAGGAGCCGAGGACTACTACTCTGGCGAGGGCGAGGCCGAGGGCTACTGGCTCGGCGACGCCGCCCGCGACCTCGGCCTCGAAGGCAAGGTCGACGCCGACCAGCTCGTCGCGATGCTGACCGGCAACAACCCGGTTAGCGGCGAACCACTCGGCCTCAAGTCGGCGCCGGGCCGCCAGCCGGTCCCCGGCTTCGACCTCACTTTCTCAGCGCCGAAGTCGGTCTCCCTCACCTGGGCGCTCGGCGGCCATCCGGTCTCCAGCGTGGTCGCCGAAGCCCACCGTGCCGCCGTCACCGAAGCGCTCAGCTATCTGGAGCGCCAAGCCTGCTGGACGCGTCGCGGGAAGGGCGGCCATGAATTCGTCCCCGGCAACGGCTTCCTCGCGGCCGCCTACGCCCATCGCTCCTCGCGAGCCGGCGATCCCCAGCTCCATACCCATGTCCTGATCGCCAATGCGACCAAGGGGCCGGACGGCCGCTGGTCGCGGCTTTACCACCCGGCGATCTATGAACACGCCAAAACCGCCAGCTACATCTACGAGGCGCACCTACGACACGAGCTGACCCGTCGCCTCGGCGCGGAGTGGGAGCCGGTCGTCAAAGGCATCGCCGACATCAAGGGGTTCAGCGAAGAGGAGCTGCGGCGCTTCTCGACCCGCCGCGCCGAGATCCTCGCGGCGGCGGGGGAGGGGGCCTCGGCGCGGGCGATGCAGATCGCCACCTTGGAGACCCGCAAGGCCAAGGACCGTGACCTGACGACCGAGAGCCTGCGAGAGGCTTGGCGGGTCAAGGGCGCTGAGGTCGGCCTTGACCGCGATGCGATCGGCGACCGCCTCGGCCACGAGCGACCTGGCCGGTCGGTGCTGAGCGCTCTCCAGGTCGAGCGCTCGGTTACCGCCCACGTCTCCCATTTCGATCGCCGCGCCGCGATCCAGGCCGTTGCCGACAATCTGCCCCACGGCGCGGCAGCTCACGAAGTTGAGCAGCTCGCCGACGCCTTCCTCGCCTCGGATTCGGTGACCCGTATCGCCGAAGGTCCGAAAGGCGCGCGGTTCACGACGCAGCGGATCTGGGAGCTGGAGCAACGGGCGCTGGCGGCGGCCGAGCGGATGAGCGCTACCGCTGATCGCGCCGTCGTCGACCCGATCATCGTCTCCCGCGTCCTCGATGCCCGGCCGAGCCTGAAGGCCGATCAGCGGGCCATGGTCTCCCAGCTCCTGGGCGGCGGCCGGGCGCTTGAGGTCGTGATCGGCGAGGCCGGGACCGGCAAGACCTACGCCACCGTGGCGGCGGCCACGGGCTGGAGCGGTGGCGATCACGAGCTTCTCGTCGCCGCGCCGACCTGGCGGGCGGCGAACGTTCTGCGCGCCGAGGGCCTCGACGCGATGAGCATCGCTCGGATGCTGGTCGAGTTCGATCAGGCGGCCGAGCAAGGAAAGGTGCCGATGCGCCCCGGTTCGGTGCTGCTGATCGATGAGGCGGGGATGGTCGACTCGGCGACGCTGGCGCGGTTGATCGACCACGCCCAGGCGGCCGACGCCAAGCTGGTGCTGATCGGCGATCCGGCCCAGCTCGGCGAGATCGAGGCGGGCGGCCTCTTCGCGGCGATCGTCAACCGCAGCGAGCCGATCTACCTCGATGAAGTGATCCGCCACCGCCACGAGCTCGATCGCGAAGGTGCGAAGCGGATCAGGGAAGGCGAAGGCCGGGAGGCTTTCGAGGTCTACCGCTCCCAGGAGCGGGTGATCGTCGCCGCCGATCCCGAGGCCCGCCGCGAGGCGATGGTCGATGACTGGTGGCAGAGCTTCGGTCAGGGCGAGGACGCGCTGATGATCGCCAAGCGCAATGCCGAGGTCGCGAAGCTAAACGAGCTGGCGCGGGAGCGGATGCGGGCCGAAGGCCGACTCGGCGAGGCGGAGATCGAAGTCGGAGACGCTCGCTTTGCTGCCGGCGATCAGGTCATAACCCGGATCAACGACCACCGCGCCCAGATCTACAACCGCGAGCGCTGGCGGATCGAGTCCGTTGACCCTGAGTCCGGGGCCGTGGTGTTGGACGGAATCGACACC
>OUNO011322144.1_pt1 | contig 12357 bp, 10 predicted proteins | sample 1779811 | NCBI WGS metagenome assembly OUNO01 (sample SAMEA3914804, study PRJEB12502) | metagenome | biome: forest; material: soil | place: Canada | collected 2010-06-25 | depth 0.3 m | reverse complement strand
TTAGATCCCAGTGGTGTGTCCCTTTACGATGCAGATGCCGGGACACCCGACTTTTCTGCTCAATTCACGAGTCCCGCCCGGACTCGTGAACCGACTTATACGTTCAACAATTCGCGCGAATTGTTGAACGATCTAGTCAATTCACGAGTCTCGCCCGGATAAACGATTTACTCAACTCACGAGTCCGAGACTTTGAACGATCCAGAAAGCTCACCGTTCGCACACCCGGTTTGATTCCGAAAAAGATACGCCGTCATCTTTTGCGAGCCGCACTGCTCACAGTTCCACCCACAATACGAACCATACGACTCACCGCATCACACCTTCACGATGAAAATGCTCGGATGTGGCCAAAAATGGTTTTCCGTTTTGGGTATCCAGGCGATATTAGAAGCCAAACTTACTATCGATAGTCGCGGTACTGGGCGGAGCCCGGTCTCGACCAGTTTTCACCAGTCCTCAGGAGACTCTCCATGTCCGTTCCTACATCAACGGGTTTCGTGGCTGACAAGCTCGTCACCGGCGGAAAAACTTTCGCCAACATCAATGACGACGTTTGCAGACCACTCGAAACTTTCCCTACCAAGAAGTGGTGGGTTTGTTTCATGGCCGCATTGATCATCCTCGCAATCTGGCTCTTCGCAGTCGGAAGCTTCGTGATGAAAGGTCAGGGCGTTCTCGGGATCAACCAACCTAGCGGTTGGGGTACTGACATCACCAACTTCGTTTTCTGGGTTGGTATCGGTCACGCCGGAACTTTGATTTCCGCCATTCTCTTCTTGTTCCGCCAGAAGTGGCGCACGGGCATTAACCGCTCGGCAGAAGCGATGACGATCTTTGCCGTTATCACGGCATTGACCTTCCCTCTTCTTCACACGGGTCGCCCATGGCTCGCGGCTTTCTGGCTGCTGCCTTACCCGAACCAGCGTCAGCTCTGGGTGAACTTTCGTTCCCCACTTCTCTGGGACGTGTTCGCTGTTTCGACCTACTTCACGATTTCGGCCGTATTCTGGTATGTCGGCCTGATTCCCGATCTCGCATCGGTTCGCGATCGCGCGAAAAACGGAATTCGCAAAACGATCTACACGATTCTCTCGATGGGCTGGCGCGGAAGCACCCGCAACTGGAACCATTACGAGATGGCCTACATGATTCTGGCCGGTCTCTCGACTCCGCTGGTTCTGTCGGTTCACACGATCGTTTCGTTCGACTTCGCCGTCTCAGTCATTCCAGGCTGGCACACGACGATCTTCCCTCCTTACTTCGTCGCCGGCGCTATTTTCTCGGGCTTCGCGATGGTGCTCACGCTCCTGGTGATCATGCGTGAAATGTTCAACTTCAAGAACTACATCACGATGGACCACCTCGAGAAGATGAACAAAATCATCATGGCTACCGGCTTGATCGTCGGTTACGCCTACTCGGTCGAGTTCTTCATCGCCTGGTACTCCGGCAACGCGTTCGAGAAGTTCACCTTCATCAACCGCGCTTTCGGTCCTTACTGGTGGGCTTACTGGATCATGTTCTCGTGCAACGTTTTCATTCCGCAGATTTTCTGGAATGCAAAAGCACGCCGCAACATTCCGATCATGTTCGTCGTTTCACTCTTCGTGAACATCGGCATGTGGTTCGAGCGCTACGTGATCGTGGTCACCTCACTCCACCGCGACTTCTTGCCGTCGAGCTGGGCCATGTACATTCCGACCTGGTACGACTGGGGCTGGACCATGGGCTCGTTCGGTTTGTTCTTCATGCTATTCCTGCTCTTCGTCCGCTTCCTTCCAACCATCGCGATGGCAGAAGTGAAGTCGGTCATGGACCAACAGCACTAAGAACCGATTCCTCTTTAAAAGCACAAAACCCCGGGCAGCCAATGGCTACCCGGGGTTTTTGTTTTTAAGAGTCTAACTTTTAGTCAGTCGCTCAGCAGCCGCCAAGACTCTTAGTTGTTCTGCTGCTTTTCTTCTTTAGCCTGTTTTTTCAACTGAGCTTTGTGCTTCTTGTTGTTGGCTTTGTTGCGAAGGCGCTGTGACTGGTTAATTTCTTTTCGCTTCTTGTTACCGTCGTTTGCCGAAGCAGATGCGACGCCGAGAGCCAAAACAAGAACTGCGACCGAGAACATTTTTGCCGAAATAGACATGTTGGATTTCCCCTTGAAGCTAAAAGATGAGGCAAACCAAAGGTAGGCGTCAAGCGACGGTTTTCCGCCGCGTCGCCTGCACGGAGAGGCCGCGTCGTGAACTACGCGCATGGCCAAGCGTAGAGTCACAGGATGCTTGGAACTGAAACCCACGCCCTTTTTCTCCATCTTAAGGTGCTCGCTACCGAGCTGGAGACCCTCCTCCATGACTCGGGCAAATACCCCTCTTCCTCTCAGGTGCACCAGCTTCGGGTCCTTATCCGGCGTATCCGCTTGGGCTTTGAGCTGTTTGAAGAACAAGACGCCACGCCACGACTCAAGAGGCTTGGAAAGGCGCTCGGTCGCCGCCGCGATCTAGAAGTCGCATTGGCCGACGAGCCTGAATTCGAGACGGGTCGGAAACAGCTTCGGCGCGATAAAAAGAAAGCGAGCCTTCGCCTGACCAAACGCCTCGCCGGGAGCTGTCGAAAAAAAGTGCTGCGAGAGACTCATGAAGCCTTGGATGCACTTGGTAGGCGAAAGGTCACACGGCTCGGAAAGGGATACGCCAACATACGAAACGGTTTAAGCAGGACCGCAAAGGCTCCCTCACGCTCTGCCGAGGCCCTGCACGAATTTCGAATCGCGCTCAGAAAAGCGCGCTACGCCTTAGAGGCATTGGGCAAACCGGTCGACCCACTGGTTCGCCTCCAGGATCATCTGGGACGCGCTCACGACCTTCAGCTCTTACGTGATCTTACTCACTCCTCGCCGAAGCTCGATCAAGCTCAGGCGAAAGAAGTGCGCGAGGCGATGAAGCTTAAAGGAAGTGTCATTCCGATCGCAGCGCGAAGACTGAAACTTTAGACTGATCCCGAGAGTCTCAGCCCCAGAGCCTCAAATCCCAGAGTCGACGATCTCCAGGCTTCAGCCTCCGCTTCACCGTGGATTTTCCGGCTGCTTTCCTTTAAAACCGCGCCAGAGGGGTGATTCAAATGAGCGATTTTCACAAGCTAGGCGCCTTTTCAAAAACGGATGCCCAGATCGCCCTTGAAGGGGTTGACCCGAAGTTTGTCGAAGAAGGACTGATTCGCGCTCGCCAAAAAAGCTGGGAAGTCTTCAAAGAAATTCGCGAAGGCCTCAAAGAAGGAATGACTGAGCTTGAAGCTCGTCGCCTGACCCTCGATCTTTTCAAAGCCCGCGGGGTCACTCGCCATTGGCACCAGCCTTACATTCGTTTCGGTGCGGGCACACTCCTGACGTTCAACAATCCCCTTCAACCCGACTACCATTTGAAATCGGGCGACGCAGTCTACATCGACTTGGGTCCGGTCTGGTCGGACGAAGAACTGGGCCTCGATTACGAAGGCGATGTCGGCGACAGCTTTGCTTTCGGACATAATCCTGAATCAGAAAAAGCCGCGGCCGCCGCGCGCCAGCTTTTCGAAGAAGCGCGCAAAGAATGGCGCGAGAAAAACTTGAACGGCGAGCAGATCTACGCGTTTTTGAAAACTCGCACGGAAGCGTTAGGCTACCGCTTTGAACCGATTCCAGAAGGTCATCGCGTCGCAGACTTCCCACACCAGAAATATTCGCGCGAAAGCATCGCGGGCCTCACCTTCCATCCGAGCCGTTCGATCTGGGTCCTTGAAGTACAACTCGCTCATCCCACACTTCCGATCGGCGCGTTCTACGAAGACCTGCTCTGACAGCGATGGAATTCGGAGCCCTTTCCAAACCTTCGCTGCTGGACCGCGCTGAGCTTCAGGTGAAGATGCATCTCAAGCCAGACTCGGCTCACACGCGCGCCAAGCTTGAAAAGGGTGCGGCGCTTCGCGCGCAAGCAGGACGGAATTCAGCGACATCTCCCGCACCAAAACTTCGCGTCGGACTTCCGATTTGGGCCAACCCCAAATGGCTTGGAAAAATCTATCCAAAGAAGATGCCTGCAACGGAGGCACTCAGCCGCTATTCGCGCCAGTTCTCGGTGATCGAGCTCAACAGTACCTTTTATCGAGTGCCCGACGACGCGACGATCGCGCGCTGGAAATCCGAAGTGCCCGAAGGCTTTCTTTTCTGCCCAAAGATCCCGCGCGAAATCTCGCATGACCGTCTCCTCCAGGGCGCCTCTGCGCAAACCCACGAGTTTGCGAGACGCATGCGCGACCTCGGGTCGGCACTTGGACCCTGCTGGCTGCAGCTTCCTCCCGGATTTGGGCCCGCGTCCATAGGCACACTGGCCGATTGGATTGCCCAATGGCCACGCGATCTCGCGCTTGCGATCGAATTCCGAAATCCATCTTGGTTTACTTCCGAGGGGCTCGATCCTGCGGCCGCCCAGCTTCTGGAATCCTACGGAGTCGCGGCCGTCATCACCGATGCGCCTGCGCGTCGTGATGTGCTTCACATGACACTCACCGCGAATTGGACTTTCATTCGATACGCGGGAAATCAACGCCACTCGTTTGATCAAGTCAGACTCGATGAATGGGCAAATCGGCTGAAGCTTTGGTTTCAAGGTGGGCTGCGTGGCGCCCTGTTTTTTGTGCACGAGCCGGATGAGACGGATATTCCTGAAACTTCGAATGATTTCGCTTCACTCGTCAACGAGACCTGTCGAGACCTGGGTATCGAAGTGAAGCCCTGGACGCCGCCCGAGGTCGCACTTCCTGAACAGGCTAGCTTGCTCCTTTAGGCGGCTCTCGGTATGACATATAGACTATGAAAGCTTACTTCGTCGTCACATTCGCTCTCGCACTCTCAGTCGTTCATGCCGCCCATGCAGACGATAAGACCGCCGCTCCGAGCGAGTGGGAAAAGATTCGCGAAACCGATGACGGAATCGCGACCTTTCGCAAAGAAGTTCCAGGCACGCGCGTCGTCGCCTTTCGCGGTGAAGCAATCATCGATGCACCCATTGCCCGCGTCGCTGGAGTTCTGGAAGACGTGAAGCGCGAAAAAGAATGGATGGCCGATCTCGTCGAGAGTTCCGAGATTGAAAAGACCTCGGAGTCTGACCGCTGGGAATACAACCGCACTTCAACTCCGTGGCCGCTACGCGATCGTGACTTCGTGATGCACACGCTGATCACATTTGAAAAAAGCCCCGTACCGACCCTCACCATTCAAATGAACTCGGCCGTGAATCCGAAAATGCCGGTCATTGACGGCGTCGTTCGCGGCGAGCTCGTCGATAGTAAGTTTGTCTTGAAGGCCATCGCTCCGGGCAAGACCTGGTTCTCGTGCGAAGTTCTGGCCGACCCGAAGGGCGATATTCCGAAATGGGTCGTGAACCTCTTCCAAAAGGGCTGGCCCCGGGACACCATCGAGGGCCTTCGCACCCAGGTTGCCAAACCGATCGTGGTCGAGAACGAGACGGTTAAACGCCTGATGAAGCAGTAGGCCTCTACAAATATAAGCCCATATTAATAAAGATGTTTTCAGCTAGCGGCAGAAACTGTTCGAATACTGAAAATCCGTCTTTAGTTTCCGTCCTAAACTGCCGATAGGAATCGTATGAAAGCGCGTCATTCTGCCGCAATTCGACTCGGTGCGGCAACCTTTCTCAGCATAGGGTTCCTCCTCTATTCGGTGGAATTCCTGTCGACGTCGCAACGGCGCCCAGCCTCGGTCGAGCCTGGCTTCGTCGAGCTCATTGTCGTTCCACCGTACCGCCCACAAAACTGGTCGACTCCACGCAAGCTCTTGAAGTCACAGATCGCTAACGCCATTACGATCGCGCCCCAGAAGCTTTTCGCTCCCGGCTGGCATAAGAGCTCAACCGGGCACGGCATGATTCATTTCAAATGCGAAAGCAGCACGGGCCCACTCGAAGAATGGACCGGCTTCAGTGGTGATGGAGACGGAAAAGGCACGCGCCTCGTCTTCAAAGAAAAAGCAGGACTCGGAGTGCTGCTCTACGAATTTCCGGATGGCCACGTCCAATCGCCTGACTTCGTTCAGAACTACATCGCTGAATCGTCGAAAGTTCAGCGGCACAAACCTCGTTTTATGAAAATGCCCATCAGCCGTGAACAGTGCGACCTGATGGCCTGCCATCTGAAAGCCTTCCGGGCAGTCAAGGCGCCTACCTATGGGTTTACTCCCGACCCACTGAAGTACGAAGGCGCTGGCTGCACCTCTTATGCAACCAGCTTCCTTCAGGTCGCAGGGCTCTATGAGCCCGAGTTCGATCGTTGGTGGAGAAAGCTCGTGATTTCCAGCCGCCTCGTCGGCAAAAGAAGTCTCCAGAAAGAACACGGCGCGATCGACTCGGATCAACCCGGCAAAGTGGGCTGGTTGAAAGTTCTCGCACTCTTTAAGAAATCGAAATGGCGCGCGGAAGGCACGAGCAACTACGAGCTCAATATCCTCGATCCACAGCTGATGGTCGACTTCGTCGATGACGTCATTCAGTGCGCTGAGGACGAAACTCGCTGCAGTGATCGCAGAGCACTTCGTTGGGTTCAGGCCAAGGGCGCTCGTAAAATCGACAACGCCTTCGGACCAGCGATCGAACTCGCCTCTACTGATTTCTTTGATCGTGACCATGCCGGCACCCAGGCCTGCCCGGTTGGTTCGACTGCCGGCGCGGCTCAAGAGGCGCCAGCGGGAACTGCAGCCCTTGTAGGAACGCAGGTCGAAGCGCCTTCAAACGTGGCGAGCGATCCGTCGGACGACGAGCATGAGTCATCGATCTTAGAGGCGATTCAGAAGCCTGAATCGATTCCTGCGATGTCAGGAGCACTTGAAGACGCCGTCCTCGAAGCACGCGAGAAGAGGATTCCCCTCTTCTTCCACGGTGGCTTTCTCTACACGCCTTAAGCCGGTCTGCTTTGCGACCTAGCGCCCACGCAGTAGGGTGCGAGTGGCGGGACGCGGACTTGGAGCCGGCGCCGGAGGCAACATCTGGAACCGAGTACTCGTTGCTTGGCCCCAGCGAACGCCGTCGCGCGTGTAGCCCATGTTGATAATGTAGAACTCGTTCTTTTGAAGCGGCGTTCCCATTTCACGAGACAGATAGTCCGTCGAGAGACGATCCAAGATGATGCTGTTCTTACCTTGTGGAAAGCGTCCCGCGGAGTTTGCGAAAATCACTTCGGAAACCACCTTGTAGCGTTTCCAACGGGTCGATCGAGTCAGGCGGAAGTAAATGAATTTCGCCTCTTTCGTCAGGTTGAATTTCAATTCGACTCGGTCGTCATCCAAAACCTTCGAACTCAAATCAGTCAGTGTAGCTTCTGGATCGCCGCGGAAACCGCCGGCCATCCTTTCAAAGCCCATCTGCTGGTCGGCCTGGTAGAGAATTTTATCGACGTTGGTCGTGGCCTTACCTCGCTGCTGAACTCGCCCAAAGGCGGCGTCCTGTGCCGTCACGAAGTAGTCGAGCTCTTCACCTGCTAGCGCCAGCTGAAGAAGCAACATCAGCTCATAAGAATGCCGTCGCTCACTGAAAAGCTCGCCCAAGCGATGAACCTGCTCTTCAATCGGAAGGCCGGCGTGAATCCTTCTCCACCGATGATAGAACCGCTGCACGAGAATCGGCGGTGTGTCCTTTTCCTGATCTTCGCTTGCATCTTCGATGAAAGCAGGGCGCTTCTTCACGCGATCCCAGGCTCCTTCGGTTACGCCAAAGGCCATTTCCAGGAGTGAAACTTTCTTTGCGTCAGGAATGTTTACAAACTTTTCGAGGAGCGGTCTTGGGATGTTCAGCCCGTAGTAAAAAGAACTGCGTCCGTACATGGCGCGTTTCATCCGCACTTCACTACCGGCATTGGCAGGAATCGAATCCGGAACTTCTGGTTCGATTCGAACACTACGGGTCCTCGGGTGAGCGCCATCGACGTCAGTAGCCTCTGCCTGTCCTCCGGTCGTTACGTCCCCTTCATCTTCGTCGTCGTCATCTTCATCGCCGTCATCCGAGAATTCTGGATCGGTGTCACCCAATCGGCGACGAGTGTTCTCGTCCAACTTGATTCGCCTTGGCTTCGCAGATGGCTTTGGCTTGGGTTGTTTTTTCTTTGGAACAAAGAGTGGCAGCTCGGGCAGAAGTTCCGTTTTACCGGTAACCCGTTCGACTTCTGCAATGTAGTTTCGAATTTCCTTACCGCTCGTTCGCGAGTCGTCGATAAAGGCTTCCGCGACCAGGAAGAAGGAGTTCGGATCCCCCTTCTCGTAGGCCTCTTGATTCAAGGCCACGGTGAAGTTGAATCGAAAACGTTCCCAGATACCCAGGATATTTTTCCACTGCGAGCTGTTCTGAGTCGCTTCTTTCAGGACATGGTTCGTGCCATCCGGAAGATTCAAAGTAGCCTTGAACTCTTCAACGGTATGGGAGGCCTGCCAGTTAAAGAGACCACCGATGGTCAACCCACGATTACTGCTGTGCTGATCCTGCGTGGCCGCACGGTCAAAAATACGCTGAACAATCGGTTCGCCCTCAGGAGTGCGGCGATCGCGAAGTTCTTCAGAAAGGGCAAATGACCCCAGGACTGCGCGACCAAAAGCCTCTTGCGCGGAGGGATCTTTCAAATCGTAGCGATAGCCGACATCGAAGAAATTCGACTGATTTTTATCACCCGAATACTGAAATGGAATCAGGTGGAAATTATATTTTCCGACCACGATCTTAATCGGATCCTTGATCAACAAGAGGCCGCTATAAACTGTCTTGTTGTTAAAATCAGAATTGAATCCAAAGCCTGCACCACGGGTCAGACTTCTCGAAACTTTTACTTTTGCGAAGCGCTCGTTCTCTTTCAATACCGAGATCGTGTAGTCACCGCGCACATACGTTTTCACACTGGCGCTGACATTGAATTGATCCAGATATGGAACCTTGATGTAGTTCCATCCAACACTTCCGCCTACTTCAATTCCACCGGTGCCGGAGTAGCTAATCAGCTCGCCGCTTTCCATTTCTTTGAACTTTTCGAAATTAACCGGAAGCCGAAATGGAAAGATCACGCGGTTAATCAGCTTGGAAAGCCTTGGACGAATCGACGGATCGAACATGTACCAAGGCGAACTCGGATCGAGCGACGTGACGCTCGGATCAACCGGAATCGGCGAGACAGAAGGTGAAACCGAGGGCGTGGTCGGATCTGCTACGTCAATGCGACCTGCATCACGACCCTGGTGGGTTCCTGCCGCATCGATGGCTTGCTGCTGACGAAACCAGGTTGAAAGCTCGATCTTTCTTTGTTCGTCGTCAACGGACGGAAGTTCGCGATAACGTTGCGCAGGCACCTGCCTGATATTCGTCCACGTCATCCCGGCGTTTCCGCCAATCCAGAAGCCAAAGCTCAGAGTTCCCGCTGGGCCTGTCGGCACTGGAACCGACAGATTGAGAACTGGCACGTTACTGTTGATGTAAAAGTGGTCGATCACCGTCCACGTATTCAAAAGATCGTAGTTATCGAAAACTTCGCGTTTCGTCGTGAGCTTGAACTGACCTTTTCCGATGGGGGTCTTGACGAGATCAAACTCCGTCAGAGCGCTGAAAATCGAGTTCGTTACTTGAAGCCCTGCGCCGTCCAGCTGAGTGGTCAAGAGCCGCCAGAGCTGCCCCGGCCACGAGTGAACTTCTTCCCTCGCCTGGTCATAGAGAACGGGGCGCTTACTCGTCTTTGGAGTCGATGAAGGATCAGGCGATGGCTTAGAGGCGGGAGATCGATTTACATCCGATGTCGACTCGATTTGCGGACGCACGCACCCCTGCGAAGCCATCACCCCGATTACGAGGGTGAGACCGATCCAAATGCGGATGTGCATGTGGGACACACGGGACATCAAACGCTTATCGGGTCGGTGCTGGCTTTTTTTGACTCAATCCAGCGCGAAAAATACTCTGTGCTTCTCAGGGTTTGATGCCAGAGCATTTCTCCCAATGGATCCGCGGTTCGAAGCTGATTTAAGGCCTCGGACGTCAACTTTTCGACATCCCCCACCAACGCATCGGCGAGTGTCTGAGTGTCATGGGCTTGACGAATTCGTGCCCTCCCGAGCGCGGCAAGCTGGGTGCGACGCTCGAGATTTTCATAGAGTGCGACGACCGAATCGATCCACGCCTGAGGGTCATCTTCTACAACACCGATCGGTTCAAGCCCCTCGGCGCCGACAGTGGTCGTAGCAACCGCCGTTCCCACACTCCAGGCTTCGAGTACCTTCCCCTTCACACCAGCACCCGACCGCAAAGGCGCGAGCAAAATCGCGTGGCGATTGATCGCCGCTTGCGCGTCCTCTGCCCAGCCCATCATTCGAAATCCGAGCGTGGGGTCGTCCCAGGCCATGGCTTCGCGTGGAGCGTACGAACCATAGACGTGCATCACGGCAGTAGAACCCAGTTTTTTTCGAATGCTCGGCCAGAGATCCTTTCGCAACCAGGCGACGGCATCGTGATTGGGAGGATGGCGAAAATTACCGATCGTGACGAACCCCTGCTTCTTCTCAACCGGCAGATGCGACTCTGGAAGCGAAACGGCTAACTGATGAACTCGAAGCTTGGATGCCGGAATTCCTAAATCCGTGAGGAGCTCGGCTTCTCGAAAAGAAAGCAGCCACGTCTGATCACAGCGAAGTATGCTTGCGAGTTCGCGCGAGAGATCAGCGCCTTCCCAGCCCTGAGTTCCGCTGAAAACTTTTCCAGGATGTTTCGCCGCGAGCTGAGTTCTTGCGCGCCTGAGACTGTGCAAATCAATCGCTTCCAAGACGCGCGCTGCAGCCGGTACCTTCGCCTTCACGCGCCAGCCGAATTGTTCTTCGAGCATGAAACGATCAAAGATCACGCAGTCCGGCTGAAACCCTTCGATCCATGTATCGAACGCGGGATCATTGGGTTGAATCGACTGCGTCTGGCAGCCGAGGTCTTCAAGTGCCTGCCGAAATGGGGTCGTCGCGGAAGTGGCCCCCACAGCGACTTCCCAACCGCGCGAGCGAAATGCGCGAACGAGCTCACGAATTCTCCAACCGGCGGCCGAAGACGTGGGCTCGGGCCATACGGGGGCAAGAATCGCAACGCGCATCAGAAGAAAAGTTTTGCGCCGAAAACTTCAGCGGTCTGTGCACTGCTTTGAGACACGGATTCACTCGTCCAGTTTCCGTAAAAGCGCAAAAAGGCGAAATCGAGAAACGCTCCCGCCTCAAATCGGTTCCCCGAGAAATCGAGACCATTCAAGCTCGAGGCGGAAGTAAAGAAGTGCCGATAGTTTCCTTCGATGCCGAAAAACTTCGTGAGGTAGAGCGAAAGCCGCCCACCCAAAACGGCATTTCTCGCCGTGTAGGAACTCAAAGAATCCTGCTTCAGGCCCACGAGAAGTGCCAGGTGCGTGCCTTGAATCTGGTACCCAAAAAGGCGAAGCCCAAGGAGTGCGCTCGAGCGAACCATGTCGGCAGCCAATGACTCACGTCGAAGCTCAAGCCCCACCGCTTGCGCGTAACCACCCAATGAAAAACTAAGGCCATTGAAACTCGGACCTACCGCCGCCTGACCAAAGGTGTAGTCGGTACCCAAGAAAAACTCGTAAGGACTTGGCGAGTGCATTGAAAGCCAAAGATCCATCAGACGCATGCGGTCGCGCGTTTCAAGCCATTCCGAAAGACTCCAACGCGTCTTGGCTTTCTGCTCCTGCTTCTTCACCACGAAGGTATAGACCTCGTCCGCGTGCGCCTGCGTCACGAAAGAAGTGCCAATAGAAGTCACGACAAGAGCGGCAAGTACAATTGGGGTGCATACGACTGCTAACCGGTGGTTCCACATGTTAGAATAGTACCATGTGGCCTCTGATCATCGGAATCTTGGTTTTTGAATTCGCGCTAGAAACTCTCACCAACGCGCTCAATCTTCGGACCTTCACACCCGAAGTTCCCGGCGAGTTCGCGTCCGTGATCGACGCCGAACGCTATGCCCGTTCGCAGAACTACACGCGGGACCGAGCACGCCTGGCCAGCTGGAGCCGCTCGGTTTCCTTCGTGCTGACGCTTGGCTTTCTTCTCGCCGGTGGACTCGAGACCCTCGACCATTGGGTGCGCGCGCATTTCACTTCGGAAATCAGCCAAGGGTTGGCGTTCATCGGGGTCCTCGCCCTGTTCCGTTCCCTGATCAGCCTACCCTTCCAGTGGATTTCGACTTTTGGTGTCGAGACTCGCTACGGATTTAATCGAACGACCCCGGCCGTCTTTGTCGGCGATCTCGTCAAAGGCGTGGTTCTCGGGGTCATCCTTGGCGGAGCCGCGCTCGC
>OUNO010000462.1_pt1 | contig 12394 bp, 11 predicted proteins | sample 1779811 | NCBI WGS metagenome assembly OUNO01 (sample SAMEA3914804, study PRJEB12502) | metagenome | biome: forest; material: soil | place: Canada | collected 2010-06-25 | depth 0.3 m | reverse complement strand
TCGACCACGCCGTCGCCGCACACGGGCTCGGCCCCCGCGTCGCCGCCTTGCGGATCGACCGTCGTCGAAGTGCCGGCGTCACCGTTGTTGCCGACGTCGATGTTGCCGTTGCCCGCGTGGCTCGAGCTCGAACCGCCGCTGCCACCACTGCCGCCGGTGTAGCCGTCGCCCGTGTTGACGACTTGTGGGGACGAGGAACAAGCGACGCTGAGCGCTACACCGGCAAGGATGCCGCCGAGCGAGCGAAGGGAGAGGGCGCGACGCGACGAACGGAACAATCGGTTTCGCATGGGGGGGCCACCCGCGATACGGCCAGCTTTCTTCAGCCCTAAGAGTCGACCGCGCACCCACATCGGCACCGAATGGCGCCCTGCTCTCAGGGCTCCGCGGCGGGCGCGGGAGCCGCAGGTTTCGCCGGCTCGGCGCGCTCGCTCTCCGCCTTCAGGACCGCGGCTTGGGCGGCGCTCAGCTCGCGCTGTAGACGGTCACGCTCGTCCTCGAGGCGCGCGCGGGCGCTCTCGGCGGCGGCCTTCTCTTGTTGTGACTTGGCCCGCTCGTGCTCGGCTCGGGCGCGCGCTGCTTCTGCCAGCTCTCGGTCGCTCACTGCTTGGTCGCGCGTGGCTTCGGACTTCCAGGCCGCGGCTTCCGCGAATGCTTGATCGGCACGCGCTTGGTCGAGCGTGGCTTGGACTTTGTCGAGCGCGGTCTTGTCTTGTTGGGCCGCCAGCCGCGCCTGAGCCAGGGTGGCCTTCTCTTCGCGCATCAAGCGCGCGTTGGCCGCGCCCAAGCGCTCGCCGTCCGCTTCCAGTGTACGGACCAGGTCGGTGATACGACGCGCCTTGTCGACCGCGCCCAGCGAGGGATCGCCGATGATCTTGTCCAGGTTGGTGCCCGCGCGCTGCAGCTCGTCCGAGGCGGCGTTGGCTTTTCTGAGCGCGGCGTTGGTTGCTTGGTGTGCTTCGCCCATCGTGCGCTTGTGCCACTGATAGCCGGCCAAGCCGCCCACCGCGGCCGCGAGCGAGAGGCCGCCCGCGACGCTGAGCAGCGTGCTGCGCAGCTGACGTGAGGCGCGCATGCGAGCGAGCTCGGCGTCCCATTCGAGCAGCACGTCGAGCTCGGCCACGAATGAGCGCGCGCTCGGGCGCGCCACCGGATCGAGCGATAACCAGCGCGCGAACGTGTCGTTCAGGCGCTCGCGCACCGGGCCGCGTACGAAGCCGAGCGCGCCGTCGGGGATGGGCTGCAGCGCGCGCGCCAAGTGCACTTCCGAGAGCGCCGCACGCAGCTCGACCAAGCCCAGCGGCGACGCATCCACGCCCGAATCGTTTTGCGCGATGTCGTGGCCGGCGAAGGCCGAGCCGATCAGCGAGAAGAGCAGCGTCGCGGCGAGCGCGTACACGTCGACCTGGCACGTCAGTGCAGGCGGCTCGTCGCCGAGCATGCATTCGAGCAGCGCCGCGGTTTGCTCGGGTGCCGCGAAGGGCAACGTCGCCACCAGCGGGCGATTGGCGTGCTCGCGAGCCGCGCCACCCAGATCGAGCAAGACCGGGTGCTGGTCGGCGAGGCCGGCCATGCTCGCGAGGTAGATGTTCTCCGGCTTGATGTCTTGATGACGCAGTCCGTGCGCGTGCATTTCGCACACCCCTCCGGCAATGCGCGTGAAGATCGCGTGCGCCCGCGTCAGCGACAGATCTCCGGTGGCCTTCAGCACCGTGGCCAGATCCGAGCCCTGATAGAGCGGCATGGTGTACCAGAGGTACGGCTCGCTCGCGTCCGCCTCCACGCCGTGCTCGTTCAGGTGCACCACGTTCGGATGCGCAATCGCCGCCAGCGCACGCAGCTCGTGCTCGGCGTACTCGCGCGGGTAGCGGCGCAGCCCGACCACCTTGAGCGCCACTTGCTGTCCGGTCTCGTCGTCTTCCGCGGCGAACACCCGACCGAACGCGCCTTCACCGAGCAGCGCGCGCAGCACGCAATGACCGCCGATCTTCTCGCCGCATTCGGGCAGCTGCGCCGTGCCCTGCTCGGCAGCTACGATGTGCTGCGTTTCAGCCACGCGATCTATCTAGTCGATTGCGACGATCCAGCCAAAATAAGCACCATCCAGCGCTCGGAGCGGGCCACATTCGGGGCCTGCCGGAGGGCTCGCCTCGACCCCCACGTCGTGGTATCGAGGCGTACTTCCTGGGCAAATGACCGATCTCAGCCTCCGACCCGAGCTCTCCATCGTGGCGCCGATGTACAACGAAGAGGGCAACATCGCCGCCTTCGTGGGCGCTGTGGAGGCGGTCGCGCTGAGCATGAATGTCCCGTTCGAGATCATCCTGGTCGACGACGGCAGCTCGGACGGCACGTGGCTGCAAATCGTGGAGCAGTCGAAGCTGCATCCAGCGCTGCGCGGCGCGCGTTTGGCGCGCAACTTCGGGCATCAGGGCGCGCTCATGGCCGGCCTCACCGAAGCGCGCGGCAAGGCCATCGTCAGCATGGACGGCGATCTGCAGCACCCTCCGGAGATGATCCCGGAGCTGTTCGCGCGCTGGCGCGACGGCTACAAGGTCGTCACCACCGAACGCGCCGACGCCGAGGATACGTCGCTGTTCAAGAAGACCACGTCGCGCTGGTTTTACGGCGTGTTCTCGAAGCTCACGGGGGTGTCCATGGCGCCCGGCAATTCCGACTTTCGCTTGATGGACGAGAGCGCCGTGCGCGCGCTGTGCGACATGCACGACGTCGACTTGTTCATTCGGGGTCAGGTCACCTGGCTCGGCTTCCGCTCGGTGACGCTGCCTTACCGCGCCAACAAACGCTTCAGCGGCACCACCAAGTACACACTGAAGAAGATGCTGCGCTTCGCGTCGGGCGCGATCTTGTCGTTCTCGCTCGCGCCGCTCAAGCTCGGGATCTGGATCGGCTTCATGACCAGCGGCTTGGCCGTGGCCGAGCTGATCTACATCTTGGTCCAGTATTTCTTGGGCCACACCGTGACCGGCTGGGCCTCGATGATGGCGTTCATGTCGCTCTTCTTCGGGATCTTGTTCGTGCTCTTGGGCGTGATCGGCACGTACCTAGGCAAGATCTTCGAGCTTCTCAAGAATCGACCGCGATTTTTGATTGGCGAGCGAAGCCCCTAAGCGCGTCTTCCGTTCACGCTGCTGCAGCTCTTCGAGCAAGCGGCGATTCACGCTGAGCAGGTCACCCAAGATCGCGAGCAAGAACGTCAGGAAGCCGACGATCAGCAACACGGCGGCCAAGATCAACGACTGCACGTGGCCGCCGCCGTGACCCTCCGTGAAATACCACAGGAAGCGTGCGCCGATGACGCCGCCCGTGAGCAGCGGGAAGATGCTCATCGTGAGGAAGAACTTGAGCGGCTGGTAGACGATGAAGATGCGGAACATCGTCACCATCGAGCGCTTGATGTAGTTCGGAATGCTGCGCACGAGGCGCGACGGGCGCAGATCACCGTTCACGCGAATCGGCACCGAGACCACGGTCATGTTGCGCTGGCCGGCTTGGATGATCGTCTCCAGCGTATACGTGTAGCCGTTGAACACGTTCAGCATCAGGGCCACGTCGCGCGTGATGGCGCGAAAGCCGCTCGGCGCGTCGGCCACGTCGGTACCGCTCACGCGCCGCACGATCGAGCTGCCCAAGTGTTGCAGTAGCTTCTTGACCGGCGAAAAGTGCTCGATGCTGGCAATGGGCCGCGCGCCAATCACGAAGTCGGCCTGGCCGTCCAAGATCGGGCGCACCAGCTTCTCGATGTCGGCACCGTTGTATTGGTTGTCGGCGTCGGTGTTGACGATGATGTCCGCGCCGCGCTCCAAGCACGATTCGAGGCCGAGCATGAACGCGCGCGCCAAGCCCTGGTTCTGACGGAAGCCGACCACGTGCTGCACGCCGTGTTGCTTCGCGACGGCGACCGTCTCATCGCGGCTGCCGTCGTCGATCACCAACACTTCGATGGTATCGATGCCTGGGATCTGCTTGGGCAGATCCGCCAGCGCAATGTGGAGGGTCTGTGCCTCGTTCAGACACGGGATTTGAATGATGAGCTTCATGGTCGCTACGGGCCCCCGCGGGGCCGGCGGAAGCTAGCATCGTTACAGCGAAAACTGCAGGGAGAACACCTCGAAACCCTGGCTCCGCAGGCTTTGCGCTTGGGCCTTGGCCGAGCGCGCATTTCCCACCTGCACGATGCGCGTCTCGTGCTCGGGCCCGTCGAGCACGGCTTTGGGGCGTGCGCGTAGGGCGGGCGTTTTGGCGGCGGCCCAGGCCTCGAACTCGGAATAAGCCAGCAAGTACTCGGTTTCGATGATCGCCTTTTTGGGGCTCGGCGAGCTCATGAATTCGCGTGCGCGCCCTTGCAGCAGGCTCGTCGCGTACTCGACCTGCGCGGTGGCGGTCAGCACGTCCACTCGTGGGGTGACGCTGCCGTTTCCCGAAAGGTCCATTTGGCCCACGCCGAGCACGAGCACGATCAAGATCCACGCGCGCAACCGGCGGCCGTCGACCAGCCGGAACAGCATCAGCACCGCCAGGAATACGAGCGGCGGGAACGCGGGCAGGTTGTGGCGCGCTGAGTTGCCCGGCTTCAACCCCCAAAACAGCATTGGCACGAGGCCCCAAGCCGCAGCGCTCACGGTGAGCCAGGCCCGCTTGCGATCCGAGAGCAAGCCCTGGAGCAACGCCACGATGCACAGCGCGAACAGCAGCGTGCCCGCCGCGTGGCTGATGGGGGCGTTGTTCTTGACGTCGAGCAAGAGCTTGAACGAAAACGGGAAGCGCCCATTCCAGCTCGCGAGGAAGCCCGAGACCGCGTGTGGATCTTTGGGAGCCGTCACTGGCACCGTCACCGGTATCGACAAGTGATGCGCGTACCAGACCGTGAATAGCGTACCGAGACCGACGATGCCGACCAGCGCGACGAGCAAGGGCCAGCGCGGTCGCCCGCGCGCCATCAGCACCATGAGCAACGCGCCGCTCGACAGCGCCATGTCTGCCTTGAGCGCGAACGCGATCGTCGTGAGCAGCGCAGAGAGCGCGATGAACCCCGCGAAGCGCGGGCTCAGGTAGCGGGCTCGATCGGCCGCTGCCCCGAAGGCCAGCGCGGCAAAGACCAGGAACGTCAGGGCCGGCAAGGTCGGCATGCCGTACACCGCGCCCAGCCAAAAGCAGGGCGTGAGCGAGTACACGACCGTCGCCGCTGCGGCGATGGCCGGAGCTGCGAGCTGGCGAAACACCAGGTACAGCCCCGCCAGGCACGCGCTGCTCAAGACGACGCTCGCGCCGTTCATCACGGCGGGCAAGGCGCGCACGTGGAGCCCGTGATCCAAGAGCAGCTTCAGGCTGTGAATGTAGAGCGGGCTCGTGTGCAGGCGGTAATCGACCTTGGTCATGTCGATCGAGCCTTCGAAGTGCCAGTTGATGGCGTCGCTCGCCAAGCGCACTGCGTCTTGCTCGCCAAAGCCCGACAGTCGAAAGTGCCAATGCAGCAAGAGTGCGACCAGCACCCCGAGCGCGAGCAGGATCCATTCTTTGCGGCTGAGGGGCGCGCGGGGCGTCACGGGCTCGGTCATCGGCGTCGCTTCAAGGCTTTCTGGCATCTGCTCGCAGCGTGTACAGGCGGAAGCCCGTGCCTACCGCGCGAACGGTCGACGTTTTAGCCAGAAATCGAGCCGCTGGGCCACCGTTGCGGTACAGGAGCACGTGCGTGACGCCGTATTGCGCGATAATTTCGCGTCGCTCGTCGTCCGAGGCCGATGACTCGAGGAAGCGTTTCACGCGCGCTTCGCGCTCGTCCTCGTCCGGCACGAGCGGGTCGGGGTGAAACAGGACCAACACTTTGGGCCCGAAGCTGGGCAGCGGCCAGGACGACAACGGGCTCGCCAGCACGACCGCGTTTGGGCCCGCCGCCGCCGCGATCGCGCGCATGTTGCTGACGACGGCGCTCTCGGAGCGGCGGCTGTTGCGTGGGCTCGTCTGCAGCGCGCGCGCGACGAGCACGCTGTGCCCGAAGAACACGAGCAAGGCGAGCGCCACCGCGCTCGAGGTCACGATGCCCACGGCGCCCCGCTGCGCGAAGCCCAACGCCTGCCGAGTGCCGGGCGTCACGCTCAGGCACAGCCAGACCAGGCCGATGTGTAAGTACACCATGGCCAGCAGTAGGAAGCGGTGTCCGAGCGGCAGCTCGACGAAGGCATTGGCCACGAACGGCACGAACATGGACAACGCGCCGAGGCCCACGAACCGGCGCTCGCGCTCGAGCAGGAACCAGGGCAACGTCAGCAGGGTGAGCACGGAGAGTCCGAGCGCTTGGAGCAAGCCCGACCAAGCGTAGAACGGGTGCAGCTTCGGCTTCAGCTGCAGCTCGGCCGCTTGCCTCACGCTCTGCGCTGCCCAGTCCGCGCCCGGGCCATTGCCGCCACGCAGCACCAGCCAGGGCGAAAAATACGGCCAAAAGTGGGCCAGCGCGCAGCCGAGCACGATCGCGGAGGCGAGCTCGAAGCGCCGCCGCCAGCTCGCGTTGCCCTCCACCAAGCCGAGCAGCAGCGCGCCCGAGATCGACATCACGGCCGTCAGCGGATGAATGATGAACACCGCACCGGCCCACACCCCGAGCGCGGCCAATGCTCGGTGCGGGCGCGAAAGCTCACCGCGCAGCAGCCGAACTACGAGGCTCCAGCCGAGCAGCGTCAGCCCGAGCGCGGTCGTGGACGGGAACGCCGCCACGCTGAAGAACACGGGCAGGGCGTACACGTTGGAGAAGTGAAAGCCGAGCCACCAGCCGCCGAACATCACCAGCAGGCCGTACAGCGGCGCCAACGGCTCGCGGAAATAGCTCAGGAAGAAGCTGCGGATGCCCCACAAGAAGAGCGCGCTGTTCAGCACCGTGGTCAGCGTCATGGCCCGCAGCGCGTCCCAGTGCAGCGCGCGTGCGACCAGCGCGACTAGCAGGAATTGCGGGCCAAAACGCGGTGAGCCCGCGTCGATTGCCAGGTGCGGGTGGCGCGGATGCCACGGGTTCTCGAGCAGTGCGTGCAGCGTCGCCGAGTGCTCCCAATAGTCGGCGCCGCCCTCCCAGGTGATCAGGCGCAGGTAGCCGGCCTCCCAGCTCACCCAGCCCCAGATGCCGAGCGCCAAGAGCAGGAACAGCAGAGTGGACCAATGACGAGCGAACAGCGCGCGGGCCGTGGCTCGACTCGTGTCGGGCGAGCGAGCCGCGGCGCCCGGCGCTGCGCTAGCCATGGCCACGCAACGCGCGCGCACGCAGCTTCCAGACCGCGAGCACGGCTTCCAGCACGATCCTGCGGTTCATCTTGGAAGCACCGACTTGCCGGTCCACGAACACGATCGGTACTTCGACCACGTTCAAGCCCAGGCGCAGCGCGCGGTAGGTGATCTCGATCTGGAAAGAATAGCCGTTCGAGTCGACTTTTTGGGCCAGAACGGCCTCCAACGCGCGGCGCGTGAACGCCTTGTAGCCGGTCGTCAGGTCGCGCACTTGCACGCCCAGGATCAGGCGCGAGTAGAGCGAGCCGCCCTTCGACAAGAAGTGACGCCCTGCGCCCCAGCCCACCGTGCTACCGCCGGGCATGTTGCGCGAGCCGACGACCAAATCTGCCCCTTCGGCGAGCGCGCGGAAGAACGCCGGCAAGTGCAGCGGGTCGTGCGACAGGTCGGCGTCCATCTCCAAGAAAAAGCGATAGCCTTCGCGTAGGCCCAGTTGGAAGCCGGCGATGTACGCCGTGCCCAGGCCCAGTTTGCCCGGACGATGCAGGACGCGCACGCGGCTGTCACGCGAGGCGATTTCGTCGGCGAGCACGCCGGTGCCGTCGGGCGAATTGTCGTCGACGATCAGCAAGTGCGCGCCCGGTGCAACGCCGAGCGTGGCCTCCACGAACGCCTCCAAATTCGAGCGTTCGTTGTACGTTGGCGTCACGATCAGCGCGCCTTCCCCCAGCGCGCCAGCGGAGCTGCCAACAGTCGGGAAACGCTCGGAGTCACTCGCCACGGGAGGCGTTTACCATGCTAAAGCACGCGCTGAGGACAGCATGACCCAGCACAGCGTGAAAGTTGGCTTGATTCAAAGCAAGGTCGGCCTCGACAAGGCCGCCAACGTCGAAAAAACCGCGCTCGCCATTCGAGATGCGGCCAGCCGCGGCGCCACCCTGATTTGCCTGCAAGAGCTGTTTGCCTCGCAATACTTTTGTCAGACCGAAGACGCCGCGTTCTTCGACTTGGCCGAGCCCGTCGACGGCCCCACCGTGCAAGCCATCGCCAAGGTGGCCAAGGAGCACCAGGTCAGCGTGGTCACGCCGATCTTCGAGAGGCGCGCGCCGGGCGTGTATCACAACAGCGTTGTCGTGCTCGGCCCGCAAGGCAACACGATCGGCCTGTACCGCAAGATGCACATCCCGGACGACCCGCTGTTCATGGAGAAATACTACTTCACCCCGGGTGATCTCGGCTTTCTCACCTTCGAGACGCCCAGCGTCAAAGTGGGCACGCTGATCTGTTGGGATCAGTGGTACCCGGAAGCGGCGCGCCTCACCGCCATGCGCGGCGCCGAAGTGCTCACGTACCCGACGGCCATCGGCTGGCACCCGGCCGAGAAAGAGCAGTACGGCGCGGCTCAAGTGTCCGCTTGGCAGACCATGCAGCGCAGCCACGCCATCGCCAACGGCGTGTTCGTGATCGCGGTCAACCGCGTCGGCCACGAAGGGCCAACTGACGGCGGCATTGAATTTTGGGGGCATTCCTTCGTGGCAGATCCCTTCGGCGTGGTGCTGGCAGAAGCCGGGCAAGGGGAAGAGACCCTGGTCGTCGAGTGTGATCTCTCGCGTCAAGAGTGGGTGCGCCGCAATTGGCCGTTCTTTCGTGACCGTCGCATCGACGCCTACGGGGATCTCACGCAGCGCTTTCTGAAGCCGAACACATGAAGAAGCCGCGCTCTTCTGCCTCCGCCGTGGCTACCGTGGCTGCGGAAGCGACCCTCGCCACACCGCATTCACTCGGCTACCGCATGCCCGCGGAGTGGGAGCCGCACGCCGCCACTTGGCTCGCGTGGCCCCACGAGCCGACGGACTGGCCCGGCAAGTTCGCTGCGATCCCCTGGGTGTTCGCGGAGGTCGCGCGCCAGCTGCAAAGCGGTGAGCGCATTCGCGTGATCGTTTCGGGCAAGAAGGAAGAAGGCACCGCAAAGAGTGTATTTACACGCTCCGGCGTCGACCTGAAGCAAGTCGACTTCGTGCACCTCGCGACCGATCGCTCGTGGACGCGTGATTTTTTGCCGCTCGGCGTCGTCAAAGGCCGCGGCGCGAAGCGCGAGACCGCGCTCGTGAAGTGGAAATTCAACGGCTGGGCACGCTACAAAAATCATCAGAAAGACGAAGCCGCCGGCATGGCCGTCGCGCTCCAGCTCGGCGCGCCGCTCGCGCTGCCCGAAGCCCAATTCGGCCGCAAACGCGCGCGCGTGGTGCTCGAGGGCGGCGCCATCGACGTCGATGGCGAGGGCTCGCTCTTGTGCACCGAAGAGTGCCTATTGAACGGTCGCCAAGCGCGCAACGCCCCGCTCGGGAAAGCGGGCGTGGAAGCCGCGCTGCGCGATCACCTGGGCGCCTCGCGCGTGCTCTGGCTCGAAGCCGGCATCGCCGGTGACGACACCGCCGGCCACATCGACGACTTCTGTCGCTTCGTCGCGCCCGGCAAGATCGTGCTCGCCGAAGAAACGAACAAGAGCGATCCCAATTACGCCGTGCTGCGCAGCGCCGCGCGCCGCCTGGCAGGTGCCCGTGACGCCAAGGACCGCAAGCTCGAGGTCATTCGCCTGCCCATGCCCACGCCCCTCGTGTTCGACGGCCAGCGCCTGCCCGCGAGCTACGCCAATTTCTACGTCGGCAATGACGCCGTCCTGGTGCCCACGTTCAACGACGTGAACGACCGCATCGCCCTGGGCATTCTGGCTGAGCTCTTCCCCAAGCGCCGCGTCGTGGGCATCCATTCGACGGACTTCGTGCTCGGCCTGGGCACGATCCACTGCAGCACTCAGCAAGAAGTCATCTAGTGAGCTTGGGGCCGCGCCGCGCGTGCCGCGCCCGCTGCCCCAAGAACCCAGGTCAGCGTGAGGGAGTGGCCCATTTACCGAGTGCCAATGGCGGGAACCGTCATGTCGATCTGCTTCTGGCACGGGCGAACGGGCCCGGTTGCTTGGGCGGGCTGGCACGGGCTACGCTCCGTGGTTCTTTCACGCGCAGCGCCCCTCGCAGCCCATCACTGATGGGATAAGGAAAACACCATGCCGTTGAGCCGTCGAATGCTTGCCGAGTTGTTCGGAACCTTCTGGTTGGTGTTCGGCGGTTGCGGTAGCGCCGTGCTCGCTGCTGGATTTCCAAAGGTGGGCATCGGGCTCCTCGGCGTTTCGCTGGCATTCGGGCTCACCGTGCTGACGATGGCTTACGCCATCGGGCACATTTCCGGCTGTCACTTGAATCCGGCCGTGTCCGTCGGGCTGGCCGCGGCAAAGCGGTTTCCCGCGCGCGAGCTGCCGGCGTACATCGCAGCGCAACTGGTCGGTGGCATCGCGGCCGGCGGAGTGCTGTACATCATCGCGAGTGGCGCGCCGGGGTTCAGCTTGGCGTCGGGCTTCGCAGCGAACGGATACGGCGAACACTCGCCCGGAGGCTATTCGCTGCTCGCCGCGTTCGTCGCGGAGCTCGTGCTCACCTTCTTCTTTCTGTTCGTGATCCTCGGCGCAACGGACGGTCGTGCTCCCGCGGGATTCGCGCCCATCCCGATCGGCCTCGCGCTGACGCTCATTCACCTGATCGGCATCCCGGTCACCAATTTGTCGGTGAATCCGGCGCGCAGCACCGGCCCCGCGGTGTTCGTCGGCAGCTGGGCGCTCGCTCAACTTTGGTTATTTTGGCTGGCGCCGATCGGCGGTGCAGTGCTCGCCGGGCTCATCTATCCCGCGCTGTTCGGGAGCGGCGATGCGCCAGCGGTTCGCGGCGTGAACGAACCGGAGAAGGGCACGGTCGCTCCAGGCGCGTGAGCCACACGTCGACGCGCGCTTCGTTCGCGCTGGATCGAGCCGTATTCGTGCAGGTTTGACGAGCTCTGCCTGACAGCGGGGGCGTAATGCGTTGGAAAGTTGAAAATCGGCGCGGTCTGGCGCAGGTTTGGCGCCTCTTGAGCCGAGCCGCTGCCTCTCCGTCGACGTTACGCGCCTTGACCTACGCGCTGGGAGCGCTGCTCGTCGGGCTCGTGTCTGCCCCGCTCGCGAGCGCGCAGCCTGCGGCAGCGCTCACCAAGACCGCTTCGTACGTCGCGCGCAAGCCGGCTCGGAACACGCAGGTGCAGACCAGCGCGGCGGACCGCGGCATCAACCCGTGCATGACGCCGGACCCGGGCTTTGGCGTGTACGGCAAGTGGGAGGGTGGCATCGGCATGGGGCAGTTCATCATGCCGGTGAAGGGCGGGCTCACTCCCAGGGGTGAGTTCGATTTGATGATCCACTTCCACGGCCACGAGCCGGTGCGCAAGGAGTGGGTGCAGGTGATGGATGGCGCGGTGCTCGTGGGCATCGATCTGGGTATCGGCTCCGGCGCCTACGAAGATGCGTTTCAAGCGCCGGACGTGTTCCCGCGTTTGGTCGAAGCGGTCGAGAAAGCCGTGGCCAAGAAGGCCGGCCGCAAGACGGCCAAGGTGCGGCACTTGGGGCTCAGCTCGTGGAGCGCAGGCTACGGCGCCGTGCAGCACATCTTGATGCAGAAGTACGCGCAAGAGCACGTCGATACGGTCGTCTTGCTCGACGGCTTGCACTGCGGCTACGCGGGCGCGGCCATCAACGGTCAGCCGATCGCGATGTTCACCGATTTCGCGAAGCGCGCGGCGGCAGGCGAGACGCTGATGTTCGTCAGTCACTCGTCGATCATTCCGCCCGGCTACGCCTCGACCACCGAGACCGCGGATTACTTGGTCCACGAAGTGGGCGGCAAGCTGCGCGACACGAGCGGCCCAGGGCCGATGGGCATGACGATGATTACCCGCTACTCCAAGGGCAATTTTTTCGTGCGCGGCTTCGCTGGCAACGACAAGATGGATCACTGCGCGCAAATCGGCGAGTACCGCGACGTGCTCAGGGTGCACGTGAAGCCGCGTTGGAACTCGCCTCACGGACGCGCCGAGTGACGGGCTCGGATCAGCGCTTCATCTTCAAGGATCTGTCGTTCGTGGCCGCCGAGGGGCGCGGCGCACAACCGCTGGATCGCTTGCTGCGCGAGCAACACGAGGGCGCGAGCTGGGCGGAGGTGCGACGGTTGATCGAGACCGGCAAAGTGTCGGTCAATGGCGCCGTGCAACGCGAAACGGCTCTGCGCGTCGCGAGCGGCGC
>OUNO010000982.1_pt2 | contig 12396 bp, 9 predicted proteins | sample 1779811 | NCBI WGS metagenome assembly OUNO01 (sample SAMEA3914804, study PRJEB12502) | metagenome | biome: forest; material: soil | place: Canada | collected 2010-06-25 | depth 0.3 m | reverse complement strand
AGCCAAGGCCAAGGTTCAGCCGAGAGCCAAGGCCAAGGTTCAGCCGAGAGCCAAGGCCAAGGTTCAGCCGAAAGCCAAGGCCAAGATTCAACCGAAAGCCAAGGCCAAAGCGCGCGCTGTGCGTTCGCTGATCCTTCCGCCGAAACCGAAGCGCTTGGTCGCGCGGCTACTCGTCGCGCGTGCGCCCCGGCCGCCCAGCGTGATCGCGCCCCCGCCAGAGGTCGTTCACCCCGAGCCCGCACCGCGCACGCCCGAGCCGCGAGCAACGGTCGTAAAACCGCAGCCCACGCCGGCAGTTGCCGTGAACCCGGCCGCGTCGGCGCTGCGCGTGCGTGAGCGCGAGCCGCGCGCCCGCCTGACCGTCGAAATTTGGCGCCAAGTCGAAGCCTTGGCTGCGCGTCTAGCTCGCGAGGCATTGACCGACGAGCAGCGAGTCGCCATTCGTGCGGCGCTCGAAGGCCACGACAGCCTCGTCGTCCTCGCCGATGACGAGCGCGCAATGACTTGTTACCAACTCGCGGCAGCTCAGCTCTCGCAGCCCACGCTCGTGGTTTCGCCCGTGCCAGCCGCGCTGCGCGCGCAGAGCGACGCCCTGAGTGGGCGCTCGCTCGCCGCCGTTCACCTGCCCGCCGATCTGGCCGGCCCCGAGCGCAGCGCTGCCCTGAGCCGTATTGCCCGCGGTGGCTCGTTGCTCGTGCTGCTCAGCCCGGAAGCGCTGCGCGCGGTCGACGTGCAGAAAGCGCTCGCCAAATCCGGTGTCGCGCTCGCGGTGGTGGAAGAAGCCCACTGCGCGTCGGTTGCCTCGCACGAGCTGCGCCCTTCGTACGCCGAGCTCAGCAGCACGCTCGGCATCTTCGACTCGCCGCCGATCATGGCGCTCACGCGCGTCGCTACCAGTGACGTGCGTCGCGACATTCGCGAGCGCCTCGGGCTCAACGCGCCGGTCACCGTGCACGGCGCGCCGGTGCGTCCGAACGTGAAGCTCGTCACCCGGCTCGCGCGTGGTGAAGGCCGTCAAGCGTCGCTAGTGCGCTTGGTCGAGCGCCTCGAGCTGCCGGGCGTGGTGTTCTGTGCCACTCCACACGACGCCGACAGCGTGTACAGCGCGCTGCGCGGCGCCGGCATCGGCGCGCACCGTTACCACAGCGGCATGACCGCCAGCGATCGCGCGACCGAGCTGCTCGGCTTCACGCTGCCCGGTCAGCGTTCGGTGATGGTCGCGGTCAGCGCGTTCGCTCCCGGCAGCGGCTTGCCCGGCATCGGTGACTCGGCCGAGAGCACCGGCTTCGGCCGCGGTCCCACGAAGCGCGATCTACGCTTCGTGGTCCACTACCAATCGCCCGCGTCGCTCGAACAATACTTGCGTGAAGTGCAGCGCACTGGCGCTGATGGCCTGCCCGCGATCGCCGTGCTGCTCCACGAGTCCAGCCATCGCAGCTTGCACGAGGTGCTGCTCGCGCAACAGCGCTTCAAAGCCACGCATTTGGCAGAGCTCGGCCGTGCGCTCGAAACGCCCGCCTTGGAAGGTCGCAACATCACGCTCGAAGCGCTCGCACTCAGCACCGGGCAGAGCCGACGCACCACCGACCGTCTGACTGCGCTGCTCGCCGACGCCGGCGTGGTGTCACGCGCGGCCGGCTGGGTGCGCGTGCTCTGCACCGCGAACGAGCTCGATGACGCCTGCCGCCGTCTCGGGGCGCAGCTCTATGCGTTGCGCGAACAAGACGCGCGCCGCCTCGCCTCGGTCAGTGCGTTCGCCGAAAGCAGCGAATGTAAGCTGTCTTGCCTCAGCCAATACCTGGGCGAGGGAGCGTCGGAGCCGTGCGGCCGTTGTAACGCTTGCGAGAGCGAGCTGCTCGCGCCGAGCCTCGAGTCGATCGTGCCGCAGGCGCCCGCGCGGCGCGCGGTGGTGCACGAGTTTTCCGTACAACCCGCGGCCGTGGCTCATTCGGCAGTCGTACCGAATCACCCGCAGTCGAGCTTTGGCTTGACCGCCACGCTCTCCGATCTCGCACATGGTGCGAGCACGACGCGCAAGTAGCGCGCGTTGGGTCGGAAAATTCCGCTTTCTCCGGCCTGCTGGTTGCGGGCGCGAGGGAGCGCTGGCGCGAGTTTGTCTTCCAACCGAACGTGCATCCGTGCCACGTTTCGGTCACGATCTGGAACTAGTACCGGTCCGATCGCCGGCCAATCAGGAAGCACTTCGTCGATGCGCGCCCATTCCGTTCTCGCAGCACGCCTAGTCATGGGCGTGTCGTTGTCAGTCAGCCTCATCGCCTGCAGCTCGAAACCCGATGCGGATCTGTTCCGAGTCAGCGGCTCGCTCGGCGGAAGCCAGAGCGCGGGCGCGGGTGAGACGAGCGGTGACACCAGCGCGGGAGCTTCCAGCGCGGGCAGCGCGACGGCAGGCGAGCCCGGCGCGGCTGGCGGCTCCGACTCAGGCGGCGCGAGCGGTAGCACAGGCAATGGCGGAGCAGCCACGGCCAGTGGGGGCGGCGCCATTGACAGCCCGCAAGCCGGCGCAGGCGGCAGCGGCGGCTCGCCCGTAGCCGGTGACGGCGGCGCTGGGCAGACGGGCAGCAGCGAATGCGGCGTGCACGGCCCTGCCGCGACGTTCTTCTCCGGCACTCAGCATTGCTACCTCGTGGTGCACGATCTCGCGACCTTCGCGGATGCCAAGGCCCACTGCACAACGCTCGGCGCGCACTTGGTCACCCTCGCCAACCAAGCCGAAGATGCGTTCGCGTGGAGCCTCTCACCGGATGAGCACTGGATCGGCTCGACCGACGGCAAAGGCGGGAAGGAGCCCGACCCGGGCACGTACACGTGGGTTACGGGCGAGCCCTTCGACTACACCAATTGGTCTTCGGCTCAGCCGAACGCCAGCAAGACCGACTGCGGCGACGCCAATGGCGGCGGCAGCTGCTACGAGCACTGCGCGTTCCAATGGACCGGCGGTGAGCACGACGGCCAATGGAACGACCGCTACTGCATGCACACCATTCAAGCCGTTTGCGAATGGGACGACGCGAGCGGCGGCAACTGAGTCAGAACGCTATTTCGCTGCCCGAGTAGTGCAGGAATTTTCCGGTCTGCGCCAGAGTCAGGCTCAGGATCAGCTCCGCGCACGCTTGGGCTGATTCCTCGGGTGCTAGGTGAGCGTTCGGGCCGCCGAGCTCGGTGCGAACCCAACCCGGATCGAGCGCGACGACACACACGCCGTCATTCTTCAAGTCGAAGCTCTCGGTCAGCGAGAGCATGTTGAGCGCGGTCTTCGAGATGCCGTACGCGTAAAAAATGCCGTTGTCTTTGCCGGCCATCGAAGCCACGCCGGAGCTCACGTTGACGAGCCGCGAGGCACGCGCCGGAGTTGCCGCAGCACGGAGCAGCGGAGCGAACGCGCGTGCCGTGCGCAACGGGCCAACCACGTTCGTTTGAAAAGCTTCCTCGACCTTCGCGAGGTCGACGGTGTCGAGCCGTGCATCGTGTGGGAACGGCGAGATGCCGGCCATGTTCACGAGCACGTCCAGCTGCTTCACTTGGCCGCCGACCTGGTCCGCCGCGGCGCTCACCGAGTCGTCCGAATTGACGTCCAAACCGAGCACCGTGAGCCGAGCGCGCTCGGTGCCCGGCAGGTCGGCGAAGGGCGCGTCCTGGGGCGTGCGCATGCCCGCGAACACCTGCTGGCCGAGCTGCAGGAAGCGGCGCGTCAGCGCCAGACCGATGCCGCGATTGGCGCCCGTGACCAGGATTTTTTGCATGCCTGGACAAGCTAGCGCAAACCTGGAACCGATGCCAGGTTTGCGGCGCTCGCCGCTGGGCGTGGGCTCAGTCTTCGAGCCGTTCGGCAACGGCGCGCGCGAACTCGATCGTGCCCAACGAGCCGCCGATATCTCGAGTTTTTTGACCTTCCTCCAGAGCGCGGTCGTAGGCGCGGCGAATGCGCTCGCCGCTCGTGCGGCAGGCTTCGTCAGCCCGAGTGTCGGCCAAGTGCTTGAGCATCATGGTCGAGCTCATCAGCAAGGCCAGCGGGTTTGCCAGGTTCTTGCCGGCGATGTCCGGTGCGGAGCCGTGCACGGCCTCGAACACCGCGTCGTCGTCGCCGATGTTCGCGCCGGGCGTGACGCCCAAGCCGCCCACCAAACCAGCGCACAGATCCGAGCAAATGTCGCCGTACAGGTTTTCGCACATCACGATGTCGAACTGCTTCGGATCTTGAACCATGCGCATTTGCGCGGCGTCGATGATCACCTCTTCGTACTCGATACTCGGGAAATCCGTGCGCACCTTGCGCGCTTCGTCGAGCATCATGCCATCGCTCATTTTCATGATGTTCGCCTTGTGGAACACGCTGATTTTTCGGCGTTTGCGGTGCGCTGCATAACGAAAGGTCCAGAGCGCGATGCGGTGACAGGCCACGCGCGTGGCGACCTTCATGCTGACGACGACGCCGTCGGTGATCACGTTCTCGATGCCGCTGTACAGGCCTTCGGTATTCTCCCGTACGATCACCAGATCCACGTCGTCGAAGCGCGTCTTCACGCCGGGCATGTTGCGGATCGGGCGCACGGCAGCGTATAGATTGAGCGTGCGCCGTAGGGCCACGTTCACCGAGCTGAAGCCCTTGCCGATCGGTGTGGTGCACGGCCCCTTCAGCGCCACGTGATGCTGACGAATCGCGTTCAGCGTCGACTCGGGCAAGGTGTCACCCAGCTTCAAGTCGAGCGCGGTTTGCCCTGCGTGATGGGTCTCGAATTTGATGGGCGCCTTGGCGGCTTCCAGCACGCTGAGCACCGCGTCGCTCACTTCCGGCCCAATACCGTCGCCAGGAATCAATACAGCGGTGTGAGTGGTCATGAACGATCCCGTACGGCAATCTCGATTGCCGTACAAGCACCGCTAGTACAGAAAGCCGAGCCCGGGGAGGTGGTTGTGTCCGCCCCGCGCGCCTGGCAAGAATGGTGCATGAAGAAGCCGATCGCCGCCGTCGTGTTCGACTGGGGTGGAACACTGTCGGAGTACGCTGACATCGAGCTCATCGACATGTGGAGGCTCGCTGCGGCGCATTTGGCGCGCACCACCGGACGGGATGAAACAGAGCTCACCGAGCGCTTGCTCGCCGCCGAGCTACACTACTGGGACGGCGTGAAGGCATCCCAGAAGACCGGCACTCTGTCGGACATTCTGGCTGCGGAATCGCGTGCGCTCGGCCTCGACGTCAGCGAGGCCGTGATCCAGGAAGCCGCGCAGCGCCACCTCGATGCCTGGACGCCGCACATCCGGCACCACGCCGATGCCGCAGCGATGCTCCGCGCGCTGCGAGAGTCGGGGCTGAAGCTCGGCCTGCTTTCGAACACGCACTGGCCCGAAGCATTTCACGAACATTTCTTGGAGCGGGATGGCCTGCTCGAGCTGCTCGATGTTCGCGCCTACACCTCGACCCTATCGCACAGCAAGCCGCACCGTGTTGCGTTCTTGCATGTCCTCGACCAGCTCGGCGTGGCCCCCGAACGAGCGCTGATGGTCGGGGATCGACCGATCGATGACGTGTGGGGCGCGCAGCAGCTCGGCATGCGCGGCGTGTGGCGCCCGCACCCCGGCTCGCCGCCCCTCGGCGACGTGCGGCCGGATGGGGTGATCGAGCAGCTCAGTGAGCTGCCGGCGCTCGTCGCTCGGCTCTCAGGATAGGCTGCGTAGGACCAGGCTTTCGCCGTTGCCTGGTGGCGGACCGAGCTCGGCCACTGCCTGCAGCAAACGCACGAGCTCCAAGGGCTTGCTGAGCACGGGCTGCGGTTGGTGCTCCAGGAACGCCTGAGCGTGCGGCACCATCACCCCGCCGGTCAGGAACAACATGCGTTGGGCGAGGCCCGGGCGTTCGTCGCGCAACTTGGTGTACAGCGCTTCGCCGCCGCCATCGGGCATCATCACGTCGCACACGATCAGGTCCACCGGATCGCCATCGAGCGTGTCGAGCGCGTTTTGCACGCCGCTCGCAAGTACCACGTCGAAAGCGCGCGACAGGGTGCGTTGTGTGGCGCGGCGCACCACGTCGTCGTCGTCCACGAACAACAGCCGTTGGCGCAGCGGCGGCAGCGTGGTTTCGGAAGCCGGCTCTTCGCTGGGCTCCGAGGCAGAGAGAAAGAGCAGCTGCGCTTCGGTGCCCGCGCCCTCGCTGCTCTCGAAGCCCAGCGAGCCGTGCATGGCGTGCACCAAGCCGGCCGAAACGGCGAGGCCGAGCCCCGTGCCCTTGCCGAGCGGCTTCGTGGTGTAGAACGGCTCGAAAAGGCGGGTACGGGTCTCTGCGCTCATGCCCGCTCCGTCGTCCTTGACGATCAACCGCACGCGATCTGCGACCTGCTGCGCGGAGACACGCACGGTGCCCGTGCGTCCCTCGGGTATCGCCTGATAGGCGTTGACGAGCAGGTTGGTCAGCACTTGCTCGAGCATGTAGCGCTCACCGCGCACGCACAGCGCTTCGGGCACATCGAGCTCGAGCTTGATGCGCGTGCTGCGCTGGCTCTCGGCCACGCGCACGGCGCCGCGCACCGCAACCGAGACGCGGCAGGCACTGTTCGTCACTTCGTCGTGCGCAGCGGCGCGGCTGGCATCGAGCAAACGGCGCGCGATGCGCTTGATGCGCTCGATGGCCACCATGCTATCGTCGACCGCGCCGCTGAGCTCGTGGAAGTCGTCGCGTCGGCTCAGGGTGCGCTTGAGAAACTGCAGATTGCCCAGAATTGCGGACAAGGGATTGTTGATCTCGTGCGCTACGCCGGCCGACAATTGGCCGAGCGCGCCCAGGCGTTCCGCGCGCACCAGAGCCGCTTGAGCTTCGGCGAGCTTTTGAGTGCGCTCCTCGACACGGGATTCGAGCGCGGTCCTCAGGGACTCGAGCAGCGTGGCCGAGGCCACGAAGCGGCGCGTGATCGAGAACCCGAGGAGGCCCAGCGTGACCGCGAACGACATGCCGAGCAGGTTGGGTCCACCGTACAAGCCCGAGGTGGCCAGCATGTCGTTCACCGCGCCGACCGTGATCACCCCCAGCACACAGGCGGCAAGGCGAGCGCCTTGCAAGCGGCGGCGCGCATCGAGCGCCACCCGCACGAACGTAATCAGCAGAGTCGTCCCGAACACCAAGTAAGCCAGGTCACCCCACAAAGTCGGGATCGGGTCGTAATAGCGAACACCTAGCCACGCGACTTCGCGCACCTCTTCCTGAGACGAGTAAGCGAGCCCTGGCACGAGTCCGCCCACGCCGAGCACGGCGAGCGCTGCCAGCATCACGCGATCGAGCAGGGTGAGCTCACCGCCGCGGTGGCGGCTGGCGTACAGCGTCCAAACCGCAACGTGCACTGCCCCCACCGTCATCGATACGTCGCCCAACGTGACGCGCAGTTGCATCGACACGTCCGGCATGTAAGTCACGACGTCGAAGACCGAGAACAGCGCCGCCGAGCCGCCGATCAGCGCCAGCAGCCGCTCTTCGCGCCAGCCCGGCGCCATGGAGAATACCAGCGCCAGCATGGTCACGCCCAAGCCCACGCACGCCGCGAGGGCGACGAAGATCAGGGGGAAGGCGGAGGCGTGCATGGCTGGAACAGCGCCGGGCGAGTAATCTTCAAGGTTAGCCCACTTCCGTGCGGCCCTCAAAGCGCAGGTCGTGTGGCCAAAAAAGCCGCGCCGTGGCGCTTTTAGAGCGCTCGCTGTGGTGGCCGCGGCTCAGTGCGGCGTCGATGTAAGCGAACCGAAATCGAAATTGATCAGATCGCGAACCCTTCACCATTGATCTAGGCGACGGTCGATCCCGTCGGGAGGCACGCGTGATTTGGACGAAAAGAGCAGCGGGAATTTTGGCTTTAGTGGGGATAGCGCTGGGTGGGTGCTCGAGCACGGATAAGCTTCTGGGGAGCGACGGGTCGAACGTCTCAACGGGAGGCGCGGCGGGTGGGGCCGGCTCGGAGAGCTTGATCGCCATCTTGAAGGACGGTTTCGGCACCTGCCCCAAGGTGCGGTTGGGGCTCGACGCGGCAGGGAACGCGAGCTGCACCCTTGCCCTCGCACGGCGCACGGCCGATTGCAGTTGCTCAGCCCCCGGTTTCGGACCGACCGGTCTCAACGGCCCAACAGGTCAGCAGGTTTTGAGGGAGTCGGGTGTCTGCGGCAATAGCGGACAAGTCTCCTGCTCTGAGTACTGCTGGTGCGGCATATCGTTAGCGACCGGAGATGATCTGACGCAATGCCGAGAGGCGCCCGAGCCCGTCAGCGCTACTGCGGGCTGGTGTTACGTCGCGCAGGAACAGGGCGAAGCCGAAACTGCGATCCTGACCCGCGACTGCACGAGCAGCAACAAGGGCGAATTTCGCTTCGTCGGAGATGCACAACCGAAGGGGGACGACGTGGTAGCCGTGTCCTGCTCGAACGTGATCGCGCCCGAAATACCGCCGCGAGTTGCAGCGCCGTTGGCCGATCCGTGCATCGGCGACGACGAGTGGTCTCCGTACTTCGCTGGCTACGACGCCCATGAGGTGAACGTGCAGGATGGAGCGGAGCAATGCCAAACAGGCATCTGCTTGGTAAACCATTTCCAAGGTCGCGCCAGCTGCCGCTATGGGCAAGCCGCGGGCGCCGGCGATTGCTTTCTGCCTGATGGCAATACACCGGTCGCAACGGCGGTTTCTCCGCAACTAGAGGCTCGACAGGCGAACGTGGCCTCGATCTGTAGCTGCCAATGCAAAGGCAATGGACCTGGCCCGTACTGCACGTGCCCCGACTCGATGCAGTGTGAGAACTTGGTGGATGATTTGCAGCTCGGCGGTGGCTACCTCGCTGGCTCCTACTGCATCCCCAAGGGTTCAAAGTACGACGCTTCGCAACTGAGCTCGGTCTGCGTAGAGCCGAACTGTGGCCCTGCGCATCCCTAACCTGCGCCGCGCGCGGCGCGCTGAGTGCCTCGTGGCACTCGGCGCGCTCAGCCATTTCAAGCCTTGCTTCGCGCAGGAAGCATCGCCGCGCGCCTCGCTCGTGGTCACTCGCGGCGACGGCGCGCAAGGTTGTCCGGATGCCGAAGCACTCGCCGAGCAAGTGCGCACGGTGGCCGGCGCGAACGTGGTCGGAGTCGGGCTCGGGCCACCTGCGCACGCCGAAACCTGGATTCAAGTCTCGATCACGCGCAACTTCGGCGGCTATGGCGCACAGATCAACTCACTCGGCGCGCACCATGGCAGCCGCTCACTAGAAGATCTCGGACCGAACTGCGCTAGCTTGGCGGACGCCGTAGCCGTCACGATTGCAATCTTCTTGGACCCGTATGCGAACGCGCCGCAGCCGGAGCCTGCGCCACAGGTCGCCCCTGCACCGGTGGTAGTACCGCCCCGCAATCGCGAGCCGACCGCCGTCGAGCGCCCAACGCATTGGCCGCGGCTCACGCTCGGCGCATCTGCTGGGGTGGCGCTGAATCTGCTCGAGCACAGCGAGCCGCTGCTCGACGGTGAAGTCGGAGTGGAGCTGAGTCCGCGCTGGTCGTTCGCGCTCGGTGGCGCATTCGTTTTTCCCGACACGAAGCCAGTCGGCGAGGGAGAGATCGATCTGAACCTGAGCTATGGCTACTTGGAGGCATGCGCGCGGGCGTGGGGTGCCCCCGAGGGCCTGCGCGTCGACTGGTGCACGGAGCCGCTGATCGGACGCTTCAGCGCGTCCGGCAAAGGCTACGTCAAAAACTATGCTTACCAGGGCGCGTGGTTCGCCTTGGCAGTTGGACCGCGAGTCACGTTCCCGATCAGCGGCTCTTGGGGCTGGGAGCTCTCGGGTCAAGGTGTTGCGCCGCTTGTGCGGCAAGGCTTCGACGTGCAAAGCGCGGGCGTGCACGGCAACGCCTTTCGCTCGGCTTCCGTGGGCGGGCTGATTTCGGTCGGCGTGCGAGGGGCGCTGTGAGCCCGCAAAGCTCACTGCCCAGCTTCGAGGCCGCGTACCGCGAGCATTTTGCGTTCGTATGGCGTTCGTTACGGCGTCTGGGCGTGCCCGAGCGTGACTTGGGTGACGCGACGCAAGACGTGTTCCTGGTGCTGTACCGCAAGCTCGGCGATCTCGATCTGGAGCGCCCCATCACGAGCTGGGTGTATGCCGTCTGCCTACGCGTCGCGAGTGATCGAAGGCGCAGCACCGTGCACCGCCACGAGCAGCTGGCCGAAGAGGCAGAGCCCGTCGAGCAGAGTGAAACGGTGCTCGCCCATGATCGCGAGCGCGAACAACTCGCCGAACGGCGCGCGATCTTGGAGGCGGCGCTCGATACGATGTCGCTCGAGCAACGCGCAGTTTTTACACTGTTCGAGCTCGAGGGTAGGACCGGCGAAGAGGTCGCTCTGCTGCTCGGCGTGCCCGCACCGACCGTTCATTCGCGGTTGCGCCTCGCGCGCGAGATTTTCAGACGTACGGTCGAGCGCCAACGCGCGCGTGACCATTTCGAGATACGCCGAACTGGAGGCGAGCGATGACTGACTTGAAACATTGGCTAGATGACGCGAGCGACGCCGACGATTTCGAGCGCTCGATCCTGCGCGCGGGGCTGGGCGCCGATCCGCCGCACGGCAAAGAAGGCGAGGTCTGGTCGAGCTTGGTCGGCACGCTCGCCATTGCGCCGGTGGCAGTGGCGGCAGGTGTCGTGCAAGGCACCGGCGTGCAAACCGCCGTGGGCAGCGCGAGCAAGGCCGCTGCCGTGTGGCTCGGAGTCGGCAAGGGGTTCGTCGTCGGCCTCGCCGTGTACGGCGCCGCCGCGGGCGTGTCCGAGATTGCTGAACGGCTCAGTGCGCGCCGAAGTGCGGCCGCGCCCGCGAACTTCACCGCGCAGCGCAAGGTGAGCACTGCGCCGCGCACCGCGCCCATGGCACCGCCCGCCACGCCCGAAGCGAGCGCCGAACCGGCGCCCGCGCAGGCTGCGGCCGCACCGACGTCACGACCGAGCGCCGGCAACGCAGCTACCGGCACCCCGCGCTCGCCAGAAACCAGCAGCGACGCCACTCCCCTGCCCTCGGTCGCGGCGTTCCCGGAGCCGCGCGGGGCCACGCGCGAAAGCCAACTGCAGGCCGAAGCCGCCGCCTTGCGCAATGCACGCAGCGAGCTGCGCGCCGGCAAGTTGGCGGACGCCTTCGCCACCTTGGAAGCCTCACAGCGGCAGTTCACGGCACCCGAGCTGTATCAAGAGCGCGAAGCACTGCTGATCGAGCTCCTGTCTCGCAGCGGTCGAACCGCAGCAGCTCGCGAGCGCGCGCGGGCGTTCCTGGCGCGGTTCCCGGATAGCCCGCACGCCGATCCGCTCCGCCAGCTGCTCGCGCACTGAGCGCGTGCCGGCGATCGCCAGGCGGAAACCGGCGCTGGCCAGCCGCGCGCCCGGGCTTCTGCCGTAAGCGGTGAGCGGCACGCCGGCTGCTCCTAGTTCGGCCAATGCCCGACGGAGCTCACACCAGTACCATTTGCGGACCCGAGCTAGGCTTGGCGGTTGCCGAAGCGAGCACGCTGATCGGCCTCGACGCGCACCCGATTCAAGTCGAGGTGTCGTCTTCGCGAGGTCCCTCCTTCTTTCAAATGGTGGGCCTCGCCGAAGCAGCGGTGCGCGAAGCACGAGTGCGCGTGGCCAGCGCGTTGGCCCGCCTCGGTGTGCTGCTCGACGAGTACGCCATCACGGTGAACCTAGCGCCTGCCGATGTACGCAAAGGGGGCGCGGCGCTCGATCTCGCGATCGCCGTCGCGATTTTGGGTGCAGTCGGCGTCGTGCCGGCGCACGCGTTGGAGGGGCTCTTGCTGATCGGCGAGCTCTCGCTCGACGGCAGCTTGCGGCCAGTGCGAGGCTTGTTGCCTCAGTTGGATGGCGCTCGGGCTCGCGGCCTCCGCTGCGCCGTGGTGCCGGGGGGCAATGCCGCGGAGGCGGGCCTGGCCACGGGCCTTACCGTGCTGAAGGCCGATTCGCTCGCCATGCTGGTCGCGCATTTGCTCGGAGAACGCGATTTACCGCGTGTTTCGCGCACCGAGTTCACACCCGAGTTTCCCGTGTCGCGCTTCGACCTGGCCGACGTGCGCGGTCAAGCCGGCGCGCGACGCGCGCTCGAGATCGCGGCCGCAGGCGGGCACAACCTGCTGATGATGGGGCCTCCAGGGAGCGGCAAGACCATGCTCGCGCGGCTCTTGCCGAGCTTGCTGCCGCCCCTGCGCTTCGACGAGGCCATCGACTGCACGGCCATTCACAGCGTGGCGGGGCTCTTGCCGAACGACCGCGGTGTGGTGTGCGAGCGGCCGTTTCGCGCGCCCCATCACTCCGTCAGTGAGGCGGGGCTCGTGGGCGGCGGCGATGTGCCGCGTCCTGGCGAAGTGAGCCTCGCTCACCACGGTGTGCTGTTCCTGGACGAG
>OUNO011323039.1_pt1 | contig 12418 bp, 11 predicted proteins | sample 1779811 | NCBI WGS metagenome assembly OUNO01 (sample SAMEA3914804, study PRJEB12502) | metagenome | biome: forest; material: soil | place: Canada | collected 2010-06-25 | depth 0.3 m | reverse complement strand
GCCTGCGCGGCTGGCCGCCTACGTCCCTCAGTGGCTAGAAGTCTACGTCTCTGGCCTGCGCGGCTGGCCGCCTACGTCCCTCAGTGGCTAGAAGTCTACGTCTCTGGCCTGCGCGGCTGGCCGCCTACGTCCCTCAGTGGCTAGAAGTCTACGTCTCTGGCCTGCGCGCGCGGTCTTGAGCCTGCGCGGCTGGGCGCCTACATCTCTCAGTGGCTAGAGTCTACGTCTCTGGCCTGCGCGCGGTTCTTGAGCCTGCGCGGCTGGCGGCTACGCCCCTGAGTGGCTCGTGCCTACGGCTTTTTGGGGTGAGCGGCTGGCGGCTGCGCCGGGGGTGGCTACGTGTTTTGCGTGGGTGGGGGGCGGTTACTGTGGGCAAACAATGTGGCGTCGAGGTTGCGTGTTTGGTTGAAACATTTAGGCTTGTTCTTGGATGTTTCGGCCTTCTCGATTGGTGCCGGCGCGTTTTGCTCTCGGCAGTGTTTCTGTCTGGGACGGTGCTCAGCGCCGCGGCCGCGACCAATGCGTCGGCTGCCGCGGGCGCGCCGGCCGATCCCCCCTGGGAGAAATTCGACGAGGACGAAGGCATCTCCGTGTTTCGGCGCGAGATGCCCGGCAGCGCCGTGATCGCGCTGCGCGGCGAGGCTGACATCGACGCGCCCATCCTGCGCGTGGCCAGCGTGCTCCTCGACACCACGCGCTCGACCGAATGGATCGATCGCCTGGCCGAAGTGAAGGTCGTGCGTAAGCTGAGCGACGACGAGGAAGTCCACTGGACGCACGTGAACACCCCTCCGGTGATCAAGGATCGCGACTTCGTGTATGCAATCAAGCTCGAGCTCGATCCGCCGAACAAGAAGCTCTCTCTCAACTACCACTCGGTGTACGACTCCGGCGCCCCGAAGACCGACTACGTGCGCGGCGAGCTCAAGTTCGGCACCTTCACGCTCACCTCGATCGAAGGCGGCAAGAAGACGCACGTGCTCGCGCAGGTGATGGCCGACCCCAAGGGCTCGGTGGCCAAGTGGATCGTCAACTTGGTGCAGAAGAAATGGCCGCACAAGACCCTGGCCAGCCTGCGGCTACAGGTCGCCAAGCCCAACATCGTCGATCAGCCGCGGCTCAAGCAGCTGCTGGCCGACCAGGGCTACTAGCTCGAGCGAAGGCCTCAGCCGAGCGCGCTCAGGCGCGCCCGCAGCTGTTCCAGCGCTGCGGCGTCGCAGCGCAGCTCGACGAATACGCCCGCTTCTTCGTAGCGCGTGGAGAGCACGTTCATGGTGGCGTGCAGCTCCGCCAGCAGCTTTTGCTCGCTGAACGGCACCAGCACCTCGGCCTGCACGTAGTTGGATTCGAAGAACGCGATGATGCCCAAGCGCAGCTCGGCCACGTCGCTCGGGCTCTTGGCGGACAAGAACCACGCTTCGGGCTGCGCTGCGCGCAAGGCCGAAAGCTCGCCCTCGCTCAAGCGATCGATCTTGTTCATCACCAGGCGACTCGGCACCGAGTCGGCACCAATTTCGGTGAGCACCTCGCGCGTCACTTGCAATTGGCCCTGCCAGCTCGGGTCAGAGGCATCCACCACGTGCAAGAGCAGCGAGGCTTCGCTGGCCTCGTCGAGCGTGGACTTGAAGCTGGCGACCAGATCGTGAGGGAGCTTCTTGATGAAGCCCACCGTGTCGCTGACCAGGATGCGCGGCTCGACCTCGGGCGCGAGCGCGCGCACGGTGGTGTCGAGCGTCGCGAACAGCTTGTTCTCGACGTACACGTCGCTGCCCGTGAGCGCGCGCATCAACGAAGATTTGCCGGCATTCGTATAGCCCACGAGCGCCACGCGGCGCGCCTGCTGGCGCTGCGCGCGCCGCACGCTGTACTCCTTCTGCACGGCCTCGAGCTGCTCTTTGAGGTCCGCGATGCGGTCGCGAATCTTACGCCGATCGAGCTCCAGGCCCGCTTCACCCGAGCCGCGGCCGGCTTGCCGTTCTTTGCCGCGCGGTGACTCGCGCACGCGCGGAGATTCGTAGCGCAGGCGCGCAATCTCCACCTGCATGCGCGCCTCGCGGCTGTGCGCATGGCGGTGAAAGATCTCGATGATCACGCCCGTGCGGTCGAGCACGGACACGCCCGTCGCGCGCTCCAGATTGCGCAGCTGGCTGGGGCTGATTTCGTGGTCGACGGCAACCAGTTGCAAATCGGCGATCGCGACGGCAGCGCCAGCCGTGGCCGCGTCGTCGTCCTCGTCGTCGTCGTCATCAGCCAGCGTCTCGCCCGCCTCGATCGCTTCGCGGCGGCGGCGTGCCTTGTCTTTGACGCGCGGCACTTCCACGCCCGCCTCGCCCGAGCCGCCGGTGATCGCCGCCAGCTCGGTCAGCTTGCCTTCACCGAGCACGGCCGTGGGCGCAAGCGTAGCGCGCGTCTGCGTGAGCCGCGCCACGACTCGATAGCCCAGGGTTTTGACCAGGCGTTCCAGCTCGTCGAGGCTGGCCTCGAACTCTAGTTCGGTGATGCCGGGCAGCCTCACTCCGACGAGCAGTGCCGTCGGGAGGGAGGCCGCGGGCGTTGATGATTGATCCGCAGCGGCCATGACCGGCCGGAGCATGGCACAAAACCCAAACTCGCCTATTTCCATCCTGAGCGACTTGGGGCACACTGAAAAACGTGAGTGATTTGCGAGATCCCGACCGCGACCCCGATCATTTGTTGGCCCCCGAGCGGCTGATCGAGCTGGAAAGCGCGGCAGAACCAGCCCGCCGCGCCCTGAAGGACGTGCCCGCCCCCGCCTTGGAGCTGGTGCAGGCCTGGCTGACAGCCGAGCTCGCGGTCGCGCGGGAGCGAGCGCTCGAAGTGGCCGATTTCGAGTTCGCCGAGTGCGTGTGCGAGATGGAGCAGCGCCTGCGTTTCCCGGGTAGCTTCTTGCGCGACGCGCAGGCGAGCCAGCGCATCCAAACGGTGCTCGGCGCCCGCGCGCAGTTCCGCGTGATTCAGGGCGGCGGCTGAGCCGAGCCTGCGCTCAGGCCGCCGAGCTCGCCGAGCTCTCGAGCTCGGCCGTACAGTCGTAGGCGATCGGGCATTCGACGATCGCGACGTACGGCCGCGTCAGCGCATTGAGCGTGACCACGGCCGCGCCTTCTGGGTGACCGTTGAAGTCAGCCTTCAGCGCGCCGATCGCGACGCCGCTATGCGAGGCGAAACCGGCGGCTCGCGCCAAGACCTCGTAGCTCCACGCGCCGTCGGGGTCGGCGAAAAAGTCGGCGGGCACTTTGTCGAGTGAGAGCGCGTAGTAGGTCACGCTCATTCCGCTGGCGGTGACGAAGTGATCCAGAGCTTGGTAGGACCGGACGACCTCGGGTTCGATGCTCTTCAAAACGGGGCGGGCGCTTGCTTCCATGGGTGCTGACTCCTTGATCGGCGTCTAGCAGCAGACTGAACACTCGCACAGTGATTCCTGTAATTCATGGAAAGGATTAAAAAATCGAGCACGCGCCAGCGACACGTGCGGTGACGATTGAGCCGCGGGACTTTCGACTACGGTAGACGAGCCACGCAACGACCCCCAGGAGAGAGCGAGAACTCATGAGCGACGCCAAACCGCGATCGGATGCACTGGTTTTCTTCGGGGCCACCGGCGACCTCGCCTACAAAAAAATCTTTCCCGCCTTGCAGCGCATGGCGCGGCGCAACGTGCTGAACTTTCCGATCGTCGGCGTAGCCAAGTCCAACGCCACGCTCGAGCAGTTGATCGAGCGCGCCAAGGCCAGCTGCACCGAGTACGGCGGGCTCGATCCGGATGCGTTTGCCATCCTCGCCAAGCAACTGCGCTACGTCGACGGGGACTACGCGGATCCGAACACGTTCGCGCAACTGAAGGCCGCGCTGGGCGGCGCGCAGCTTCCCACGCACTACCTGGCCATTCCGCCATCCATGTTCGGCACCGTCGTGCAGCAACTGCAAAAGGCGGGCTGCACCGCGCCCGCTCGCGTGGTGCTCGAGAAGCCGTTCGGTCGTGATCTGGCCTCTGCCAAGGCGCTCAACCAAACGCTGCACGAGGTCTTTCCGGAAGAAGCCATCTTCCGCATCGACCACTTCCTGGGCAAGGAAGCGGTCCAAAATATCCTCTATTTCCGGTACGCCAACGCGTTCCTCGAGCCGATCTGGAACCGCAATTACGTCGAGAACGTGCAGATCACGATGGCCGAAGACTTCGGCGTCAAAGGCCGCGGCAAGTTCTACGAAGAGACGGGCGTGATCCGCGACGTGATCCAAAATCACTTGCTGCAGATCATCAGCTACCTGGCCATGGAAGCGCCTTCGAGCACCTACCCCGAGGCAGTGCGCGACGAACAGGCGAAGGTGCTGCGCACGATTCGCCCGATGAGCCCCGAGCAAATGGTGCGCGGCCAGTTCCGCGGCTACCGCGACGAGCCGGGCGTGAACAGCGACTCGTACATGGCGACCTACGCGGCGCTCCGCTTACACGTCGATTCGTGGCGCTGGGAGGGCGTGCCCTTCTACGTGCGCGCCGGTAAATCGCTGGCCAAGACGGTGACCGAGGTCACGGTCGAATTGAACAATCCGCCGCAGGTCGTGTTCAACGAGGCCGCGCCGTCGATGGGCAACTACGTGCGCTTCCGCTTGAATCCCGAGGTGACCATCGCGCTCGGTGCACGCGCCAAGCGCCCCGGTGAAGGCATGCGCGGCCGCCCGGTCGAGCTCTCGGTCTTGGAAGGTAACGAACAGGGCCAAGATGGGCGCCTCGGTCCCTACGAGCGCCTGCTCGGCGACGCCATGGCGGGCGATGCCACGTTGTTCGCACGCCAAGACGTGGTCGAGGCCGCCTGGGCGATCGTCGATCCGATCATCCACGGCCCGAGCCCGATGTTCGAGTACGAGCCCGGCAGCTGGGGCCCGCCACAAGCGGATCGCTTGGTCGCCGACGTCGGCGGCTGGAATACGCCGCAATAAGGCGCACGTGCGAAGCGCAGCTCAGCTCGCATTCTGGCTCGGGTGCGTCGCGCTCGGCACGCTCGATGCGGCGTGCAAGAAAGAAGATCCTCCGCCGAGCTACCCGCAGAATGGCGCGCCGCCCAACGCGGTCGGCTATCCGACGACTGCGCCCACGGCGACGAGCGTCGTGCCCGCGCCGGCGCCTGCCCCCGTGGCCGGCGCCGCTGCGCTCGGCCTACCGTGCAACGGCGAACAAGACTTGCAGTGCGCCTTCTCGCACTGCATCGGTAATCGCTGCGGTGGCTGCCAGAGTGCCGCGGAGTGCAAGCCCGGCTCGCAGTGCCTGCCCACGTGGCTCGGCTACGCCTGTTTTCCGGGCGCGCCGCAAGCGACCGCGACGCCCGCGCCAGTCCCTGCTCCCGCTCCGAACCCGGTCAGCCCTTCGAATCCAGCAGATCCGCTCGACGCGCTGCGCGCGCGCTGTGTGCAACGCACCAACGAATTTCGCGCACGCGTTTCGATGCGCGCGCTCGGTCGACAAACCGACCGTGAGGCATGCCTCGACACCGAGGCCCAAGCCGACGGCGCGAGCGGCACGGCGCACGGCGCGTTCGGACGCTGCCAGGAAGGCGCGCAGAACGAGTGCCCTGGCTGGCCCGGTCCGCTCGATCAAGTGATCGACAAATGCCTGGCTCAGATGTTTGCCGAGGGGCCTGGGCCGTTCGCGGGCCACGGCCACTACGTGAACATGACCGACCCCAAGTTTGCCAGAGTGGCCTGCGGCTTCGCCACCACGGCGAGCGGCCAAATCTGGCTGGTTCAGGACTTCTACCGCTGAGCGCAGTGCTCAGCGCGTGAAGCGCACGGAGAGCACGCGCACTTCACCACTGTCTTGCTTGCCCGGCAGGTACAGGTCGACGGTGGTCAGCGCCTGCAGATCGAGCTGCAGATTGCCGTTCTGGTTGCCCCAACTCGTGCGGCGCTCGAGCTCGTGTAGGTCGACCACGTAGGTCTCGAGCTTGCCCGTGCCGGCGAGCACTGGAAACTCATACGACTCGCCGTCGCTGCCGCGCTGCCCGACATAGCTCCCCTGCCCTGGCGCCCCCGCGCCTGCCTCGTTCAGTAACACCTGCACCGTTTTCTGCGCGGGGATCTGCAGGCGCAGCTCGAGGTGCCCGGCGCCGCCGGCATCGAACGGTGAAGGCGTCGGCAAGAGCGATGCGCCGGCGCCCCACCCCGACCCCGTCGCATACTGGACGAGCGTCGCGTCCGGGCGCCGCTCGACCTTCGCGCTGCCGCCCTGTGCCGCGTCACCCCAGGTGGGCACGTCTCCGGCTTGGCCGGCCTCGTAGAACGAGCGGGGCGCCGTGAGCGGCACCGCCGCGTGCAAGGTCGGCTCGCGGTCACCCTGAAATGCCCCAGGAAAAGGCTGCTTCGAGCGAGCGTGGGTGTCCAGCGCGGCAGCGTTCGAGCGCGCGTGAGCTTCGGTCTCGAGCGCGTACGTGCCGTCGTGGATATCGACCAAGCCGTAGTTCTGATCTTCTCCGTCGAAGCGGCCCTGGGGGGATTCGTCCGCCCACTCGAACCAGTGCATGCCCACGACGTACGGCAAGCTCAACGCTTGCTGCACGAAGCGCGCGGTGTGCTCGGCGCGGGCGCGTTGCGTCGGCACCGTGACCATTGCGCCACGCGTGTTCGGATCCCCACTCTGATTTTCGGTCGCGCTGAACGAGTATTCGGTGATCAAGATCGGTTTGTGCGTCGCCGCGTAAAAGTCGTCCAGCAGCTGGTGATCGACGTTCCCGCTCTGTTGATACTGATTCACGCTGATCACGTCGCAGTACTTGGCCGCGACACGCACCACGGGCCAAGGTGCGGCACCGGCGAAGCGTACGCAGAGTTGCAAGTGATTCGGATCGCGCTCGCGCAGTGCGTGCGTGGTGACCGAGAAGAAGCGTTCAGCCACCACCGCCGCGAATTCATCGGCATCTCGGCGCCCCGCGTGACCGTGCGGACTGAGCACGAGCGGTTGCTCCAGCGCATCGAAGGAGCTGATCGCGGTGCCGTAGACCGCGTTGAAACGCGCCAAATCCTCGTGATAACGCTGCTCCAGGAAGCCGCGCAGCGCCGGCTTGCCCGCGCTGCCCGCAGCCGCTCGCGCATAGCGTTCGAGCAGGGACTTTTGGCCCGCCGCGTGCCAACCGAACTCACCCCACCAGGGCAGCTCGTTGTCCAAGAAGTAGCCAATCAAGTACGGGTCGCCCTTGCGGGCGCGTGCCTGCTCGGTGTGCTGCGCTGCGAGCTGTTCGAAGCCGGGCTCGAATACGTGGTCGAGTGGCTGTTCGTTGCCGGCCGCGTACAACATGAACGTGTACGGGTATTTTTGCTCGTACAGCGCGTCGTCCGACCATGCGCCGACGGTGTTGAAGCCCCAGCGCGAGAGCCGCGCGATCGCGCTCTGCACCCACGCCGCGTGGTCGCCCCCGAACTGCTTCGAGACCGGATCGTAGTAGCTCGGATTCGGCGCCCGGAACGAGCCATCGCCCACGGCATTGACGCCCTGAGAGAGGAAGCGAGCGCCATCCGGCGCGATCAGCCAAGAGTGCCCGCCCTCCTCGCGCACGCTGAACACGCCGCTCGCGTAACGAGCCCGCGCTGGGCTCGCAACGCTGCTGGCGGGCGCCGCGCTCTCGGTGCTGCGGCAGTGGCAGCAAGCACCCACCGCGAGCGCAGCGGCTCCGAGCAGCGCGAGGCGCAGCTCAACCATGTAGCGCGAGCCAGAGCACGACGGCCGAGAGCAGGATGCGGTAGTAACCGAAGGGCTCCAGGCCGCGGCGCTGCAAATAGCGAATGAAGACGGCTATCACGCCCCATGCCACCAGGAACGAAACCAACATGCCCACCCACAGCTGAGGGCCGCCCACCGACGCCGCCAGCTCGTGGCGCGCCTTCAAGCCTTCGTACACGGTCGCGGCTCCCAGCGTGGGCAAAGCCAACAAGAACGAGAACTCGGCGGCCGTGCCCGTCGACAGACCCGTCGCTTGCCCGGCTACAATCGTGCACATCGAGCGCGAAGCGCCCGGCCAGAGCGAGAAGCACTGCCCGAGGCCGATGATCAAGGCACGACCGGGCGTGACATGCTCGAGGCCGACCAGACCGTGCACGTTTCGCTTTGCGCGCACGCGCTCGACGACGATCATCAACACGCCGCCGACGAACAGAGCGATGGCGACGGGCAGCGGCCCGAACAAGCGCTCCTTGATCAGCTTGTGAAATAGGAAGCCGAGCACGGCGGCCGGCGCGAACGCGATCGCCAGAGCGCTCGCGAGGCGCAGCGCGGCGACCTCGCCACGCAGCAAGCCGGCAACGCGGGCCCCGAGCAAGCGACGGTAATGCACCACCACCGCCAGGATGGCGCCGAGCTGAATCACGATGTCGAAGGCCTTCGCGCCTTCGCTCGTCTCGCCCAAGATCTGGCTGACCAGGATCAAATGCCCCGTCGAGGAGACCGGCAAGTACTCGGTCAAGCCTTCCACGATGCCCAGCAGAATTGCGACCAATAAGCTCAAAACGCGCCTCTTTTCACGGTGCCGCGTGTAACCCGGATCCTCGCGGCGGGCCACCACGCGCCCCCGAACCAGGGCAAAGTCGCGTGAAATGCGGGGCACTTCGGGCTGGCCGCGCGCCGCGAGCCATGACCACGATTGGACGCATGAGGACCTTCGCGGCGCTGACGTGTGTGTGCGCTTGGCTCGGCGGTTGTGCAGCACCCGCGCCGGCAAAGACGCCCGCGAGCAGCGCGCCCCCGCCCGCAGTCAGTCCAACGCCTGCGGCGATCACGAACGCTCCGAAGAGCGCCGTCTTGCCGTTGCCCGAAGCGGTGCGCGCCTTCGCGGACGAACGCATCAGCGGCGCAGTCGCCCTCTTCGATTCGCGTGACGGTCAGCTGCGCTGCAGCGACCCCGCCAAATGCAACGCGCCCTACGTCCCCGCGTCGACGTTCAAGATCGCGAACACGATCATCGGCCTCGAGACGGGTGTGCTGGAGGACGCCGACACGCCCATGCCCTGGGACGGTCAAGACTACTCGAACCCGGCGTGGAACCGCGATCACACGCTGCGCAGCGCCGTGCAGGTCTCGTGCGTGCCGTGCTTCAAGGCCGTGGCGCGCAAGGTCGGCGCACAGCGCATGGCCGAGTGGGTCACCCGCCTCGACTACGGAAACAAGGACATTTCCGGCCCGATCGACTTCTTCTGGTTGGGCGGCGGTCTACGCATCTCGCCCTTCCAGCAGCTCGATTTCCTACGCAGACTCGACGGCGCCAAGCTCCCCATCCAAGAGCACACGCTGGACGTCGTGCGCGACGTGATCACCCTCGACGTGACCCCGGACTACGTGCTGCGCGGCAAGACCGGGTCGAGTGGGCCGCCCGAGAGCACCGAGGACGTGGCTTGGTTCGTTGGCTTCGTCGAGCTGGGCGAGCGGCGCGTGTTCTTCGCGAGCGTGATCGACGGCCACCCGCCCGACGTGGATGTCAGCGTCGTACGGCGGCGGGTGACCGAAAGGATCTTGCGCGACTTGGGCGACTTACCGAGCTGATCAGAGAGAGGCAGAGCCGTCCGTCGAAAATTGCTTGATCGGGCAGCCGTGCGAGCCGGTGCGCTCGGCGTACTGCTGGTGGTAATCCTCGGCGCGGTAGAAGGGCTGAAGCGTCGTGATCTGGGTCACGATCTTGTCCGACTGCTTCTTTTGCGCGCGGGCCTCGGCCGCCTTCGCGGCCTGCTCCTGCTCCGGAGACTGCGTGAAAATCGCGCTCCGATACTGGTCTCCGTAGTCGGGACCTTGGCTGTTCAACGTGGTCGGATCGTGGATCTCGAAGAAGATGTCCAGGAGTCGGTTGTAGCTGACGACCTTGGGATCGAACTCGAGCAGCACGGTCTCGGCGTAGCCCGTGTCGTGCTCGCACACGCGCGGGTAGGTCGGGTCCGCGGTGTGGCCGTTGGCGTAGCCCACCGCGGTGGCGGTCACGCCGGGTACGTGGCGAAACGCATCTTCTACGCCCCAGAAGCAGCCGGCAGCGAAGGCGGCGAGCTCATGGCCCGGTTGCGCGGTGAGCGGCGTACCGCGCCCCACGTGCCCCGGGTCGGTCCCGACCTTCGGCGCGGACTTCGCAGCTTGGGCGGGCGCGGCCATGGCGTTGGACGGCGCGGCGGCCGAGCGGCCCGCACCTTGATCACTCGTGGCACTCTCGTGGCATCCGGCCAGCAGCAACAGCGCGGAGCCCAGACCCATCACGAAACCAATCGAGGGATGTCGCATGGATCAAGTACGGCACGCTCCCCGAAGGGTTTCAAATACCGACGTCAAACCACTGACGACCGTCAGCAGGGTGACGCAGGAGGCGCACGCGCCTGTGGCCTAACCCAATGAATTCGCGAGCTTTCCGAGTGTGCTCTGTGTCCATTCGTGTGCACCCTCTGGCGCGAACCTTGCTGACGGCAAAGCGTGGTTCAATTCCTCCCCGAAGCGACTGAAGTCCCCCTGTGCCCGGTGTGTGGCGTGAGCTCGAGCGGTCTCGAGGTCGGCACGCGCGGGCGCTTCAACATGGCCGTACGCAACATCGCTTGCGACCATTGCGCGCTCGTCTATCAATCGCCGCGCCCGACGCGCGAAGCGATGGCCGAGTACTACGCGACGAGCTACCGCGAGCACTACGCCGACATCGGCTACCCCACAGCGAGTGGCGGCTATGCCAAGCCGGGCGACGCCACCTTCGAGCCGGCGAAGGACGCCTGGCACCGCGTGCAGGCCGCGAACGCACGCATGCTGGGCGAGAGCCAACCCGGTCACCAAGTGCTCGAGATCGGCTGCCGACACGGCCGCACGCTGGGCATGATGAAGGACGAGATCGGCATCGAGCCTTACGGCATCGAGCCCGGCCTCGAAGAAGCCGCGAAGGCAACGGAGGCTGGCATTTCGTGCTTCGCAGGGACGATCGAGGACTACGAGCCGGGTGAGCTGCGCTTCGATCAAATCCAGATCTTCCACGTGCTCGAGCACTTGCATGATCCGCTCGCGGCGCTCTTGCGCATGCGCGACTGGCTCAAGCCGGGTGGTCGCATCGTGATCGAGGTGCCCAACGTGTATCAACCGTATGGGCTCTTGCAGGAAAATTTCTTCCAGAACGCGCACCTCACGAACTTCAGCGAGTCGACGATGCGCGTGCTGCTCGTGCGCGCCGGCTATTCGGTATTGCGCACGCTCGACCAGGGCGCGTTGTTCGCCGTAGCCGTGCCCGACGAGAACGCCACGAGCTTGCCGCTGCCGTTCTTGCCGCGCCTGTTGCCGAACGCCAACGAGTCCGCGATTTGGGTCGCAGACCGTTTGAAGACGTACGAAATATTGGAGCATCTGCGGGTGCTGCTGCTCGCCACCGGTCCCACGATGGAGCTCTTGAACGAGCTGGCAGGCACGCTGAAGCGCCCCGGCTTCATCCCGCACACGGTGAACACCGTGACCGAGATGGCCGAGTATTTCGTGCTGCAAGAGGCGCCGCGAGCCGCTATTTTCGTCGCGGTCGCGGCGTCACTCGGCCCCTACCCGCCCCAAATTTGCGCCGGCTTTCAGAACCTCGCCCTGCAGCTGCAAGCCGTCGCCGCTTGAGACCGGCTGGGCCGGGGTGGGCGCCGGCAATCGAGCGGGTGCAGGCGCGGCGGCCAAAACGCTGCGCTCGGGTGCGCCCGCGTCCAAACGGTGCCCGGTGATCAAGCGCGAGCCGCGTTGGTACGTGAAGTACGACCAGGCCCAATCGAAGAGCACCACGACTTTGCTGCGGAAGTCGATCAGGTAAAAAATGTGCACCGTCAGCCAAGCGAGCCAGGCCAGGAAGCCGCTCAGCTTCAGCTTGCCCACGGCTGCGACCGCGCGCCGCCGGCCGATCGTGGCCATGGAGCCTTTGTCCACGTAGCGGAACACGCCGCGTTCGCGCTTCTCGATCGAGTGCACGATCTGCTTGGCGACGAAGCGGCCTTGCTGCATTGCAACCGGGCTCACACCGGGCAGCGGCTGCTGTTCGCCGTCCGGGACGAAGCTCGCCGCGTCGCCGATCACGAACACCTCTGGGTGGCCGGGCACCGAGCAGTCCTGCGCGACACTCACGCGCCCCGCGCGATCCACTGGCAAACCGAGGCGTTCGCACAGCGGCGAAGCGCGCACGCCGGCAGCCCACAACACCGTGGAAGCCTCGATGCGTGTGTCGCCCATGGCCACCCCCTGCTCGTCGATCGCGGTCACGCGCGTATTGGGCAACACTTCCACGCCCATCTCGTGCAGGGATTGCGTGGCGCGCTCGGACAGCTCCGGGTCGAACGCCGCGAGCACGCGCGGGCCGCCTTCCACCAGCACCACACGCGTGGCATCCGAACGAATGGCCCGAAAGTCGCGCGCGAGCACGAAGGTTGCCAGCTCGGCGATGGCACC
>OUNO010000343.1_pt3 | contig 12429 bp, 9 predicted proteins | sample 1779811 | NCBI WGS metagenome assembly OUNO01 (sample SAMEA3914804, study PRJEB12502) | metagenome | biome: forest; material: soil | place: Canada | collected 2010-06-25 | depth 0.3 m | reverse complement strand
TCGGCGGCGGCGGTCTCGAGGGCACGGCCAAGGCGCTCGGCTTTCACGTCTTCCAAGTGGCCACGCAGACGTGTGTGAACAGCGCGCCCGACAAGTACAAGGCCATCATCGACAAGACGCCCGACGATCCGGAAGCCAATCGCCAAGTCGGCGACGCGCGCATGGAGCTATGGGACGGCGTCGATCGCGTCGACTGGGTCACGGTGAACGCAGGCGAGAGCATCGCGGCGCGCACCGAGGCCGCACTCAAATTCGCCATGACCCAAGACCCAGGCGGCGATTGGGGCTACTACCTGAATGCGGACGGCCATGTGCGTTGGAGCGACGTGTTCATGCTCGGCTACTCGTGGGGCTCGCAGACCATCGCCATGGTCGCCAAATACGTGCGCTTCGGGCGTGTGTTCTGCACTTCGGGACCGCAAGCCGAGGGCTTCCCGAACGCGACCTGGATCAGCCATCCCTCGGCCACTCCCCCCGAGCGCATGTACATGGCCGTCGGCTTCAACCAGCCCTATCCCTCGACCGACAAGGTCGACACGGCGCCCAACACCGTGACCAGCATGATCGAAACGGTGCTGAAGGCCGGCTGGATCGGGCCGCCACACAACGTCCTGCCCGGTGACACTGGGCCGTTTACGGGGCTCCACGTGTTTCCGATGATCGCTTCGTTCCCCTACCCCACCCACTCGCCCGGTGGCCACGGCATCTTCTGCAACAACGACGCGCAATCGGGCTGGGCCGCGCTGTGTACGTACGCGTTCGGCGTGAAGTAGCGCGTCGCTCGCGGCGCAATGCGTGGGTTTGCGATGTGAGGCGGTGTCAGACGCACACGGCGTTTCGCGCCATTCACCAAATGCGCTGGATCCCGCTGGGGAGGGGTCCTATCGTTTTCGGTCATGTTGAAGTTCAGCCAAGACGGGCCCACCGCGGACAAGCAAATGCGCGCGGTGATTTTCTACCTGACGACGTTCGGGTACATCGATGGCGACTTCGACGACGCAGAAAAAGCGTTCGTTCGTGACTACGTTCGAAAACTGATCGAGGCCCGCGTCCACGACGCTGTCGCCGAGTCCGAGCAGCAGCTGCGCAAAGAGCTGATCGAGAAGTTCACCAAGCATTTCCACGAGGTGTTCGAGGGCATCGACCGGCAAGTCAAAGACCTATTTACCGAGGCGGTGGCCGAGGGCGAAGCTCAAGACACGTTCGTGCACTCGAAGCTCAAGCTGCGTTGCTTCGAGATCTTCAAGAGCTTCGACGCGGCCAACCAAGAACAGTTGATGGACACCATCGACGAGCTGATTCGCGCCGACGGCCAAGTGCATCCGGCTGAGCTGAAGTTTCGCGGCGAATTGGCAGCGCTGCTGGAGGCCGACCTCGGCGTGGAGCTGCTCGAGGACGACGCTCAGAGTCGAACGAGCGCGGTCGGGAAGAACGAGCGGCTCGTCCCCACGCTCGAGAACCACCCCTTCTTCGACCAATTCGAGCAGCACTACACCGCCGACCCGTCACGTCTGCGCCAACAGGTCGAGGCCGACCGCAAGTTGATCGATCGCGTGATTGCCCAGCTCGACGAACAACGTGAGGCGGGCGCCGGCAAGCTCGCCGGGAAACGCAGCGTCGCCGAGCTGCGCGGTAGCGAGCCCTTCCTCGATGGCCACGTGTACATGCTGCCTCCGAAACCCGGCCGCGAGTACGAGCTGATCGTCGTCGGTGATCTGCACGGCTGTTACAGCTGCTTGAAAGCCGTGCTGATGCAGTCCGACTTCTTCGCCAAGGTGAATGCCTTCGTCTCCGATCCGGAGCGCCATCCCGAGCCGAAATTGGTACTGCTCGGCGACTACATCGACCGCGGCATGTTCAGCTACCAAGGGGTGCTGCGCTCGGCGATGCAGCTATTTTTGCGTGCGCCGGAGCACGTGTACCTGCTCCGCGGTAACCACGAATATTACATCGAGCACCAAGGGCGCGTGCTCGGTGCCGTCCGTCCGAGCGAGGCCATGAACACTCTGAAGCCCCACCTCTCGCAAGAGGTGTTCGCTCACTACATGAAGCTGTTCGACGCGCTGCCCAACATGCTGTTCTTCGAGCGCTTGCTGTTCGTGCACGGCGGGATCGCGCGCGACCTACTGCTGAAAGAAAAATACCAGGACCTGTCGAGCTTGAACGATTGGGACATTCGCTTTCAGATGATGTGGAGCGACCCGAGCTCGGCCGACGTCATCCCTGCCGCCCTGCAAGAGCAGTCCTCGCGCTTTCCGTTCGGTAGATTACAGAGCCAAGCCTTCTTGCAACGAGTGGGCTGTCACACCTTGGTGCGCGGCCACGAAAAGGTCGATGAAGGTTTCCGCCGCGTGTACGACGACGCGAACCAACTGCTGATCACGCTATTTTCTGCGGGCGGCCGCGACAACAAGGACATCCCGGCCGACAGCAGTTATCGCTCGGTCACACCGATGGCCATGACCGTGAAGTACAAGGACGGCAAGAGCCAGATCATCCCCTGGGCCATCGACTACGCGCGCTACAACTCACCCGACACCAACAAATTCTTCGAATCCCGCCCGGAAATCGAGCACCAGCCGGGTTGAGCGCGAGCGGCGCAGAGCACTCAACCTCGTGAGTGGTATGCAAACTCCGTTGCTCTGGATTTTGCCGCTCGGACTACTTTGTTTCGACCTGAAGTAACTTGAGCCGTAACGCTCCCGATCGCACATCTCCTTTAAGATGAGTCTGGTTCGGGCTCCTTTGCCCGAGCTTCTTTTCTGGATGTCCGTGGAGGATTCGCTCATGACACTCGCGTCGCGCTTGGTTTGGTCGTTCGGTTGCTGTGCCCTGCTGGCCTGTAGCGGCAGCGCGAAAACCGGCGGCAGCCCCCTGAGCAACGTGGCGGGTACCGGCTCGGTCGCGCCCATCAGCGGCGGCGGGGCCGGGGGCGCGGCGAATTCGGGGCCGCCCGCGAGCGCCGGATCCGGGGTCTCGCTGAACCTCGACGGGGGCCCGGGGGATCCCATCAATGGCGGGGCCGGGGGCGGTTTGCAGATCATCACCTCCCTCCCCCCGGGCTTTCAGGCGACGGACGTGGGCGGCTTCCAGCTCGGCCCTGCGCTCGGTGGCGATGCGAGCGGCGGCGCAAGCGGCGGCGCGGGCGCCTCGGCGACGGCCGGGGCTGCCGGGAGCAGGAATGGCAATTGCGGCAACGTGCTGCTCGGCGTCGCGCGTGACTTCAAGCGTGAAGACGAAGGCGGCAATCCGGATTTCGAGTCCCCCACGTTCTGGGGTTTGAAGGTGACCCCCAACCTGGTCGCCTCGACGATCGGGGCCGATCAAAAGCCGGTCTACGCTTCCGAGTGTGGGCTGGGCTCGTTCACGTCGACTGCCTGCCCGTACGGCGCCGAGACCACGACCAAAGACAACTTCGATCAGTGGTACCGCGACACGCCGACCGTCAATCTGCCGTTCGCAGTCTCGTTGTACTTGGCGCCGCAGGCCGGCGGCGTGTTCACCTTTCAAAGCTTGCATTACTACCCGCTGGACGGCGCGGGCTTCGGTCTTTCGGGTACGGACAAAGACGGTTCGATGCACAACTTCGGCTTCACCACCGAGATCCACACCCAGTTCTCCTATCAGGGTGGCGAATCCTTCAAGTTCCAGGGCGACGACGACGTGTGGGTCTTCATCAACGGCCAGATGACCGTCGACTTGGGGGGGCTGCATCCGGCCCTGTTGGGCACCGTCGATCTGGATGCCTCCGCAGCCGCGCTCGGGCTCCAGAAGGGCAACGTGTACAGCCTGGACTTGTTCCATGCCGAGCGTCACACCGATCAATCGACGTTCCGTATCGACACGAACCTGTCGTTCGTGAATTGCGGCACGACCGAATCTGGTCCGAAGTGAGCTCGCGCTCGCTTTAGTCCGCCGCACTCGGCAGCACGGCGTCGAACAGATCACTCCGTGACACTGGGCGGGCACGCTTTGCACCATTCACGAGGCAACGCGTCTGCGATCGACACTCGAACAATTTCCTTGCCGAGTACATCGAAGTAGTTCATATCTACGTCTCAAGGGCAGCGCATTGGTGCGCCCGAACCTCAGTCGAAATTTCAGTCATGGCATCCTTTCACCAAGCACCGAAGTCGCACACTGCGCAGAAGGCCTCGCGGTCCACAGCCGCGCGCTGCCGCGTCCTCGGTGCACTGGGTAGGCGCATTTCCCGAGAAACACGGCATTTTAGCATGAATTCCGGGGGATTCCCGGCGAGCTGAGACCGCTTCTAGTCGAGCATTCGACGTGAACCGAGAAGGCCGCCCAGGGTAACCCGAGGCGGCCTTCGCCGTTTGTGGTCATCGACCAGACTCGTGCTGTCCATCGTCCGATGGGGCCGATTCTATTTAAGTGCATGTACACGTTTCAAATTGAAGATTGATCCGGCGAACGGCCGCCAAGAGCGAGATGCCCAGTGCGATCACGCTCGCGCTCCAGCAAGCCATGGAGATCGCGATCGAGAACGTGCCCCGCATCGACGGCAAGATCTACGTTTGCCCCGATGTCTCGGGCTCGATGCAGAGCCCCATCACCGGGCATCGCAAGGGGGCAACCTCCGCGGTGCGCTGTGTGGACGTCGCGGCGCTCGTGGCAGCGGCATTTCTCCGCCGGAACGTTTCGGCGGAGGTGATTCCGTTCAGCGACGACGTCGTGGCGCTGCCACGCAAGTTGAACCCACTCGACTCGGTGATGAGCAACGCACGGTACTTGGCTAGCCTGCCGAGCGGCGGCACTGCTTGCAGTGCCCCACTCAAGCGCCTCAACGAACGGCGCGCGCGCGGTGACCTCGTGATCTACGTCTCGGACAACCAATCCTGGGCAGATTTCGCGCGGCCCGGCGCTGGGCTCATGCAGCGGGCCGGTTTGGCCCCCAGCGTGATGGCCGAGGAATGGGAGCGCTTCCGACACCGGAATCGCTCGGCGCAGCTCGTGTTGATCGACGTTCAGCCCTACGGCTCGACGCAGGTCAGCGAACGCGCTGACGTTCTGAACGTGGGAGGTTTTGCCGATTCGGTATTCGACGTCATCGCGCACTTCACGAAGGGCGAGCTGAACGCCGAGCATTGGCTGGGCGAGATCCGGAACGTGGCACTCGCGTGACGAGCATTGGCGCTGTTCTCGAGAGGCGGCGCCGGTGCTCCACGCATTCTTTTCTGCAGCGAATGCCGTCGGGACTACATGACACAAACTCAGGTGGTCGCGGGTTCGAACCCCGCCGAGCTCTGCGAGGAGCTCGTAGCTCAGTTGGCAGAGCACCGGTCTCGACAATCCCTCGTCGCTGCTTTTTTTTACACGACTGCGAGGCGAATGCCGGTGAAGACTACACCCTTCGAAATGGTAACCGGTCTTCACCAATCTTTGTCGCCTCACTATTTTCAGCCAAGGCTTCGCGCGCATTGCGGCCAAAGAGGCTCCAATGTGCGACACCACAGGCGCAGTCATTCTTCAGCGAGAGCCGAATTCAGGGCTTGATTCGACCTGATGTGTCCGTCTCGTTCTCACAAACCGTGAGCCGTTTCGAGTCGTTCGATCGATACTAGAGAGCATGAGGCAACACCTTGCTCGGGGCCGCGCGCTGGGGGCGCTCGGCTCACTGTTGACGCTCGCTTGCGCGTCGCTGGTTGCGTGTAGCTCGTCGGATGGCGACGACCCTGGAAGCAGCGCGGGCGCGAGCAACGCGGGCGCGAGCAACGGCGGGAGCAGCAACGCCGCGGGCAACGGGAACACCGCTGGCAGCACGAGCAACACCGCTGGCAACGCTGCGGCCGGCGCCGGCAATGGGAGCAGCGGAGCAGCGAGCGGCGGAGTCGCCAACGGCGGAGCGAACGCTGGGGGTAGCAGCAATGGCGGTGCGAGCGCGGGCGCCGGAGGCGCCATCAATGGCGGCGCCGCAGGCGCGAATGCGGCTGGCAGTGGCGGCGCTCCTGCCGCATGCGCCACGGCCTGCACTGCGAACTCGAAGTGCGAAGCCGCGACCAAGACCTGCGTGTGCAACCCGGGTTTCGTGTCTCAGGGCGGCATGTGTAGCGCGGTGCCCGTCGGCGACCCAACGACGCACACCCAGGACGACGTGTGCAACCATTGGAAAGCCGGCCATGTCGTGACCGAGACCAAGCCGCTCACCGCCAGCGGCGCCGAGTGCGAAGCGGGCACGCTCAAGCCGGGCGCCATCACCGATACGCTCGTGCGCATCAACCTGTTCCGTTGGTTGGAGGGAATGGGCCCGGTCAGCGACGACCCGCAATACGATGCCGACGCCCAAGCCTGTGCGAACCTCGAGGCCTGGTGGGATTTCACCAGCACGCTGAGCCCGCACGCGCCTCCGACCACGAGCAAATGCTACACGGCAGCGGGCGGCATGACCGCGGGTCAGAGCAACATCAGCTGGGGCTCGGGGAGCCCGGCACAGTCGATTGACCAGTACATGGAGGACAACGGCAACGACACCACACTCGGGCACCGCCGCTGGGTAGTGAATCCGCCGCTGAACCCGATCGGCATCGGCTACTGGCAGACGGGCGGCAAGTACGGCAATGCCAGCTGTTTGCGCGTGTTTGCCAGCAAGGGCACGGGCCCGGTACCGAAGTGGAATGCCGTGCCGCCGGCAGGCTTCGCTCCGATCGAGATGGCGAAGTACAAGCAGTGGAGCGTCGAGGGCAAGGGCATGGCCAAGGGCGTGGCCACGGTCCTGCGTGTCGACGACAACATGACGCTCGCGGTCACTCCGCAAGCGCTGTCACAGGGCTACGGCGAGGACACCATGAGCTTCAAGCCCAACGGTTGGACCGCGGAGGCCGGGAAGACCTACCGCGTGACCGTGACCGGCGTGACGGGCGCCCCCATCGTGTTCGACGTCAAGCCGGTCACCTGTAACTGATCACTCGAAGGTGAGCTGGCCGTACGCGCCGGTGCGCAGGTTGCGATGCCGATGGGCACCGGTAAAGCGCTCGATCTCGCGCACGGCGTCCGAGTCCGGGTAGCGGTTCACCATGTCCTCGGCCTCAGCGCGAGCACGCACGGCCTGACCGGCATCTGCCAGCGCATGAATCGAAGCGGCGCTGTGCTGGGCGGCGAGCACCAACGCTTGCAGGCTCGGCGCGGGACGCAGGCCTGGATTCTGAAGCGGCAAGCCAGCGGCGGGCAGATTCGCCGCCGCGACCAGCGCCTGCCCCGGACAGTTAGCGACGTCCATGTGCGCCGAGTACAAGGTTTGCAGCGGACCTTGCCCCGCCGGCCACACCCAATCGGCGTCGTACGACCAGGACCAGCCACCGTTGTAGCCTTGCTCGTACAGGTATTTTCCGAGATCGTTCTGAGCTACGCCTTCGGTCGCTTGAGCCGCGAACTCACCCATCACGAGCTTCTTGTCGAGGCCCCAGTACGAGGCTGGGTGCATGAAGGCGGAGTTCGAAGTGCCGTTCGCCGTGTAGTAGTGCACTTGATAGAAATCGAGCGTGCCACCCTGCTTGCCGCCGACCGTGCGTAGCGCCTCGTCGGAATACAGGTTTTGCTTGCCGCTGATCTTCGAGCAATAGTCGAAGGTGACCGCGCTGCTCGTGACGAGCACGTTCGGATCGGCCGCGTGGATGGCCGCTGCTAGCCAGTTCACGGTTTTCTGGATCGCGGGCAGCGTGGTGCGATGCGTGGCCCAACCGTTCGGGCCCATGCCCTCGGGCTCGTTGAAGATCTCCCATGCGTACAGGCCCTTCGTGCCCTTCATGGCAGTCACCAGCGGGGTCAGGTACTTGTCGATGTACGCCTGCCGGTTCACGTCTTTCTCGAGCAAGGCTTGGTTATTGGTGTACGCATTGCCCGCATTTTCCTGCAGCATATCGAACGACCACAGGCTCACCACGAGCGCTACACCGGCGTCGTCGGCAGCCTTCGAGATCGCCTTCAGCCCGTCGATGTGCGACTGCGGCAGCGCCAGCGCGAGGCCGTCGTTGCCGTAGCCGGGGGTGACCGAGCCGTTGGTGTGGAACCACCAGCGAATGATGCGTCCGCCCGCATCGTGCGTGTTTTTGAAGATGGTCTTGAACGTCGTCAAGTCCGGGTTCGGCACGTCGTTCGCGAAGTTGACCCAGGCTACGTTCAGGCCACTGGCGAAATTGCACACGGCTTGTTTGCCGCCGCTGCCGCTGGCACCGGCGCTCGCACCTGCAGCGCCGCTCGCTCCACCGCTGGCGCCACCGGCACCTGCATTGCCCGAAGTACCCCCGGCACCGGCGCCGCCCTGAGCCAGCACGCCGCCAGCGCCGGCGCTCGCGGGAGCTCCCGCGAGCCCGAGGCCCGCAGCGCCAGCAGTAGGCGCACCCGCAGTCCCTGAGAGCGCGCCGGCAGTACCGAGTTGCCCGCCACTGTTGAGCGCGCCGGCAGCGGAGCCTGACGTCGGGCCGCTATCGCTCGAGCCGCAAGCAGCGACGAACCACGCACCGAGGAGCACCGAGAACGATACCGCACGTCGCCCGCGAATCAGCGCGGGCCGGCCAAGACTTGTCATGAAAGCACCTATTCGAGCAAAGGGGAGCCGAGCTCGAAACTAGCAGCGCGATCTTCGGTCACAACGTCAAACTGGAACCGATTCCCCAATTCGAGCACCACTCAGTTATTAAACGCTCCTCTCCTACTCCCAGCGCTGGAAACTCACGGCACTGGTAGAAGAGCGCGTTCAGGTCAGGCGGTCGAGGTACTCGCTCGCGATCTGGCGCAGTCGATCGCGGCCGAAGCTCGGATCGTGACCCGCGTGGACGACTGAAACGCGCAACTCGAGCAAGCGCTTCAAGGTCGGCACGTAGGCCTCCAATGACGAACCGGGAAGCTCGTACAACAGCGGTCCATCATACAGGGCGTCCCCCGAGAACAGAATCCCGCTGCGACTCTCCCATAGACCGATACTCCCCGGCGAGTGTCCGGGCAGATGCAAGACCTCGAATGAGCGATCGCCGAGGTCCAAGCGCTCGCCGTCGTGAAGCGTGGACGCGGGGGCCGCAGGCGGCACGCGGTAGCCGTCGAGCGAGAAGCCGGCTCGCGGCACGGCATCCAGAAACACTTCGGGCACGTCGTAACCGGCCGCCTTCACGCGCGCCACCAGATCCGCGCCGAGATCGGCGGAGCGCAAACCGGCGAAACCGCGTGGCTCGACCATCTCGGCGGCTTCGGCTGCGTGAACCCGCCGATCCGCGAACTCGAACGCGCCGCCGATGTGATCGAAGTGAGCGTGCGTCATCACGGCCGTCAGCGGGCGCTCGAACAGGTCCTTGGCCGCCTCTTGCAAGCTCGCCAAGCCGAGCCCGGTGTCGACGAGCAGATCGCGATCGCGGCCGCGGATGTGCCAGATGTTGCAGCGCGCAAAGGCTGCAACGTGTGGTTCGTCGAGCAACGTGATGCCCTCGGCGAACGAGGCGCGACGAAACCAGGAAGCCGCGATGGGCAGCTCCGCCGCGCTCATGCTGGGCCTTCCGCACCCAGCTCGTCCAGCTCGGCGAGCGCTTCACCGGCACTGACCAGCCGGCCCCAAATGCCGCCTTCGACGTCGACCATGCGCTCACACGCGCGCCGTAGCTCCGCATCGAAGGTCGAGATCGCGTCCTTCACGTAGTGACAAAAATAGCCGTGGTCGATGGCTTCGCGCAGCGTGGTGTGCACGCACACGTCGGCGGTCACGCCCGTGAAATACAGGTGCTGGATCCCGAGCGTGGCCAAGCGCTGCGCGAGCGCGGTGCCGTGGAACGCGCCGTAGCTCGGCTTGTCGATGATGATTTCGCGCGCCGTGGGCTCGAGCTCGGGAATGAAGCCGTGCCCTGGCTCACCGCGAATCAAAAATCGCCCGAGCGGGCCCATGGCACCAATCGGCGCGCCCGCGCGGCGGCTGCGCAAGCGACGCTGCAGCGTGCAGTCGGATAGGTCCGGGGCGTAGCCTTCGCGCGTGTGGACCACGCAGACGTCGAGCGCTCGGGCCGCGTGGAGCAAAAGGCGCGCGCGCGGCACCACGTCCCGCGCGAACGACACGTTCGAAAATTGGTCCGCGTAGCCCCCGGGCTCGCAAAAATCGCGCTGAAAATCGATCAGGAGCAACGCCACGTTGCTCCTACGCCGGGGCGGCTCGTCGCTCTGACTTTCCTGACTCGACGCGCGGACACTCATTTCACGCTCCAATGGCAGGGCGCTCGAATGGGTCCAAGCATTGCTTTGCCAATACTCCCCCGCGCAAGATCAACGGCTCGCGCGAAAGGGCGTTGAGCACGGTGGCGGGCACGCGTAGCTCGCGCTGCTCGCCCGCCGTGCGTTCGATCACTGCGTCCATCGTCGCGCCGTAGACGATGCGCGGTAGGTGTGCGAGCCACGCCGCGGTGAAGCACATCGGGCACGGCTCGACGGTGGTGTACAGCGTGGCACCACGCAGGCTGGGCCCCAGCTTTTGACAGGCACGGCGCACGGCCATCACTTCTGCGTGCAAACTGAAATCGCGGCCGCGCGCCACTTCATCGCTCGCCTCGGCCACGATTTGGCCGGCGTCGTCGACGATCAATGCTCCGAACGGCGGCTCGCCGTCCGCCTGGGCGGCGACGGCGATGGCCAGCGCGAGTTGCATGAAGTGCTCGTCGACGCCCGGGCTGGTCACGGCCGCACGAGGCTGGGCTCGAACAGAGATTCGGGCGCCGGCGCCTTCTTGACCAGCTTGGACTCGAGCGCGAAATCGACCACCGACTTCATCGTCTTGAAGACAGGCCCCGGCGTTGCTGTGACCCCGAACAGCGCCTGATTCTCGGAAAGCCCGTAGATCTTGTCGCCGCTCAGCATGCCCTTCACGTCCTCCGCGGGCGCGCTCAGGTATTTTCCGATGATGGTCGCGGCCTTGTCGGGGTCGCTCTTGAGCAGCGCGACGCCCTTGTCGACCGCTTTCAGGAACGCGCTGTAGGCCGGGCCCTGCTCTTTGAGCTTGCTGCGCCTCACGGCGACGGAATCCATGATCGTGTCCGGCACGCTGGCACTGGAGAAGATGGTGTGACCACCGCTCTTGTTGGCCTTGGTGACCCACGGCTCCCACGTCACGGCTGCGTCGACCTTGCCAGCGACGAACGCGGCACCCGCGTCATCCGCGCTCATGCTCGTGATCTTGAAGCTCGCCGCGTCGAGACCGGCTTGCTTCAGGCCCACCAAAAACAAGAAGTGGTTCACCTCGCCCAAGGTCAGGGCCACGGTCTTGCCCTTGAGATCCTTCAAAGACGCGTATTGCTTCTTGGCCACGATCGCGTCGGCGCCATTCGAGCTATCGACCAGCGCGATGGCCACCACGTCGGTGTCGCTGTTGCCGTTCAAGACCGCCAAGTTCTGCAGGGTAGTGAGGCCGATATCCAATTGGCCGGCGACCAGCGCGGGCAGCGTGTCGCCGGGGTTGGAGAACGGCTTGAGCTTCACGTCCAGCCCGACGTCCTTGAAATAGCCGAGCTCGTTTGCAATGAACACGCCCGAGTAGCCGACCCACAGATCGTGGCCAACCGTCAATGTGATCGGCTTGGCGGGCTCGGCTGCTGCCGCCGATGCCGACGCTGCGGGAGCTGCACTGGCCGAGGGCGCGGCTTCGCTCGTGGCAGCGGCTTCTGGCTTCGAGCACGCTGACCCGAAAGTGATACCGAACAGGGCAGTGAGGGTAGCGAGCACTCTTCGACGTTGCATGGGTTACCTTCCGATCAGGCTTTCCAGAGCCGAGCCGCGCTCGGTTCCGGTGGGGTTGTGACGTAGCAAGCCGCCGACGTGCCGCTTCAAGTGCAAGAACTCGGCATCGAGCTTGAGCTCTGCGGTGCGTCGCTCGCGCGCGAAGGGCACACCGATCTCGGCGATGATCCGTCCCGGTCGCGGAGAGAGCACGATCACGCGATCGGAGAGCAGCAGCGCCTCGTCGATGTCGTGCGTGACGAAGAGTGTGGTCGTGCGGTGCTGCGCATTCACGTGCAACAGCAACTCCTGCATCTCTTCGCGGGTTTGCGTATCGAGCGCGCCGAATGGCTCGTCCATCAACAATACGTCGGGGCGCGCCACTAGAGCGCGAGCAATTGCGGCTCGTTGCTGCATGCCCCCGCTCAGCTCGGCTGGGTAGCTGTGACGAAAATCCCACAAGCCCACCAAGTGCAACAAGTTGTCGACCAGCACCGCGCGGTTCGCCGCTTCGACCTCGGTCACCGCCTTGGAGCGATGCCGGCGCAGCGTGTGCGGAAAGCGCACGTTGTCGAGCACGTCGAGCCAGGGGAACAGCGTTTGGCGCTGGAACACCAGACCGAGCTCGGCACCTGGCCCCCGCACGGGCTCCCCGTCGAGCTCGACGCTGCCCGACGATGGCGCATCCAGCCCACCGACGATGTGTAGCAACGTCGACTTGCCACAACCGGA
>OUNO011322907.1_pt1 | contig 12435 bp, 10 predicted proteins | sample 1779811 | NCBI WGS metagenome assembly OUNO01 (sample SAMEA3914804, study PRJEB12502) | metagenome | biome: forest; material: soil | place: Canada | collected 2010-06-25 | depth 0.3 m | reverse complement strand
GCTGCGCCTCGGCCTGGATGGAGGCGGCGTTAGCCGATCCGGGGGCGGGCCAGCGCTATGTCATCTACGACGAGGCGTGGCGCCTCATCGCCCAGCCGAGCCTCTTGGCCCGGATGCAGTCGCAGTGGAAGCTGTCCCGGGCGCTCGGTATCGCGAACCTGATGATCATCCATCGGCTCAGCGACCTCGACGCTGTGGGCGACGCCAACAGTGAAGCCCGGAACCTGGCGCTGGGTCTGTTGGCCGACTGCTCGACCAAGATCATCTACGCCCAGGAAGCCGACGAAGCCAAAAAGACCGGTGGTGTCCTCGGTCTCTCCTCCACCGAGATCGGGCAACTTCCTGACTTGGACAGGGGAGAGGGGCTGTGGCGTATCGGCGAGCGCTCCTTCATGGTGCGCCATATCTGCACCCCGGGCGAACTGGCGCTCTTCGACACCGACGCCCGGATGGATTTTTGCCGATCGGGCCCGGCTAGCCGAAGGGCGATCGGCGGGAATTCGAGGACGCACGGTGATGGCGCCGACTGACCTGCATGTACGCGACTGGGGGAGGGTTCGGGGGAGCGACGCCGTTCACGCTGAAGTAATGAGACAGAGACTCTTTACCCTCCACAGTGGACCCCACCCACCCCGCAAAGGTGTGTGCCCATCCGGGATCGGTCGCCCGGTCACTTCTGACGCCCGCAAACCTTGGTTTGGTTCCCCGAGCTGGCACTTTTGGGCCGTGGGGAAGTCGGTGGGGAACTGCACTCGGCATCCTGCGCAGATGGCACGTGCATCTGGGGAGGATTTTGGGTCTCAGTTGGACTCTCTCACTCGCTCCTTAGTCTCGGAGGACGTGGCCGGACCGAAGTCGTCGCGTCGGTACCGATCCACCCGTGGGCCTGTCCATTGGGGGAGTGAGGGGGGATGTTCGGCCGCAGGCGTGGGGTGCAGGGCTGCGTCGCCGGGCCCGAGCGATGCAACCGCTATGCGCATGAGGCGCGCTCGCTCGAGGGAAGCACCCTCGAACGAGCCGCATCATCGTTGGCAGGCGCGTACCCGCTCACCTCTGTACCGGCTCGGCGTGGCAACGGTCTCGCTCACCACCGTGCTCTATGGCGGTTGTGTCTCTGCGCTGGCGGGGCCTATGACAACGAGCCGGCAGAGCGCCGGCCGGGCCGCGTCCCAGGACGGACTTACGCTGAGCCGGGAGGAGAACCAAATGGATCGCTGTCTGCACGTGACGGGGGCCAGTTTCGGTCAGGCCGGCGGGCCGATCGGGGAGCCGCGGTGCGGGGCGCCCACATGATGCCGGCGCCGGTGGGGGAGGGGATCGGCCGATCTCACAGATCCGTGCATGGTCCGGCGTGATGAGCCAGCCGCACTCGAAGCTCCGCGCCGTCCTGGCCGGTCTCGCCGTGCTCTTGGTGGTGGGCCTCTCGACCCCCATCGTGCTGGGGGCCGTCACGGTTTCTCTCTGGTCGCGCAGTGGGGTATTCGACGTGAGCGGTCCGGCCCGTCTCGCACTCTTCCTTCTCGCCGCCGTGGCGTGGGTGGCCTGGCTGCGCATCATCGTCGGCCTGTGTATCGACGTGGTCTCCGGGCTCCGCCACCCCAACGACCCTCAGCGGCCGGGCGGTTTGAGGGGGCATTTGGCCGGATGGGTCCTCGGCTTCGCCCTGCTTGTCCTCCCCGGATCGGCGATGGGTGCGGGAGTGGCCGGCGGGGCCACCGCTGCGGCGCGGGTATCAGTCACCTTGCCTGTACCGCTCGGGGCGGCGTCACTACCTTCTCCGAGCGCGCCGATTTCACTCGTGTCGTCCGCTCCTTCTGTCAATAGTCCGGTTATCACCCCGGCCTCTGTGTCGACGAATACCGTGGCGACGTACACCGTGGTGAGTGGGGACTGCCTCTCCACCATTGCCCTCCACTTCTACGGCGACGAGGGAGCGTGGACCGAAATTTGGGCCGCCAACGCGAACCGGATGATGGCTGACGGGATGCGATTTGTGGATCCCAATCTGATCTATGCCGGCTGGAACCTCATCCTTCCCGGCCTGGCCGCCGCGAGTCCCATTGAATCCAATGCAACCGATCCGACGCGCGCGCCGCCATTGCCGCCGCATCCGCCGGTGTCCAAGCTGGCTCCGGAGCCCCCCGCCGACTCGCCGGGAGCGGGCGGTCAAGGGGGTCGGGGTGGGTTGGGGGTTCCACAGTCGTCGGCGCCGGGCCACTCCCAGGGCGCGTCCGCTCCGACGCGGACTCCAGTCTCGGCACACTCCCGAAACGGGCGAGCGGATGTCAGTGCGCTCGGCGAGGCTGGGGCACTTCATGGCGAGATCAACGGCACCGAGGCACCGACGCCAGTCGGCGGTGACGCCGTGGCCGGTGCATTGGTGCGCTGGCTACCCGAGTCCTCCAGCCTCGGAATCTCGGCGTTGGTAGCAGCCGCCTATCTGCGCCGCATCCGACGCCGACGCGCACTGGCTCGGGCCACCAGAGACGACGACGAAGTGGTCGCCGACGCCGACCCGGCCGCCGTGACGCTCGAAGCCCGTCTGGCCCCTTTTGCCGACGCGCCGGTGCTCGAGTGGCTGGAGCTCGCCAACCGTCACCTCACCTCGGCTCTGCGAGCCGAGGTGAGGGACGTTCCGGCGCCGCGGACCAGGCTCGTCCGGGTCGGGCCGCCAGGGGTCGAGGTGTTCTTGGACGAGGCTGTCGACTGGGCTCCGGGATCCTTCACGCTGGCCGACGACGGAAGGAGCTGGTGGCTGCCCGGCGACATCGATCGAACGATGCTCTGGCCCGACGCATCCAAGGAGCTTGCGTGGCTGCCCCTGTTGTTGGCCGTCGGTGACGACGCCAGCGGAACGTATCTGCTGCACCTCGAACCCGGTGACGTGGTGTCATTGGAAGGTCCCGGCGCCCCGTCGATGCTGGCGTCCTGGGTACAGACCGCCAAATCCTGGCCTTGGGCCGAGCAAGTTGGCGTAGCCCGCGAAATCGAGACCGCGGAAGCACTGGCTTCGCTGTTCGTTGATCAGAACACCCTCGACGAGCGGGCCACCGTGCTCTTTACGGGGGACCCCGGGGTGCTGTCGGAAGCGGCGAGCGCGATCGTCGCCTCGGTGACCTCCATCCCAAGCCGTGCCACGGTGCGCGTCAGGGCCAGCGCAGAAGGGGCCTTCATCGAATCGTTCGGGATCACGGTGCGACCGTGTCGCCTCGACCCTGCCTCCGAGGGTGTGCTCGAGGCCATCGACGATCCGTGCCTGATCAGCGTGGTGGCCGAGGAAAATGAGGAGCCCAGTGAGTCGACCGAGCAGGTGGGAGGGGAAACGGCCCTGGTGTCGTCAGCCGAGTTGCCTGCCGCGGGGCCGATCGAAGTGCGGCTGCTCACCTTTACGCCACAGATCGTCGGCCTGGCCGAACCGTTGCCCACCAATATGGCGGCACGGATCACTGAGTTGGTGGCCTGGATCGCATTACAAGGCACAAAGGGCACCACGTCGGCGTCGATGTTGGACCACGGCATCGTGGGAGCCACGTCCACCAAGACCCTCTACAACATGGTTTCCGCCGCCCGGGCGGCCCTGGGGACCGATGCCAGCGGCGCCTCGCGACTGATCGCCGACCGCAGTACGGGGGTCTATCGCCTCGGAAATGATGTGACCGTCGACGTACTGCGCTTCGTGCAGATGGCCGAGCGCGGGATCCACACCGAAGACCCGTACGCAGCAGCCGAGCTGTGCCGAGCGGCGCTGAACTTGATCGACGACACCCCGGTGGGTAATGGAAGCGGCCGCTATGGCTGGTGGTCGAGCATGTGGGAGGCCCGCATCGGACGCCTGGCGACCAAGGTCGCTGGTCGCCTGGCCGAGTTGGCTCGGCACGGGCTCATCGATCTCGAGGTCGCCAGAACTGGAATCGAGCGGGCCCGTCTCGCCGCCGACGGGGAGGGGGAGCTGCATCGTGTGGCCATGGTGCTCGAGGCGTGGGCCGACAACGACGAACGCGTTGAGAGCGAGTGGCGGTTGGCGTGCGCACAAGCCGAGAACCTTGAAGCCGGGTCCGCGCCCAGTGCGGCGACCGAGAGCATCCTCGTGGCAACCCGTAGGCGCCAGCTGAAAGATGAGGGGGCGGAGCTGAGGTGACAAAAGTGGTGGGAGCCAGGCGGACCTGCCGATGACGGGCGTACGCGCTAGCCCCCGGGTGTTCCGCACGACGCACCCAAGCAGGAATCTTCACCGGGCAGGTCATAGGGACGCTCGCTAGGACTGGGGCGGGGTGAACTGGATCTTTCCCATAGGCTGTTCGGCTTACGGACCTCCCGTGGTGATCGGGGAGGGCGACTTGAGTGTGAATCTCTGAAGGCGACTGCACAGGGCATCAGAAGCGGAGTGCCTCACCCAGCCGCAGCTGCGCTCAGGGAAGCTTGACAAGGTTCATTGCCGCGAGTGGGCCCGTGAGGAACTGCTGCATGCTCCCGCCCTCGACGAGTCCGCCGAGATCGATCGGGAAGAAGTCGGCGGCGGTGAAGAGTGCCGCGACGTCGTCCTTGGCGGCCTTGTCGTCACCGGAGATGAACAAGACCCGGTTGCCGCCGCCCTCCCGCGGGTCAGAGGCCAGCACTGGGGCCAAGAGGGTGTTTCCAGCCTTGACGACGCGGGCGCCGGGCACCAAGCCGGCGACAACCTCGCTAGAGGTCTTGCCGCCGAGGTCGGCCGGCGTGAACGTCGGGGCATCTCCATCAAAGGTGACGATCATCGCATTGTTGGCGTCGATGACGATTCGGCTGTCCCAGGTCAGGCCTGCCACGGCTTCGGAGATATTGGGCCACGGCACGGCGATGACGACAATCGGCGCGGCGGCGGCAGCGGCGACTGTGCCGGCTGAGACACCGGCCCCAAGCACTCCGACCAAGGACTCGAGGGCTTCTGGCCCGCTGCTATTGGAGATGATGACGTCACGGCCGGCGCGGGTCGTCAAGCGCGCGAACGCTTGGCCGATATTGCCCGCGCCGATGATGCCGACGGTCGTGCTGGAGGAAGTGCTCATTATGTGCTCCCAGTCTCGGTATCTGTTCTGGTTAGCGTAAATCTTGAGCCGGGAGAGTCAACCTTTTCGGGTGACGACCGCTGAGACGTGCTGTTGAAGTAGCCGTCAAGGATCGGCTACCGACGACTCCGAGTACTTTTGGGGCCACGGCGTAGTGTTGGCGAGGTGCGTACCACCGCGGAGCGCGTCGCGGATGCCCAGTCCAAGCTGAGCGGCGATGCCGACGTCTGGGTCGCCACCGGCGACAGCCGAGGTGTCGCCCACATCGTGCCCCTCTCGCTGTGCTGGTACGAAGGCGAAATCATCGTGGCCACCGAGGCCCGCAGCCGTACGGCCCGCAACGCGGTGGTCTCCGCCCAGGCTCGCCTGGCGCTCGGCTCCACCCGCGATGTCGTGTCCATCGAGGCGGCTGCCACCGTCGTCGCCCGAGCCGACGCCAGCCCCGCGCTGGTTGACGCTTACCGGGCTCGCGTCGGCTGGGACCCCGGGGCCGACGGCGGCGAGTGGGTGTTCCTGCGGTGCCGCCCGGTCAGCGTTCAGGTCTGGCGGGACGTGGAGGAGATGACCGGCCGGACGGTGATGCGCCGTGGCTCGTGGATCGAGTGACGCTCGCGGGCGGCTACCGGCTGGCCGACCGGCCCCCTCCGGTCGAGGATCCCTGGTTGGCTAGCGACCCGTTGGTTCGCCCCCCCAAGAGCCCCGCTTCTCGCTTCCGTGCGTCCGATTGGAATCACTGTCTCGATCCCCGCGTTATAGGGAGGCACCGTGGAATCTCTTACCGAGATCGCGACCTAGACCCGAGATCCTCCGAACCGCCGGAGGCCCGTCAGGCCGTCGAAGTGGTCATCGCAGGCCCACACGCGCCACCAACGGTCGCCCTTCGGTGACCGCCAGCGCCCGGTCCATCGGACCGTCTCGGTGCAGTGCGTCGCCTGCATCTGGCGGCTGTAGACCATCTGCCAGCACTCGCCGGGCTGGCAGATGAACCTGCGCATGGGTCGCCGGCCTCGGGCATCGGACTCACGGGATCGACGGTAGACCCGCCGCGATTCAACCCCCAGGCGGCGAGGGGGTTGAATCAGCAATCTGCCACCCCCCCGCCCTTGGCGATGTGCGGTCATGATGGCGCGACCAGGATCTTGGTTGGCGTCAATGGCAATTGCAAGGGACGACCTTCGACTTTTAGTACAAGGGGGCGACCTTCGACGGCGACGCCCCCCATGGGTGTCAGAGCGGCGGGGATTCAGCCCTGCCGGGGATTGACCGATACCAGCTCGATATTCAGATCCCTGAGCGTTTCGAGAGTGCCATGCAGGCTCGCCTGATCCCGGACCCATCCGACGAGGTGGGTCTCTCGATGGTCGCACCGGCTGACCTCGAATCCGTCAATGGCCGCGATCAGGGTTGGACTCAATCGTCTTTTCACGACGATCTCGAAACTCTCCGGGCCATTCAAGGTCGAGCCCGACCACGCACTCGTTCATCCTGGATCAATCATCCCGCAAGGTCGTCATCCGTGAAGGGTGATTCGAGGGGACAGAGGCCCGGCTTGCGGTAGAACGCCACCATCTTCCCTCCGCATAACGGGCTAGCAGGGTTTTCTATCCCCTCGATCTGGCAACGTTGGAGGACTCGCGGGCCACGGCCCTCTGCGGTGGGATCGGTATGTGGACATCCTTTCACGGGGTCTGTGCGTAGTTCGCATCAACCTCAGATGGCACGCTCGATGGCTCAGTGCAGTGCGACAGAACCGTACGTCACTCGATCCCGAGACCAAGAATCGAATCGATGCGGCGTATGTATCCCTCGGGTCGATGGCCGGGACTTTCGCTGTGGATCTGGGTCGTGAACGACACCTCAGCCTTCGGGCGGAGCAAACGTGATCTTGAGTATCTTCGTGTTCGATGCGGTCAGCGAGCTGGCATTGTTCACTGCAATGTAGCAGGGGTGGGTCGAATCGCAGATGCCGTTTCCGACCTGCCCGGTTATGATGTGCATCGTGAAGTGTCCGCGCCCGGTGGGATCGGGGTGGAGCAGGCCGGCGTTGGCGAAACTGCACCCGGCCGAACTGCCGGTCGAGATGTCAACGTGTGAACACTCGAGAATGTTGATGACTTTGCCGACTGTATAGCCGCTCCACTGGACATTCACTGCTTCGCCGCTGGTGAGATTGTGGTCCGGTGATACGGACGCATGCAGGTGAACCACGGGAACAGGTGGAACCGCAATGGCCGCTCCGTGGGAACCCGGCGTAAGGCTCAGGTCGATCTTGGTAGTCGGACTGCGCCCATCTGTGGACAGACGAGAGCGGGCCGCTCGACTGCCGGTGAGATAAGCCTCGAAGAAGTCTGTGGTCGTGCGGATGACGGTCGACGCAGATCGCGGACCTTGCCCGCCCGCTGCGTCGTGGGAGCCGCCTTCGAGCGTGAGGAGACCCTTGGGTCCCCGAGCCTCGTTGTAGATCAATGGAGCGCTCCGGTACGGGATCAGCTGATCCGCTGTGCCGTGAACGAGAAGAAGTGGCGGCGCCTTCGAGAAGTCGTAGTGGCCAGGCGGGAAGCCCTCAGTCGTACCCGCCATCACGATGGCCGCCTTCACCCTGGAGTCGTAGCAGCACGTGTTAGCCACCAGGCCAAGTGTGGTGACCGCCCCGTTGGAGTGACCAGCGGCACCGACCTCGTTGGGATCAACCAGCCCAGAGAGAGTCCCACTCGGCAGTAGCGAGTCAGAGAGCACGACGTCGATCACGTAGCTCATGTCCTCAGGCTGATTCACCACATCACCGGCGTCGGGACCACCAGGAACATTGCCGTTGGACAATGGAAAGAGCGGCGCGGCCACGACGAAGCCATCGGAAGCCCAAGCGGTGAGCACATTGATGTAGCCCTGTGGGGTTCCGCCAAGGCCATGGGCAAACACGATCAAGGGGAACGGCCCCGCACTCTTGTCGGGCGCGGCCCCCGTTCTGGTGCTGCCGCCAGTCGGGCCGGACGCTGGGTAGAGGATGGTTGTGACCAGGGGCCGAGTTGAGAGCTCTAGGCTCCCGTCCCAGGCGGGGGTCGTGTGGTGCGGATCCACGAAGGTGTCGGTCACCGTGCCAACCGCGTACTTAGGAGTCACGGCCGGGGCCGCTCCCGCTTCCGCAGTACTTCCCGACCGCAGCGGAAATAAGACCGATCCGAGCAGTGCTGCCGCTGGCAGGAGCCACGTAGATACGCTCACGCGACTCACCTGCGGACCTCGCTGCTGTCGAGTTTCCAGGTTCGCGCCATGGATTTTCTTCGTATCACAAGGCAGCGCAGGGCGCTCGTGGCGCCATCGAACCATAGTCACGAAGGCGACTATCTTGCGTCATTGAACCACCGGGGTGCCGGAGCGGGGCGGGTTGGCCCGGCGTTTAGCGGTCGGAATCGCCACGCCAACTCACATCGTCGCAAGCCATAAGGGGGATCCCCAAGGGACGCTGAGAGTTGGCGTGGTGTGTCCAACTGCTAGCGCCGCGCTAACCCGCCCACTCCGCACCATTGGGACATGTTGGGATGTCGCGGAGCACCATCGCTTGATCTATCGGAGGCGGGTAGATACAACTAGGTAGCGAAAGGTGGAGGGTCTGAATGGCTACGCCGAAGAAGGCCACGGCCAAGCAGCCGGCGCATCCGAAAGCAGAGCTGGCCGAGCAGGTTCACATAGTGCCGCGGCGTGTCTTGAGTGGACCGATCAACCCGGGGTCCTTGTCAGAGGACCCCCCCTACCGGAGGACCTTTCTGAAGAAACATTCGATCGGTATCGGAGAAGTCCAATTCGAGCACATTACGGGGCTGGGCATTTATGGTGGTAGCACGCTGGTGGGAGTGGCAGTGCCGGCGGGGGCGATGCCGAAGGTTATTGGCTTGTTCTCAGAGGCCAAGCCATACTCACCTCCTGATCAAAGGTCGGGGCGATCAATCCCCTTCAGCAAACGCACCCTAGGTCCCCCCGGCGCGGCCGTTCGAAAGTCGCGGCGAGCAATGGCCTTCACCGAAATCCTTGACGCCGTCAAGCACGCCGCCAAGTACCTAGATCCCGAAACGGCCTCGGACGGAGGCCCACAGGTTGTTGAACTTGTCGAACTACTTCGTGACGGTTCCCTCGTCAGCCTTACCGATAGTTGCTTGTCAACGCTCCGAGACCTTATGAGAGTCGTCTCGCGTGACAAAATTCAGTAGTTTTTCGAAGCTTCCGGGGCGCATTCCTTGCCCGGCTGAGCGCCCAGTATTGGGTGGCGCCGACTGCCCAGTAACGCCGGGGCGGGCGTGTCACCTTGCGGCAACGTCACCCGAGAGTCGGATCATTCGTCCCTAGATTATCTTCCAACTGCCTTATTCCCGCCTCGATGAAATCGAGGTAATCAGGGAGTCCTATCGCTAGTTCGTGCACGTTCTCAGCGAAAAAGGCTTCCTTCGTCACGAGGTCTACACCGTAGTCAACCGGCCATTCTCCTAGCGCTGCTGAGCGGAAGCTCCATTGGGCAAAGACGAGCTGACTCAGCAACTTCCGGTTTTCGTCTGACCTGACCCAGAAGCCACCTGGTACTACGGGTGTCTGTGCCTTGTCGAGGTCATTAGCTTTTGTCAGTCTTGCTTCTAGTTGTTCCATCCTTCGCCGGGCAAGGCTTAGGACGCGTTCATCAATCTCCTCAGACGTGTTCTCCCAGAGGTCCTGCAGCGAAGTGAGCGTGACGTTCCGCTGGCGGGCGTGCCGAATCGCCCCCGACTGAAAACCGACCTCAGGGAGCAAGAAACCGCGATCTGAGCCCGTGTCGCTTATGATGTCGGCCAACGCAGCGACGTGCAGTTTTTCGACCCTTCGTTTCCAGAGTTTGCACTCCACAATCCAGAGTTGCGTTCCCCATGCCTGGTCAAGTCGAGCAACCACATCAACGCTGTGGCTTCCGCGAACGCCGTCTACGACCTGATCGGTATCGGCGCTCATCCCGAGGTCTCTGAAGAACCTTGCCGCCTCGTCCTGGTAATCCCGCCACTTGGCATGTTTCGATCTTTCCCCAGAATGGATCGTTGTGCTGTCTCTCAAGCTGTTCGTCGAAGGCCACAAGAGGTTCCAGGCCAAGCGGCCTTGCTGTCGCCTAGCCCCGATCACCGGCGAGGTAGGACGGGGCAGGCGTCGCCGTTCTACATTTGGCCCGGTTCCTGGGCACCCGGATTACTTAGCGTGGCGTTAGGATCTCGGCGCCATAACCGCGGATGTCGAGCGATCGCGCGAGTAGATCATGAGCCATGGGACTGGCGGCTCTTTCGGGACCTCGTTACCCCTCGTGACTCTGCTTGTCGCCCGTGACAGGTGGCGACCCAGCTAAGACGACGGTCAGTCGCTCAGTACCTCTGACTTCACTTCAGCGCCTCCTGTCATTCCTCCTTGGCGCTGCGGCTCTTGGGGGTGGCGCTACGGCGACCTTCATCACCAACAACTCCGCCGGCTCCGGCGTGATGCTGGCGGTCGGAGCGTTCTTCATGCTCATCAGCATCACGGGTGACCGCCCCATTCGGGCTCAGATCGCTGGTAACCAGATCGATTTCCTGGACGAGACACTTATGGCCACCCTGGATTCACCGGAACCGCAAGCGAAGGCCACGCTGGCTGAGCACATCGTCGACCAGCAGCTCCCAGTCTCGCCGCCCGTACGTGCGCAGGCCGAATACGTGCTGTACGAGCGCGACGTCATTGCCGCTCTGGGTTCGATCGTCGGGGCGCCAACCTCAAGATCAGCAGCTCACCCAGGGACGAACGCTTCGACTTCATCGTGCGCTACCGAGAAAAACGAATCGGGGTTGTCGTCAAGATGGTCAGAAGCAATGTCGTGCTCAAGCAAGAGATCAACAAGATCCTCAGTGTCATTCTCAATTCGGACTGGAGCCGGGACATCGACGGGGCCTTACTGATTGCCCAGCGAACGGGCGGTCCTGCCAGGACTGAAGGTGAACTGCTCGGACAGGACAGGTTCAGGATCGTTCAGTGGGAGGGTCAGCAGGACAACGACAACCTCCGGGTAGCCCTGGACGCACTCGTAGAGAAGCTCTAAGGGACGCTACCGCCGCATAGCGGACTGATGCCCCCTGACACCGGTCTCGTGAGACGCCGTCGCGTTTCTACCGCCGACATTGCTGCCTTTCGCGAGCAGCGTCCGCTCCCGATGCACAGCCTGCGGAGCATCCCCGTAAGCGGATCGTCGTATGCGGCACCAATCACAGTCACGCGCATCACATTCTCTGAGGGAACTTCACTCGGAAAATGCTGAGACGGGTCAGAACACCATTTTGCCGAGCGGTTCGTAGTCCAATATCCACCATGACCGTGGGCGCTGATCTTCTTGTCCCTCTCCGCAAAGTCTGCAAGAGATTGCTCGAACCTGCCCCACTCGTGCCGGAGCGGGCGGGTTAGCCCGGCAGCAGTCGGAACCGCCACGCCAACTCTCGCCGTCGCAAGCCGATCGGTCGATGGGACGGCGAGGGCCGCTGCGGGGTGCCGTGCTCGCGAAAGTTGCCCGCCGCTCAAGCAGGCACCATGGGGCTACTGCGTCAGGTGACCCATCCGGTTCGACGGTGACGATTTCTGACGGCTACCCCTTGCGGCGCCGACGGAACTTTTGCTGGGCGACCCTGTCGGAGAGCTCGTCCCTCACCGATCTGACCTGACAGCGGGTCTCGTTGCCGAAGTGCCTGACGGTATCAATGCTCTCTGCTCCAGTCTCGCGCACCATGTCCCAACGCTCGGCGGCCGCGTCCACCCATCGCGTCGCCTCCGACGACTGGCGACCAGCCTCAATACCGAGCAGCCCGTGGAAGTCATCGACGTCGATAGCGACATGGTTGCTCGACTCGACTACAGCCGGGGACCTGCTCGGGTGTAGCAGTACCTTCGAGTTGGCCGTGCCAGCAGCCGCAATCATGCGCGCCGCCAGACGCTCGGTGCTCTGTGAAATGAGTTCCAGCCGGTCCCGTCGGGCAGCCTTCAGTCCGAGTCGATGCCGGTCCAGCTCGTCCGGAGACGCGTCCAGCACGCGGTCGAGTTCGAGTACGGCAATCGCGTCATACAGCTGGGAGCAACGAGCCAGAACAGCGAGCCACGTCTGAACCTCCGCCTCTGCTTCCTTGGCCGTCTTGGCGAGATCACCAACTTTGGTCTTCTGCTCGATCTTCGCCGCGAGATCCCCGAGGTGACGTAACGCGTACCCCTGGGTTTCGAAGATCGTCGCCGAGGAGTTCTGCACCTTCGACCAGGTGACCTCGGAAACCCGGCCCACCGTGTCTCGGATGCTCATGGCCTCCCTGATGGCGAGGTCGACTCCGTCCACGCGCGCCAACACCTGGTTCGTCTGGGCGCGGAGCACGTTGTCGAG
>OUNO011322963.1_pt1 | contig 12441 bp, 8 predicted proteins | sample 1779811 | NCBI WGS metagenome assembly OUNO01 (sample SAMEA3914804, study PRJEB12502) | metagenome | biome: forest; material: soil | place: Canada | collected 2010-06-25 | depth 0.3 m | reverse complement strand
GCCAGCGCCTCGTCGACCCAGTAGCCGATGAACGCACTCTGGAAGGGGCCGCGCTGAATGGAGGAAAGCGTCACCTCACCGGCGAATCGCTCACCCACGAAGATCCCGAAGCCGTAGCCCGTGCCGAGATGCCGCTCGCGCTCCCTGATTCCACAGCGCGCCGCGAAGCTGGGCCGATCCTCGGAGGGGACGGGGGCGCCCTTGGGCCGGGGCTCCCACCGCAACAACCAGTCGGCGCATCTCGTGCGGACCTCGTGCCAGGCGGGAAAGTCGTTCTCCGTCAGTGAGCGCAGCAGTACCCGTTTCCCCCGGAGCTCCAAGGGTGCGTGGCGCACAGCCCTGGCCGCACTCATCGTCCAAGCACCTCCTTCAGCGCGCCCAGAAGGGCAATGACGTTCCGCTTTCGCGCTGTGTGTCCCATGCAGCCGATGCGCCAGATCTGTCCGGCCAGCTGGCCGGCTCCTGCACCGATCTCAATCCCGTACGACGAGAGGAGTGTCCGTCGCACCGCCACCTCGTCGACGCCGGCGGGGACCCGGACCGTCGTGAGTTGGGGGAGGCGGTGCTCGGCCGCGACGAGCAGCTCGAGCCCGAGCTCGACCAGGCCGTCCTGCAACAAGCGGCCGCACTCCGCGTGGCGCTGCCAGGCCGCGTCGAGCCCCTCGTCGAGAAGCGCGCCGAGCCCGGCGTGCAGCGCCCCCACCATGGTCACCGGTGCGGTGTGGTGGTAGACGCGGGCTCCGCCGGCGCTGTCATTGACGTAGCGCGCCAGGAGGTTGAGGTCCAGGTACCAACTCGAGGGCCGCTCGACCATCCGCTCAATGGCGCGCGCCGAGACCGTCATTGGCGCCAGGCCCGGCGGGACCCCCAGGCACTTCTGGGTGCCGCTGTAGGCGATGTCGACCGCCCAGCCGTCCACGTCGACGGGAATCCCTCCCAGCGACGTCACCATGTCCACCACCAGGAGCGCGTCGCCCTTGCCCCTCCCCAACGGCTCGATGTCGTTCCGCACGCCGGTCGAGGTCTCGGCGTGGACGATCGCGATCACGGCCGGTGCGGGGTGGGCTGACAACAGTCGGTCCGGGTCCATGGCCTCGCCCCAGGCGGCGTCCACTCGGACCACCTCGGCGCCGTGGCGGCTTGCCACCTCGCACATCCGCTCGCCGAAGACGCCGTTGACCCCGACAACCACCGGATCGCCAGGTCGGACGAAATTGACGAAGGACGCCTCCATCCCTGCGGATCCGGTCCCGCTGACCGGCAGGGTCAGCCGGTTCGACGTCGCGAAGACCTGCCGGAGGCGGTCATTCGTCTCGTCGAGCACGCGCAGGAACTGCGGATCGAGGTGACCCAGGACCGGTCCGGCCAGCGCCATGGTGACTTCCGGGTACGGATTCGAAGGCCCGGGGCCCATGAGCAGGCGGTCAGATATCCCCACCGGCGCATCGTGGCAGGTTGGCGCTCACCTGCGCCAACGCGCCAGATAGCGGCTCCGGTGCAGGCGACTCATCGCGATGGGTGGACGTTTCCGTGCTCGCTCCGGGCCCACGTGGCGTCCCATTGAGCCCTGGCTCCCACGAGCCCACCTCAGAATTGTCCCTGAGGTCACGGTACGCATCTCCCCGGAACGAACCGCTCGGCCGATGCAGGGGCCGGAACGGAACCACCACGCGGCAGCGAGGGCCGTGGGGCTCCCAGCGCCGGTTCCGGAGTACCGGGGGCACCAGGCATCCGAGTTGAGGGCCATGCGGCCAGAGGTCAGAGTTCCCCGCCGCCGCGCTGACGCCGTGGTCGTCAGCCCCGGGGCGCGTGCCTTGTCGGAGAACCACCGTCCCAGGTCACGTCCGCCCAAATCTCTCTGCAACGAACGTCTTCACCGCTCTCACGCCGTCGATCGGCCCGATCTTCTTCCCCTCCTCGCGCCCTCTCGGTGCGTACCGGATGGGAACCTCGGCTATCGGAACCGACGCCTTGATCAGCTTCGCCGTGATCTCGTGATCGCCCTCGAACCCCACCGAGGAAAGCTCCTGAGAACGGAGAAAGTCGCCCGGGTAGAGCTTGAGGCCAGTCAATGTATCTGTGATCCACTTGCCGAAGAGCACGAAGACGAGAAACGTAAGAACCCAATTTGCCACCCAAGAGGTGAGCTCCTGTCCTTGCAGGACCCGTAGCTTCGCCGCCGGTCCTGGCCTGAAGTTCTGCTGTTCGAGGTACCGACTGCCGTACACGGCGATCTGGGCCGAGCGATCATCGTCATCGCCCTGTTCGGCACGTTCGAGCATCGGGATCAAGTCATCGGGAAAGTACTCGAGGTCGGCATCCAGAACCGCCACGTGAGTCCCTTTTGACGTGGCGAGTCCCGTCCGGACCGCCATCGCCTTTCCTACATTTCGCTCGTGGCTTAGGAGGGTCGCGCCGGTTTCGGCCACTCGCTCTGCGGTCGCATCTTGCGACCCGTCGTCGACCACGATGATCTCGTGGCTATCGCCCAATGGCTCCAGGCTGGCCTGGAGCAACCGGACAAGATCCCCGACCCGAGACTCCTCGTTGTACGCCGGCACGACGACCGAGAGACGGATCGTCATGCTCAGGCCTCGGTATTCCAGAAGACCGAACGCAGAGCCCGGAGACCGTCCCACACACTGGTTTTCTTCCCGTCACGCCAGCTCCGGGGCTGGTAGTCGACGGGGATCTCAATGACGCGGTGACCGGTCTCGACGGCGCGCTTGACCCATTGGACGTCATAGTCGAGACCCCGGCCCGAGTTGTCCAACTGCCCGAACAGGTCACGGCGGGCTCCGCGGACGCCCGAAAGCGGATCGCTGACGATCCGGTCGAGTCGCGCCATCAGCATCAGCGTCACAATGACGCCTCCCCAGTGGCTGAGGAGGTACAGCATGCGATTCTCACCGTACACGGCGCGAAGGCGTTGGCTCGCGCTCGATCCACCGAGCGTCCGCGAGGCGATCACGACGTTGTTCGAGTTCTTCTTGAGCTCCTGAATGACCTCCGCGATCCCCTCCACGTCGTATTCGCCATCTCCGGGAAAGACCACCACGTACTCTCCGCGCGCCAGCGGCAGTCCTTTGTGAACGGCTTCCCCGCGCCCGCTGCATGCGGCCTCGAGGATCCGGATGTCGGGCTCGGAGTGGAGGATGTCGAGGGTTCCGTCGGTCGAGCCGCCGTCAACGACGATGATCTCATGGACGAGACCCTGGGAGCCCAGGTCGAGATACCGCAGTTGTTGGAGCACGGCTCCGATCCTCGGTTTCTCGTCGAGGACGGGGACAATGACGGAGACCATGCCGGTGTCGCCGGAGAGCCGCTCGCCACTGCTCTGTCGAATGACGCTCGAGATCTCCTCCTTGAACGCAGGGCCCGAATGTCGGCCACTCGGGTCGGCCCAGCTCGCAGGTCGGGTACGAACGGAGTCCGGAAGAAAACCCAGATTCTCTGCGTCATCGTCATCGACGAGTACGCTCGAGACGAGGTCGGAGTACTGGAGATCCACGACACCGCGTCGCGCCATGAAGTAGCGGAACTTCCCCAGGGTGTTCTCAAGACCTTCGGCGTGGTGTTGGTCGTTGTCACGCCCGATATTGGCAACGAAGACCTTCTCGGCCTCTCGATTGTCACGGATGGCTTCGCCCAATCCGACCGTCAGATAGGTGGGGAAGAGCGAGGAATGTTGAGTTCCCGGGCCGTACACGATCACGTCTGCCTCGGAGAGAACTTCCGCTACCTGAGGGTTGAGATCCGGCAAGCGCTCACTGACCAGGAGTTGGGCCGCCACGTCTGTGTCGACGCACCACCCGCTCCGACCCTTGAGCAACCGGTCGTGATCGGCCCGTGTCAGTAGGTAGAGATCCGTGATCGGTGCCGGCGGGTCGTCCGATACGAGCACGCCTTCATCAGGGCAGACGTAGTCACCTGCGATGGCGCTCAACCAGAGGTCTTCGCCGGTCGAAACGTTGAGCACTCGTCGATCGTGCAACCCCAGCAGGTCCTGGTATGCGGCCATCGCACTGTTGAAGTCCGAGTTGACGTACATGCCAGCGAGCACCGCATTGCCCAACGCAAGATCATCGAAGTCGAAATGATGCTCGGTCGAAACGACGTATTTCTGAAACGAGGTGAGGCTTTCCCGCAGACCGGACCAGGTCTCGAGCGTGAGGCTTCGCATGAGTGCCAGAAGCTCTTGTCCGAGCTGGTCGAACCTCTCGTCCAGGATCGCCGCGTATTGCGCTTCGGGATGCTCCTCGCCCGTGACATCATCGCCAGCCATACTCAATCTCGCCTCGAGCAGGAGAGCCAGGCTCCGGGCGGCCTGGTCCCCCACCGCTCCGACCAGCGTTGCCGAGGTCTTGCGCACGTCGCTGGGTCCCAGCATCCCGTCGAAGGCTCGACGGACCCGACCGGTCGACAGGCCCGAGTCATACGCGTTGATCACGACGCTCAATCGGACGTTGCGGGTTCTGGCCAGGGAGGTGAGGATCGTGGTCGCACCCCGACCGCCCGAAAAGACGACGACGTTGGTCATCGCCCGCTTGTCACGAAGTGGTGCCGGGCGCGTTCGAGGTCATCGCGGTCGTTCACTGCGAGCGTCTCGGCTGGATCGTCGACGTGGACGACATGCAGCCCGTGCAGTCGGGCGACCGGGGGAACCACGTAGACGAAGTCGCATTCGCGAGGTTGGTCCATCTCGTTGAACCGGATCGCATCGAGGCTCGGGCGTACCTGATCTGCGCGGAAACCGAACGTACCGACGTCACTCTTGCCTCGCAACGGCGTGGCGTCGCCGTCACGACTCCTTCCCACTGTGACCAGGTCGCCATCAACGCTGTACCACACGTACGGAGTCGGGACGTCAGCCAGCGGCAGCACCAATCCCGACGAGGTGCGGTGCAACGCTTCGACGACCCCGGTCACCGTTCGAAGGCTGACGCCGACCTGGTCACCCCAGACAACGACACATGGCTCCCCGGTCGGAACCACATCGAGACCGACGCCGACGGCATCCGCACTGCCGGACGGATGCTTCTGCACGACGACACGGAGTGGCCCCGTCCAACCTGTTCGCCTGGCCTCGTCCTCGAAGGTCTGCTGGGTTCCGGGACCGACCACTAGAACGAGGGTATCGATGACAGGAGTGACCGCAGCCAGGACGTACGAGAGGAAGGTCCGACCATCGAGCTCCACTAGGGCTTTGGGCTTGTCCGCTCCAAGGCGAGAGCCCCGGCCTGCACCCGGGATCAGGGCAGTCGTCATTGAGACACTTCGACGCCGGCGAGCCTGAGAAAGGCCCGGATGGAGTCCACACACCCCTCGACTTCAGGATGGTCCCGGATGCACGCATCGCCCTCGGCGGTCAGGTGGACGCAACGGGTGCTGGCGAGCGAGGCGCTCTCGAGCCCCTGGAGGCTGTCCTCGAGCACCCAACAGGCTCGGCTCTTCAGTTGCAGCTGCGAAACGGCCGCGGCGTACGGCTCGGGGGAAGGCTTTCCTTCGGACACGGATTCGCCCGTAACGACGACGTCGAACTCGACCCCCGCTGCGCCGAGGAAAATCGACGTCGTCTCGGCTGATGCACCCGTGACGAGTCCAAGGGAGAGGTTCCCGCGAGGCAGGGACGAAAGGAGAAATACCTCGTTGCACAGCGGAGGGTCGACCTGGATCCACTGACGAGCGAGTTCCTGTTTCTCGGTGGTCATCGTGCGGACCAGGTCGGTGTCGACCAGCCGTTCGTTCGCCTCAAGGACCACACGCCACGCCGACGGAGTCGGCCGGCCGGCGATCTGGTCGTAGGAGACGGGATCGAGCCCGTGGCGACGACCCACGTCAAGAAACGCCCGTTCGTGCAGGCCGGACGTGTCCCACAGGACTCCATCCAGGTCAAACAGGATTCCCCGCCTCCCGGGATCATCTGCGCTTATGCTTGTCATGGACGGATCGAGTGCCAGGAGGAACGACGGGAAAATGCGGCACGGGTGGTGCACCCATTGCTTCGAAAGTATGGCATACCCGCTCATCGATCCCCGGCGATGGGGGGCAAAACCCCCGCGGAGGGCTGGAAGTGGAGGACGCTCCCTGGGCCCCTGAGCAGGGCGAAGGTGAGAATGGGGTACTCAATACTTGGTGATGGCGAGTTGCAGAATCGCACATGCAACAGGGAGGGCCACCCCGACCGCTATCACGCCGAACCGGCGGCACCCCATCACGATGACGTAGGCGATCAGGGGGAGGAGAGGGACGTCATAGCGGACAGCTGCGCTGAAGTTGTAGTGCCCCTGAATGAAGGTGAGGAGCGGCCACCCGACTATGAGGGCAAGCATCCCGACGAGGATTCCGAGGGACATGCCACGTACCCGTGCGGCCACGAAGGCTGGAACCCTGAGGAGCCAGACACCCACTAGAACGCCGAACGCGCCCAAACCCCAGACGGCGTTGAGCGCGTCATATCGGTAGTTGGGCTGGAAGAGGGTGAGCGTCGCGGTCACACCGGTGCTGATGGTGCTCGGCTGCAAGGCGGCGGTATAGGTAATGCCGAGCAGGTCGTGGAGGACGACGGACGACGGGACCGTTGCACGGGCGCTCTGAATCATGATGAATGCGCCGTAGGTGATGACGGTCGCCCCCAGCATCGCGATCGCGCACATATGTCGCCTCAAGGCTTCCCAGATCCCGGCCCACGACAAGAGAAGGCGTCCGCTGTCCATGATCGCCACCACGACCAGAGCCAGCGGCACCACCACGGTGATTCCTTTGGTCAGTCCGAGCAGGACGCCCGCCGCCAAGCCGAACCAGAGTCCCCATTTTGGCCGCTTCCGACTCAACGACCACGCCAGCAAGCCCACAGCCCCCGCAGCAACACCGGCGGCATCGTTGGTGACCGTCGCTGCTGCGTAGGTGAACACCGGGTTGAAGAGGCAGCTTGCCAACAGCGCACTCAGTCCAAGAAGGGAGAAGTCCTCTAGAGCCGCCAAGACGAGGAGGAGTGCGCCTGAGATCGCGATCCAGATCATGCCGCCATGCCGCGCCGCAGCGATTGCGGCGTCCGGCGGTGCCTGTGGATTCGCCGTCAGCACGTACGGCAGATATCCGAGGGGTGGTTGCTGGGCCTCGTAGTCGTAGCCTCCCGCCGGGTACTGCGACGCTGGGGGCGGAGTGCTCTTACACGGTGCAGGAGGGACGCCGATCGCCTGCAGGCAGTCGTCAAGCCTCCTCTCGCCGACGGTCAGGGTGTCCCCCCATGCCGGGATGTGACCGGAGCGGAGCGAGACGACGTACGAGTAGTGGGCGCCTTCATCGGAGACGTCCAACCTGGAGTCATGCCGACGGTGCCCGCCAAGCGCGATCGACATGGTGACAGCCGCCAAGGTGAGCACAATTGCCATGCACCACCACAACCGCGGGTTGGCGGCGCGGCTCGCCATCCGGGTGTGCCGCGCCGGGCCGGGCCGACGGACGGACTGTTCATCGGCGGCGGATACATTCTCGCTTGACCCAGGGTCTCCCGTTGCGAGGTCCCTGCTCACGGTGGCCCCGTCCTGGTCGTCAGTCAAGACATCATCGCCGTATCCGTCGTGGTCGTCGGCAGGCATGGGCTCAGGAGGGGCCGTCGAGGTCAGCGTCGGAACGCCTCTGGCATCGTCGCTCGGGGCACGCGTGGGTTCGTCTCACGACGAAAGGGGACCGAACGTCACGTGTTCGCGCGGTACGACGTCCGGGGCGGCCAGGCCAGTGAGAAGTCTTCGGCGTCGAGGGTCAGATTGGGGCTGTAATACGGATCCTGCCGGAGACCCATGAAGCTCCAGCGCATCTCCATGTAGGCCACAGCCCGACCGAACGCTTCGGCGGGTGGACCCTCGTCGTCAATGCCGCCGCTCGTCGACTCACGGTGGAAGAGCTCCGCGTACGGGGTCCAGACGAGTCCCCATCCCGCTTCGCGCAGGCGCAGGCAGAAGTCCACGTCGTTGAACACGGCAGGCAGATGCTCCTCGTCGAAGCCGTTGACGGCATCCCAGGCCTCGCGGCGCACCACCGCGCATGCCGCAGTCACCGCTGACATATGGTGGGCCAGCTGGAGCTGGCCGAAATAGCCAACTGAGAGGCGGTCGAAGTTCAGGTGCGCGTGGGCGGCGACACCATGGATCCCCAGGATCACCCCCGCATGCTCGATGCGGCCGTCGCCGTAGTAGAGCTTGGCGCCGACGGCTCCCACACCGGGCTGGCTCACCTGCGCCACCATCTCGGTGAGCCAGTCTCCGGAGATCACTTCGGTGTCGTCGCTCAGCAGACACACGATTTCCCCGGAAGTCGAGGCGACTGCAGAATTGTTTATGGCCGAGTGGTTGAACGGCCGATCGTCGCGGATCACAGTGACCCGATGGTCGCAGGCGCGAAGATACTCCAGAGTTCCGAGCGTCCGGCTAGAATTGTCCACGACGACGACCTCGAAGTTGGGGTACATCGTGAACGACAGCACACTGTCGATGCAGCGCGGGAGCAGCGGACCATCCCTCGTCGGTATGACGATGGTGACCCGAGGAGCGGGATCCGGGAGATCCCACGACACACGATTGAACCCCCACTGACCGATCCGATTGACCCGGGCTGGCCGACCGGTCCGTTCGAGGTGGTCGGTCACGGCACGAAGTCCTGCCTCCACCGCATAGGGCTTGGCCGACACCATGGAGGCCGTCGAGCTGGCGTGCACGCGCCAGTGGTAGAGCACGTGGGGGATATGCACCACCTGGCGGGGCTCGATGAGCTCGGACACACGGAGGGTCAGATCCCAGTCCTGGCTGCCCTCATAGGACAGCCGGTACCCACCGGCGCGGTCGACCAGGTCCTTGCGGAACACGCTCAAGTGGCTGACGAAGTTCTGGCCGAGCAGAAGGAGTGGGTCGAAGTCGGGCTTGAAGTAGGGGTCGCGTCGGTGACCGGCCTGGTCGAGCTTGTCTTCGTCGCTGTAGACGATGCCCGCATCGGGATTCTCCGCGAGCGCCAGTGCGACGAGGGCCAACGCATGCTCGGCCAGGATGTCGTCGTGGTCGAGCAGCGCCACCCACTGACTCGTGACCAACGACAACGCCGAGTTGGATGCGGCGGAGATGTGCCCGTTCTCCTCTCGCCGGATTACCTTGATACGAGCGTCGGACGCCGCGCACTCCTCGAGGAGCTGCGGCACCAACGGATCAGTTGAGCAGTCGTCGGCGATGCAGAGCTCCCAGTCCGTGTAGATCTGGTTCCGCACCGAGTCGATGGCAGATTGCAGCATCTCGATGGGCGGATTGAAAACCGGCATCATCACGGAGATCTTGGGAGGCCGCGCCAATTCTTGTACCCGGGCCTGGATCTGCCGCCGCACCCCATCGTCAATGGAGTCGAAGAGCTGGACCCACGTCTGGTACGACCCGTCCGGCGCATGGACGGGGGCGGGGGCAAGGGCGGTCTCGGACGCCGCCGGCTGCCTGCGGAGTCGCCCGTACGCACGGCGCAACTTGACTGTGTACTTGAAGGTCTTTGTGTGGCGGACGGCGTTGAGCTCGGTTTCCGCATGGTTGAGGCGTGCCGCCAAGCGACGCTGACTCGATTCGAACTCACGCACTGCCTCAAAGGCCGCGAGGGTCTCGGACGTGCGGCGCAGGCTCTCGCTCCTCAAAGAGTCGCGCAGCGCGCTCGCCTCCCGCGTGAGGTCCGCATTCGCCGCTTTGACCGCCTCCGCCTCGACGAGAGCGCTCTCCAACTGCTCCCGCTCGTCCTCGGATTCCTCAAGGCTCCTCGCCCCGGCCCAGAGCTTCCGCTCGTAGTTGTCGACCAATGTCGAGACATCGGACTCGCCCCGTCGGAACAGCATGGCGTGCGAGGAAACGAACGAGGCGTCGTAGTCGAGGTCCCGCACGAATCCGTGACGAAGGAACAGGTTCACCCAATATCCGCTGGGCTCGACGTTGAGGTGGGTCGGCTCGTCAAAGTCGTCCGGAGTCGAAGAGAAGAGCACCATTTGGGCGTGACGGCACAAATTGGCCACCCCGGCCTCAGCAAGAATCGGAGGGAGGTGCTCGAGTACCTCGACACAAGTGATCAGGTCGAAATGGTCCTCTATCTCGTCCGTGAGCGATCCGACCCAGCAATAGGGCTGGAGATAGCCAGGGATCTGCTGGATCGCCCAGGGCGAAAGATCGAATCCCCGGGCGTCGACCCCGCGCTCGCGGAGCGCTTCAACCAGCAGGCCCAGCGCACAGCCGACATCGAGCGAAGTGGACGGTCGCAACGTCTTTACCACGGATGCGGCGACGGTGGCCATGAATTCGATCCAGACCTTCTCGTCCCTCCCGTAGGGGACACCTCCCTGGTCGTAGGACGCACCGTAGTAGTCGCGGTCGTAGAACTGCGCTGTGGCGTCGACGAGTGCGCCAATACGGCCCGGGTCCTCCCCGGCGCGCTCACCATCGAGCTCTGCGAGGACGCGGTGCAGGGTGGCGTGACGCGCCCCAATAGCGGTCGAATCGACTGCAGCGATCTGGTGTTCGGTCACGAGCCCTGTAATGAGTTCAGCCGCCTGCCCGACATCTCCATCGACCCCGACACCATGATCGCCGAGAAAGTCGACGATCGCACCGAGAGCCGCCTTCGGTTGGCGCACGGTCTCGTCGTAGTTCAAGACCAGGGAGGGGAACATACTGCATAGGACCAGGGCCGATCGGTTGTAGCGATCCCACAGTCCGATGATTTCCGCGGGGTCGGCCACGCCCGGGGCGCCGTTAGCAATCACCTGGCCGGGATCTCGATGCATCAGGATCACCGCCGGACGCACGGAAAGGGCATGAGCCCAAAACGGGGCGAGGAAGCTCAAGCGCGGGTCCGCCCATGCCCAGGTTCCACCTTGGATGCCAGAGGTCGCCGCGAGACCAGCGGCGGCTCCCTTCCGACCAGCCTCGTCGAGCCAGGGAGCCAGGGTGTGCGCGAGCTCCGCCGGTGAGGCCGCGGGTGGTCCCCCGTCCGATCCTCCCCCGGCCGCAAGCAACCGGTCGTTGAAGACCTGCAGCCCGTTCGCTGCTTGCGGATCATCGCGCTCATTCAGGGCCGGCAGACCAATTGCAGACAACGCCTCCCCGACCAGTTCGACCCCGCTCGAGTACATCCCCACGACGAAGATGCCACCGATCTCGGTCGCAGAGGCTGCCGTCGGTTCGACCGGCTCGTGGCGCGCTCGGTTCATCCGGCGCAGCCCTTCAGCACAGACTGAGGATAGCACTGCCGTACCCGCACCCAGGTGGCAAGTGTCTGCCGCCGGATCAGCAAAAGAGCATGTCGGAAGTCAATTCTTGCCGCTTGAGCGGTGACACGACTCGGCGAGAGAGGACGGGGTCCGCGCCGTCCCCCCTGCAGCCGGTTAGCTCGGAGCGACTGCAAAGGCGGCAGACATGCCGGTCGACCCGATCGGGGTCAACCTATTGCCCACGTCGAGGAATTCGTCGAGCGCACGGCGCTCGTTCCATGGGTCGTAGATCTCGTCGAAATACAGGATGTCGCCCGGTTGCAAGCGGTTCGCCAGCCAGTTGAGTGCGAACGCAGTCGGTCCGTATAGATCCAAGTCGAGCAGCACACAGAGCTGGCCATCCGGTGGAAGCTCCAGCTTGGGCAGTGTGTCCTCGACCAACCCGACGTGCCAACTGACCCGGCTGTCACTGATGTCCGGGGGCGCGCCTCCCGTGTCGAACCGACCCTGGGCCGAGTACTCGATCCCACCACGACGCCAACCCTCGGGTAACCCGGTGAAGGTGTCGAAGCCGTGCCAACGCAAGTCCGGTTGGCGTAATGCTCCGAGCCAGAAGCGCGTGGCATCACCCGACGCCACGCCGAATTCGAGGACCGTGACCGGCCCCTTCAACCGGGGAAACAATGCATCTCTCCACAAGCGTTCGCGGTGCAGGAATCGCCGGGGCCGGAAACCCCTGGCCTGACGCCACAGTGCGTACCCCGCGACGTTCCCCGCCAGTTCGATGGAGCGTCCCAGGAACTGCGATGCGCTGGCCATCCCATCGACCGTGGAGAAGACAAGCTCGTGTGACGTCGGATTGGAGCGGCTCATAGGCCGCGCTCCCACCAGGCGGTCGCTCCGCGTACGGAGGATCCATCGCACTTGTCCCGGCGACAAGTGATGACGATTTCTTCGAGGAGAGCAGCGGGTCGCATGTTCTTTGCCTTTGTCTTGCTCTTCGCATTCGGGTGCACCACCGAATACGCTGCGCTGGACCAAAGCGGGCAGCGTAGCAGCCGCTCACAGGCTCCGGAGAGGAACGGGCCTGTCTTGCTGGCCACGGAATTCGTGTTGCTCATCGACGGGCCGGCCTGCAGATGGACACGCCGTGGCCGCTGGTCAATGGTGCATCACGTCCGCGTCAGTAGGCCGATCGCCAGGCCGTCGAGGATGTC